>Ga0209550_10000882_pt1 | contig 28764 bp, 16 predicted proteins | sample LauGreSuBDMM15SN_2_FD_187567 | JGI IMG/M metagenome (GOLD analysis project Ga0209550, IMG submission 187567) | Freshwater lake microbial communities from Lake Michigan, USA - Su13.BD.MM15.SN (SPAdes) (version 5) | ecosystem: Environmental > Aquatic > Freshwater > Lake | place: Lake Michigan... | reverse complement strand
CCAGGGTGGTGCGGCCATAAATCTCAGGCTCGCGTTTGCCGAGGCGGTCGAGGTTGGGGCCGTTGAGGATGGCGATGGTTTTCATGGGGAAGGGGAGGGCGGTTAGAGAGGGTTATCGGTGGCGATGAAGGCCCACGGCAAACCAAACTTCTCGGCAGCGGCGGCAGCGAGGGCCCGCACGCCGTGGACCTCGGTAGCGTAGTGACCGCAGCAATACAGGTTAAGTCCGTTCTCCTCAGCGAAGTTATACCACTCCTCGCGCAGCTCGCCGGTGACGAGGGTGTCGACCCCAAGGGCGGGCAGCTCGGGCACGGCGCTGTTGCCGCTGCCGCTGCAGAAGGCGATACGGGCCGGGCGTGACGAGCCGTGCTCGACCGCGACGACGCGGGCGTAATGGCGCTTGAGGTTGGCGACCAGGCTCGCGCGGTCTTCATCAAATGGGGCGGTCCAAGCGACGGGCTCGCTGCCCGGAGGGGTAAGGAAGGTCTCGTCGGGCATGAGGCCGAGCTGGCGGGCGAGTAGGGCGTTGTTGCCCAGCTCGGGGTGCCCGTCGAGCGGAAGGTGGCAGCTGTATACGGCGAGGTTGGCACGGATGGCGGTGGCGATGCGGGCGTAAGTCTGGCCGGTGATAGGCGGGAGGGGATTCCAGAACAGGCCGTGGTGGACGATGAGGAAATCAACGCCCTCGGTGGCGGCGCGCTCGAAAGGCACACGGCCGGAATCAACTGCGGCGCCGATTTTGGTAACGCTTCCGTCGTTGGCGAGTTGCAAGCCGTTAAGGGCGTTGGGGTGGTCCTTCCAAGCGTGGCGGCGTGAGCGTTCGTCGCAGAAGGTGACGAGTTCAGAGAGGGTCGGCATGAGGCCAGAAAGCGCGGCAGGCTAAAAAGGGGCGAGCTTGTTTTGGAGCGGGTGGTATGCTTGCGGGCGCGAGTGCGGCGGCGGTGACAGCGAGCAGGGCTCTTCGCAGGTAAAACGAAAATAACTCATGTTTTTAACCGTGCTATAAATAGAACAACCGACCGCTTTCACCGCGTGCCGAATTTTGGCAAAGGTTCCTGTAGATACCCCATGAACTTGAAAAATACCCGTCAGTTACCCCGCCCGTCCGTCACCTCCGCTCTCTTGTTTGCCATGGCCGCGACTCCGCTGGCTCTCCACGCCCAAACTTGGGACGGAAACGGCACCCCCAATGTCGGCGGCAACTGGTCCACCGCCAACCTCTGGACTATCGACACCGTTCCTACGACTGGCAACACCGCCAACCTCGACGACACCGGAGTCAACCGCACGATCATCTACGATACCGGGGCCAGCGGAGCCTTGGGCACGCTTAATTTCAATCAATCTTCCGCCTTCGCGAACATCCTCGATATTCAGAAGGGTCTTACGGTCACCAATCTCATCACGTTGGGGGCCGCTGCTGGCACGGAGCGCATCAACATCGGCAGCGCATCCAGCTCTGGCTTCAGTCTGACGCCGAGCGGTGGCGTGACGCTGAATGCAGGCGGCAATTTAGTCATGACGGCCACGGGCAACGGGGGTAGTGGATTGAATTTCGGTCAGACCGGCGGCACTGGCCTCCTCACGGTGCAAGGTGGCACCCTGACGATTGCAGCGACCACGGGCACGACCAGCGCCGGATCGGCGGCCAATACGCTGAGCATGGGATTCACTATGAGCTCCGGTGCCTTGACGATCGAGAACGCGACCGGGCTCGCCGACCGACGTTTGCTTATCCAAGGCGCAGTCAATGTAACCGGCGGCGCTATCACGACCGCAAAGACGGGCGGCGGCGGAGCGATTACCTTCTCAACCACAAGTCCCATCACCTTTAGTCCGACAACTTTCGACACCGATATCACGCTCGCTTTGGACACCGCAAATGCCCAGTCGCTGACCACCGACAAGACCCTCGCAATGTTTCAAGCCCGCACCACAGGGGTGAAGACTCTGACCAGCACAGCCAGTGGCAACGGCATCGGCCAACTCCAGCTTTTCGATGGCAACAACGGTTCGTCTAATAGCACCACCACTGTAAAGCTCGGCTCCAACCTGACGTCCACCGCCGGCGCGGGGATGCCAGCAGCCCAGAGTTTCAGCAACGTTCACGAGTCTGGTCGCGTCGACCTCGGCATAGACACCAACGGCAACACACTCGATCTCTCCGCTGGAACGGGTTCCGGCCTTTGGACACCCAATGCGAGCACACAAAGCGGTGTGACAAATACTGTCTGGAATCTCTCTGGCAGCGGCGTAATCAAAGCGAACCGCTTCGCGTTTTCCTCCAGCAATGTTACGACCAATGTGGCCGTCAACACCGTGATCAACGCAGTCGGCGGAAACTCTACGGCCAATGATCTCAGCGGCACCGGCACATTGAATGCCAACTCAACCTTTCGCTATTCCGGCGCAGCAGTCACCGCCGCGCCTGCCACGCTCACCTCCAATCGGAATCTCGGTGATCTTGAAGTAAACTCAGGCGCGCTAAAGGTCCTCACCGCCTCTACTGGCACTGTGCAAGACCTGCGCGTCTCTGGCGGCACCCTCGATCTCGACGCCAACACCGGTCGCACCTTCGCCACCATCAGCCTGACTGGCGGCAACCTGACCAATGGCACCTACGCCACTGCCGAGACCAACTACACCGGGCTGCAAACCGGCACGATGGCCGGGAAACTGACCGGCGCAGGGAAAAAGCTCATCAAGGATTCCGCCGGCACTCTCACACTTAGCGGCTCCAACGATTTTACTGGAGCGGTGGAAATCAAGTCCGGTGTCCTTGCCATCACGACCGTCGCCGCTTTCGGCAGCACCAATCAGATTGATGTCATGGGCGGAACCCTTGACTTGGGTGGAACGAACAATCTGCAGAAATTCACCATCTCGCTCACCAACGGCGGCGTGATTCAGAACGGAGCGCTCCTGCGCTCCAGCACCACCAATTACACTTGGTCTAACGGCACCATCTCCGCCAACCTCACCACAACCGGCGCTGGTGCAATCAACATCACGAAGAACACCGCCGGCACTGTCACTCTCTCTGGAGCCAACAGCCATGCCGGCAGCACTCTCGTCACCGCCGGCACGCTTCAACTCTCCGGTTCCGGCACCTTGGGTTCTGGGAACGTGACCGTATCTGGCGGAACGCTCAACCTCGGCACTGCCAGCATCGCCAACACCCTCGGTGCCCTCACCGGCGGCGGTGCAGTGAACAACGGCACCATCACCAATAGCTCCGGCACCTACGATGTGCAGAACGGCTCCATCGGCGCGATCCTGGCGGGCTCAAACGGATTATCCAAAAGCACCGCCGGCAACGTGACCCTCTCCGGCGCCAACACCTACACTGGCAACACCACCATCTCCGCTGGCACCCTTGCCCTCGGTGCTTCCGGTAGCTTCACAAATAGCGGTGTCATAAATCTCGGCACCAGCGGTTCGCAAGGCACTCTCAATCTCGCCGCGAAGGGCTCCTCTTTCGCCTTCGGGGCCAACCAAACCGTCTCCGGCTTCGGCACGATCAACATCGGGACCGGCAACACCGTGACAATCAACGGCACCCTCGCTCCAGGCAACAGCCCTGGTATCACCAGCGTGATCGGCGACCTAGCCCTGGCACCGACGACCGTTACCAACATGGAGATCAGCAGTCGCGACGGAGTGGCAGGCACGGGCTTTGATCAGGTCTCGGTCACTGGAACGCTTACCTTGGACGGCTCGCTGTTCATCAATACCACCGGTCTCACCGGACTGGTCGCAACCGACAGCTTCTTCCTCTTCAGCGCCGGTTCCTACGGTGCCGCCGGTCTCGATAGCGTCAGCATCTCCGGCACCGTCTATAATCCGGGCGCGCTCACCAACGCACTCGGCACTTGGACGGTCAACGATACGGCGAACAACCTGACCTTCACCTTCACGGAGTCCACTGGCTATCTCGTCGTCACTGCCATCCCCGAGCCCGCCGCTTACGCTGCACTGGCTGGTGTAGGCACAATCGGTTTGGCGCTCTACCGTCGCCGCCGTTCACGGCCCTGAGCCGTTCTCGTCGGCGGTTTTTATTTCGCACGGTAGGCCTATCCCGCGACCGTCATTTTTTCCTGTCCTGGCTTCTCCATACCGAAAAACTAATCTCATGCGTTTCCCTCACCTTGGATTGTTCGCAGGCCTAGTCCTCGCGCTTCCGGTCGCCGCCCAGAATCTTCTCACCAATCCGGGCTTTGAAGACGGTTCCGTCAACTGGGCACCTTTCATCCCCGCTGAGAGCAACGCCCACTCGCCATTTGCGGGTGTAGTTGAGGGCTTCGCCCGCACCGGGCAATCTGCGCTGCGTCTTTCCAGTAAGGTCCCTTCTCGTTTTGCTTTCGGCAACTATCCGCCCATCGCAGTGACTCCGGGCCAGCGTTACCGCATATCGGCATGGTATCGCGTCGAGCCCGGCGCGGTCGTCCAGCCCGGCCTTCCGGGTTTTGTCCTGCGCACGAATTTCTCCTCGCGGGACGCTGCGCCCGGCACGCCCGCCAAGCACCTCTACGTGGGCACGACCGGCGCGGTCTCGATCAATTTTGGATCGCAGACCAGCCTGCCCGTTTTACCGACCGAGTGGGCTCACATCGAAGCCGTCGTAGACGTGCCTGAAAATGTGGATCGCTTCTGGATTAATCTGTTTTCATGGGGCCTTGCCGGTGCCTTTTTGGTGGATGACGCCTCAGTTGAGTTGGTGCCGTTAAGCGTTCCTGCCACCCCCTTGACCGACGCTGGTGGCGCGGTTTTCGCACCGCGCCCCGTCGGCACCAACGCCGCGGCGTCCGCTGCGGTGCCAAGCGGTCCTGTTGTGCCGCGTAACATAATAGTGGAGAATTCCGGCTTTGAGTCTGGTATCCGTGGCTGGGATAATCTCTCCGATTCAGCCATGAGCCGATCCACCCCTGAGGCCGCCGCTCGCGGCGATAGCGGACTGCGAGTCGCGGATGCCGATCCTGTGCGTGGCTCTAGTCTGCGCAGTGCGTTCTTTCCTGCGCGTCCGGGGCAAACTTTTCGGGTGAATTTCACCGCCCGTGTGGTTTCGGGTGATGGCATAGCGGTTTATCTCCAGTTTTGCGATCAGGCGAAACGTCTCATCAATGCATCTGCAAACGGCGCCGAGGATAACCTCATGCTCGCCTCGGGGCTCACTGAGTTTACTCCGCAATCCCTTATAGCGCGGGCCCCGGCCGGGACCGTTGCCGTGCAAATCTGGATTCACTCCTTCACCAAGGCGCTGGTCGTAGCCGATTTTGATGACTTTGAGTTGATCGAAAACGCCCGCTAACGCTTAGGTCACCCACTCACTTCTAACAGAGAAAACGAGCACCGCCTTATCCACAATGCGTCATACACCGTTTCGTCGCCTCGGAGTCGTCCTGTTGATTATTTCGGCGTTTGCGCCCCTGGTTCCCGCCGCCGAGAGCGTTGCCTCAGGGCCGAGCGTATCCGCTCCGGCCGGTTTCACTCCAGTGAAGCAACCGACGAGCTCGAACCTCGCGAAGTTTTCCGAGCGTCGCTTGAAAATGATCCTCAGTGCTTTGGATCTCTCCCGGAACGAACTGCTCACAGTGAAAGAGGCCGCCGCGGCCGAGGACCACGAAGCAGCGCTCAAAGCGTTGGCCGCTTACATGCGTGAGCGCCAGCGCCCCGCCTGGGGCGAGCTGCCGCCTGGGCCGCGGAACACCAAGATCGCTGACGCCGCCGCTGAGGGGCGCGTGGTCGGCGGTCTCGTCGCGGTCGAGCACCAGTTCCCCGGCGGTAACATCAATTGGCTTTTTAACCCGACCGAGAAAAATCCCGACGTCGCCTTCAACCCGGAATGGCAGTGGCAGCTGAACCGCATGAACCTCTGGTGGGATCTCGGCCGCGCCTACGTCGCCACCAAGGACGAGAAATACGCACGGGCTTTCGTCTCGCAAATGACGGACTGGGTGGCCGACTGCCCGGTGCCACAGGCGGTTATGAACAAGAGTCCGTCGGCTTGGCGGACCATCGAGGCGGGACTGAGAGCGACGTATTCTTGGCCCGACGCCTGGTTTACTTTCCTCGACTCGCCGTCGTTCACCGATGCTGCCGTCGTCACGATGCTCGGTTCCTTTCTGGACCATGCGCGCTATCTCCGCGCCCACCCGACCATCGCCAACTGGCTCGCGATGGAGATGGCGGGCCTTTACACGACGGGGGCCATGTTTCCCGAGTTCAAGGAGTCGTCCGAGTGGCGCGACTTCGCGGCCAGGACGATGGCGGCCGAGGCCGACAAGCAGTTCCTTCCGGACGGCGGCCAAGTCGAGCTCACGCCCGCCTATCACAATGCGACGATAGATAACGTTCTCCGCATTGCGGATGTCGCGCGGCGGACCGGCCGAAAGACGGAACTGCCTCCCGCCTACATCTCCTCCATGGAGAAAACTTACGATTTCCTACTCACCCTCATGACGCCGGACCGGAACCTGCCGCGGTTCAACGACTCGTGGCCCGTGCCCGCGCAGAGGATATATACGCAGGCGTTGAAGTTCTTCCCCGAGCGACAGGACTTCCAGTGGGCGCTCGATCCGGCCGGCCAAGGCAGGCCCCCGGAGTTCACCTCCCGCTTTCTCGACTGGTCCGGCTTCGCGGTGATGCGTTCGGACTGGAGCCCGGCCGCGAACTATCTCGTGTTCGACGTCGGTCCGCTCGGCTTCGCCCACGTCCACCAGGACAAGCTCAACATCGTCCTCTGGGCCCACGGTCGCGAGCTGCTTCTCGACAGTGGCGGCGCCAGCTACGAGCGGAGCAAGTGGCGGACATGGTCGCTCTCCACCGCAGCGCACAACTGCGTAATGGTGGACGGCCTGGGTCAGGACGTTCCGGAGGCCTATCCGATGGAGAAACGCCTGACGGACGCCGCTTCAGTTGCGCAAGGGCCCATCAATGCGCACTGGGTGGGCACGCCGGTTTCCGATTACGCCCGCGGAGTCTTCGACCAGGGCTTCGGCCCCTCCCGCCTTCGACTCGCCACCCACCAGCGGGAGGTGCTCTTCCTCAAGCCGGACCTCTACGTGGTCGCCGACCGGTTGACGCCGAATGACGAAAAGGAGCACACTTATCAGGCACGCTGGCACCTGCTGAGCACCAGCACGACGAGAGACGAGAAAACCGGGCAGGTCGTCACGACCGACCCGGCGATGGCGAACCTCGCGATCGTGCCTCTCCTGACTCAGGGCCTCTCGGTGGAGGCGGTCAGCGCTCAGGAGGAACCCGAGATCCTAGGCTGGAACACACGCAAGGACATGACGCCTCCGCGCCTGCCCTGCACAACCGTCCTCCACACGCGAAAGGGTAAAGGCGAGCAGCGCTTCCTCGCGCTTTTACTGCCGCTCAAGCCTGACCAGTCGAGTCCGGTTCGACGAGTCGGGCGGGAAGGCGCAGACACCGTGGTTGAGTTTAACGACGGCCGCAAATTCCTCATTTCGACCGAAGGTGGGCTCTCGGCTTCCGAGTTGCCGTCCATTGGAGGTGATGGACGCAAGGCGGACGCGCGTTGATCGGCCCGCCAGCCATCAGCCGTTTCTCTTCTCCCATGCATCTCCGTCTCCCCCCTTGTGTTGTTCTGTTTCTGACCGTGCTCGCACCCTCCACGGCGGCCGAGCACCCTTTGGCATCCTCCGTGCCGCCCCAAGCGGAGGTGGCGCAGTTGTTCATCGATGACATGACCGTCCCCAACGCCATCCGACCCGTCAAAATCGACTACGGCTGGACCTACAAACCGCGCGTCGGTTCGGGAAACATCATTCCCAAGGACTGGACGCACTCGATGATGTGGGGGCAGGTTTACGTCGGGCGTCCCGGCAATCCCGCACGCAACGTGCGCGTGCAGATCCGCGACTGCGCGCAGTGGGTCCTCAGCCGCAAGACCGGCAAATGGGCGCTGCTCCAACACAGCGTCGCGCCTGAGGGCGCGGCTTACGCCGAGGATTTTAAGGAAGACGCCAACATCCCGGCTGACGTGCGAAGCGAGTCCGACGGTTCGGCCTCCGTGGTTCTCAAGCCGGGCTACAACTACCACTTCTGGCCCGAAAAGGGACGCGCCCGCGTCGAGCCCGCCGACATTGCCGGTCTCGCCACCGTCTTTTTCGCCCGCCTCGTGGTGAACGACCCCGCGCTGCCTGACGACCGAGATCAGGCGCTTTTGATCGCCTCTTGTGGCGGCGACTACTGGCGTAGTTTGGATGCGGCGTGGAAAAGCGATTGGAGCAACAACCACGACTGGGGCATGGGGCGCTTCAAACGCCTGACAAAAGATTGGCAGCCCTTCACCGCCTGCACCCACGGCAAGGCTATCGAGAACGACAAATGGACCGCCTCCGCTAAAGCCGACCTCCACTCTGATTTCGCCTCGGCTCTCGCTGAGGATACGCTGCGCGCCACCCCGCCTCCGCTTCGTGCCCTACTCGGATTAGAATAACCCGCCCGCCCCGGTAATTAACCGGACTTTTTTCCATGCCCGCTCCCGTCATCATTCGGCACGAGTCCATCGTGTTGCCCACTTATCTCCCGCTCCCGCCCGACCGGAACCCGATGTTCCTAGAAAAGCGCGTTTACCAAGGATCAGGTGGTGGCGTCTATCCTCTGCCCTTCACCGACCGCATCGCCGAGAAATCGGTGGACCGCCCTTGGCGCGGCATCTGGATCGAAAACGAATACCTGCGCGCGCTCGTCCTCCCGGAGATCGGCGGCCGTATCCATATCCTCCAAGACAAGACCAATGGCTACGACCTCATCTATCGGCAGGATGTGATCAAACCCGCCCTCGTCGGCCTCGCCGGTCCTTGGATCAGCGGCGGCATCGAGTTCAACTGGCCGCAGCACCATCGCCCCGCGACGTTCCTGCCGACCGAGACGCACATCGAGGAGGGCGGGGATGGATCCATCACGATCTGGTGCGGCGACCACGATCCCATGGCCCGCATGAAGGCGATGCACGGCATCTGTCTTCGCCCTGGCATCGCCAAGCTCGAACTCCGCGTGCGTGCCTACAACCGCACCCAGCTCCCGCAGACCTTTCTCTGGTGGGCCAATGTCGCGACTCGCGTTCACGAGTCCTACCAGAGTTTTTTCCCGCCCGACGTCTACTACATCGCCGACCACGCCAAGCGCGCCACCAGCCGATACCCGCTCTGCGAGGGCCACTATTACGGGGTAGATTACGGAGAACGCGCCCGCACCGGCGTGCCCGCGAACGAGGCACCCGCCCACTACGTTCCCCCGGCGAGCGGTGGTCGGACTCCTGTGGATTATGCGGCGAACGACCTCTCGTTCTATGCCAACATCCCCGTGCCCACTTCCTATATGGCTATGGGCAGCCGGGAGAATTTTTTCGGCGGCTACGACCACCGCGAAAACGCCGGCCTCATCCACCTAGCCAATCACCATATCTCGCCGGGAAAAAAGCAATGGACCTGGGGCAACCACGCCTTCGGCTGCGCTTGGGATCGCAACCTCACCGACCCGGACGCCAAGGGCGAATGCGCGCCTTACATCGAACTCATGGCGGGCGTTTACACCGACAACCAGCCTGACTTCAGTTTTCTCCAACCCGGCGAGACCAAAACCTGGACGCAATTCTGGGCGCCTCTCACTAAAATAGGACCCGCTCACCACGCCAACGACGACGCGGCGGTGTCGCTCATGTCCCGGAAAACTAAAGGCGCGGGAGTCAGCCTCGGGGTGGCCGTTTTCGCTGCGCACCCGCAGGCCGTCATCACCGTCACCGCAAACGGTAAGCTGCTGATCACCTTCACCCGCGATCTCGCTCCCGGAGCGCCGCTGCTCGAAATCCTCGCCCGCCCCCCTCGCGCATCCCTCACCGACCTGCGGGTCGTGGTCCGCACGGTTGGTGGCCGCGAACTGATCGCCTACCAGCCCAAGCCCCGGGTGGAGGCCGAAGTCCCGCCCGCCGCCACCGAACCGCTTGCCCCGGGCGACATCACGTCCACCGACGAGCTCTACATTACCGGCCTGCACCTCGCCCAGTATCGCCACGCCACCCGCGCCGCCGATGCCTATTGGCGCGAGGCCCTTCGTCGCGACCCAGGCGATTCCCGCTGCCACACCGGCCTCGCCGGCTGGCACCTGCGCCGGGGTGAGTTCGCGCTTGCTGAGACCCATGCGCGCGCCGCGATTGCCCGCCTCACCCGGCGCAATCCCAATCCCGCCGACGGCGAACCGCTCTACCTGGTCGGCCTCATCCTCGTCCACCAAGACCGCGCCGCCGAGGCGTATGACTTTTTCTACAAAGCCACCTGGAACCAGGCCTGGGCCGGCGCATCCTACCACGCGCTCGCCGAACTCGACTGCCGCCGCGCAGACTGGACCACCGCCCTCGATCACCTCGACCGCGCCCTCCGGCTCGACACCGACAACCTCCGCGCCCGCGCGCTTCGCGTGATGGTGCTGCGCCGCCTCGACCGCACGGCCGAGGCTGGGGAATTGCTTTCCGCCACGCTCGCCCTTGATCCGCTCGACGGCTGGTCACGCCACCTTTCCGGCCGGGCTGACATCGGCGACGCCCAAGCCCGCCTGGATCTCGCACACGACCTCGCGCATGCCGGGTTTTTCCAGGAAGCGATTAAGGTGCTGGCCTCGGATGCAGATGCCCTCGGCGACCTGCCCGACCAAAGCTGGGGCACCGCCCCGCTCGGCGCCTACACCCTCGGCTGGTTAACCCAACAAGCCGGCGATTCCCGCGCTGCACTCGCTTTTTTCCGTCGTGCCGCCGCGTTGCCGGCCGACTATTGTTTCCCTGCGCGCCTCGTTGAAATTGCGATCCTGGAAGCCGCGATGGCTGCCAATCCCTCCGACGCCCGCGCGCCCTACTACCTGGGCAACCTGTTCTACGATCGCCGCCTTCATACGGAGGCCATTCGCCTCTGGGAAAAAGCAGCAAAGCTCGATCCCGCCTTCCCCACGACATGGCGCAACCTCGGTATTGGCTTCTTCAATATTTCAAAAGCGCCCGCCAAAGCCCGCGCCGCCTACGAACGCGCCTGCCGCTGCGCGCCTGCGGACGCCCGCCTGCTCTTCGAGCGGGACCAGCTCTGGAAACGCCTCGGCGAGACCCCGGCGAAACGCCTGAGCACGCTCGAAAAACAAGCCGCCCTCGTCGCCCAGCGCGACGACCTCAGCGTGGAGCTCTGCGCGCTCTATAACCAGACCGGCCTGCCCGCCAAGGCGCAGGCCATCTTGGCGGGCCGCCACTTTCAACCGTGGGAAGGCGGCGAGGGGCAGGCGATGAGCCAGCACGTTCGCAGCCATCTCCTGCTCGGTCGTGAAGCCCTCGCGCGCCGGGATTTTTCAATCGCTGAGAATCACTTCGCGCAGGCTCTCACTTCTCCCGCGAATCTCGGCGAGGCCAAGCACCTGTTGGCCAACCAAAGCGACATCTACTTCTGGCTCGGCGAAGCCCGCGCTGCCGCTGGTAATCTTCAGGGAGCCCGCGCAGCGTGGATGACCGCCGCCACGTTCAAGGGCGACTTCCAGGATATGAGCGTGCGCGCCTTTTCAGAGATGACGTTCTTCTCTGCGATGGCTTGGAAACATCTTGGCCAAAAAGCCAAGGCCCGCCGTTTACTCACAGCCTTGCAGGCCTACGCCGAGGCACTGGAAAAACAGACCGCCGAGATAGATTACTTCGCAACCTCGCTGCCGACCATGTTGCTCTTCGATGCCGACCTTCAGGCCTGCCAAATTACCACCGCCCGTTTCCTCAAGGCTCAGGCTCTCCTCGGGCTGGGCCAGAAAACGAAAGCCCGAGCTCTCATCAAGGACGTCCTGCATCGCGATCCGAATCACGCGCGGGCAGCCGATCTCAATCTATTCTCTTGATGAAACGCCTGTCTCACCTCGCTTCGTTAAGCCTTCTGTTGGCAGCGGCCCTTCCCGCCTTGGCGGGCGATCATCCGCTCGCCTCCGCTCTGCCGCCCCAAGCGGAAGTGGCGCAGTTGTTCATAGACGACATGACCCTCTCCAACGCCATCCGTCCGGTCAAAATCGACTACGAATGGACGTTCGCGCCGCGCGTCGGATCGGGCAACGTCATCCCCAAGGACTGGTCCCACGCGACAATGTGGGGAGGAATCCACACCGGGCGTCCCGGCAACCCCGCGCGGAATGTGCGAATCCAAATCCGCGATTGCGCGCTCTGGGTGCTCAGCCGCAAAACCGGCCAATGGAAGCAGCTGCAGCACAGTGTGTCGCCTGAGGTTGGCGCCTTTGCCGAGGATTACAAAGGCAACGTGAACACCGCAGCTGCCGCCCGCACCGAAGCGGACGCTTCGCTTTCCGTGCGTTTAGACCCGGGTTACGCCTACCATTTTTGGCCTTCGTCGGGCCGCGCGCAGATCGATCCCGCCGACATCGCGGGGATGGCATCCGTGTTCTTTGCGCGTCTCGTGGTCGATGATCCGGAATTGCCCGATGACCGCGCCGAGGCCGTTCTCGTCGGAGCGGCCGGAGGCGACTTCTGGCGCAATCTCGATGCAGAGTGGAAAGCCGACTGGAGTAACAACCACGATTGGGCCATCGGGCGCATTAAGCGCCTGACCAGCCAATGGCAGGCTTTCACCGGGTGCACCCATGGCCGTGCAATACAGAACGTCGAATGGACCGCCTCCGCCAAAGCCGCGCTCCCCGCTGATTTTGCGCCCGTCCTGAACGAGACCACTTTGCGGGCCAACCCTCCTCCGCTCCGTGCTCTGCTCGGCCAGCCTTGAGCCTACCCCTCTGTTTCCATGCCGCTCATAAAGCGCCAGCACCACCAGGGTTTTGAGTTGATCACGGCAGAGACCGAACACGCCTCCGTGACGATGATTCCTGAGCTCGGCGCGCGTATAATGTCACTGCGCGATTTACGCGGTGGTCGCGAATGGCTGTGGCGGCCCGAGGGAACGCTCCTGCTCTGGCGAAACCAGCCCGGCGATCCCTTTCCTCTTGGCACCTTTGTCGGCGCCGACGAGTGCCTGCCGACCATCGCTCCCTGCACTTGGCAGGGGCGCGAACTGCCCGATCACGGCGAAGCATGGAACCAGCCGTGGACGCTTGATGAGGCGGCGCTCGAAAAGGGCAGTATCAAAACCTCCCTTACACTGCCGCATTCTCCGTTCCATTTCTGCCGAACCCTCACGCTAGAAAATGGAGTCATGCGCCTCGACTACACTCTGAAGAATGTCGGCGCGACGCCCGAGGCCTGGCTCTGGGCCTGGCATCCGCTCATGACCCTCAAGGAGGGAGACCGGCTTTTTCTTCCCGGCGACGCTGCGCCACTGCGCGTTGCGACCGCGCGAAAGCCGGACGCCGTCCGCGGCGAGTGGTGGCCTTGGCCGGAACCGAAGCCCGGCGTGCGGCTGGATAAACTTGAACTCGACGGAAGCGGCGATTCCTACCTGAAGGCCTTTGCTGGCCCCCTCCAAGAAGGCTGGGCCCGGCTGCAAAATCCGTCCTCGGACGCCTGCCTCACCTTGCGCTGGGATGCCGCTCGGCTCCCTTACCTTGGCCTCTGGCTGACGCGCGGCGGTTATAAAGGCTGGCACCACATCGCGCTGGAGCCGACCAACCTTCCCGCCGACTCGCTCGCGGACGGCGTCCGTGAAAACTCCCCGCCTCCGCTCGCTCCGGGCGCGACAGTTCGTTGGTGGCTTGAGCTCACGATCGGGACTGGCGGTGAGCGCGGCCGAATGGGTTCGTTAAAGGAGGAGCGCTAACTTGAGAATAGCACGTCGACTCTCTCAGTTTGTCTCGTTCTCCGTCTGCACGATTCTAGGCGCGCTTCCGGCAATCGCCCAGATTACAGTGCAACCCGAAACTCAACTCGGCCGACTCGAGCAGTTGCGCGGTGTTCACCCGCGTCTTTTTCTTGAAGCCGCGCAGGTGAAACTCCTCCAAGCCGAGCGGTCCGGCGCGATCTCCGCTGAATGGCGAGCCATGCTGAACAGCGCGCAGGAGGTCGCAGCGATGAGAGCACCGGCCTACAAGTCGGACCAAACCCAGCAATCTGAGCACGCGTGGAAGCGCGAACACGGCAACCAGCTCGCCATCCTCTCTTTCGCTTGGTTGGTGACCCGGGAGCGCATCTACCTCACGCAGGCAACCGCGTGGGCCCGCGCCATCGCGTCGCAACCGGTTTGGGGTATCGATTCCAAAACCGGCAAGCCGATCGAAACCGGCCTCGTTTACGGTCATCTGCTCCTCGGTCTTTCCATGTTCTTCGATTACGCACACGACGACATGGACGCTGAGACGCGTGGCATCGTGCGCGATACGCTCCGCTGCCATGCCGCCGGCGCCGCCGGTCGTCTGCGCAAGGGCACTTGGGGCACTGGCCACGCCCTGCAATCCAACCACACCTGGGTCTATGCCGCCGGCGTGATGGCCGCTGGCTTTGCCTTGCTCGACGAGGAACCGGCCGCCGCCGAGTGGATCGGCCTGCCGCTGGCGATCCTCCGTGCGAGCGACGAAATGCTCTCCCCCGATGGAGCCTCGCAGGAAGGCTTTGGTTACCACCAATACGGCGTCGAATATCTCCTGAAGCTGATAACCTTGGCTGAGCCGCTCGGCTTCACCGAGGGCAAATCGCCGTGGTGGGCGCACACCGGCGACTACGCACTCGCGATGCTGACTCCCCGTAAGGCATGGACCAAGCAAGCCTCCCAAGTGGACTTCTCCGACGCGGATCGCTCCCCGTGGTATGGCCCCGATCACCTGCTCCGCTGGCTCGCCCGACGAAATCAGGACGGCGTCTCCCAATGGCTCGCGGACTCACTGGTCAGCGCCGGAGTAGGTGAACCGGTTTCCCCCTGGCTGGCCCTTCTCTGGAAAGACCCGACGGTAAAACCCGTCTCACCGGAGCACACCCCGACCCTGCGCCACTTCGAAAACATGGGCATCGTCTCCGCCCGCAGCGATTGGTCGGGCGACGAAGCGTTGGTGGTCTTCAAATCCGGCAACCCCATCGGTGTCCAGGCCGCTCGCCTGCACCGCGAGCGTGTGCATCGGGGCGAGTATTATCACATTCACCGCGATTCGAATCACTTTTGCCTCTTCGGCGGCGGCCAGTGGCTGATCCGTAATCCTGGCTATGGACGCTGGGACACTCGTTACCACAACACCCTGCTCGTGGATGGTCGCGGGCAAAAGGGTGACCGTGACCCCGCCGTGCCTGACGAATGGCCGCTCACCGACGAGTCCCGCTTCCCTCGCATGGTTTCGGTCGCCTCCACTCCGGAGGTGGATCGCATGGTCGGCGACGCCACCGCCGCCTACGCGGACGACTCCGGCCTGCTCGCTTATCAACGCGAACTCATCTTCATCAAACCCGACGTTTTGGTCGTGGTGGACCGAGTGACCGCCGATCAGCCACGTGATTTTTCGCTACTCTTCCTTCCCGAGACGAAACCGGCGCCACAAGCCGACGGCTCGTATCTCGCCGTGGTCGCAAACACCCGTCTCCGGATAGATCCGTTGTCCATCGAAGACGCCACCGTCTCGGTTTCGGCCCTGCCGCTCAAAGCCCGCAATGCCCGCAGTCCTTCCGAACTCGCCACCTGGACCCTCGCCAAAAAGGCGACGCGTTGGACAAGTATCACCGCGCTGAGTTGGTCCGCCACCGGCGCCGCTCCCCGCCAGATTAAGCTGGAGGGCACTGGCGCCAACGCCGTCCTGTGCGTAGGAAAACAAGCGTTCAAAGTTGACCTCTCCTCTCTGTCACCTGCCAAAGCTAAAAGCTCACTGTAATTCTCTATGAATCCAAAACAACCGCTCCGCCGCCGATACCTCCTCCTCGTCCTCGCTGCCGTCGCGCTCCTGCCCGGCTCTGGCTGGGCTCAGCTCGCTGTTCCCGATACGCGTATCTTGCCAATCGAGCTGGCGGCGACACCGCTGAAAGTGACTCCGGATCGCGCTGACTGGACCTATGTTTTCGGCGCCGAGGCCAGCTTTCGTATCACGCTCGACCTCTCGCCTTATCCGGCGGAGGGCGTGCCCATCCGTTATAAACTCGGCCCCGAAATGCTAGAGGGACCCGAGAAATCCGCCCTCGTTCCGGCTGGCGGCCTCGTCCTGCCGGTTACGACTCCGGTTGAGCCGGGCTTCGTGCGGTGCAGTGTCACCGCCACGCTCGATGGCAAACCCGTGACTGTGCTTGCGACCATGGGCTTTGCCCCCGAGCAGATCAAACCCACCCAGACCGAACCGCCGGATTTCGACTCCTTTTGGGCGACGCAAAAAGCTGCTCTCGCCAAAATCGAGCCGGACTACCGTCTCGAGCCCGCACCTGATCTTTCCTCGCCCACCGTGGAGGCTTTTTATCTAAGCTTTCAAAACGTCGGCGGTTGGCCAGGGCCGAGCCGGATTTACGGCGTGCTCTGCGTGCCGCGTCGCGAAGGCACTTTCCCCGCCGTGTTGAGCGTGCCGGGCGCCGGCGTGCGGCCCTACACCGGCAATCGCGGCCTCGCGGATAAGGGCGTGATCACCCTGCAAATCGGTATCCACGGCATCCCAGTCAATCTGCCCAAGGACGTTTATGAGGGACTCAATCGCGGAGCCTTGGACAACTACAACCGATTCAATCTCGATAACCGCAACGCCTACTACTTCCGTCGCGTTTACCTCGGTTGCCTGCGTGCGGCCGACTACCTGACAACCCATCCGAAATGGGATGGCAAGAACCTCGCCGTAATGGGCGGTAGTCAGGGCGGCCAGCTCACGATCATGACCGCCGCGCTGGAGCCGCGCGTCACTGCGATCGCCGCCTCGTATCCAGCCTACAGTGACGTCTCCGGCTACCTGCACGGACGCGCGGGCGGCTGGCCCGGCTTATTCCGCCCAATCGCTGGCGGCGGGGTCAACGACGCTCCCGTCGAGCCCAAGCTCCTCACCTCGACCTACTACGATACCCTTAACTTTGCCCGCCGCCTGCGCGTGCCGGGCATCTATTTCCAAGGCTACAACGACGTAGTCTGCCCGCCCACGTCCGTGTTCGCGGTTTATAACACCATCGCCGCGCCCAAGCAGCTCGTGCTCGGCCTGGAACACGGCCACGCATGGTCGGCCACCCAACAGGCACCGATTGATGCGTGGGTCTATCAACAACTCGGCCTTCGTTAAGGCGTTTACACCAAACTGTGCCGCCTGGCCGCATTCACTTGATTCTACCTTCACTCCCATGATCCAGCATCCAGTCATTAACTTCCTCGAAAACGAATTCTGGTGGGGCGGTCGCAATGCCGACGGCATTGATATGCCCTTCACTCCCGCCAGCCGACACCGCGTGGATCTCTCCACCAATCTGCGCGAAAACCAGGGCGCGCCGCTGCTGCTGTCCAGCAAGGGTCGCTATCTTTGGAGCGACCGCCCTTTCACCTACGAGTTTCGCGACGGCAAAATCTACCTCTCCGGCAGCATGTCGCCCATCACGCTCTCGGAGGGCCACGGCGACCTGCGCGGTGCCTTCCGCGCCGCCGCCGCACGCCATTTTCCGGCGTCGGGCAAGGTGCCGCCGGAGCTGTTTTTTTCCGCGCCCCACGCTAACACATGGATAGACATGCAGCACACGCAAACCCAGGCGGGCGTGTTGCGCTACGCCCGGGGTTTGGTTGAGGGCGGCTACCCTCCCGGCGTGCTGATGATTGATGCCGGCTGGGCCGAATACTGGGGCAGCTTTAAGTTTCACGCCGGGCGCTTCCCGGACCCCGCAGCCATGTCCAAAGAGCTGCAGTCGCTGGGTTTCAAGGTTATGCTGTGGATCAGTCCGTTCATCTCGCCCGACGGCATGGAATTCCGCCGCTGGCGGGGTCAGCCCGGCTGGTTCCTCCGCGACCGCCAAGGCGCTCCGGCCGTGCTGCCGTGGTGGGATGGCCATAGCGTGCACCTCGACCTCACGCATCCTGAGGCCATGGACTGGTTCAAGGCGGGCCTGCGTTCGCTGCAAAACGACTACGGCATAGATGGTTTCAAGTTCGATGCGGGCGACACCTTCCATTACCTCAATCGCCCCGCCACATGGCAAAACGCCGAACCAGTGGACTTGACCGAGGCATGGGCGCAGTTGTCGTTGGAATTCCCCTACAGCGAATTCCGCGCTTGCTGGAAAATGGGCGGTCAGCCTGTCGTGCAACGTCTGCACGACCGCGCTCCGCATTGGACCACGGCGGGCATTCTTAGCCTAATCCCGAATAGCATCGCGCAAGGTCTGATCGGCCACGCCTTCACCTGCCCGGATCTTATCGGCGGCGGCGATTACCTCTGCTTCAACGATCCGGCCTACAAACTCGACGAGGAGTTGTTCGTGCGCTTTTGCCAATGCAGCGCGCTCATGCCCATGATGCAGTTCTCCGCCGCGCCGTGGCGGGTGCTCACTCCGCGCAGTAACGCGCTTTGCAAAGCGGCGGTGGAGCTGCACGCGAAGTTCTCGCCGAAGATTCTCGAGCTGGCCCGACAGAGTGCGAGAAACAACGAGCCGATCCTGCGCTCGATGGAATACGTTTTCCCGGGTCAGGGCTACGAGGCGGAGGCCGATCAATTTCTGCTTGGTGACGACCTGCTGGTTGCGCCGGTCATCACCAAGGGTGCGACCACCCGCCGAGTCACGCTGCCTCCGGGCCGCTGGCGTGCGGACGACGGCCAGACCTACGAGGGCCCGGTGCTCATCGAGGTGTCCGCTCCGCTGGAGCGGCTACCCTATTTTACGAGGAGCTGATTGCCCCGGATTCCCCGTCACCGCTGCCCGCCCTTTTTAGTTACTATGCGGCACCCGTCTCAAACGCCTTCGTCCGCTGTCCGGCCGGCGGTTCGTCTCCGTCCGTAGCTGGAACGTTGGCACGCTTACCTAAACTTCGGCGGGGTTGGCGGCGCTCTCCGCGTGGCAACTGGAGGAGCGTGCGGCGTTCCTTGTTTCGCGGCTCATGTTGCGGCAGTTCGGCGCGAGCGATTTTTTGGTGAGCATTTTGGTCGCCTCGGTCCCCGCCGCCTTGGGCATGATACTCGGGCCGATCGTTAGCGTGCGCTTGGCGGCGATACTGGCTCCCGAGCGCAGGAGTGAGCGCACCGGGAGCCTACGTCTTTTTCTTCTTTTTATGTTTAACCCGGACCAAGGCGGGTTGGCGGCTGCTTGGCGCTTTGCGTTGCAAGTCAGAGAGACGGGCTTTGGGCGCGGATGCAGCAGGTGACGCGGGCGAGGCCGGCGCGGCAGGGGGAGGGTTCTCCGGGCCGAGCGGCATATCGAGGAACCAAGGGGCGGGCGGACCGACCTTGCGCGTCGTCTGGTGGGGGAACCACTCGCCGTCGAGGAGCACATGCTGGGCGACGCTCGGGATTCCGCGTTCATTCCGGTGAATCATCGCGACGATTAAATCCACCGCCGCGCGGCCGATTTGAAGCTCACTCTGGTTCATTCCGCTCAGAATTTTTTCGCTGCGGTTCACGTTCAAAAACGCCAGGCCAATATCCTGAGGCACCCTGATCTGGCGGGTGATAAACCAATCCCAAAGAAAAACATCCTGCGTTACGACGACCTCCGGACGGTGGCGATCTATCCATTCTCCAAGCCCGTGGGTGTCATTGAAGTATCGCTGCGCTAACATCGGCACTCGTTCCTCGTCGGGGATTGTCCGATCATACGCGGCGTAGGCGGTGCTAGGCCCTAGGTTAAGGCGCCGGTCGAAGGCTTCTGGAACAAAAAAGCCGATGCGCCGGTAACCAAGGTGACGGAGCTCGCGAAGAAGGTTAAGGGCGGAGCGAAATTGGTGAACGGTCACCCGGTGCAGTTGCGGATTCTGGAGGCTATAGCCAAGGGCAAGGGCGGTGAAATCGGACCAAGGGAAATCCGGGATTGCGCCGGGAGTTTCCAGCGGAAGCACGAGAACGCTTCGGATGCCACGAGCGAGCAGCCTTCGTCCCAAGGCGGGACCGACGGGGCCTTGCTCAGCCAGCCAGAACTCCTCGAGCTTGTAGCCAAGTTCGTTAGCCCTCTCCGTTGCGCCATCAATGTAGTCTTTGAACCAACATGCGTTCAGGGGCCTGTGCCGGTGCTGGTAACTATTGAACCATGCTATCGTTGCCTGATAGGCGGGGGCTTGGATGTTGTTCCGGTAGGCGACGAGGGAGCTTAGGGCGGGGTCGGGCGAGTAACCCATCTCGCGTGCGAGACCCTGCAACCGTGTGCGTGTTGCCGCCGGCAGGCGGGGACTATCTCGCAACGCGAGCGAAACCGTGGTGATATGCACCCCTGCGCGCGCTGCGATCTGGCCCAGTGTAACTCGTGATTTTGGCATGGGTGGGTAGGGAAGTTGGCAGGACTTTCCGTTCTCTATTCTTTGTGTTTCAGAGGGCGACTTGTGCCCAGTGTTCTGTTAGCAGGAGTGGATTTGGACGCGGTTGTTGCTCCACCGTTTTGCCGATCAAGAAAGAGGCGTCTTGTTTCATCAATACTATAAATAGAACTTGGCGAGGTTTGCACGGAAAGGGTCAAACTTGAATCGTGCCGGAGGTTTCCCTCCCCAGCCCCTTTTTCTCGAAGCCATGCAAAATCAAGATTCTCATGCCTCCCTACAGCCGACCCGCGCCTTCACGTTGATCGAGCTGCTGACCGTCATTGCGATCATCGGAATACTGGCGGCGATCATCATCCCCACAGTTGGGAAGGTTCGGGATACAGCTCGCAGCGCTCAGTGCATCTCAAATATGCGCCAGGTGGGGCAGGGCATTTTGCTCTACACCCAAGCTAACAAGGATGCTTTGCCCGGGCCTTTGTATGGCGCACAGGGTCCGAAGTTTTTCACCAACTCAACCGGCAACCATGGCAACTTGGCGGTTTATGTAGCACCCTTCATCACCAGTGTATCGGGGGTGTCTGGGACGCAGCAGCGCCAGCAAATGTTTGAATGCCCCGCGTGGCTCACCGCTACGCCGGATCTCAACGGGCCCAGCATGCTGATGAACTTGAATCCGAAAAACTGGCTGAACGGGAGCACTCAGGTCTGGCCTTTTGGCGATGCCAACACGTCTCTCCAGCCGGGGAACATCTCGCGCATCAGCAGTTTTCCCTTTTCCCAAACTTGGATGATGGTGGAGGTGGACAAGGTGTGGGTGACGAACACGCCGGTTGGCTGGTCGTCTCAGATCCCCGACAAAGAGGTGCATGGTTCAGGTCGGAATTGCCTCTACTACGACGGGCATGTCGCACGCATTGCGAGCGGCCCTCGCCCCGCGAATTTCTAATCCGCAACGGTTCCCCTTGCCATCATCCCAAACAATCAACGCCAGGCCCTTGGGCGACATTGATCCCTGCGTCTTGTGCTTACTTCCATGGCTTGCATCTCGCTACAGTCCAGTGACCGGCTCGTTCATTGGGCAGGGCGAGGAGTTGACCACTCCCCCCGAGATTCTCGCCGCGCAGGCTCTGGGCATCTTCAATGCGTTGGGTATCGGCAAGGAGCTCCCCTACCTGGTTCAGCGCAAGCTTTGGTCTTGGCCGCAGCAAGATCCGGTCGCTCTGCTCGCGGCTTCCGACGGGAGCCTTTTAGCCGCCAGAATGCGAAAGGCAGTCACCGCAAGCCCAGCAGCCTTCGCCACTGCACTGGGTCCATTCAGATCTTTGGACTCGGGCTACACCCTCGAGCCTCTTCAGGACGGCCCTGGCTTGATGGCCAGCGCCTACCTTATTCTCGTGAAAATCAGGCCCGCTTGGTATATGGCCCGCGGTTTTTCGGCACCGCCCACCCTTAGCGCATCCGTTCTCACCCAATTCAGTAATCAACTTCTGCCCGTGTTTGCCCCCTGAGCCTGGCACTAGACTCCCACCTAATCCACCAACCGTTATCCCAATCATCTTTCCCCCATGAAAATCAACGCCCCTCGTCCCTCCCGCGCCTTCGCCGCGCTTGCCCTTGGCCTTCCCTTCGTGCTTCAGGCCCAAACCTGGACCGGTAACGGCACTCCCAGTGCCGGCGGTAACTGGTCCACCTCCACGAACTGGTCCGGCGGCACCGTTCCCAGCAGCGGTAATCATACCGCCGTGCTGGATGATACCGGCTCGGATCGCACCATCGTTTACGACTCCGGCTCAAGCGGCGCGCTAGGCAACCTCACCTTTAACCAGTCGTCTGCTTTTGCTAATATTCTCAGTATCCAGAGAAACCTCGGCGTCACCTCCAACATTAACCTCGGCGCCACCACCGGCACGGAGCGGATCAGCGTCAGCAGTAATGCGACGGCGGGCGCTGTCCTTACTTGCACAGGCGGCATCACTCTCGACTCGGGCGGCCAGCTCGTCCTCACCGCCACGGGGAACGGCGGGAGCGGCTTCAACCTCGGTAACGCCGGCTCGGCCAATACTACCCTCACCATCCAAGGCGGCACCCTGACTGTGTCAGCCTCCACCGGAACCTCGAGTGGCGGCTCGGCCGGCAATACACTCACCGGGAATCTTGCTATGACGTCCGGCAGTCTGGTCATCGATAACGTCGGCGGCGGCGCCAGTAAACCGGATCGGCGTCTGGGCATTTTGGGCCTCGCCACGATCACGGGAGGCTCGATCACCAGCACGCTCGTGGGCCCCAACGGCAGTCTGGGTCTTCAGGGGGCATCCATCACTCTCAACCCGGCCTCCTTTGACACCGATCTCGGTCTGTCGCTCGAACTCGCCGCAGCCCAGTCGCTCACCACCAATCAAACCTTGGGCATCATCATGGCGCGCAGCACCGGCATTAAAACCGTGACCAGCTCCGCCGCCGGCAACGGCATCGGCCAGCTCCAGATGTTCGACGGCAACAGTGCCGTCTCAAACAGTCGCACCACTTTGCAGCTTGGCTCAAATCTCACGCTTACGGCGGGGACGAACCAACCCGCCGCCCAGTCTTTCGGTAACACGCACGAGGCCGGCCGCGTTGACCTTGGTATCGATACCAACGGCTTCACGCTCGACCTTAGCGCTGGTGCCGGCTCCGGCGTCTGGACTCCAAACGTAAGCACCCAGGCGGGCGTCACCAACACCGTGTGGGATTTATCCGGCAACGGCACGATCAAGGCCAACGGCTTCAACCTGAGCTCGGCCAACCTCACCACTAACATCGCCGCCGGCACCACTCTTCTCGCCACCGGCGGTAACAACGTTTTGTTCCATCTTGGCACCCTCGGCACCATCAGCCCCGACGCGATATTCCGCTATTCGGGCAACGCCACCACTGCCACTCCGACGCTCATGACTGCGTCCCGAAACATCGGCGACATCGAAGTGACCTCCGGTGCCTTGCGCCTTCGAAGCATTTCCAGCGGAACCCAGCAAGACCTTCGTGTCTCGGGTGGAATCATGGACCTTGAAGCCAGCACCGCCCGCAGCTTCACCACCATCAGCCTCACCGGCGGCAGCCTGACCAACGGCACCTACGCCACCGCCGAGACCGATTACACCGGCCTGCAAACTGGCGTGGTTGCGGGTAAGCTCACCGGCGCAAAGAAGCTCGTTAAAAACTCCCCCGGCACCCTCACCTTAAGCGGCTCCAACGACTACTCAGGATCAACCCAGATCCAGTCCGGCACGCTTGCGATTACGAACGTCAGCGCACTCACCGGCACGCCCGGCCTTGAGGTAACCGGCGGCACGCTCGACCTCGGCGGCTTATCCTATAATAAATACATCAGTTCGCTCACCAATGGCGGCGTCATTCAAAACGGCACCTTCGCCCGCACGAGCGTGACCGGATGGACGCTCTCCAACGGCACCCTCTCCGCCAACCTCACCACCTCCGGAATCGGCAGCATAGCCCTGACGAAGAACACGAGCGGCACCGTCATCCTCTCCGGCACCAACACCTACGCCGGCAATACCACCGTCTTCGCCGGCACGCTGCTTATCAACGGCAACAGCTCGCTCAACGTCGGCATCCTCACCGTTTCAGCGAACGCCACCTTGGGTGGCAGCGGCACCATCGGCCAGGCCACGACTGTTAGCGCCAACGCCACGCTAAGTCCGGGATCAGCGGGCGTCGGTGTGCTCGCCTTCTCCAGCGATCTCTCGCTCGCGTCCGGGTCGGCCACCCAGTTTGAAATCGGCGGCAGCGTGCGCGGCATAACCCACGATGGTATCGATGTCGGCGGCAACCTTACCTACGGCGGCACTTTGACCGCCGCCTTCTCCGTCCCGGCAACGGCGGGAGCTTCTTACAGCCTTTTCGTCCCTGCGCTTTCTCCTTCCGGCTCTTTCACGGCCGTCAACCTCACCGGCTCACACGCAGTCGCCCTCACGGGTGCAGGCGGCGTGTGGACGGGTAGCAACTCCGGACTCAACTTCACCTTCACCGAGTCCACCGGTAGTCTCGTCGTTGGCAGCGCCCTTTCCGCCCTTCAGTCCTGGCGTCAGACCTACTTCTCGACCACGAACAATTCCGGCAACGCCGCCGACGACTTCGACTTCGATAACGATGGTATTTCCAACCTGCTCGAATACGCGACTGGCAGCGACCCGACGGTGTCCAGCCCCGCTTCCACCCAAGTTAATCGCAATGTCGGCGGCTTCCTGACGATCACCTTCAACTCGATAGCCGATGCGACAATCACCTACAGGGTCGAGGGATCCAGTGATCTCACCGGCGCCTGGTCCACCGTGTTCACCGCAACCGGCGCGACACTCGGTGCCGGACCACAGACGATTGCCGACGACACGCTGCCCGGCACTCGCCGCTTCCTCCGTTTGAAGGTGTCGAATTGAGCGAGTAGCGAACCGCCTCAGTAAATTCGCTCAGGAAACAAGAACGAGTCTCATTTACGCGCGCCCAAGGCAGCCCTTGGGCGCGCGTTTGTGTGTCTGTATCCTGCATCATGAACATTCGAATCTACGCCACCGCCCTTGTCTTTTTCGCTCCGGTTGCGGCATCGGCTCAGATCGCATGGGATGGTAACGGCACCGCCAATTTCGGTGGCAACTGGTCGACGGCTGTAAACTGGACGGGCAACGTGGCCCCGACCACCGGCAACACCGCCGTGCTAGGCGATGCCTCCGCAAATCGCACGATCACCTACGACACCGGAGCCACCGGCTCACTTGGCAACCTGACGATCACCCAGGTCTCAGCTTTCGCAAACCGCCTCGACCTCCAACGCTCCCTGAGCGTAACCGCCCCCATCGCGCTGGGCGCCGCCTCTGGCACAGAAGTCATCAGCGTAGGCAGTTCCTCATCGGCGGGCTTTGTGCTCACCTGCTCAGGCGGCATCACGCTCGATTCGGGCGGCCAACTTATCCTCACCGCCACGGGAAATGGCGGGGCCGGCTTTAATTTTGGCAACGCCGGTTCGGCCAACACTACCCTCACCATCCAAGGCGGAAACCTAACCGTTGCGGCTACCACCGGCAACTCAAGTAGCGGCTCGGCTGCTAGCATTCTTTCCGGGAACCTCACCATGAGTTCCGGTTCGCTGTTCATCGACAACGCCGGAGGCGGTGCCGTCAAAGCTGACCGTCGGCTCAGTATTCAAGGCACGCTCAACATCACAGGCGGCAGTGTCACCGCTGGCGCCACTGGATCGACCGGACTTTTCCTAACCGCGACCAGCAATGCTACCTTCAGCCCCGCGACCTACGACGCGTCCAGAATCGGTATTAATTTGTCTGCTTTCGGATCGCAGTCGTTGTCCACGAACCAGACCTTGGGCCAGTCCGCTTTTCGCGATACCGGCACCAAAACCGTGACCAGTTCCGCCACGGGCACGGGCATCGGAAATATTGCCATTTTCGATAACAACAGCGCCTCGTCCAACAGCCGCACAACGCTCAGGCTGGGTTCAAACCTCACCTCAACTTCTGGTGCCGGTCTGCCGGCGGCCCAGAGCTTCGGCAACACCCACGAGTCCGGCCGCCTAGATCTCGGCATTGATACCAACGGCTTCGCGCTCGACCTCTCTGCCGGTGCCGGATCCGGGATCTGGGCTCCAAACGCCAGCACCCAGTCAGGCGTCACCGCAACCGCCTGGCAGATCACTGGCGCGGGGACGATCAAGGCGAAGGCTTTTCTCTTCAACTCCGCCAACGTTACCACGCTCGTGGATGGCAATCTCACCCTCGAGGCCACTGGTGCCGGCACCGTCAGCCAACCGGTCGTCAATAATCTCTCTGGCCTGACCATCACGCCCGGCCTGTCTCCAGTTTTCCGTTACACCGGCAACGGCTCGGCCACCCTCGCGTCGACTGCGGCTCTCCTCGATTATCAGGTCGAGAGCGGCACGCTCAGTCTGCTCAGCGGCGCGCCGGCGCCTGCCTCCGCGCCTCGTTTTTCAGTCGGCGGCACGCTTAATCTGCCCAGCTCCGTCACCCTCGCCGGATCCACTCGCATCAAGTTCTCCGCCACCAGCGCAGGGCAGATAACCGCCGCCACTCAGCTGACCTACGGCGGCACGCTGATTTTGGATTTTACCTCGGGCGACGCCTACAGGGCGGGCGTTTTTACCTTATTCTCCGCGCCCACCCTGGCGTCTTCCGATACGTTCAGCTCGGTATCTCTGTCTGGAGTGCAGACCGGATCGCTCACTCGCGATGTCGCCGCCCGCGAGTGGCGGGGCACCTTTTCCGGCCTGAGCTTCACGCTTCAGGAGACCACCGGACAGCTCGTAATCGCCTCCAGCGAGGGCAACAACACCATCCCCAGCGATCCCGCCTTCTTCGCGCAAATCAACTTGGATTTCGTGACCGCTCCCGCGCTGTTGCCGCACGTCACAAACTACAGAAATGCACTCGCTGCTGCCGGCGGGCCCGATTACCCCGCTGCGCGGGCCGCGCTGGCCGCCTATTTCCGCGCCCGCTCCACCCCGGTTTTTCCCATCCCGACCTTTACTCCTAACAACACCGCCATCACCAACGCGCTTAACGAAACCTATACCAACATCGCCATTACCTACGATTTCGGCGCGACGATTGACTGGTCCTTCAACCCCACCTCGAACCCCGAGTGGTCATGGGCCTTGAACCGCCATGGTTGGTGGGACGACCTCGCTCAGAAATATCAGACGAGCCCGACTGCCAATCTTGTTTACCTCCAGCAACTCCTCTTCGAGCTGCAAGATTGGATCAGCACCAGCCCGACCCCGCCCGCCCGCACCTATGCAGAGGGCTCGCGATGGCGCACCATTGAAGCCGGTATCCGTGTGATGGATTCCTGGCCGAGTGCCTTCTATCGTGTAAAAGGCGCACCCCAACTCAGCGACGACCTGCTCATTCTCTGGCTCAAATCCTTCTACATGCACGCCGAGTTTCTCCGCGCTTACACCGCCGCCGCTGGCAACTGGGTCGCGATGGAGGGCAACGGACTTTTCAACGTCGGCGCACTTTTCCCCGAGTTTATTCTCGCACCGACTTGGCGCGCCGTCGGCGTGCAACGACTCCTCATTTTGATGAACGATAGCGTGCTAGCCGATGGCTCCACCGACGAGTTTACGCCCGGTTATCAAGATGGAATGATCGATGAATTCGCGAGCGTCAAAAGTCTCGCATCACTCAACTCCATACCGCTTTCGCCGACCCTCTCGGATGTGACGGTCTTCGACGGTAAACTCGAATCGCTTTACAACTACATGATGCTCGCGATGGAACCGGCAGGCACCATCCCCACCATCAACGATTCTTGGGTCTTTAACGCGCGCTCCCGCGTGGCCGAGGGTGCAGCCCTGTTCCCATCACGTTCCGATTTTAATTGGGTAGGTAATAGCGGCACATCCGGCACCATGCCTGCCACGACCTCCTACCTTTTCACGGAGGCGGGCCAGGCTGTCATGCGTTCCGGTTGGTCCTCTACCGCCGGCTACGCGCTGTTTGAGGCCGGTCCCTATGGCGCTGGCGCTCACCAAAACGAGGACAAGTTGTCGCTCAATATTAATGGCTACGGCATCCGTCACATCATTGACGGCGGCACCTACGATTACGATGCGAGCTCCCCCTATCGCACCGCCAGCCTCGGGTCCCGAGTCAACAGCCAGCCCCTGATAGACGATTTAGAGCAAAACCGCAAAGCCTCCGGCAGTGCCAACTGGCTCACCCGGACTCCGTTCGCGTGGCGCACCAACGGCTCCTATGACTACGCTGCCGCCAGCTATGGCGTGCAAACCTTCGAGGGCTGGGGTCCGTCCCGTATCCGCCCTGCCACGACACGCCGCCACGTGTTTTTTGTTAAACCTGATTGGTGGGTCGTGATTGATGCATTCAAACCCGCCGACGCGGCCGCGCACCGCTACAGCGCCCTCTTCCATTGCAACGACGATACCGTCGTGCGCGACGCCACCACCCAGCGCATCACCGTGCAGCTTACGCCGGGGGAGGTGGATCCGTATACGACACCCCTGAGCACCGTCACTTCCGCCCGTGCTTCTCTCACCATCACTCCGTTGCTCGCGAGCGGTCAGACCAGCCAGATCATCGAAGCCCAAGACACGCCCTATCCGCTCGGCTGGCTCTACATCAAGGACACCAGTCCCAACAAACGCCCCATCCCCACCGTGCGCTACGACCGCACGGTCGCGGGCGATACCCAGATGGCTTACGTCCTGGCCGCTTCACCAGCCGCCAACGCCGCCCGAACCCCGACCATCACGCGCGCCGAAACCTCGGCCGACACCTACGGCGTGACGGTCAGTTTCGGCGTCCCCGGCGATGAACGCACCTTCATGATCGGCTTCGATGAGACCTATACCACCTACAACGGCACGCCCTACAAATCCCCCGCAGTGGTGGCG
>Ga0209550_10000881_pt1 | contig 28769 bp, 26 predicted proteins | sample LauGreSuBDMM15SN_2_FD_187567 | JGI IMG/M metagenome (GOLD analysis project Ga0209550, IMG submission 187567) | Freshwater lake microbial communities from Lake Michigan, USA - Su13.BD.MM15.SN (SPAdes) (version 5) | ecosystem: Environmental > Aquatic > Freshwater > Lake | place: Lake Michigan... | reverse complement strand
AAACCACGGCTACGTAGGGATGCCAGTATGCGGTGAACCGCAGCTTTAGATAAACCTAAGTTTCGAGCAATTTCAGTGATACCTAAATCAGGTTCGCCACATTGTGAAAAAAGAAGTAGCACATCTGCAGCACGTTCTACCGTGGCGATTCGCTGTGACTTGCTCTCAACTGCCATTAATTACCCTCTTCCGAATCCGATACTTACAGGTGGGTCTGTTACTAACCGAGTTGAAATGAACTCCCACCAATCATCTTGAGAAACTCGTTCGGTTTCCCATTCTTTATCTGCTTTTAGTGTTCCCAGCGCTTTACGATAGTCACCAAAGCCGGCTTCATCATCAAAAGCTGACCAAGATTCAATTGTGTAGCTATCCCCAATTACGCTGTAATACCAACGAACGCCTTTAACCATTGGTAACTCTTTATAAAACCACTTTTCGCGGTCTTCTAACCAATGCCAAAAATCTTTCATATTGCGACGTGACTTTTCGGAGAGATGCATTTTGTAGACTAGATAAATCATTATGAATATCTATCCTCTCCGAAAATGGAATCGCGTTCCACCTAACGTAACATCATAGAATGGAATTGGGAAGGGCAATCACTTGTTTAGCGCCCCACATCTCAGGCACTGTGGCGGAACGAGGTTTCACTAGGTGGAACGACTGAATTTGGTCAAAGGTGCTGCGATGGCGACATATGACCTACTCATTAAGAATGTAAAAGTAGTTAATCACGACAGAGAATCTGCTGATTACCAAAATATCAAGATTCTTAGTTAGTAATTTCTGCACCGTGCGCGCTTCTTTAGTATCACCTTGGGCTTAAGTTCGCGCATCATCTCTGTTTCAGAAGCACGATCAGTTAATTCAAAACAAGTTGGTGCGAAAGACTGTGGGTGCTCATGGCAGCACGGGACGGGCGTCTAATCTCACTGCCCCGATCTTACGGCCGGCCACTGACAGAAGTGGAGAATAATCATTGCTCTCAAAGCTAAGGGGTGGAATCAATTAACCGAGTTTTCCATATTTTCCAGCCCCAAGCCTAAGTAAAGGATCTATCAGCTTGGCATCTATCGAAATTCTGTCCTTACTATCTTTACTAACCGCATCATCTGAGACCCAAATTTTAGCAATTTTAGCGAATATGAGAGTTTGACTACTCTCATCAATTCTTAATTCTTTCGCTAAGGTACAGGCGAAATTAATTCTGCAGCCATCTATCAGTGGAGTTTTCCAATTCCATTCGGTTACAGATAGCCCATATTCGTGAACTTCGCTTACCCCAAAAGGTAACTCAGTAGAAGACTGCTGAACTTGACTCTCCTGTGACTGGCTAGCAATTCCAATTGTAAAGACCGGATTATTTCTTAAATTTACTAGCGTGTCCTTCGTTCTACCTAGAACATCCCAACTACCAATTGAAAACATCAACATTGGAGGGCTTGAAGCAATTCCATTGAAAAAAGAGAATGGCGCCAAGTTCCATCGGGCGCTGCCTTCTAGTGAATTATCAGTCAAAACCCAAGCAATAGGCCGAGGAATAATAGTCTGAGTCAATAAGGAGTAAGTTTCCCTTTCAGAGAGTGGGTCTAAATCTATTTCCATTACCTAAGTTAATCACAACGAAAGAAATGTTTAAATGCTAATTAGAAATATTCTAATTTTTTCTTTAAAACTTAGATTCTAAACTAATTAGATTTAATTCTCTTACCGACCTCTTTTGCGGCTATATATGCGAACCCGAAAGCCGAAAGCAAACCATTTCCAGCTAAATACCCATCAGATCCGTGACCTGATATACCGACAGCCGCACCACCCGCTGCAAATAATCCATTTATTAAGCCACCGCTCTCCTTTATTACTTCACCATCTTGAGTTACATGAAGTCCTCCCTGTGTATGAAAAAGAGCGGGTCGAACTTTAATAGCGCCGAATGGCGCCTTCAGCTCTTTTTCAAACACATCTCGGCCAAATCGGTCGGTTGCCTCACCCTTGATTACTGCCGTTGCATTATTAAATTCTGTAACTAAATTGGATTCAGAGACCGAAATTAATTTTGCTAATTCTTCAATAGTCTCTGCCCAAAAAATAGCACCACTGGCAGCTGTAATTTCATACTCTTTAAAGAGCATTGAACCTGCATCAATTTCTTTATCGATTATGATCCAGCCAGCATTCCCTCTCTCTTCGTTAAGTATCGCGGCATATTCAGAGTATCCGGCTGATTCGTCACCAAATCTTGAGCCGTCCATATTCACGATAAATCCACCTTGCATGATTGTTGTCCAACCAACCAATGTTTGAGCATGTGAAGAAATTGCTGCGTGACCTTGATAGGCATCAAGATATCCATAAGCAGCACCATGCTTAATTCCTATTTGTAGAGCTTCGCCTTTAGAATACTTAGAGCCCTGGTAATGAACGTAAGCAATTTCGGTGTTATGTTCTAGAAGTAACTTTTGGTTTGCGCCATAACCATTAGTCGCCATTAATAAATTGGAAGTTTTTATCTCTTCAATGATTCCAGTAGAGTTTTGAACACAGACGGCTACCACTTGGTCATCCTCAATTACTACATCGACTAAGCGAGTATTAGGTCTAAATTCAAATAAATCTTTAGACATGGCATCTTTCCAGATTGGCCCTAAAACTAACTGGCCCATGCGCCCCGGAACAGAGAGGCATCTGTCGACCGAATGACCTGGGTAATGAAAATCAGTTACCAACTCCCAAGGCACGTTAAGCGAATCAGCCATCCATTCAAAAACTTCGACACTGATATCTGTGAGGGCTTTGGTTGCTACTACATCTGCCTGGTTATTCGTTTTCTTATTGATATCACGAACGAATCTCTCTGGTGAGTCATTAATTCCAAATTCTTTTTGCCATCTTGAGCCACTCGCAGGGAACATTCCTGACGTCATAGAGGTATTGCACGTATTAATGAAATCAGGTGATGCATCTATCAATAAAACTTTTGCACCGAGTTGGGCTGCCTTTATAGCGCCTACTAGTCCACCACCGGCGCCTGCAACAACTAAATCAAATTTTTCCATGTTTAGTCTCCAGTACTTTCTTGTGACTAAAAATTATGTTTAGGGCCATTTCCGCTGGATCAACTACTTCTAAAACTAATCTTGTCTCCATTAGATTAACGGCTGAACAACCATTAATTACGATGGAAGCACCTTTAGCAGATAGCTTCTGAACGGCAGTTTCCAAAGAACTGTGCCATAAATCGTCATTGCTAATAGCATCAAAACCAAGATTGATTACCTCAAGACCGACGAAATTCGCTGAATAGCCGTATTCACAAACTCTTCTTACTAATTCGGCACCTATTGCATCATTTCGTGTTACAGCCCCAATCTGGTGGCCAGAATTTATCAAGTTAGTCATCACACATTCCAGCATGCCTACAACAAATTCATCACCATCTTTCCGAAATCCCGGATCTAGAACACAATCTGGCATCAGGAAATCGTAATCTTGTTGATTTATCAAATTTATGTCAGCGAAAACTCCATTGTCACTCGCAAGAACATCTGCGGAAGTCTCAAGCTCTTTCGGGTTAAGCTGAGAGAAATTTACCAGAGTAACTTTCAAGCCTTCTGGCGAAATTCGGTCATAGCGTTCTTGCCGTCTATTAAATTCAGCTTCTGTTACATGAACTGGCGTGATCGCAATAACTTGCATATTTTCACTCCTAGTTCCCGTAATTGAATAATTCGAAAAACTTAATACTGGATCGTGCCCTAACTAAAACACTAAATCAATAATTTGTAGAATATATGTTCAGAAATGAGAATTGAATTTTCATTATCTGCCCCGTGACTACCAAACTTCTTTGATACAAAATCGTACCATCTTGATCATTTGGCTACACGATTTGTGCTTGGCGTTCCACCTGATGAAATACGTGAAGCATTTTTGCTTTGAAGCCGGCCAAGTTTCCAAACTAATCCATACCCAGAGATTATCTTGGGCAGGAATTTTTTAATTCAACTTCTCTTTCTTGATTTAAGTAATTTAAATTCTACGCTCGAATAGATTACAAACAATGAAATAAGTACTATCGATGTGCCGCCCAATTTCAAAGTATCTTCAGGTCCTAACAAATCTGCAAAAAAACCAATTAAAGGGCCGCCCAAAGCCATTCCACCACTAAAAATGACTGTGTAGATTCCAAGTATTTTGCCTCGAATTGCATAGGGTGAATGATTTTGAATCAAAGAATTTATGGCGATAGTGGTGAGTAGTGCAAATAGTCCAGATAGCGCCAACATAGAAGAATAACAAATTATATTCGGCGAGAATCCAGCGCCAATTTGCCATACTCCGAATATCATTGCAGTGCCAGCTAATTTTGTTATAGGTACTCGAGTATTTCGATTAGCTGAGATCAAGCCACCAAATAGGGCCCCTATGGCAATTGTAGAACTTAAAAGACCATAACCTGCGGCATCAAGTTTAAAGACATTAACAGCCATTAAAGCCGTAGTAATTGGAAAATTCAAACCAAATGAGGCCACAGTTGCAATAACAATGAGTGCTTTTACAATTGACTTATCAGCCCAAATAAACTTCGAAATGGCAAAAAAATTTGTCGTATCATTATCTTTATCTTTGGAGACTTGACCACTATCTCTGGCACGCAAGATTAAGACTGCAAAAAATATATAGCAGCTGGTGCTTGCAAGTAATGCGGCAGGTACACCTAAAGTATGTACGGTAATTCCAGCAAGTGTCGGGCCAATTATTCGGGCGACATTGAAATTAATAGAATTTAAGCTAACAGCATTTGGAACGTTCGGTTCTCCAACCAAATCTGACATAAGTGAGTGTCTAATTGGCATGTCAATGGAAGCAAATGTGCCCACTACTAAGGCAAAAGTGTAAACGATCAAAACATTGTGCATATCTTTATAAACAATTAGTGCAAGAACTACCCCACTTAGCGCTATGAACGAGGAACATATTGACATGATCTTCTTTTTATCGTGCCTATCTCCTAGGCCCCCGCCATAAAAGCTAAAGAAAATTGCCGGGGCAAATTGAAGGCCCGTTATGATTCCTAGGGAAAGACCACTCCCGGTAAGCTCAATTATTAGCCAGTCCTGCGCAATTCGATTCATCCAGGTGCCCAGGTTCATTACAAGTGCTCCGATAGCGAAGCGTCGGTAATGCTGAAAGCTCCAAGAAAGAAAAGTCCGTTTAAAACTTACTTTTAATGAGTCATTCCAATTCTTTTGGATTATTACTCTGCCAAATTTCATTGAGTAATATATTAAAGATTATTTTGAATAATCTTTAATGAGCTCTGCTGCGATATCAGTAGTCCATCCTCGTTGGAAGTAATATGAACTCACTATTTCTGTTGGCTGAAAAGCTTCTAGTTCTTCATTGCTACCATCTTGGAAGTTCACAAAGCCATCGCCCTTCCACACATTTATGGTTGTAGCGTTACCCAAATTAAGGCCAAATAGCTGTTTGTTATCAGGCACATCAGGTGAAGGTGATGGTAAATATCGGTAAGTATAAATCCGGTGCCCATATGAAGGAATTCCATCATCGGGTAATTTTTCAGTCAAAGTTATTCCCATGTCCAAAATTCTGGTGCCGTAACGATCCACTTGACCGCGAAGTCTTGTACCAACTCCTAGTTTTGGCAATCCTGGATTTGCAGGCTGCAATTTTGTTTTCCAAACTTGTGCTTGTTTCTTCGCAAAACCCATGTAATGACCAAAAACAACTGACCAGTCTTCGGTGACCCAGATGAATGCACTGAAACGTCCAGGAACATTTGCATACTTGACGTAAAAACCGACTAAACCTTCAGTGTATTGCGTTCTTTGTGGTTCATCAAATTCTTGACCAGGATGCGAAGCACTCACTTTCACCATCTCTGCTACGTATGCATAACCTAAACAATCATCAGTTAACGTAAGACCTTCAGGTAAATAAGGATTAACAACTTTTGGATCTACGCGAAAATTAACTTGGATTGCATCAGCACTAATGTGATGCGGAGGATTTTCAACTAATGACGAAAGACCTTTGGGCGAAACTGGATTACCAAAACCAATAGGACCTGACATTATGAAAACTCCTCATCTAAACAGATAGAAATTTAAAATTTAATATATTGTGATGCATTTCACCTGACACCTATACTTACACATTGTAGACTTGAAAAAAGCTGAAGGTCAAGGGTTTTACATCAAAGTTTTATTATAACTAAACAATCAAATAGGTTGAAAGGGACCCAATGAATATTGATACTCATTCACATTATTGGCCAAAAAGTTTCCTACAAGCGATGCATTCAGGGAATAGTTTCTTTGGATGGAAGCCTCAAAAGAGCGGCGACAAGCTAGCAATTTCACTGGGTGAAACAACTCTAACTTTTCCTGTACCTAAAGTTGATTTAGAAGACCTAGATGCCCGGTTCAAGCATCGCAATGCCTATCAACCTATTTCAATGGAAGCGCTTCAAATCGTGGGGTTTCTGTGGTGTCAGCATCTAGATGAGGAAGATGCTGCCAAATATGCATCACTGATTAATAATGAATTGAGCGAGGTGCAGGCTCAAAGACCAGATAGGTACCGTGGAATGGGCCTTCTCCCAATTCAGAGCGTCGTATTAGCTGAGCGCGAAATCAAAAGACTTAAAAATGAACTCGGAATAACTTCTCTTGCAATGCCAACATCATTTAGAGGACAAAATTCTGATGAAGGCAATTTACTTAAGATTATTGAAATTGCCGCCAAAGAAGATATGTCAATGTCATTCCATGCAACTTATCTAAATCCGGTAGGAATCGAACGTTTTTCAAGATATTACTTTATGAATAGTTTTGGTGCTCCATTAGAAACTTCGCTATCACTGATGTCGCTAATCTATTCTGGATTCTTCGATCGTTTCCCTGAAGCGCGAATCCAATTTATGCAAGGTGGTGGCTGTGTGCCATACAGCATTATGCGATTCACCCAACGTTACTTAGAACGTGAAGACTGTCGCGTGATGGATAATCCACCGCACGAATATTTAAACAGAATTTATTTCGATTGCCTTACTCACGATGATCTATCTCTTCGCCTACTAATTGACAGAGCAGGTATCGACAAGATTATGTTGGGAACTGACTATCCATTTAAGAGTGACCATCCTGGAGGTGCCTCAAACTGGCTCAGATCAGGCGTCTTGAAAGAGCATGAAATCGAAATGGTGTCCTACAAGAACGCTGCTAAGTTCCTGAATTTACCAAAAGATCTAATCTCCTAATTATGGCGACAACACACATCGATTTCATAGGTGATCGTGCTCCCACAAATACCGCTCTAATTGTCATCGATGTGCAACGCACTTTCACTGAAAGTTCATTATTCGGTATTGCGTCCGCCCAAAGCGTGCTTGATAATATAAATGCAGCTGTTGATAGAGCTAGAGGGCTTGGTATACCTATTATTTGGGTCCTTTACCGTGTACGAACTCAAGTTGGCCAAGGATTAACCAGCAAGAGATATGGCGTTGCAGATTTACACACGGGCGAAGGTACTGACCTAGATCCAAGACTTCATTTCATGGAAGAAGATGAAGTAATTGTTAAGCCTAGACAAAGTGCCTTTTATGCAACAGATCTTGAATATTTACTTCGAAGCAAGGGAATAAAGTACCTTTGCTTTGCTGGAGTAACCACCAATGTATGCGTCCTGGCAACGGTAAAAGATGCCAGTGAGCGGGACTTCGCTGTTACGTTGCTAGAGGATTGCACTGCTTCGCTGCCAATTTTGCAAAATGATGAAGAAATTATGAGTGCGGACGAGGTTCAAAAAGCTGCTATCAACTTTTTACGTTGGGCTTACGGGCCAGTTGGAAAATATGGTGAAGTATTTGATCAGATTGAGTCAAATAAGAACAACGTAAAAGTTGAAAAAGATAAGAAATCTGCCTTAATAATTATTGATCTGCAAAATACTTTCACGCAACCAACTTCGCAATTTGGGGTTCAAAGCGCTGATGAATTGATTGTCAAGACTAATAATTTGGCAGAGAAGGCACGTAAAGCAGGTGTGCCGGTAATTTGGGTAAAACGACAAGATCGAATTTCTGTTGGTCCAGGTGTTACTGCAGGCAGGTATGGACGTAGTGGAATTCATAAAGCCGAAGGTGCGAAATTTGATACTCGGCTTGAAATCCACCCGCAAGACCTAATTTTAACTAAGCGTAGGCAGAGTTCCTTCTATTCAAGTGATCTAGAAATTGTTCTAAGAGGCCTCGAAATTACAACGTTGTACCTAGCTGGCGTAACTACCAATGTTTGCGTCCTGGGCACTGCAAAAGATGCATCTGAATTAGATATGGATGTAAACGTAGTTGTTGATGTGACTGCCTCGCTTCCTATCCTGGTCGATTCGAAAACCACCCTAGATTCATCTCAAACTCAGTACTCAGCAATCAATTTCATCTCCTGGGCTTATGGCAAGCTGGTAAATTCAGAAGAAATATTCAACTAGGAGCATGACTTTGTATAACTCACCACTAGGCGATCTACGCAGATCACTGGACGAGATAACTAGCTACCAAGAATTCGCGCTATCTAAGATGACCAAGTTGATTTCTCAAAATCATCCACACTATTTAAAGAAGTTTCGTGAGCTGGGTATAGAAATTTCAGATGTCTCTACCCTCGCTGGTTTAGAATCACTTCCGATAACCGAAAAAAGCGAACTTGTTTTGAATCCAGACAATTTCAGGCTTAAGCCTGCCGTCGGGGTTGAAGATGAATATGTAATTTGGGACATTGTTTACTCAGCCGGTACCAGTTCTTCTCCAACACCGATCTACCAGACTAGTTATGACTTCCGAGGTATTTTGTTGGCCCAAATCCGCATGGCCGAAATTAGAGGTATGGACTATAGATCAAGAATTATGAATCTATATCCAATAACCACGCATCCACACGGCGCCTGGCTGCGTGCCAATAATGCAGCTGCGGCATTAGGGGCATCTATCACAGCCGGTATGAGCGGAAGAGATTTTGGTTCATTCGAGTTAACTCGCAAATCAGCTGAAATAGTTAACTTAACCGTTGATACCAATCCAACTGTTTTATGGGGCGTACCATCTTATATTCGTGAAGTTCTTAGCAAAGTTGCTAGCAGCGGTAAGAAATTACCAGAGCTAAATATGATTGCGGTAAGCGGTGAACCCTGCACTTCGGCAATGAGAAAGTCTCTGACTGAGTTAGCCGAATCCGTATCCAGTACAGCGGTAAAGGTGTCAGATAGTTTGGGAGCATCAGAGCTCCAATGTGGCTTAGTCGAGTGTGAATTTGGAACGGGATTTCATAATCCAGCACCGGAACTCTTTTTCCTCGAAGCTCTAGATCAAAATGGCAGACGAGTGGCCGAAGGCGAAATTGGAAGTTTAGCTATCACTCACTTAGACCGACGTGGAACTGTGCTCTTACGATATCTGCTCGGTGACAAGGTGCAGGTAACTTATAAAAATTGTGAAGATTGTGGTCGCGGTGGAGGTCGCATAGTTGCGCACAAAGGACGTGAAGGTCGCTTTACAAAAATTCGTGGAAATCTGGTTAATCTTGATGAACTTCTAAGGGTGCTGGCTGAAAATATTTCTATTTTAGAGTTCCAAATAGAGATTCATAAGCAATCAAAAACAGATTCGCTATCTCTAGATGAACTAACAATTCGAATCGTTCCGGGCCCATCTTGCAATACCTCTGATATCGCAGAAAAAGTCTCAAAAGCGATCAAAATTAAGCCAGTAGTTGTGGTTGTAAGTAGAGAAGAAATTTGGGTAAATGAAAATAGTTTGAAAGCGACCCGGATAATTGATTCTCGAGACTATAGCTAGATTGGAAATCTAATGTCTGAAATCGTTAAATCTCAACAGATAATAGATACCCATTCCCACTATTGGCCTGAGGCTATGGTTTCAACGCTAAAGTCTGGTGGATATTGGCACGGTTGGGAATTAACTAAAACGGCCATGGGAAAGCCTGCGGTAGCTCGTGGTAATTGGCTAGCTCCATTTGAATTTGATGAATACGCAGGCGATATTGCTTTAAGGCGAGAAAAAAGACTTGAAATCGAAAAGATTACAACTGAGTTACTAATGGTTCCCTCTTTTCTTTGGGGCTACGAAATGAGCCCGGTTGATGCAGCGGCTATGTGTAGAGATATAAATCGAGAAATGGCAGATGCAACTCGCAAAACAAACGGAACTGCAATTGGTCTTGGCGTAGTCCCCCTTCAAGATCCCGAATTAACCCGTATCGAAGTGGAATTTGCAGTGAAAGAGCTTGGAATCACAGCATTTGCAATAGGTACAAGTGTGGCTAAAAAATCCTTTGATGACCCTGAGGTTCGAAAGTCGCTATCCCACTTATTCGATGCAGATCTGCCAGTTTTAATTCACGGTGTTTACTTTGACCGCATCGGTGCCGAACGTCTGCCGAATTACTATTTCGGAAATTCCTTCTCAGTGCCGCTAGAAACAAGCGTTGCTCTAATGTCGCTTATTTTCTCAGGTCTGCCAGATGAGTACACAAATCTACGTTTAGCCACCTCGCACGGAGGCGGCTGGATTCATTATGGCTTGGGCCGGTTTGAAATGAGACTTGCGCATGGGCATGACCGAGGGCAAATGAAAAGTATGCCTTCTGAATATTTGAAGCGTTTTTACTATGACTGCCTAGTGCATGACCCAGATACTCTTGAATATTTAATTAAAAAGGTTGGCTCGTCTCAAATATTAATTGGTACTGATTTCCCGTTTGGTGGAGATATTATTGGCGGTTCACCTAACTGGATCAATTCAATGGAATTTTTAACCGACTCTGAGAAGGTAGATATTTTCTATAAAAATGCCACACGATTCCTAAAGTTATAAAGAAAGTGCCACAGCTTTAAGGTAGAGATTAAATAAATCTACCTAGATCTTTAGTTGGATCCAGAACAGCGCTCAATAATTTTTTCGTATACTCATGTTTTGGGCTGCTAAAGATTGCCTCGACAGTGCCTGTTTCAACAATTTTGCCTGACTCCATTACAGCTATATCGTCAGAAATAAAAGCAACAGTACCTAGATCGTGCCCAATAAATAGGTAAGTCAATTGGAATTTCTGTTGTAGATCCTTTAACAAGTTTAAGATTTGAGCTTGGATTGAAAGATCTAACGAGGAAATTGGCTCATCTAATATTATGAATTCGGGCTGTAAGGCTAGTGCTCGAGCGATGCTGACACGTTGTGCCTGACCACCAGATAATTGATGCGGATACCTAGATGCATAACTTGGCTCAAGTCCGACCATTACCAATAGCTCGTCTACTCTAGCTACTCTTTCTTTTTTATTACCAACTTTGTGAACATCCAATGGTTCTGATATCGACTTGAATACCGTCATTTTGGGATTTAGCGAGGAGAACGGATCTTGAAAGACAGTTTGAATTCGACGTCTAAATTTCTTTAACGATGCCCCTGATAGCGAGGCGATATCTGTGCCATCAAATTTTATTGAACCAGAAGTAGGCGCTAAAAGCTTTGCCAAGATAGAAGCAACGGTCGATTTTCCAGACCCAGATTCGCCCACTACTCCTAGAGTTTTACCACGATAAATTGAGAAATTTACATGATCTGCTGCGCGCAAATTAGTGCGCGAGCCACGTGGGCCAATTTTATAGTCCTTAATTAGATCGACAGCTTCAACTAAGGGAGTGCTGGCGTTGCTCATGAATTAGCTCCCTCAGGATTATGACAGGCAAACGAATGAAGTGATCCATTCTTATTCAATTCAATTACTGGAACTACATCACTGCATTTTGCAATTGCTCTAGTGCAACGTGAATGAAATGCGCATCCCCCAGGAATTGTTGCGAGAGACGGTGGAGTTCCTGTGATTGTAACTAGTCGCTTGGACGCGCCAGCACCAATTTTGGGCATAGAAGCAAGAAGTGCTTGAGTGTAAGGATGACGAGGAGATTGCAATACCTCTTTAGCGTCACCAATTTCGACAATGCGACCTCCATACATAATCGCAATCCGATCTGCAATTGAAGCTGCAACACCAATATTGTGTGTAATAAGAACTACTGCCATTTTTCTTTCATTGCGGAGTTTCTTAATTAGTTCAAGCACCGCAACTTGCACAGATGCATCAAGAGCAGTCGTTGGCTCATCTGCAATTAGCAAGGTGGGGCTAAGAGCGATTGCCATTGCTATTACTACTCGCTGACGCTGACCGCCAGAGAGCTGGTGAGAAAATTGATTAGCTCGGCGTTCTGGATCTGGGATCTGCACTGACTCAAGCAACTTAACTGCTTCGGCCCAGGCCTCTGATTTTGACATACCTCTATGAACCGTAAATATTTCTGCAATTTGTGCTCCGACTTTGAAGCAAGGATCTAAAGAAGCTAGTGGATCTTGAAAAATTACGCCAATTTTCTCAGCTCTTAATTGACGTAGAGTTTCTTCGCTTCCACCTAAGATCTCTTCGCCTTCAAATTTTATTGATCCGGTAATTTCTGCTGTGCCTGGAAGCAAACCGGTTGCGGCATGAACCGAAACTGACTTACCAGCGCCAGATTCGCCCAGAATTACCAGGGTTTCCCCTTGAGATACCGACCAATTCGCAGAACGAATAGCGTGAAGTTTTCCTTGCGTAGTATTAAAAAATACGTCTAAATTGCTAACTTCAACAATTGGTTTACCGCTATTTTGGGACATACCCACCTAAATTTTCTTCGTTTGTGGATCGATTCGGTCGCTTAACCAATCACCGAAAACATTCACACAAAAAACGGTTAACATGATTGCAAACGCTGGAAATACGGCGATCCACCATGCATTTTCAAGGTAATTTCTGCCTTCGCTTAGCATCGACCCCCAAGTTGGAGTTGATAGAGGAACACCTAGTCCTAAGTAGCTCATAGAACTCTCAGCAATGATGGTTTGAGCGACAATAAATGTCCACACCACCATCATTGATCCAACAACATTTGGAACTATATGTTGAAAAACTAGTCCAAAACCTGAACGACCAGAGGAGATTGCGGCTTTATAAAACTCACTCTCTTTAACAATCAGCGCTTTGGCATGGGCTAAGCGCGCAAATGGGGTCCAAAGCCAGATTACTAGCGTTGTAATTATTGTAGTTAAGCCAGAACCAACAATCGAAACAATTGCAATCGCAACAATTAGAAATGGGAATGCTGTTTGAATATCAACGACTCGCAGAATAATTGCTTCTTGCCACCCTCTAAAGTAGGCAGCAATCAGTCCTAGTGCTCCACCTATGATCATTGCGAATGTTGCTGTAATAAGTCCAACTGCAAAGGAGATCTTTCCACCATGAATTAGTCGACTAAATACATCACGTCCTAGTTGATCGGTACCGAAATAATAATTTAAGGTATCAACTTTTGTAAAAGGCGGTAATAGGCGAGAGATCAAATCTTGATTTCCGGGATCCTGAGATACCCAAAAATTTGCCGTAAAACTCAAAAAAGATGCTATTGCCAAAAGAAACAGGCATACCGGGCCAGCTTGTAAGAAGACGCTTTTTTTGCCGTTAGGTGCAATTTTCGAAGCGATCTTAGAACCTAAAAGTAGGTTGCCTATAGCCATTTTAGGTTGCATCTTAATTTACCTTGGCTCTAATTCTTGGATCAATGGATAGGTAAAGTAAATCTACTATTAAATTTAATAAAACGACCATTACAGCAATGGCAAAAACACCGGCTTCAAGTAGTGGGTAATCCCTGGCCTTTACGGCATTAATCATCAATGATCCAATGCCCGGCCATGCAAATACTGCTTCAACAATTACGGCGCCACCTACAAATTTTCCTAAGTCAATTCCGATCAAAGATAGCATCGGTACCGAGATGTTTCTTAGAACATGCTTAAACCAGATCCGGGTATTTGTAAAACCTAATGATTTGCCGGTTCGAACATAACCTCGATTTAATTCCTCAAGAAAATATGCACGTATTAGTCTGGTATATCTAGCCATTAAAACAGCTGAAAGAGCTAAGGATGGCATAACGATGCTTAATCCTGCTTCATTACCAAAACTTGGTAACCATCTGAGCCAGACTGAAAAAACTAAGATAAGAAAAATGCCAATAACAAAAGGTGGAATAGATTGTCCAAGCATAGACATTGACATAACTGCCCTACCAGAAAATGAATTACGTTTAACGGCCGCATAGATTCCGGCTGGTACTGCAATAACTATTGCTAATAAAAATGCCACAAAACTAAGATAAAGAGTATTTGGGAGCGCTGCCAAAATTAGCGGCATCGCAGGAAGCAAATAAGTATAAGACTCCCCAAAATTTAAGGTGCACAAATTTTGCAAGAAGGATATGTACTGCTCAAGGATAGATCTATCTAGCCCCAGAGATTGCCTAATAGATGCAATATTTTCAACTGTTGCATCAGCCCCAGCTATCGCTAACGCAGGATCGCCACTCACTCTCACTAAAAAGAAGAGAAGAGTACCGATCCCGATTACTACAAGTATTAGTTGTAGTAATCGGGATCCTAGTATTCGGACCATGCTTTACTTACTTGTTTCCTACGCTCACCAAGTCAATATTGCCACCTGCGTCGACAGTTAGACGCTCAAGCGCCTTATTGCCTGCCCAGATATCAGGGGTGTGAATGCCCCAAAGAATTGGTGCATCTTCCTTGAGAATAGAGGCTGCTTTGCATAGACGAGCAGTTCTCGCTGTGCTTTTCACATCTAGAGCAGCTGCCGCATTAATAGCCACATCGTAATTTCGGTTTGAGTAACCGATGTTGCTAGTTGGGTAACCTGTTGTATATCGCTCCATCTGGACGAGTGCATCTAGATCTGGAGAAGAAGACATACGCCACGCAAATAGATCTTTTCGTGGAATTGCTCCGCGTAAGTAATAAACATCAAGATACTTTGAGAATTCGAGAACTTCGACTTTAACTGAGTTCACTGCATCTAATTTTTCAAGCATTTGAGAGATAGCTTGAGCCATTAGAACATCGTTTGTGATGTAAGCAGTTGAACTTTGGAAAGTAAGGTTCAAAGACTTCTTAGCAATTCCGGCTGCCTTCATCAAATCGTTTGCTTTGTCCAAATCGAATGGATAAGCAGTTACAGAGTTACAGAAGCCAGTTAGTCCTTTTGGAATCAATTGAGCTTGAGCTACCTGACCGAGACCACCATTTATTCCATCAATCAGTGCTTCTTTATTGACAGCATAGTTAAGGGCTTGACGAACTCGCTTATCGGAAAGCGCTCCAGTTTTGGCCATCAAACTCATGATGTAGGTAGCAGGTTCGACGATAGCCTTGATGTCATAGTTAGCGGATTTCAAGATAGAAATTGAATCTGTAGGCACCTTAGTAACTACATCTACACCACCCGAACGCAGAGCTGCCATTCTTGATGAATCTTCTGGAATAACCTTGAAGATAATTTTGGTAGCCGAAGGCTTAACACGTAGTGAGTATGGGTTTGCTTCAAGTGTTAATTGAACACCAGGTGTAAAGCTGGTCGCCTTAAATGGGCCTGTTCCAATTGGAGTCTTCCAGAATGTTGTTGCGCCCTGTTCTGCAAATAGCTTAGGAGGCAAAATTGGAATAGTTGAAAGAGTTCTTGGAAGCAAATATCGAGGTGCTGAAGTTGTGATTTTTACTTGATACTCAGATGCAACTTCAATTTTAGTAATATCTAAAACTTTTGCTCGTAAGCCAGCGTTATTCTTTGGATTCATCACAAAATCAAGTGATGCTTTAACGGCGGCGGCATCCATTGGCTCGCCATTTGGGAACTGCTTACCCTTGATAATATTGAAGACCCAAACATCTGGGCGACCCTTTTCTTGGGCCCATGAGTCGGCAGCATTTGGCATCAAAATTGGTGTTCCGGTTGATAAATCCACTCTAGTTAGTCCTGAGTAAATTGCTGCGACTACGTAAGAACGTGGCGGAGCACTTGCTGCATACGCTTCAAGCGTCGCCGGAAGAGCGCCGATTCCGATGGTTACTGTTCCACCTGCACCACTTGTGAAATATTTAGTCCAAACTTTGGCTCCACTGGAGTTAGTCGCGCATACAAGAGCATTTCCATCTACATAATCTTGCACTTTGAGTGTTGGACACTTTGCGCCAGCAGTTGATGCAGCTGAAGACGGAGCTGCGTTAAACGCACCTAAAACGGAAGCCGCTAAGCAAGACGATAGAAAAACTCCGAGAAATTTATTCTTAATTTCCATATGTCGAGTCATTTACCCTAATCCCTCCGAAGCAACCATTGCTCCTAAATTGAATGACCTACCCCGGTGACCCGAGGCTTAAATGTTAAGAGGTGCAAGCGTGGGCGTCAAGGATTATTCCTACTAGTGGAATGGCTTAAAAACCTCGGTTATGGTCATAAATTCCTTGCAGTTCTCCACCAGCTCGCCAAATCTCAAGATTTCTACAGAATTGGTCAATCACCCTTTTGGAGCGCAAAGGTGACCCTCCTGCGATATGAGGTGTAATTACCAGATCTGCTCGGTTATAAATTGTTGATTCGCCATTTATCGGCTCTACTTCCAGGACATCCAAACCGGCTGCCCGTATTTTTCCCTGATCAAGAAGGCGAAGTAGATCATCATGAACCACCAATCCACCTCTTGATACATTGATCAAAATCCCAGAATCCTTGATTTTTGACATGAGCTCGTAGTTGAACCAGCCAATATTCATGGGTGTTAGCGGCAGCATCAGGCAGATAACGTCACAACTGGAAATGACACTTTCAATTTGATCTGGAGTAATCAACTGATCTAAAAACTCAGATGAAAGATCCTGGTTAATGTCTACACCGATGATTTTCTTAAACTCAAAGCCACGCGCACGCTTTGCGAATGCTTGGCCAGCAGACCCCATGCCAATAATTGCAACAATTTTGTCAGTGAATTCCCATTGCTTGCTTCGAATCTCCTCACGGTTTTCCCAACCTGGGTTTCTAATTGAATCTGCTACTCCCCTAGTAATTGACAGCAAAAGAGCAAATGCATGTTCAGCAAGATGTGAGCCAACTAAACCTCGGGCAGAAACTAATGCAATTGGACGATTCCCAATAAAGTCAACAATTTTATTAACGCCAGCACCAACTGACTGAACCCATTGCAGTTGGCTGGGATTACCAAAGAACTCTTGACATATATCCCCAAAAATCACTTGTGCATGTTTACTAAGTCTGACCGCTTCAGATTTATCGCGAGTAAGTACTACTTCTAAGTCACCGGCACTTTTTTGAATCTGAATTAGTTCTTCATCTGTTACTGGCGAAATTAAATCTAGCGGATAAATCAAAATCAATTTTTTACTCCCTAGATCAGCTTTGCAAAATCTGATTTGCTGCTTCGTTATTCAGCATCTCGCCAACTGCGTAGTCAGCGATAATCCGAGTGTATTCATGTATAGAAGTCGCACTAATGGTCTTATTTTCATACTTAGCTGGAAGAGTTCCACATAGATCTGTCAAAAATTTTACTTTTAAATCTCTGGCTACTGCATCAAAGGCTGTTGCCAAAATACATACGTTAAAAGTAAACCCACTAAGCCAAACTTCTTTAACACCACTTTCACTTAGAACTATGTCTAGATCTGTTGCGTGAAAAGAACTGTGTCTTGGCTTATAAATCAAATAGTCCTCAGGCATTATTTTAAGACGTTCATCTATCTCAGCCCATTCACCAAAAAATGCTGCACTCATACCTGCATATTTGACCGAGGTACGCGCTCCTAGAGATAACTGTGGTCTAATCAATCTGCTGACCCATATAACTGGTAATTTATTTATTCGAAATTGTGCAGCCATCGCATTTATACCTTCAATAATTTCGGTTGCACGCTCAACTTCAAATGGAGCATTCTCTGCAGAAAAGCGTCGAAGTGGATCTACGACCACAAGAGCTATTCTTTTCGAATTATCCATACGCTAATCATTGCTTTCTAAGAAGTAGTTGTCTAGTCTTTATAAAAATATTTTCTAAACTCCTTAGTTATTGAAAGAGCGTTTGTGAGCCACATAATAAGACTTACTCAGAAGACCGAGCAACATGAAAAGTGATTCAGGTTCAACTGATCTGATTTTCACAGATGAAGCCTTGTTGTGGGCTGACCCGAAAAGCGTGAGGTTGTTTCAAGAGAAAATACTCAAACAAAATTTGAGTAGGATCGCCATTCAGCATTCTGTATATTCGAGAGTAATTCGCGAAAACAATCTCAACATTAGTTCTATCTCAACTTTCGCCGATCTAAATAGACTATTCCCAATTACTACTAAGGAAAGCTTTCTCACTAACCCACTTGACTATGTTTTAACCCCAGATTCAGAAAATCCTAAAGATTATCTAGTTTGGGATGTGACCTATACCGCTGGAACCAGTGGTCAACCTGCGCCCGTCTATCAAACAACATTTGATTTCAAAGCGCTTTTATTTGCGCAAAAAAGAATGGCTTCCCTAAGAGGCATGACTTCGAGCGATAAGATTTTTAACCTATATCCACTTGCGCCATACCCACATGGAGGTTGGATTCGACCGTCTCAAGCAGCAGCCGTTATTGGAGCTTCCGCTGTAGTTGGTATGTCCGGAAGCACCTCATCTATCTTTCCGATAATTAGAAGATTTGAAGAAGTTGTTGAATTAGTAGCGAGCTCAAATCCATCCGTTCTTTGGGGTGTGCCAAGTTACGTTTTAAAGATTCTTAGTGAACTTGAACGGAGAAACCTCAAAGTCCCAGAACTTCGACTGATAAATGTGAGCGGTGAGCCATGTGGTCCTCAACTGCGCAAACACCTTAAAGAATCTGCTTCCAGTATTACCGAGAATGAAGTCTTTATCTCCGACAGTTTAGGTGCCACTGAATTACAGTTTTCGTTGGTCGAATGCCCAAATGGAACTTCTTTCCACAATCCAGTCCCCGAAATTGCCCACGTAAGTGCTGTCGATGAATATGGACAAGAAGTTCAGGATGGCCAAACAGGAAAACTACAAGTAACTCACTTAAATCGTCGAGGAACTGTATTAATAAAATACTTACTGGGTGACTTAGCTGTTATGGACTTTAATCCTTGCCAAAGCTGCGGATGGACAGGCGGAAGTATTGCCAAGCATTTAGGACGTGAAGGTAAATTTATAAAGGTTCGCGGTCAAATGGTTAATTCAAAACTGATTACAGAATGGCTAGAGTCTTCTGAATTGATTCTTGACTACAAGGTAACAATTTCAAATGAGGCTACAACTGGATTAGATAAAATTAGCATTGAGGTTGCAACTAAAGAAGTCAGCCTTGCTAGCGAGGACCGAGAAAGCATAGTGAAACAGCTAAGTGATATCGCCGGTTTACGAGTAGAGGTATCAGAAACTCCGTTTAAGTCAATCTGGATTCCAGAGGATGGAATGAAACCGAAACGGTTGCAAGATTTACGGGTTGACAACTAGTGTTAGCAAGTAGATTCGATAGATAAAACAGAAAGCGGTGCAAAGTGATTATTGATGCAGTTTGCAACATGTTTACTCCTGAAATTTATCGATCACGCCCGGAATGGACCAGAAAATTTCACACCCAAAAAATGAAAGTCGCTGGTGCAGTTTTAGATGGCGTGACAATTAGTGATCATGTGCAATTGTTGAATCAGGCTGGTATCAGTCAGGCTCTGCTTATTGCCGCTAAATTAGGTCGACGAGGTTTAGAAGACTCATGGGAGTTAGATGCTGCGACCGTTGCCGAAGCATGCTCGGCTGAGCCAGATGTGTTCAAGGGTCTCATTGGAATTAATCCTTTTGATAGCGTAAAGGGAACCAAAGAATTAGAAATATTTGTGAAGAATTATGGTTTTGTTGGTGCGCATCTTTATCCTCACTGGTTTGAAGAAGCGCCAGACTCTCGAATCTATTACCCGTTTTATGCCAAATGCATTGAGTTGAATGTCCCGATTCAAATGCAGGTAGGCCGTTGCCAACGTTATGCGCACGAGCGCCCCATGCGAAACGTGGGATTTCCGGCTGCTATAGATCGAGTAGCTTGCCATTTCCCAGAATTGAAACTCGTTGGAATTCACGTTGGCTGGCCATGGACAGAAGAGATGATTTCGGTTGCCGATAAGCATGAAAATGTTTTCATAGGTATTGATGCTTATGCACCTAAATATTTGGGTGACTCTCTCGTTAATTACATTAACTCTTGGGGGATGAAGAAAGTTATCTTCGGAACCGACTGGCCAGTGATTCCTTTTGACCGAGCTGTGCGAGAAACTAAAGAATTGAACTTAAGCCAAGAGGCCAAAGATCATCTTTTTTATTTGAACACGCAACGAATTTACGGATTGGTATAGGCAATGAGCAACTTAATTATTGATGTAAGTGTCCACTTAAGCGACCAGTCAGCAAAGACTGCTCAAGCAGATTGGGATCGCCCGCTTCTTAACCGTGTGCACACAAAACATACTTTTGGATCAGATCCGATATCGGTTGATGAACAAATTAAGCATATGGATGTGGCTGGAATCACTGCAGCGTTGTTAGTTGCAACAAAAGTTGGTCGCTTAGGCTTGAAAGGAAGTTGGCGCGTTGACCCAGAGGTTGTGCTCGCCGCGACGAAAAAATACCCTAATCGCTTTTTCGGACTTGTAGGTATTGATCCTTTCACCGGAATGACTGGCGTAAAGGAACTTGAAAAGTATGTGGTCGATCATGGTTTTGTTGGCGCTCATGTAGTTCCTCACTGGTTTGGCATGAGTCCAGATGACGAACGTCTTTTCCCGTTCTACGCCAAATGTCTCGAACTTGATATACCAATTCAAATACATATTGGCTCAGCACTAATTCATACACCGTCACAACAATTGGTCAGCCTTGCAAGTCCTAATAGTCTTGATGAAATTGCTTACACGATGCCATTTTTGAAAATGGTTGCCACAAATTCAGGTTGGCCATGGGTAGAGGAATTGGTATCAGCTTCTAATAAACATGAAAATATTTATGTTGTTATCGATAAGCATCCAGTATCTAACTTGGGATGGCCATTACTGAATTACATTCAGTCCTGGGGAACTAACCGCGTACTTTTCGGAGCAGATTTTCCATCTAGAAAATATGAAGAAGTGCTGGACGAAATTGATTCACTCAATCTTCCAGATAAAGCCAAGCCGAGATTATTCGCACAAAATGCAATAGACCTCTACAAATTACCTTTCTGAATCTAATTTGTAGAGTTTTATTGCGTTCTCTGACTCTAGTTTCTTAGCAATAGCTGGATCTAAACCGAGAGCTGTCATTTCGTTTCTTGCAACATCATAAGGAACAACGGGAAAATCAGTTCCGAATAAAACCTTGTCTTGCCCCCATGTACTTAAGTAATCAACTAGTACTTTGCCCCACTTACTTGGGGCGTGCCTATCAGTTCCGATGTAAACATTCTTATGCTTATCAGCCACCGAAATCATTTCTTCTGTCCATGGCCAGCCAACATGAATTCCAATAATTTTTAAGTCAGGAATGTCGCAAGCTAATTTGTCGATGGCGGATGGTCGATCGACACTTGGCATCCGCTGCTTTGGTTCGTAGATTCGAGAATAGCCAATCTGAATCTGCACAGGAATATCGAGCTCGGCGCACTTGGTGTAGAAGGGATAATAAATGGGATCATCAGGGGCTTTTTCAAACCAATGAGGGTAAAGATGAGCGCCAATAAAGCCGTGGTCTAAAACCATTCGCTCTAATTCGCGGACTCCTTCCATGGAGTCATATGGATTGATGCCGTAAATGGCAGAGAAATTTTCTGGATGGTTTTGAACCACCTCAAGAATTTTATTTGGTGAGAGAGACCAAGACCCAGGTAACCCTTTGCGACCGAGTTGAGCAGAAATCAAAAAAGCATGGCTGAACTTGTTTTCCAGAAGCATCTCAATCATAAGATCTACGGGAGTACCTTCAATTAAATGTCTAGGAAGTTTGTTTTTATTTGCATGGAAACTTTTAGTCCATTCAGGCCTTGAAGCGACTACTTCAGGTGTAAATAGGTTTGCAACAATATCAACTCCACCGGACAGATTCAAAGTTGACTCCTATTCTTTTTCGAAAAACCATAAAATACTTTACTCATATTTACCTGTGTTGTTCTAGCCAAGAATTTGCAATGTCTATTCTGCGCGCGTACCAAACCTGGCCTTTTTTCTCGGTATATTCAATAAATTCGCGTAGCGCACTGAGTCTGGCTGGTTGGCCAATTAATCGCGCATGTAGACCAATTGACATCATTCTTGGATTAGTTTCACCTTCACGCCAAAGTTCATCAAATGCCCGCTTTAGGTGATCTAGGAACCCGGCTGGATCAGCGTATCCAGGTGATGTTGCAAATCTGCCATCGTTAAGTGTCAATGAATAAGGAACAATTAGATGTTTCTTTCCACTTACATTTGTGAAATACGGTAGATCATCGTTATACGCATCAGAATCGTAAACAAAGCCACCTTCTTCTACCAATAACTCGCGCGTATTAACTGAAGCGCTGTATCGGCTATACCAACCTTGCGGGCGTTGACCACAAGCTTTTTCAATAGTCGCAATTGCCAACTTAATTTGTTCACGTTCCTCTTCGCGCGAAAACTCCCACATTCGATCCCATCGGTAACCATGCCCAGCTGGCTCATGTTTTCTTTCTCGAACATAAGCAGCAAACTCGCTATGACGCTCTAATGCTTGAGCAGTTGTAAACAAAGTGATTGGAATTTTATGTTCATCAATTAACCGGGCTAGCCGCCAAATTCCTACCCTTGAACCGTATTCAAAAACTGATTCAGCAGCAAGATCTCTTACATCTGGCCCAGTTGAAGCAGGAGTTTCTAGCAAACCTTGTGGGTTTTTAAAATCTCCGTTAAAAAAAGAAAGCTCGGAACCTTCTTCCCAATTCAAAACAATGCTTATGGCTACACGCGCACCATTAGGCCAAGTGACTGCAGGCAGGTCTTTACCGTAGCCGACCATGTCTCGGTCTGGACCACCCACTAATCCTTGAGTATTGGCATTGCCCTGGTTTTGGATATTTTTCATTGGCCGGTATAAACCACTTTGCCTTTGTCTACTAGCAAGATGCCATCGACATGAATTGTTGGTTTCATCATCAATAGATCAAGGTGGATATCAGCTTGCACAGGGCCACCTACAACAGAGTTTCCTAGCGCAAAGTGTGATGTGCCTAGTGCTTTCTTGTCTTCAGTGACATTTCCACTAAATCCTGAATTTGGATTAGTTCCGATAGATAGCTCACCTAAATTATCGCCATTTTTAATTGGGGCGATGATTCTCTTTAGCTCTTCAGCTTGTGCGCCACCAGTGATTTCTACTGCTCGACCTTTTTCGAATCTGACAGAAATAGGTTCAAGCAAACGACCCAACATATGCGCTGAACCATCGGCAACCAGGATTCCTTCGCCTGTACCCGGTACTGGGCACTGCCAAGACTCACCACTTGGGAAACCAGAAACTTGCCCTGGTTCTCTAGCAAATGAGGCGCCGCAACCAGCTACAACGCCTTCAATTGATGCGGTGAAGTCTGAACCAGCATCGCTGGTAACTCTAATTGTTTTTCCAGAAGTCATAATGTCTGAAAGAGGTTTGGTTATTTTATATACCTCATCATAATCTGCCAAACTAGAACCAGTCATTAACAATTCTGATGTCATTCCGGTCATTACGATTCCACGTGCGCCATTTTCTTTAAGTGCACGACCAAATTCTTCAGTGAAACCCAAGCCGGTTGAAGTTGGTGAAATTATTACGTCAGCACCTAGTAATGCTTGCGCCATAATTCGAGTTGCCGGCCCACCTGCCATAACACGACGAGGCATAATTACAACTGTTGGCTCGGCGCCAACTGCTCGAGCGGCCGCAGTAAGAGCTTGCACGATTGCAAAATCTGAATCATCATCTGCTGCGATCAAAACTTGCTCATTAGGTTTTACAGCTAAAGATTGTTCAACAACTGCTTTTGCTGCCTTAGCTAATTTAATTGATGTCCAGTCCATTGCGCTCCATCCAATCCATTTTGAATTGAGAAAAGTATGGCACAATCGCAACTGACTAGGTAGGCTCGTAACATTAATTTTCTGGTGGAAGGAAACGCTTTGATTCCTGCAATTGATATGCATGCCCATTTTTGGCCAAAGCGTTTCTTGGAAAGCATGCAAAATGGAACAGAGTGGTTTGGCTGGAAAAAAATCGGTAACGTTGAGGCTAAAACAATTTTTCAGGTTGGTGATGATGTACTCACCTTTAAATTACCTAAATCGGATTTAATTGATCCGGCTGCTAGAACAAATACTCGAATCACAACTCAAGGTGTCACTCTAGAAGCTCCTATGGTTGTCGGGTTTTTATGGAATTACCATCTACATTACGATGATTCCATCACGTTTTGTCGCGAAGTAAATGAGGAACTATCTGAAGTTCAGAATGCTTACCCCAAAAATTATCATGGCCTAGCAATATTGCCAGCACAGAATAAGAAGGCTGCTTTACAGGAGTTACGCTACGCAGTCGACACATTGGGCTTAACTTCATTTTCCATGGCCACACATGTAAATGGTCAAAATCTAGATGAAAAAGAATTGATCGAAATTATTGAAGAAATAGCTAAAGAAAATTTAAGCCTCTCCATCCACCCTGAGTTTTTCAATAAAATTGGCGATAGAGACAGATTAATGCGACATTACTTTAAGAGTTCGATTGGTGCGCCAGCCGAAACTTCAATTGCCATGCTTTCCCTTATCTATTCTGGGATTTTTGATCGCTATCCAGATTTCAAGGTTTCCTTTACTCAAGGAGGAGGATTTGCTCCTTATTCCATAGGTAGAAATGGCGTTAGGTGGGGGTTAGATACAGCGGAAAGTAGAGCCACAAAACTAAGTCCTGAAAAGTACTTAAAGAATTGCTTTGTGGATTGCTTGGTTCATGATGACTTATCGTTTGCATTTCTACTCGAGAGAATGGGTCATAAAAATATTCTGATTGGGACGGACTATCCATTCGATTGGGATCACCCAGGTGGCTCTGCTAATTGGATTCGCGGGATGGAACATTTAAGTCTTGACGTAAGAAAAGACTTGCTCTGGAATACAGCTGCAAAGTTTCTAGGAACCAAAGTGCCCTACCAAGAGATATCCGTGTGAAGATGACAAGTTATCCAGCAAATACTGCTCCTCGGACATTTTCGCCTCAGTCCCCCGAAGTATCTGAGATCTTGAAAACAATTGAAAAACTTTCGAATGAGGTTCAAGATCTCTCGCTAGTTGTCAATGGCAAGAAAATTACTGGGGCAGGAAATAAAGTTCCAATATTTTTGCCTCATCGGAAAACCGACCAATACGCCTTAGTTTCCCTGCCTAGCGAGATGCAGATCCGTGAAGCTCTTGAAAATTCTTTGCAGGTCAGTGCCGAGTGGGCAAAAACCAGCATGTCAGAACGCGCTGCAATCTTTAATAAGGTGGCAGACCTGATTGAATTTAAGTATAAGGATTTACTTGTTGCTGCGACAATGCTTGGACAATCAAAAACAGTATTTCAGGGCGAGATAGATGCTGCTGCTGGGCTAATCGATGCAATTAGATTTAATTCAAAATTCGCACTCGATATAGAACAGATGCAGCCGCCTGAGAGCGAAGTTACCAACATTGTTATGGACTATCGCCCCCTGGAGGGTTTTGTTTATGCGATAACTCCATTTAACTTTACGACGACTTCGGCAATTTTATCGTCGGCTCCAGCATTAATGGGAAATGTAGTGATCTGGAAACCTTCTATAACTGCGATGCTTCCTGCTCAAATTCTTATGGATATATATAAGGAAGCCGGTTTGCCAGACGGAGTAATTAATTTAATTCCCGGATATGGCCCAGAAGTTAGTGAAGTACTTTTGGGAAATGAAAATCTGGCAGGGATCTACTTCACAGGGTCGACGAAAGTATTTAGACAACTTTGGCGAGAAGTTGGAAACAAACTAGATATATACCGAAACTTTCCGAGGATAGTTGGCGAAACGGGTGGAAAAGGTTTCATCGTGGCACACTCAAGTGCTGATCGAGATCGCCTAATATCTGGATTAATCCGCAGCGCCTATGAATATCAAGGGCAAAAATGTTCTGCTTGCTCAAGAGCGTATATCTCGAGATCTGTTTGGGATGACATTAAAGATAAACTAACTTCTGAGATAAATGGTCTTGCCTGCGGACAGATTGATGATTTTAAAAACTTCATGGGTGCCCTAATAGATCAGACTTCATTTACCCGTCTTTCAGACGTGCTAAGAATAATTGCTGATGATCCCGAGATTGAAATCTTGGCTGGTGGAAAGGCTGATGATGAAATTGGGTACTTTATTGATCCAACTCTAGTAGTTTCTAATAACCCCTATAATAAGGTCTTCTTCAATGAATACTTCGGGCCAATATTAGCTATTCACGTATTCCCTGATAATAAATACGAAAATATCTTGGAAATTATTGAGCAAACTTCACCTTACGCTTTGACCGGTTCTATATTTTCTGAAAACGAAGTTATTACTGCTAGTTCTCTCGACAAATTGCGAAATGCAGCAGGTAGTATGAATGTAAATGACAAACCGACAGGTGCTGTTATGGGCAAACATCCTTTTGGAGGATCACGCGCATCGGGAACCAACGATAAAGCTGGATCACTTCAAGGATTATTAAGATGGACTAGTCCTAGAGTTATTAGGAGTGTTCAGAATTCAACTACGGACATCCTTCACTTACACCAACGATAGAAATTTTCGATAACTACCGTTAATTTTTAATAATTACACCTTTATTTGGGTTAAATCTGCTTGCCAGGTTTTGTTTTTACCTTTCTTCGGCTTATAGCCCATGCGCTTTGAAAGGCGAGCAACTGCCATTACTTAACCTCTTCCGAATCCGATATTTACGGCTGGATCTACAACTAACTACATGGAAGTGAATGCAGACCAAACATTCAAATTTTTTGAGGTAAATATTATTAGTCAAAGAAAATATTTTTGACACCTAACTTCATTACAATCAGCTAGCGTTCCGCCCAACGTAACACCATAAAATGGAATTGGGACATGCAAACTCTTGTTTAGCGCCCCACATCTCAGGTATTGTGGCGGAACAAGGTTTCACTAGGTGGAACAAACAAATTTGGCGAGAGGTGCGCGATGGCGACATATGACCTACTAATTACGAATGTAAAAGTAGTTAATCACGATGGCGAATCTGCTACCCCGCTAGATATTGCAGTCACTGACGGAATTGTTATCGCGATTGCAGCTGGGTTAGATGAAAGCAAAGCTAAGAAAGTTGTTGATGGCACGGGTCGAGTTGCATATCCCGGCGCAGTTGATGCGCACCAACATTGGGGTATCTATAACACTCTTGATCAAGACACAGTTTCTGAAAGTAAGGCATCTGCTCAAGGTGGTGTGACAACTGCGATTACATATATGCGCACCGGTCAGTACTACCTGAATAAAGGTGGTAGTTACCTAGATTTCTTCCCAGAAGTTTTATCGCTCAGCGAGAACCGCGCTCATATTGATTATGGCTTCCACTTAGCGCCAATGACTAACCAGCACATCACTGAAATCCCAGAAATCATTTCGCAGTTTGGTGTTAGCTCATTTAAGATTTTTATGTTCTACGGTAGCCACGGCTTACATGGTCGCTCTAATGACCAGTCATCTTTCTTGATGACTCCCCCAGGTGAGCGATACGACATTGCACACTTTGAGTTTGTAATGCGCGGAGTTCAAGCCGCACGTGAAAAGTTTGGCGATAAGGCAGATGCCATCTCACTTGGCCTGCATTGTGAGACCGCTGAAATTATGAGTGCGTACACCAAGATTGTAGAAGAAGAAGGTAAGTACAGCGGCCTTGAGGCATACCATCAATCACGCCCACCACACTCCGAAGGTCTAGCAATTACGATTGCTGCTTACCTCGCCTATGAGACTGAACTACCAAATATCAACTTGCTACATTTAACTTCACGCAAGGCTGTGGAAGCTGCGATGATGATGCAGAGTACTTTCCCGCATATTAATTTCCGTCGTGAAGTTACTGTGGGGCACTTACTTGCTGACATCGAGAACTCAAAAGGCGTTGGCGGTAAGGTTAATCCACCACTTCGCCCACGCGCAGATGTTGAGGCACTTTGGACTCACTTAAAGGCCGGAAATCTTGACTGGGTCGTAAGTGACCATGCATGCTGTAAGGAAGAATTGAAATTTGGAAATCCAAAGGAAGATGTCTTCTTAGCAAAGTCTGGTTTTGGTGGCGCTGAATATCTATTGCCTGGCATGGTTACCGAAGGACTTCAGCGAGGATTAACTCGCCCACAGATCGCCAAGTTAACTTCATATACACCAGCACAGCGTTATGGTCTGAAGAAGAAGGGTTCACTGGCTGTTGGTTTTGAAGCCGACATCGCACTTGTAGATGAAAATGTTAATTACACAGTGCATGCTGCAGATTCTGAATCAACTCAAGGTCACACCCCTTTTGAAGGATTCACTTTGACTGCCAAAGTTACTGACACATTTGTACGCGGTAACCATGTTCTAGAAAACGGCAAGATTGTTGGTAGCGCAATCGGAAAGTATCAGTTCCGAGCTTGAGCGCATTAAAAGGAATTCGCGTACTTGATGCCGCAACTTTGTTTGCGGGGCC
>Ga0209550_10000880_pt1 | contig 28772 bp, 26 predicted proteins | sample LauGreSuBDMM15SN_2_FD_187567 | JGI IMG/M metagenome (GOLD analysis project Ga0209550, IMG submission 187567) | Freshwater lake microbial communities from Lake Michigan, USA - Su13.BD.MM15.SN (SPAdes) (version 5) | ecosystem: Environmental > Aquatic > Freshwater > Lake | place: Lake Michigan... | reverse complement strand
ATAATTCAACTTGGCAATGCGGTCAATTGTCCACTTTAATTTTTTCTTTTCATCGTTTTCTTTCTCCCAAGTGTTATTGTCTTTTATATACACTGTTTCACGTTTGAAATCCGTACAATGAATAGGTAGTTTTTCTGTATCTATTTTCTTCAATTCCTTTATAAATATCCTTGAAATACCATCTACAAAACCGAGTTTTCCAGTCGTTTCAAAATCGTCCGTCGTCAGTTGTAATGAATTCACAAAATCTACTATATTCATTGCATCTTTGCAAGTTTCGTTTAAATATAACTGTAAATTAAACTGATTGTTGCTTGTATTATTATTTATTATAGATTGTGGTTTGCTGGCTAATTCTATAATTTTATTGTTTTGTTCTATTAAAATGTTATCCTTTTCTAATAATTTATTTTGTAATTCTTTATTTTGTTCCAATAATTGGTTATCTTTTTCCAATAATTTATTTTGTAATTCTTTATTTTGTTCAATAAGAACATGTTGTAATTCTTTACTTTCTTTCAATACCTCTAAAAATATATCACTCGCAATAATAGGTTTAGGGGTGAATGTATTTTGTAACAGTGGTTCATTATCACAATTTTTATTACCTGAACAGTTTTTCTTATGTTTCCATAAAGCATTATAATTCAAATATTCTTTAGCACAATGAGAACAAATATGTTTTCTTTCTTCCAGTTCTTCATCTGCATTAATATATTTTTTTTTATGCTTTTCTGTTAACAAGTGCTTATCATAATTAAATTTATTATCTGTACTATAATTACAACAACTGCATATATAAGTTGATACTATTACTCCTACTTTATCATTGCCATTTATTGCAAAAGTAGAATTATTTGTAGTATTTTTATGTTTCAGTGTGGTTAAATGTTTATTATAATTATATAATATACTCGTAGTATAGTTACATACTTCACAACCGTAGTTTTGCCTATTTTTGTCATACATTTGTATTGCCTAAACTATATATATTAGGCAATAAAAAAATAGTTTAAAAATAGTTTATTACAAAATATAAAAAATTATGGTAACACTTTTAGAATGATTTTTTTAGGTTTTATATCATATCAGTAACAATCAACTTTTTGCAGAAACTTCACCCCACCTTTTCAAAATTGGACATTTTTAAAATGTCCATTTTTCAAAACCTAACTACTAGTTTCTCCCAACTTTTGTTACTGAAAATTATTAAAGAAAAAGGCTGTATTGAATGTTACCATTTATCGTGTTATTTTATTATTTTTATAAAATCAGTAAAAAAATGGTAATAATATACAGTTTACCGCAAAATTAAGACTTCCAGTGTTTACCACAATCTAAACAAGTTACAAAAATAGTTGCAGGTTCATCTGCACTACGAGTTTGTAATTCATAATATGTGCATCTTTTTGAACGACATTTCTTACAAGTAAACATATCAGTCGATGCTTGAATATTTGTATTGAATTTACTCGCATCGCGTTTCATCTTCTTTTCAATTAAACTATTCCAATGTGTAGGGTTCATTTCTTGATGGGTCATAAACGCAACGGATTGTGGAGGAATTTCACCGTTTTTAATTTGTTCTAACAAATCGTTATTTTTCATATTGATATAAATGCTTCGTAAACGGTCGAGATACAAACGTGCAAAATGTGGATTTTCCCATTTTTTTACGATTTTCTTAGTATTGGCTTCTTTAATTGCGTAGTTATATATACCCTTTTCTAAATTAATTGCTAAGCTATCGATTTCTAATATATTTTGTAACTTTTTACGAATGTTTTCACGGAAATTATCAGGAGATTGTATGTTGAATAATGATGTCATTTTATATAAATAATAGTATCGATTAGTATTTATATAATTTGTATAATTTATGAATTCAATTTTATTGCGGGAAACCTTGTAGGGAAACCAAGGTTTCCCCTACGACCCCTTCCTTTTATAAGGTTCATTATAAGGTTCATTCAAGTAGTTCTAATTACAAAGGAAGGGGGGCGTGCGGGGAAACCTTGGTTTCCAGCAATTGGTTTCCCTACTATACATAACTCTCTTCAGCTAATTCACTACTACAATCCAAATAATTTTCCTCAACTTCTTTCAAAATAGTTTCAAATACCGTTTTTGGTTTATTCTTTTTTACTGTTTTTTCTTGTTTTGTTTGTTCCTTTGTTTGGTGATTTGTTTCTTCCTTTGTCACGTCATTACTGCTTTCCTTTGTTTGTTTTGTAATCGTTTTTACATTTTTTTTAGTATTTTTCTTCGATTTTACTTGTATTACTTCTTCTTCACTGGTTTCATCTTCGGTATCATAATCGTCGTCGTCCACCTCATTATCATCTACAATAAATCCATCTTTTACATAACCTTGTTTTGTTCTTGGTATATCATCATCTTCATCAGTTTCTTCTTCGTCTTCGCTGTCTTCATCCCCGATATCTTCAAACCCACCATATAAGTGTTGATAAACTGCGTTCCATTCCTCTTTACTTATACTAAAAGGTTGACCGTCTTTTTTATTTACGATTACACAAGACCCAAAAAATAAAGTATTATCAATTGGTGGTGGAAACTCGTATTTATTTTCTTGTCCTGCACGGCCATTTAATTTACCGTAAATGGAAACAGAAAATGGTTTACTTTTTATTTCAGCACCCCATTCAGTTTGTAATTCAAACCCTTCAGCTGATTTAAATCCAGCCTTTTTATATAATTCATTTTCGTCATAATTATTGACTTCTAATTCTTTTATTTTACCAGTTTTATCTATTATTAAAATTGTAATTGTCATATCGATTAGCTATTATAATATATAAAATACTGTTTAAGTTATTTAGGTAAAATAATTTAGGGATGAATAATAAAATAATAAAAATATTCATATATTGTATATGACAAATATTAGCGTTAAAAAACATAATAGAAAATCAAGAAAAAATAATAGAAGAAAAGGTGGGTCAAATTGTGAAGGTGTTGGTTTAGTAACAAAGAGTGGATTGTTTAGTAATTATTGTGCTCCAGAAGAAGAGGCTGTCAAAGATATTGAAACAAAGGAAGAAAATACCATTTTTCCTCCACTATTTACATCCAGCGATAAAGAAGCACCTGCAGTAGAAGGACTAACTACACCAGCAGAAGCACAAGTAGAAGGACTAACTGCACCAGCAGCAGCAGAAGTACTAGCAGAAGTACCGGCAGAAGTACCAGCAGGAGAACAACAAGCACCTGCAGTAGAAGTACAAGGACAACCAGAAAAACCAACAACAGGAGAACAACAAGCACCTGCAGTAGAAGTACAAGGACAACCAGAAAAACCAACAACAGGAGGAAAAAATAAGAAATCCAAAAAACAATCAAAAAGAAAAACAGCAAAAAAAGGCGGTAATAAAAAACAAAACAAATCAAAAAAGAATTCAAGAAAAAACCGTTCAAAAAAATAAAACAATATCTATGTAATTTCATATAAAATATATTAAATTACAAATGTTCTCAACTACTATATTAAATTTTATAGTAACAATAATTATTTCAATAGGAATTATTTTTTCAATACAGTATTTGTGGAATTATATAAAAGACAATTTTTCAACAAAGAGAACCAAAGATTTAGTAAATAGTCAAATCGAAAAATACAAAAAAATATTAGAAAAACAAGGTTCTCAACAAGGAGAATTTATAAGTGAAGAAGAACAAGAAAATATGAAAAATAGTTTAACACAATTAGTGAACTCTCAAGTATACCATTAAAAGTTTATTTGATTGTATCAGTGTATCCGTTAAACCAACACGCAAGTTTGTCTTCTGCTTGTTTGTATAAATTACGTGGATGTTTACGATAATTTGCAGTATCTTGCGCTGTTTCATAACAACTTACATAACCATCTTCGTATTCCAATTTTTTTAATAGTTCTCTTGCTTGTGGCTTTTTTGATTCGTCATCAAAAAGACCAACGAGTTTTTCAATTTCGGCATCACTTAATAGTTCAGGAATTATCTTTGATGCACCAAATATTTTTTTATTTTTTCTATTTCGTCTGGATAGAGTAGTTCTCTTTATTGAACCACCTATACGTTTTGATTTGTTATTTTTTGCTGATTTATTAGAAGGTGTTTTATTTCTTCTAAATGTGTGTTTTTTATTTGAAAAAGGCATTATATACTATAAAGATATTTTTTTGCGGTGTAGGGAAACCTACGGTTTCCCCTACGACCCCTTCCCTTTTTCGTGAGTTTTTGTGTTTTGTAATTTCTCTTCTCTTTTCGTGAGTTTTTGTGTTTTATAATGTCTCTCTTATATTGTAAAAGGAAGGGGCGTGCGGGGAAACATTGGTTTCCCGCAAAGGTTTCCCGCATAAAATTGAAGTTAAACATACAAAATAAAAAAATAATATATTGGAAATAATATAAAATTAACTGTTGAATAGTTATAAAACCAAGGAATAATGGAATTAACCGATGTAGAATTTAATGATTTAATGAAACGATTTCCTAATTTTGAACTTTCCTATGAAACCGTATGCCATAAGAAAGTTTCCCCATCATATAATATTTGTTTAGCTATACCACAGGGGAAAAAATGTTATGCTTGGTTCACATTTATTGGAGAAAAAGATTATTGCGTTATATTTGATATAAATCGTGAAAAAAAGATATACAAAGGAACCATTATCGATATTGAATTTACAGATAAATTAGAATTAGGTACATTATTATACGGAACGATTGTAGAAAATGAAAATGGAGAATATAGCTTTTTCGCAATAGAAGATTTGATACAATTCAAAGGTATTCCTTTAAAAAAATCGTGTTACCAAGAAAAATTAGGATTTATAAATAAATTTATGAAATGTATACCACGATTATTCAAAACAAAACACTCCACAGTATTCGCGTTACCGGTGATGTGGGAAGTCGAGAATACCACCGAATTCGATTGTTTAACTACATTACCAGAAGAAATTAGTAACAAAATACCTTATGTAACTCATCACGTTCAATATAGGTCATTCACTGAAGTCAAACCCTATTTGAATTCCATAATTACGAAAAAATTAAATTTTGTTAATGCAGTACAAGAAACCAAAAAAGTATCCAATCACGTATTTGATACAATACCGATTAAAATGGATTTTACGAAACCACAATATCGTTACCCTACTGTATTTCAAGTTACCGCGGATATTCAATATGATATATATCATATGTTTGCATTTGGTAAAAATTCCAAACCAGTTTATTATAATGTAGCCTATATTCCTAATTATAAAACCAGTGTATTTATGAATGGTTTATTCCGTAAAATAAAGGAAAATAGTAATTTGGATTTAATTGAAGAAAGTGATGACGAAGACGAATTTCAAAATACAGAAGAAGATAAATATGTAGACATTGATAAAGTATTATTAATCGAATTTGCGTTCAATACGAAATTTAAGAAATGGGTTCCACTACGCGTGGTAGACAATACAAATAAAATCGTTCATATTTCGAAATTGACACAAGATAATGATATTCCACAATATAATAATGGTTATCGAAATAATCCTTATCAAAATAATAATGGTGGTTATAATAACAGTAATAACAATAGTAAATATAGAAATAGTAGTAGTGGTAATACTAACACATATAGTAATAACAACTATAGCAAAAATAACAACGCAAATAATTATAACAATTACAAAAATATTAGAAAATAATAAAATATGATATAATAATATAGAAATGCCAGCTTTATCATTTAGTGAACTGAACAGCACCAAAGTATTACCAGATGTAAAAGTAACATCTACCGAAGGTAATCCAGCTATTTACGCAAGTAGACAAGCAGGTGGAAGAAAACAAAAGAAGCAGAAGAAACAAAAAAAATCCAAAAGAAAGACTTCTAAGAAAGCAACCAAAACAAGGAAATCGAGAAAGGCACAAACTAAGAAATGGTTTGGTATTTTTTAAACATTTTCTCATTTAAAACGCCCATTTTGAATGAGATTTTTATACTAAAAATCTTCAAAACCAGCATCTAACCATGCCGAAATACGTTGCTCTATATTTTTCCATAATAAAACTTTTTGAGTTGTTCAATATTAATTAGCATTTTTTATAGAATTACATAAAATTTATATCATTTGTAAGCAATTGTTTTACTTTCAGACTTTTCTAAAAAATTGAAAATCTTTTTATACTATTCTTATAGCACAACTAATAAAGTGATAACTAAGATAAATAATGAATTCAATAATAAAACAATGTATTATAAATCAATTAAATTTACCATATGATTTAAGATATATGATAAAAAGTTTTTGTTTTTATGATATAAATACATGGGAAACAATACAATTTATTCGTTTAAAAAAAGAAGAAATAGACTTTATATTTAAATATAAAACTATTTCTAGAGCAACTGCCCCGTCTCAGTTTTATGCCAATGATGATGAAGATGACCATTGGATATTTGGGGTTGATACTGACGAAGACGGATATAAATGCCAATTCCAAGGATGCAATTGTACTGTCTGTGGCAATTATATATCATTATATGCTCCTAATTATATTTCACAAAAAATTTTATGTAATTGTCAAGATAACCACGATGATTTTGATGATTTCAGTTATATTTCAGGGTATACAGATTATACCGACGGTACTGATTGGTAAATATAAAAAATAAAAAAAATATAAATATAATAATATAAATACTGTAATCTATATTATTTATTGGCAACAAAATGGATAGAGTTGAACAAATGAAAAAAATTCAAAGTAATGCACTTGAATTGTTTAGAAAAAAAAACATCGATTATGGCGATGCGTTTGCAAAATATGGTGTCATCGGCGTCTTAATGAGAATAGAAGATAAAATACAACGCTCATTGTCTATAACAAAAAATGGTGTCAATTTAGTAAATGATGAGGGTATTAGAGATACTTTATTAGATTTACATAATTATGCAGCGATGGCTTTAATGTTATTAGATGAAGAATAATATTAGTTTTCCGATAAATTACTTATATTGATAAGGCATTTACCGCCAAATATACTTTTTTGTTCTTTTTCTTCGTTATCACTGTTTTTATCAACACTACAATTCTTATCCTTGGGTTCATATACTTTTTTCCATGTTACATCTTCATCCCAATCAATCTTCATATTCACATATTGCGCACTATCAATTTGACGAATTCTATAATTGGATTTTTTATAAAAACGTTTACGTTGCGCCCATTGATTTTGAAAAATATCGTGACTATCAATGATATCGACTATAATCGGTTTTTCGTGTTTCACCCTTAATATGCGCCCGACAGATTGGGTAATGTCCGTTTTCGGCGTCACCATTATCAATGTTGATAAAGTTTTTATATCCAATGCTTCTGCTGCCATAGCATAAGTCGCCAAGACAATTTGTTTCGTTTCAGTTGCTTGTAAATTCGCTTGTTTCATACCACCTACATAATACCCGACACTTGCGATTTTTCTATGTTCTACTGCATCATATAAATATGTCAATAAAGACCGATTATGACATAAAACCATTATTTGTTTTTCGGGGTCTTCTTCTATTAAATCACCAATTATGCGCACAATAAAATCACTACGACGGTTATAATTACATAGTTTTACAATCATACTACTGTATTTCGGGTTACCGCGAAAGTCCAAATCTACTTCATTGAAAACGTGATCGTCTGTTTTATATTGTATCGCACGAACACATACAGGGTCGTCGTCGTCGCGTGATTTACTATAAATTTTATCACCAATAAACATATGTAAAACCCGTGTTAATTTATCTTTACGGTCTACTGTTGCAGAAATACCCAACATATATGGCGTTATTGTTTTAAATAAAGTTCTTGAAAATTGTTCACTTCCAATACGGTGCACTTCATCTATGATAGTCAACCCGAAACACGAGAACGCATCAGCTGGATATTCTTTATCGTATAATGTTTGAACCATTCCAATTACGATGTCATTACCTTTTACATCAAATACTTGTCCTTGGATTTTACCGACGGTTGCAGTTGGTAAAAATTCGCCTATTCGTTCTATCCATTGGTTCATCAAGAATTCTTTATGCACGATTATGAGTGTCTTTTTTTTCAATAATGAAATAATTTTTAAAGCCATCACCGTCTTTCCTGCTCCACACGGAACCTCCAGAATTCCACCTGACCCATTATGCAGCGAACCATTACAAATCGGAGTTGTAACATAATCCATATATATTTTTATAATATTGTCTTGATAATCGCGTAATGGTTTGACAAAGTCTATCGAAATATCATCACCTTGTTGAATTTCGCATTTATTCGGCATACCATAACGAGAAATCCCATAAAATCGTGGTATATAAATTTTATTCGAATTTTCGCGATACACTGGAAATGCGTTTGCTTCGTCATTGTTGCCCCCATAATTTACACCCAATATCACCGGTTTTACATACAATTCTTTATACAATTCTTCCAAGTCTTCTTTAGATAAAATCGATTTTGAAATTGTATATCCCTTTTTACCAAGATAGGATTGTGAAGATACAAAACTTTGATATTCGGGCGTTATAATTGGCTGTTCTATAACAGGATTTTCTGTTGTTTTCGATAGTTTCGATGTTTTCGTTATTTTTGTATAAACAAAATGTTTTGTATAATTCATTATATATATCTTATATTCTAATATTACTTTTATTTAGCGCATAACATCAATTTTTTGAATTTTTATACATAACTTTATACAAATAATATATATTATTATTTTATATATGAAATTCACCAATCCATTTAAATCCCTTTCAAATCCACTCAAATCTTTTTCAATTATTGAAATTGCTTTACTAATTGTCTTTATTATTTATTTAGTATTACCAATTGAAACTCCAACATTTTTAGCAGGTTCAGTAAATTCACCAATTACAATGGTAGTAATTTTCGCAGTAACTGTTTATTTATTCATGTATTCCAATCCTATTTTAGCTATATTATACATTTTTGTAGCATATGAACTATTACGTCGTAGTGCTTCATTCAAACCAATTACCTTACAAGAATATACACCTACCCAAGAAAAAAAGAATATCGATTTACGTAAGATGAACCCACCACAAGAAAAGACATTAGAAGAAGAAGTAGTAGATAAAATGGCTCCTGTTGGTAAAAGTGATGCCAGTGTTTATTTACCAAGCACATATAAACCAGTAACTGAAAAACTAACTGGCGCTTCAATGGTGTAAATGCTATGACAAACAATCATAATAATAAATTTGATATAATATAATTATTTTACATTATATCAATTCTAAATCTTCAATGGCGTAAAACGACATACTTGAATAAAAAACTACAAAGAAATATTTTCTTCTTTTTGTATTTTCAATCTATGCATACATAATAAATAAACAATTGTCCCTGGTACTGATATTAAGAATGTTGAAAACAAAGCAAAAAATGTAAAAGTGCTATGATTAATTATTCTTGCTCCCCATCGAAATAAAACCAATGGAATAAAAAATAACATTACAAATCCTAATAAAATACCCCAATTTTTTCCTAATTCCGACGTGTCCGCCATAAAGAATGATTTACCTATAAACATACCACTTTCCATAGCAAACATAGCAACGTCTTTCAATAAATCCGATGCATATTCAAGCATTTTCTCTTGGTAATAATCAATGCCGGTTTTTATATATTCATCTTTAAAATAAATTGAACTTTTATTATATAAAATAATCGATAAGGATAATCCAGCAAAAATGAAAAAATAAACGGAATATGTTACATAACTATAATTTGGAGCTGCTATGCCATATATCAATGTATAGATAAATATGAAGGCACTAATAAATAACAAAATATTATCAATAATGATATTTCGTATATATCTATCTTGTGGTTCATCATTTCTAAGAAGAACTCTTATATTATCGACGACTACAATTTTATACATAATAGGAACACCAAAATAGGCCAATAGAATAAATATGAACACCATCAATAATTGTATGGTCATTTTCATAAAATCCAATTTCCCCCAATCTCTCGTGTATTCACTATTGATAGGAACATTATAACTCGCAATCTTCTCAGCGCTTTCACCAGTTGGTGTGCAATCTATATATATTTCTTCTTCTCCACGTTGTGTTATATTCGCTTTTTTTAAAACAACATAAGACGCATTAAATGGGGGAAATAATGTTAGTCTGGAATTTTTTAGATTTTTAGTAATAAAATTATAACTATTAGCATTCAAGTAAATTGGGTCAGTAAATACCAAGACATTCTTTTCCGAACTGTTATATATAATACAAAATTCTTGTTGTGGAATGGTTTTATTCAATGAAACCGAAACTTTATTCGTTTTATTACTATATGCGGTTATCAATTTATCTACATCATTCTTCTCATTATTTATATAACTAGGGTCGGAGAGTAATAAAAAACAAGTATACAGTTTCCCTGTTCCAGTAATTGCGGTGTGCTCAATAATCAATTCACCAATTATATATTGTGATTGAATTTGCGCAATATTATTATGTATTAGACTTGATAAATATATATTCGTAGCATTATATGTATTCAAATTATCGGGATATGATAGATTTGGAACATTAACTGGATATGAAACTTTTATTTTTAGATAATTATTATTATATGTGATGTCGCTTTTATTTATATCCACAATATTATAATCGTATACTATTTTTTTACTATTATCTATATTTCTGGTAATATCAAATTGAGACATATAAACTATATAATCTATTGATATAGTTTATTTTGGAAAAAACATTCTAAATTCCGTTCAAAAATCCTTTTCACAGATAAGGAATATAATTAAATAAGGAGTTTTCATACATAGTTACACGGAATGTATCATTATACCCTTCAACAAAGACGTTATCGCCATTATTAATATCGTCGCAACCATATTCACCTGTGCAACTTTTTCCATTTAAACTCACCGGCAATTTCGTATTCATATTTCCGGTGTTTGAGATAGTATAATATTGCCATTTATCACGTCCAGTCATCAATCTACGACCCATCAATGGTAAAATCATATCTTGACCATTATTAACAGAACGGGTTAAAATGCCGACTTGTTGATATGCCATATTTGTTCCACGCGTTTGAACATTTACTGGAATGCCACGGACATCACCACTATCTCTTGGAAAATAAATGCCGTCGGATTTCATAGGTGGTGAATACGGATCATTAAAAGGGTCGTTTCTTGTGGAAATTGTTGCTAAAGGTGATATCGATGCTGGATTTGTTGGTTGAGTAACGACGATGATATTGGGAGTTTTGTTGTTGTTTGTTTGGAATACATTATTTTTGTTAATTTGTGTATAAAAAATATACCATAATAGTATTGCTATAACAAATAAAACAAACAATGTCATATTTTCAATACAAAATACACCAGGTATGCATTTTTTACCCATTATTTACATTATAATTATATAATTATATATACACAATTATACAATTCGATTACTTTATACTCCAAATGCTCGTTTAATTTCATTACCGCCTTTCATAATTCGGTCAGTGCCTTTTTTAATCAATTTTGGTATTCCTACTTTGAAATCATAATCTACTTCTTTGGCTTTATTCTTTAAAACACTGGTTTTCAAACGTTTACAATTATAGCATTGGTCGCGGATATTTTTAGGCCATCTTAATACATTGAAACCAGCCACTGTATATATTTTACTATCAACCCATTGCGCATACCCCCATAGTTTTTTCTCAGTTGGATATAAATTAATACGCAAAAAACTGGCTAAAAACCATAATGTAATTCGAATGGGTAAATATAGAATTTGTATCAATGCATCAACCACGTAATAAAATATACAGTTTGGTAAATTGGATATATATTTAACGCCACATATAACGTATGAAAAGACGAATACAGATGAATATGCAATCAATAATCCAATGTCTTCTATTCCTATACCAATGCCAATACCTAAATATTTGAATTGGTCACCGATACCTTCGAATATATTTTTAAACCCATATCCAATCAATTTAAATCGGTCTCCAAATTGTTTAATTTTATTGCCAAAATCTGCAAGTTGTTTAAATATATCGTTAAATTTACCAACTGTATCATTACCAAATTTTACAAATGGGCCTTTGATATCGTCACCGAGTTTTTTAAATGGTCTTTCAAATGTTTTTCTCATTTCATTACCGACATCCCCTACTCCAAGACCTTCCTTAAATGTTTCTTGAATTCCTTCTTTTTTATTATATTTAATAAAAATAAACAATAATACTAATATAATAAAAATGATGTAATAGTAGTTTTTATATATCATAATTGTATTAATCTGTAACTATAATATTATAAGATTTTAATATTATAATATTTTACTTGTTTTTTTGGTTTTTTGTGTATAATTTAGTTATATTTATTATATTTTTCGAATTTTTGGATAAACCCTTCTGCTTTTTGCATTAAAGGTTCTAATTCAGCCATACCGCCAATAATCTTGTCTTGTACTTCCATAAATTCTTTCATATCATTTGTTGCTTGTTTAGTAGATAATTCATTTTCCATATTTTCTTTTTTTTCTTCATCTTCGTTTTCCATATTTTCTTTCTTTTCGTCTTCTTCGTTTTCCATATTTTCTTTTTCTTCTTCGTTTTCCATATTTTCTTTTTCTTCTTCATTCATATTTTCAGCACCTTCTAAACTTCTTGGATACTTCAAAATATGGGTTATGCAAATAGCAACAAACAATATAACAATCATATTTTTACAGAAGAATGATGTTAAAATGCCTACTAATATGAAAACAATAACAGAAGTAAAATCCTTGACATTAGCAAGATAGAATATGTCTAATAAAGCCAATAATAATATAGCATATAATAATACACGATTGTGTAATATAGAATTGGATGTTTTATTCGAAACAATTGATTTGCAATGATTTACTATTTTGTTGTAAGATAAACTATTCATCATTTTCTTTAAGCCAAACATTTTTATTTTATACACTATAATGTGATTTTTTTATAAATGTAAATTTTATTTAGAATTCCTAAAGTTTACACCGTTGAAGAATTAAACCGATGAACAATTAAAATGGGACACTTTGTGTCCTATTTTAACTGGTTATCGGTCATGACCCTTAAGAATAAAACAGGACTTTGTCTCATTTTAATTCTTCAAGTGTTTAAATCCGCACAGCGGATAATTCTTCGACTAAGTTACCAGTTACAGATTTGAATGGAGCACCCCTACTGGGTTCTGTTTCAAATCTTCACTGGTATAAATCCTAACACTTATAGGTTCTCTATATCTATATCTTCGTTATCTTTATCACTATCAGTATCTGTATTAGTGTTGTTATTACTAAAGTCTTCAATTCTATATTTATCGTCTTCTTCTTTTTCTTCTTGTGTTGGTAGATAATTCATAGTATGTTCTGCACTATATATATCCAATATTTCTTTCACAACATCTTCACGCTGAATATCTCGTCGTTGAAATTCGAAACTTGTTATACTGGATGAGCGCTTACCCTTGAATTTACTCAAGAAATCTTCCAACCCATTCAACTCGTTTGGTTTATCGTATTGTTCTAAATCTCCTGTTATAATTAATCGACTATTTTCACCCAATCGTGTTAATAACATTTTCATTTGTGAAACAGACGAGTTCTGCATTTCGTCCGCAACTATCCAGCAATTTTTGAATGTTCTCCCACGCATATATCCTAATGGAGCGATTTCGATGATTTTGTCTTCCATCATCATCGTTACTTCTTTTGGTGAAACGAAATTATATAATACATCGTAAATTGGCCTTACCCATGGTGCCATTTTCTCTTCTAATGTTCCGGGTAGGTATCCAAGGTCTTCGTCTACTGAAACGGATGGTCTGGTAAAGATAAGTTTTTCATAAGTGCCTAATAAAAAACATTTGATACCATATTCCGTGGCAAATAGTGTTTTGCCGGTACCGGCTGGCCCCGTTGCGATGACTATTTTTTTATTTTTATTTTTCAGTAGTCTTGTATACTCTTCTTGGCTTTCGTTTTTGGGTTTTGTAAATTTGTTCTCGAAATTCGATTTTTCATTATACGATAAATATTGCATGTTCTCGTAAAATTTGCGTTGTTTCAATGTGGATTTTTCTTTTTCTCTTTCAATTTCTGAATAATATTCGTTTATAATTTGTTTTTCATTTTGTTTTTTAGGTTTTTTCTGACGTTTTTTGCAGTCATCTTTTAAATCTCCTATTTCAGTTGACATATTATCAACGTGATGACTTTTCATTAAAGTATATGGTTATATTATTTTTCGAGGAATTACAATATTATTGTATTTTTTGTAATTCTATTTTATTGTTATTGTATTTGGTAAGACACCATCAATTCTTATTTTTGGTCGTTTTCTTTTATATTATAATATACTATCTGAATAACATTTTATCAATTCCTGTTCTCACGCAGAACATTCTATGAGCGAATATACCTAACACGAAAACAATAACTAAAGTAGACCAGAATGGCCACTTGGTAATTAAACAAAGTAAATATACAACCAATATTGTTACAACTGTATCGAGAATGGCTATATCGAAAATTCGGTATTTTCTTAAACCGACATTTGGTTCTCCAAAAAAGTTTTTGTATTTACAAAGGTCGAACATTTTTTGGTCTTGTTTGTATTATAGACATATTTTTTCAGTTCAATACATATAAATATATAATAGGTAAACCCCATAAAAAGGAAGAGATGTAAGTGCGTTCAAATGAATTATTTTTTCTGTAAAAACGGCTATATTATTAAATTAAAATTATTAAACAGTTTAAAATCTAAATGATATATATCATTTAGAGAGAAATGTCAGTGTCATCTTTTACTGAACCTTTATTAACTCCTGACGATAACCGCTTCGTAATGTTCCCTATTAAATACAATGATATTTGGGAAATGTATAAGAAACAGGTGGATTGTTTTTGGCGTGCTGAGGAAATTGATTTATCAAAAGATTTGAATGACTGGGCTACGCTAACAAATGATGAACAACATTTTATTAAAATGATAATTGCGTTTTTTTCTAGTTCAGACGGGCTGGTATTAGAAAATTTGGCATCCCGATTTATGAGTGAAGTTCAAAATTCCGAAGCTCGGGCGTTTTATGGATTTCAAATTGCTATGGAAAATATACATAGCCAAACCTATTCTTTATTGATTGATACGTATGTTCGCGATGAAGAAGAAAAAAATAGGATGTTCAATGCTATAGAAAATTATCCTTGTATCAAAAAAAAAGCGGATTGGGCGAAAAAATGGATAGGAGACCAAACAAATGATTTTGCAACAAGACTTGTTGGATTTGCCTGCGTTGAAGCAATCATGTTCAGTTCGGCCTTCAGTAGTATCTACTGGATAAAGAAACGCGGTATAATGCCCGGTTTAACATTCTCCAATGAACTCATATCCAGAGACGAAGCACTCCATACCGAATTCGCCGTTTTATTATATAGTAAATTACAAAGGAAATTACCAGAATCCCGCATTCACGAAATCATAAAAGAAGCCGTAGAAATCGAAAAAGAGTTTATTATAGATGCTATACCTTGTCGTATGATAGGTATGAACGCAAAACTAATGTCGCAATACATAGAATTCGTTGCAGACCGTTTATCCTTACAATTAGGATGCGATAAAATATATAATGCTAACAATCCTTTCGATTTTATGGAATTAATTAGTGTAGAAACCAAGGTCAATTTCTTTGAACGAACAAATTCCGAATATGCTTTAGCCAATAAGAAAGTAGATGCTGATGTTTTTGATTTTAATACAGAATTCTAATAATTTGAATAATTTCACATACGATGGTGTTATTTTTTCTTGTTCTTATCTAAAATCGTTTTTTATATAATTTTTTTATGGAAATTATATAAAAATCATAAATGATAAATTGTTATGCGAAGTTACATTATTGAAAATTTCAATCCATTCAGTGGATGAAACTTTAACTAATGGATGATGTTTCAAATCTTTACTGGTATAAATATGCAAAGATATATAATTCAATATTTTATTTTTTTATTCTTCTTTTTGTTCTATTTCTTTTAGATTTGTATTTTTTTGTATGTTTTCCTCCTTTTGAGGCATTTGTGGTTTTCCTTTTACCTGATACTATGTTATTAATATTTACATCGGTGAGAAGGTTATCTTTTTTTACTTGTGCTTGTGCTGGTGCGGTTGCTGGTCCTTGTACTACTTGTGCTGGTGCGGTTGCTGGTCCTTGTGATACTGGTGCGGTTACTGGTGCTGCTGGTGCGGTTGCTGGTCCTTGTACTACTTGTGCTGGTGCTGCTGGTGCGGTTGCTGGTCCTTGTACTACTTGTGCTTTTATGTTATTAAATATATTTTTAATTACTTTATTACCGGTTTCACCAGTTTCATTAATTGCTTTAATAATTTTGTCATTATTTATAATTGATAACACGGTTGATAATTTATTTTTGAAAACATTATAATATTGTATATTATTACAATCTGTATAACTTCCTATTTCTGAATTTTCAAAATATTTTATAATAAAATTAATTGGATTTTCATATTCTATAAATATATCACTTGATTTTTTTATTGTATCTGTATTATAATTAATTATTTCATTAAAATCATTTTCAAAAATTGTCATATCATTATTAGCAGTAACTCTAATTGTATTATCATTATTATTATTATATGTAATTAACCTGCATTTATTATCTCTTATATTTGTAATTTTTGCTGTTTTATAAATTGGATTTGTATAAACAATTTTATACATTATTTGTAAAAATATTTTAAAATACACTTCTTCTGGTATTTCATTTTCAAGAGAATCTTTTATATCTGAAATAGAATTATATTGCTTTGAAAAGTTTTTGTTTCCAAAAATATTGTAATTTGATTTATTTAATAAAGCAGATAATAATATATTTAATTCTTTTGATTCTATTCCTTGTTGTAAAATATTTGTCAATAATTCACCATTCCTATCATATTTTCTTTGAATATAAACTTTTAATTTTTTTAAAAATTCAAATATATCAGGATTATACGATCCTGTTTCAGTAACCTTTTTAAAATCATCCAAATTAATAACTATACCATTTATAAATTTAATTGGAAGTAATGGTTTTATATTCTTTAACTTATTTGCTTGTTCAATAATTATGTTTCCAACTTCTTTATAAGCTCCATCTATTTTTTTTAAAAAACAAATTTTTTTATATTTATCATCAATAACTGTTTTTTTAACAATATAATTTGTTTTACCAGTAAAAATAGAAGTATCTGTATAAGTAACATAATCTCCTTCGCCGATTGTTGAACCATTGCATATATCATTAAATATTTGTGAATTATTATATTTATTATCTTGTGAAATATCTAATTTGAATAAAAATAAATAATTACCTGGTGTATCATTGATTTCAATATTCTCTAAATCCTTTATTAATTGTTGTTTATATTCTTCTGTTAGATCCCCACCGGTTATAGGGTTGTCAAAATACCTTCCCCTCGCCTCCCTAATAAGTTCTTTATTTTGGGGTACTTCCGCAGCATTGCCATTATTATTATATGCTTGTTTAGATAATATAACATAATAACAATCATTCAAAAGTTCTATAGATTCCATATCGGTAAATCTTTGAAAATTTTGCATTGAACATACTGGTATTTCCATTATAATATATATTTATATATTTATATATATTATTGAATATTTGTGGTTCAGTAATTATTTCTAAATATTATCTACCTCTTCTAGCAATTCGTTGCATGGTGTTCATAGACGCTATTCTGTTACGAGATAATACAGAATTTTTTGAAGTCTTTATGTGTGTCCTTTTATTTTGGTGTTGTGTATGTTCAACTTGATCAAGTTCTTCAAATATATTATTCAAGATTTCTGTTATAACAATTATTTTGTTTTCTTGCGCAATACTAGGATCGTCAATGATTTCGATAATACCCTCTATTAATTGTGTAACAAGTTCGTCATCAATATCTTCATGTGTATTCATATATCCTAACATATTATCTGGAATATTATTTTCACATGTATGACAAATTAATTTAATTAAATAGACAACCCTCTCTTCAGCAGTGCGAATTTCTTCATTTAATTGAATTTCATTAATTATTTCACAAATATTATGTTGTTCAAGTTTTGGTTCTTCTTCTTTTTGTGTATTTTCTTTATCTTCTTTTACATATTCTCTAATTATTGTTCCTGGGTCTTCTTGTTCTGGTGATATTAAATCAGGAATGTCTTCATCAACAATTTCCATTTCTTCAAGTTTTTGTTTTTCTTCAAGTTTTGGTTGTTCTTCAATTTGTGTATAATCATTTTCTTCAAATTGTGTATAACCATAATCAGAATTTCTTTCGGTATCTCTTGGAAAATAAACCCCCCAAGTTGGTGTTGAATAATAATAATTTACTATAGTACTTGGTTGAACGTGTTGAATATGTTGGATCTGACTTTCATCAATAGTTGGAAGTGTTAAATATTCTGGTTCTGGTAATTGAACATTATGTTCAATTTTAATTTCTTCACGAACTTGTTTAATTGTCCTTTGTTTACTTTTACCTTTACTTTTACCTTTATTTTTTTTAGTTTTTTTTTTGTTACCATCTCTAAAAAAAAGACTAATCATAGCACGTATAACAAGAGATCCTGCTAATACTAATGCTGATGTGTCACCAATATTATTTGCATTATAATTAGGAGTTCTCCTAACCATTAATCCTTGTCGTATAACTCTTTCAACATTATTAACGTAAGCTTCTCCAAATCTTGGATCATATTGTTGTTCTTGTGATGTTTCTGGATTATCATAATCAGGCATTGCGTCATAATATGCTTGATCAATAATTATTTGAGCAATTGTGCTAACATTTTCGGCTTCTTGTCCTCTTTGTGCACCCCTTTCTATGGCACGTATTCTTGCTGCTGCACTTTGATTAAAATCATTTACAGATTGTTGTTGTTGAATATTTCTTACTTCACCCCTTTCCGTGGCATCTATTATTGCTTGTCCTCTAATATTAAAATCATTTACATTTTGTTGTTGTTGAATATTTCTTACTTCACCCCTTTCTATGGCACGTATTCTTGCTGCTGCACTTTGATTAAAATCATTTACAGATTGTTGGTCTTCAATTCTTCTGGTTTCTAATCTATTTAGAGCCGCACTTATTGATTGTCCATTTTCATTGAATTCGTTTATATGTATTCGTGCTCTTTGTTCTCTTAATTGTTGTCTTCCTAATAATGCTTCTCTTGATACTCGTGCGGCTTCTCTATTAGCATTTAATAATTGTTCTTCTATGTTAGGGTTGCTTAAATCCTCAATCGCACTATTTAAAAAATCCCCTATTGTACCTCCAACTCTTATAGATATGAAATCTTGAACGCGTTCTCCATAACCTAATACTGTAGGTAATGACATATAACCACTTGGAAAACTGTTTCTAACTTCTTGTTGATTTTCTGTTTGGTTTGATTGGTTTGGTTGTCTTTCTTGTATAAAATTTGGATAGGTATGAATAGGATTAAGACCCATAAAATCATGGAATAAAGAACCAAATGTTTCCAAAGCCCCAAGATCAGATATTACTTCGCCATTGTATCGGTCAGGTGTTCCTACTCTATTATAGCCATTTTGTTGTGTTATATCAAATAGACCTAATACATTTGGATCATTCGTAATGGAAGGTAACAATTGATTATTAACACTATCATTAATTTGTTCTGCAGTGTAAACTCCAGTTCTATATAGTACTAAAGCAATTGGCGTAATAGTAGTTAATGTAACTCCTACTGGATTTTCATTATAAATGTCTTGAGCAATATAACTAGTAATTGCTGAACCAAAAATAGCAACTGGAGTAGCTCCAACTGCTAATCCACCAACAATAACAGCTGCACCAGTTCCTATTATCTTATTACGTATATTATGTGTCCAACCAGTTGTATGAACTTCATTAGATTGTATTTCATTTAAAGGAACAGTTTTTATAGGTTGGGCTATATCTGTTATATCACGGTTATCTATTTTTTGTAGATCCATGGGTGTAGGGTTATAAACATATTGTTCTTCACCTATGCCTCCTACATATATAGGAATAGTTTGATTACTGGATAATATAGTGGTACCTTTATTCATTGAGTTTTTTTTTGTAATATCTTGTCCCCTTCCTATGATTTTCTTATTTTTTTTTGATTTTTTGGCATATCTTTTCCCTAAAATATGTTTTTTATTACCTTTTTTTATTGTGTTCTTATTATATTTATTTTTCTTTTTAATTGTTCTCATTGTCTATATATACATATATTATAATAATAAAATTATATTATTATAATAATATTCATAATAATTACACGATTTAGCATTTCAATCCACATAGTAGATAAAACTTCACTGATATAATGACTATAATCAATCTTCCAAATATAATTTCAATGTTCGCGCACTTGAATCATTCGCATCTACATATTTCGGCATCCAGAAATAAGGTAATATATCCCCCAATCCTTTATAGTGTTCTTCAAATATTTTACGATAATATAGTTGTTCACTTGTCTTTGGAAGTAAATGGGTTAATCCATCCAAATACAACCCCAATTCTTTATCTCCCAATAATTCAGGATATTCTTCGCTAATTTTCTTATCCGTAAATTCTTGTATAATTTGATATAATGAACGTTCATTTTGAGAAACGCCATCACTAAATGCCTCTTTTCTACGCCATAATACACTATATGGTAATAGTTCAGTTCCATCACTATTTGTGTAAAATTCACTCGAAAAAGCTGTTCGTAATAAATATTTTTCCATATTTTTGTGTTTTGGATGATATCTCAATTCTAATGGAATAGACAAATAAAATTGTACCCAAGTTCTATCCAAAAATGGTGTGCGTGGTTCTAAACCGTGACTTGATATACTTTTATCCGAACGTAAAACATCAAACATATATATATCTTTCAATAAACGACGACATTCTTTATCAAATTCTATCATATCTGGCGCTTTTTGCATATATAAATAACCTCCTACTAATTCATCGGAACCATCACCATTAAAGATTACTTTGGCTTCACTATGTTGTGAAATATACTTACCTAATAACCAATTTCCAATACTTGCGCGAACAGTAGTTGTATCATAACTTTCAATTGTTTTTATTACGTGTGGTATAGCATCCAAAAAGTCTTGTTCGGTCAATAAAATTTCTGTGTGTTTTGTTCCCAAATGGTCTGCTACTATTTTGGCATATTGTAAATCAACTGAACCTTCTAATCCTATACTATAAGTTTCGATTTGTGGTAAATTATGTTTTTTATGATAATCATTCACAAGAGCAGTTATTAAACTACTATCCAATCCACCTGATAATAAACAAGCAATGGGTCGTTCTGTAGTACAACATCGTTTTTCAACAGCAGTTACTAAATAATGCTGTATATTATTGATAATATTATCTAATTCATATATTTCTGCGTTGTTATTAATATTTGTATGAAATCCAGTACTATGATATTTTATATTTTCCTTTTCAATATACCAACGAGCCGAAACTTGTGTAGTTAATTCATATACAGAATATGTTCCGGGTTCGAATTGTTGTATTTTATGTTTCTTATATTGTGATTTGGTTTCAGTTTCTTCATAAAATTTACTCAATACTTTCAATTCCGACGCAAAACCGAATATATTATTAAAATCTTCATATTTTGCACCAGGTAACACATCGCACGGTTTAAAAGAATACAATGGTCTTATGCCATATGGATCACGTGCAACATATAATTTACAAGTTTTATTTGACATACGATAATCAATCAATACAAATGCAAATACACCATCTAACATTTGTAATGTTTGTTCCATACCATAGTTTTTATATAAATGTATAATGACTTCACAATCGGAATCAGTTGTTGGACTAACATTCATCATTTTGTATAATTCTTTGTAGTTATAGATTTCACCATTGCATATTAATGATATATCGTCTATTATAATCGGTTGGTTTGATTGCACATTCAATCCATTAATAGCCAAACGGTGAAATCCAAATTGTGTATAAATCATAGCTTGTGTTAACGATGAATATTCAGGACCACGACCAGTCCCTTTTTCAAACTGGTCTTTCACAAATTGGTAACTAAAATGAATATCATTGTTTAGTAAAGCGAAAATTCCACACATTCTTTCAGGTATATATTATAAATCAAATAACTTTAAGTTATTTTTCATTGTTTGTTTCCTCTCTATTCAATTTTATCTGCAATAAAACGAAATAAAAAATATAATAAATATATATTATAAAATAATAGTATAAAATGTCATTTTCAAGTGATATTCCATTATCTTATACACAATATTCTAAACAAATTGATGTTGATGCTATCAATAATTTAATTGAAGGTGACAAAGAAATAAAACAAGACCCTAATTTCAAAGTTTTACCACCAATACAACCTTTAGGCAATTTATTTACAAATAAAAATTTGAATTCTTATAAACAAAACAGTATCGATGTGTTAAATACTTCTACTGATGTAATTTCAACCAGTAAATTTAATCCAGAAAATAAAGATAAAACTCAAGTAGTATTTGAAACCGATAAAAAAAATAATTTTATTGTTATGTTAGATCATGATAAACATAAAGAAATCGTCGTTGAAAAAAAAGAAAACGAAAATTACGAAGTAATGAAATTCACAAAAGATAAACCAAGTTATTCAAATGGGTTTTTTGGTTCATTTTATATTACTTCTATTACGGTAGTAGGTTTATTTATTGTTTATAGAATGATACAAAAGTCTCGTTAATAAAGATGAAAAATGAAATAAAAACTATTTATGTTATAATAATAAATAATAATACTATAATATAGATGAATGTATTATTATTTGGTAGTAGCATTATTCGTAATTGGAATAATTTTACATTGAAACAAGTAAATGAAAATATAGTGAACAAAGGTATTAGTGGTTTACATACAAAGGAACTATTCTCCGATAAAGTTATGAGAATTCTGGAATTAGACCCACAACCGAAATATTTGTTTTTTTATTGTGGCACAAATGATATTGTATCCAATGTTACTTCGTTGGACATTGCGTATAATTTACAGAAATTTCTTCAAAAAATATCAAGGCTTTATCCAAATACAACTATTATCGTATTGTCGCTCATAAAATCGCCGAAATTGGTCGAATTCGGTAAAACAAACCAAATCGATTTTGTCAACACTGCATTGCGAAAATTTTGTAAAAAAAATGATAATATGGTGTTTATCAATATCAATTTATTATTGGATGATAGTAACAAATATTTTTTGAAGGATGGAGTTCATCTTAGTAGTCTGGGTTATAAAAAAATAAATAGTAAATTGATTGACCTCATTTGATTTTTACGATTTTTTATATTACATTACACAAACATTGATACTGTATAACAAAGAAGCGACCAACTTTATAATCAAAGATACAAATAAATAATTATATGTTTGATTATTACATATGTCAGTATTCATATACAACCAAAACATAACGGCCGCGCTAATATTAAACGATAGTAAAAATATCAAATTCAATTTATTATAATAATTGATTACCAATTCGACAAATTTATCATTTTTTATTTTGTCATAATCAATAGATAATATAATTCCAGCTAATATGATTATCATTATAAATGTATATCCCCCTGAAATTATCAAATAATCATACATATTTATAGTCATTTTCGATATATTTTGTGTAACACATTGATTATTATTATTAGCAATATATACATCAGTCAACGCAACCGGAGTGGATAATATATAAAGGAAAAATAATTTCGCAATTGAATTTAAGTTTGTATTTATTTTATTATTTTGTAATAACAGTTTTTCTTGATTATTACTATTATTATTATTCAATGAATTTTCAATATCATATTCATTTTGAGCGGATAATGATTCTTGTAACATTTTTGTTATGGTTACTGATTTTCGTAGATAGTAGATTATTTTATTCTTTTTACAAATAAAATAATATCAATTTTTTTGTTACGTAACCTTACATTTGAAATCTTTTATATACTTGTAATGCAGTAAGACCACCTAATACTTGGGCAATAATATATGGTAATAATTCATTAATATTTAATTTACCAGCTGAAGCCATTACAATCGAAACGGCTGGGTTCACATAACCACCCGATGTCTTTTGACCTACTAATATAATAAGTGTAAGTGCTACGCCAATAGCAAGTGGATTACCTGTTGCTAAAATAACATATACGAAAAATAGTGTTCCTAAGAATTCAACTAAATAGTTATACATTTGTATTTTGTTCTATATTTTATAGTAGGAAAAAAATTCAAAGTCTTCAATATTATATTTTACATCGGTTTAATGGTATAAAACAGGGTATTTGATGCCTCGGATATTATTCATAGGAATTGCTGGTGAAAAGGTTGGTGTAGGTGCATTATTTTTGTTTGCTGCTTTTTTTGCTGGTGCTACCGCACCACCAGCACGCACTCGCGTTAAAGCAGTATTTACTGTATTAACATCTTTATATGTGGTAAATCCAATTTGACCGCTTGACGCATTTAAACTACCGACACCGATTTGATTGGTTCTACGGTTAGCCGTTACCTGAGACGCATCTCTATTTCCATACCATTTTTTTTGTTGTAATTGTTCAATTGTTGGCGTTGTTCTTGGATATGTATTGATATAGGTTTGCCTCCCTAATTCAAATGAACTATCTCCATCACTTGTAATATCTTTTTGAGGCATTGCTTTTTGACCTATTAATACTCCATTATTTATATTTTGCGGCGTTACTAAATAGCGAAACATTCTTTATTATTTTATATAATATATTATATTATATATTTTTATATATTTTTCCCTTTATTGCTATATTGCTATATTGCTATATTGCTAAAAACAATATCACAAGGATTAACGACGAATACCCATTAAAGCAACATATGAACCATTACTTTGGTCTCCACCATTTTTTAAATCATTGTATGTTTTTCCAATTGCTCTTTGTTTTTTAAATCTAATATAATCGGACGAATCTGGAACATGGCGCATATTTCCACTACCTGCTGCTACACCCGTTCCATCACATTGTGAAATAATACTTCCAATTCTACCCTTCCAACCTGGTCTGTCCGCATTGACTTGGTTTGAACCACCACAAACATAATTTTGGCGTGATAAAAAATCACCTAAATTATTAACGGCACGAAAAGGTGTAATAATACGCTTCTTTCCATTGATTGCACCCACTGCTTGTTGATTATTCCAAGAATTTCTTAAAATACGTCTAATAGTTGTTTGCTCACTGTCTTTATAATTTGTAATTGTTTGTGCTGGTGAAAATCCATTATATGGTCCTCCTCCTAATGCTGACATTTATAATATAGATGAATATATTTTATAGGTATATAATATATTATTAAAAATATTAAATGAATGAAGAAAATGATAGTCTCGAAATACATAAAGATAATTTGAACGACAATTTAGAAGAATTGATACACGAAGACAATAATCTTTATTTTGACCCAACTTGTGTTCGAAAAAAATCCAATATAAGTAAAACATCGAATGTTTATAAATTTGATAATCCTGAATTCAATCCTAATATTTTACTAAATGATATGAAAACGAATTCGCCGAAATTATTGGCTCTATTAAATAAAATAGAAGATTTGGATAAATCTGACCTAAAAAAACACGGTAAATTGTTCAAGCATTTCATTTTTTCAGATTTGAAATCAAACTCAGCTGGCGTAAAACTAATTGCATCTGCAATGTTAGCTAAAGGTTTCCATCTTGGTTATAAATCAGACCCAGTGGATGAAAACAGCAATAGTAAAAAAAAATTCAAAAAAATCGAATTTTTAACTGATAACGAACTTAAAAATACAACGACTAAAAACAAAAATTTCTATTTACTTACATCGGTGGGTTTATATGACCAAAATATTACAGTTGCTATGAAAAAACAGATACTTAAGACATTTAATCAACGCCCTGAAAATATCAATGGAGAACTTGTGCGTTTTATTGTTATGGATAGTGGTTTCAAAGAAGGTATTGATTTATTTGATGTAAAATACATTCATATTTTCGAACCCTCTGTTGTTTCTTCCGACCAAAAACAAGTAATCGGTCGTGGAACTCGCACGTGTGGACAAAAAGGTTTGGAGTTTCAACCTAACCGCGGGTGGCCATTACACGTTTATATATATGATTTGAGTATTCCTGAAAAATTACAACCTTCTATGATGGATACAAAAACCGCGATTGAATTGTATTTGAAAGCTATGAATTTGGATGTTCGTCTTATGAATTTTTCGCACGATTTGGAAAAAACGTCGGTTCTATCTTCAGTTGATTATGATTTGAATAAAAATATCCATAGTTTCTCTATTTCAAGCTATGAAGACGAAGACGATTTACCAGATAATGGACAATATGTGTATGGTGGAAAACATAAAAAATACAAATTAAAAATTGTTGATAAACTGATTGATAATAATATCGTTTTACCAAATGGAACAGTGATTGGACAACCAATACAAAATAGAATGAAATATCAAGAATTAAAAAAACATATTCGAGAACATTTTTCGCAATTTACTTGGGACCACGTTAAATTAGAGAACCTATGTGAAGATAAGAAAGGCGGAGCTTCGGGTGAAATAATTCAATATACTCCTACCCAAGATTTTATTCGACATTATTTCACACCACAAAATCCAGTCAAAGGTATGCTGTTATGGCATTCTGTGGGTACAGGCAAAACCTGCAGCGCAATTGCAGCGGCAACTTCAACTTTTGAAAAAGAAGGTTACACAATTTTATGGGTTACTCGTACAACTCTTAAAAGTGATATTTGGAAAAATATGTTTGACCAAGTATGTAATGAAAACATTCGCGAAAAAATACAAAATAGTTCTCTTATAATACCTGATGAACAAAAACGCCGAATGAAATTACTGTCGAAGTCGTGGCGCATTCGTCCTATTTCCTATAAACAATTCAGTAATTTAGTATCTAAACAAAATGCATATTATAAAACCCTTGTAAAAATCAATGGTGAAATTGATCCTTTGAGAAAAACACTGTTAATAATCGATGAAGCCCATAAATTATATGGTGGAGGTGATTTATCAAGCATTGAACGACCGGATATGAATGCATTACATCAAGCACTAATGAACTCGTATCAAATTTCTGGCGCTAATTCAGTAAAATTACTATTGATGACTGCTACACCCATTACACAAAACCCAATGGAACTAATACAATTATTGAACCTTTGTAAAACGCCAGAAGAACAGATGCCAACAGAATTCGGTGAATTTTCAAACAAATATTTGGATGAAAATGGTGAATTTACTGAAAAAGGAAGAGAACTTTATTTTGATGACATCGCTGGTCAAATTAGTTATTTAAATCGTGAAAAAGATGCAAGACAATTTGCTCAACCCATTATTCATAATATTCATATCCCAATGATTGAGAACAATGAAGCACTTGAAAAATTTGATAAAAGGTATGTTAGAAAATATTTGGATAGTGATATTAGTGATTTGAAAAAAAAGATTGATGAAAAAACGATAGAATTAGATGGTGAGACAAACGAAATTGATAGTCATTCTTTTGATAATTTGTATGATAAATGTGATGGGTTGATTGAAAAACAAAAAACAAAATGTGAAAAAGTGGTTCGTTCTCATATTAAGAAATTAGTAAACGAAGCAAAACAAGAAGTTACCACTATTAAAGAATATATAAAAGAATTAAGAGAACAAATGAAAAATAAGAATTTGTTGAAAAAAACCAGCATGGAAGAAATCGGCGAAAATACAGAAAATTATGCTGAAGAATACGAAAAATTCAAAAATAGTCTTTATTATAATATAAAATATAGTTGTGGTAAAACCATTAAAAGTAATTCAAAATTACGCGAAGAAATAAATGAACATCCAAAAATAATTAAATATGATAAAAAATTGCTTCAATTGAATAATAATATTACAGAATTACAATCCAGTTTAAAAAATACAATGGAAAATTATAAAAATCGTCTTAAACAAATTCGTTTATTGCTGAAAACCGATTTAAATCCACTTGAAAAAAGTGTTGTTCGTATGACTATTAAAGACGAGCAAAAAACAGTAAGAAATCTCATTAAAATAAAAGAAAAAGAGAATAATGAAGCTATTGACCAAATCAAGATATCTATCAAAAAAACAGAAAAACGCCGTGAAAAGCGATATAAAAATGTTCGTAAAACTATTCGTAAAATCATTGATAATGATAAGAGAGAACAAAAAGAAACACGTAAAACAGAAATGAAATTAAGGAAAACGCTGAGAAAAAGTGGTGAATATAATGAAGAGTTTAAAGATGAAACAATACGAAATTTGGTGAATAAATATAGTGAAGTTATTGATGAAGATTTGAAACAATTGGATAAAGATGAAATCGAAAAAGAGGAATTGAAAGAGCGAAAAAAACAAGAGAAACAAGAAAAACAAGAAAAACAAGCTGCTGTGGAAGTTAAAAAAGCAGAAAAAGAGGCAGCAAAAATAGAAAGAAAAACATTGAAATTGAGAGAACGCGAAGAAAAACGGGCAACGAAAAAAGCACAGCAAGATTTGAAAAAACAAGAAAAAGA
>Ga0209550_10000878_pt1 | contig 28774 bp, 29 predicted proteins | sample LauGreSuBDMM15SN_2_FD_187567 | JGI IMG/M metagenome (GOLD analysis project Ga0209550, IMG submission 187567) | Freshwater lake microbial communities from Lake Michigan, USA - Su13.BD.MM15.SN (SPAdes) (version 5) | ecosystem: Environmental > Aquatic > Freshwater > Lake | place: Lake Michigan... | reverse complement strand
CTGCCGTACCGTTAATACATGCAGATTGGTGATTATCTAAATCCAAATACTATTTTAATAGTAGCCACTTCGCTGCTACTGCTGCTTAGCTTGGCCCTTAGATTTTTCATAAGACGCAGGACAAGAACAAAGGCAGATCAGAAGCGGCGCCAAAGTATTAAAAATACAACTACATATTAATTAGAACAAGCTTGCCTGATTTGAGCGCCATAATCAGCGATCTGAGCCTCTTCTTCTTTACTCAGTTTTTGATTTAAGGCAGCACTTATCTCAGCTCCTAATATTTGACCGGCTGCTTTGCGAAGTGGGTTGTACTTTGAATCTAACTCAGCAAGATCTGCAAAGGCACGGACATTTGCGCCAGTTATTGGAGCATTTGAATTAAGTTTACTATTCCATAGATCACAGGCAGCTTTCTTACTATCCTCCACACTCACACTACAAGCAGTTAGCAGCGTTGCCATTATTGTGAGGATAGCCATTGATTTTAACTTCATCTAGCAATGGTACTAATAATTTGATCTTGTGTAAAATAATGTAGCCACCTTACTTGATCAGATATAAGTTACTAATCACTTATAAATAGATCGCAAAATCTTTGGCCATTTATTGACTTTTTTTACTTAATCAGTAACTTACTACCTGTGCATGTAATAGTAATTGGGGCTGGGGTAATAGGCTCATCAATCGCCTTACAGCTGACTAGAGCCGGAAATAAGGTCACAGTAATTGATCGAAATCCAGCAGCAGGTCTTGGTTCAACTAGCGCATCTAGTGCGGTAGTTAGATTTAATTACTCAACCTTTGATGCGGTGATGCTGGCATGGGAGTCCTACTTTTTGTGGAAGCAGTGGCAATCATTAATTGATGGCACAGATAGTTATAGTAAAAATCCAAAGAGTGATTCACAACCTCACTACGCCCATCTAGAGGATCGTGGTTATGTGATGTTAGATGTGCCAGTTTTATCAAATGAGAAGACTATGAATCTTTTTGATAAAGCTAATATTCCATATGAGATTTGGGATAGCCAAACCTTAAAGGTTCGAATGCCTGGTATTGATGCTGGAAAGTACTGGCCAAATAAGCCGGTTAAATCAGATGAGTTTTGGCAGGAGGCAACAGAGGAGTTAGGTGGCATCTACTCACCTGCAGGTGGTTATGTAAGTGATCCACTGCTTGCAGCGCAAAATCTAGCTAGCGCAGCAGGTAGAGAGGGCGCCAGCTTTAGATACCGCAAGGTGGTTACAAAAATAGAGAAGGATCTAACAAGCGGGCGGGTTAGCGGCGTTGAGATCTTTGATTTTGATAACCAGACAAAGGATGTTTTAACAAGTGGTTATGAGTTTATCGCCGCTGATGTAATAGTAAATGTCAGCGGTCCTTGGTCAACTTTAATTAATAGGATGGCAGGGGCTGGTAGTGATTTCACAGTTGAGTTAAAACCACTTCGGGCTGAGGTGCATCAGATATCAACACCAAAGGATATTTTACCTGGCCCAATTATGGGAGATTTAGATCTTGGTACCTATGTCAGATCAGGACCTGGTGGTATTACTTTAATTGGTGGCACAGAGCCTGAGTGTGATCGGATGGATTGGGTTGAGCCAGAAAAAATTGATGAGGTTAATATGACTAGAACAGTTGAGGTATTTGAATCTCAAACCTACCGCTTTGCTAGAAGATTTTCAGCAGCTCAAATTCCATCAACACCGGTTGGTGTAGTAGGTGTTTATGATGTCTCATCAGATTGGACACCGATCTATGACAAAACCGATGTACCAGGATTTTATGTTGCAATTGGAACAAGTGGTAATCAATTTAAAAACGCACCTGGTGTTGGCTTTATTATGGCGCACTTAATTCAGGCGGTTGAATCAGGGGCTGATCATGATAATCAGCCAGTTGTATATAAATGTTTAAAAACTACGCACAGTATTAATTTAGGAACATTTTCTAGAAAGCGCGAGCGCAATACCACAAGCGGTACGGTGATGGGTTAGTTAGGTAAAGCTTTAAATTAATGGCCTAGGTAGGCCTTAGTTACCTTATCGTCAGCTCTTAACTCTTTGGCGGTGCCACTAATCTTGACCACACCTGACTCAAGCACATACGCCCGATCAGCAATCTCAAGTGCAGCATTTGCATTTTGCTCAATTAATAAAATAGTAATTCCTTGCTGGCGAATCTTGGCAATTGTCTCAAAGATCATCTCAACTAAAACTGGCGCAAGTCCCATTGATGGCTCATCTAATAGTAGTAATTGCGGCGCGCCCATTAATGCCCGGCTTACTGCAAGCATCTGTTGCTCACCACCTGACATAGTTCCAGCACGTTGTTCAATCCGCTCTTTTAATCTTGGGAATAAGGTCAGCACGCGATCTAAATCAGCGGCAACCTCAGCCTTGTTATTGCGCAAAAATGCACCAAGCTCTAGATTTTCCTTAACCGTCATACGAGGGAAAATTCTTCGCCCCTCTGGTGAGTGACAGATGCCTAACCCAACAATCTCATGTCCTGGTATGCCATCAATTCGTTTACCATTAAATAAAATCTCACCCGATCTAGGTTTAATAAGACCTGAGATAGTGCGCAGGGTGGTTGATTTACCAGCACCATTTGAGCCTATTAAGGTAACAATCTCACCCTTATTAACAGTTACTGAGACATCTTTAACCGCAATAATCTTTCCATAACCAACTTGAATATTTTTAACCTCTAACATCGCGCTCATCTATTTGCTCCCTTTAGGCTTACCAAGATAAGCCTCAATAACCCGAGGGTTGCTCTTAATCTCATCTGGAGATCCTTCAGCGATCTTCTCGCCTTGATCTAAGACAGTTACTCTTTGGGAAACACTCATTACTACCTTCATATCATGTTCAATTAACATAACTGATACATCACGCTCTGCAATTAATTTCCTAACAAAATCAATAAAGATCTGTGACTCCTGTGGGTTCATACCCGCAGTTGGCTCATCTAGTAATAAAACCTTTGGATTAAGTGCTAGCGCCCGTGCTACCTCAAGCCGGCGTTGATCACCATAGGAGAGATTTCTGGCAAACTCATATGTCCACTTTCCAACTCCAGCAAAATCTAATATCTCCTGCGCCCGCTCCTCCGCCTCACGCTCCTCTTTGCGTTGCTTTGATGTTCTTAAAATAGTTGCGGTAATGCCAGATTTAAGGTGGGAGTGCATTGCAACTAAGAGATTCTCCTGCGCGGTCATTAAACCAAATAAGCGGATGTTTTGGAATGTGCGAGCGATTCCAATCTCGGCAATTTTATGGGGGGCAAGATCGGTTATATCTCTGCCATCATAAACAATATTGCCAGCTGATGGCTTATATAGACCAGTTAAAACATTAAAAAATGTGGTCTTACCAGCACCGTTTGGACCAATTAATGAAACAATTGATTTCTTTGGAATATTAAAATTAACATTGTTAACTGCAAGTAGGCCGCCAAACTGCACGGAGATATCATTAGCCTCTAAAATATTACTCATGGCGATTACTTATCCCCACTCTTACTACTTGCATCAATCTGATCTAACTCATCTTCATGCAGCATTAACTTCAATCGAGATTCTGGTAGTAAGCCCTCACGCTTAAATAACATCATAAAGATAAGCACCAGGCCAAAGAGTAGGAAGGTAAAGGAGGCAAAATCTATATCGGTTCCAAATTGCTCGTTATATAACTGTCCAAAGGCGGTTAAGCCATTTCCATTTACCCAGGAGAGAATAAATGCGCCAAGGATTACTCCCCAAACATTTCCCATTCCGCCAAGGACAACCATGGCAAGTAAGAAGATTGAGATAGTGAAGTTAAATCGCTCGGCATAAACACCATTTACGTGGGTAGCAAATGCCACACCACCTAGGCCGCCAGCGAATGCACCAACAGCATATGCAGCAAGTTTGGTGCGCATAAGTGGCACACCCATCATGGAGGCGGCAAGCTCATCCTCACGGATTGCAAGCCATGCTCTGCCAAGTCGGCCGCGGCGCAATCTTAGGGAGATGAAAACCATTACCGCGGTTAGAAGTAAGAAGATTAATAACTTCCAACCAAAATCAAATGGCCCTAGATTTTTAACACCTACTGGAATTGGATCAACGCCCACAATTCCCTTAGTTCCATTGGAGATGTTATAGCCAAAGAAGTTCTCGCCATTGAAAAATACCTGCGGAATAATCTCACCAAAACCAAGGGTTACCAACGCTAGGTAATCACTCTTTAAACGAAGTGTTGGCGCGCCAATTAAGATTCCAAATACGCCGCAGACAAAGCCGCCGATAAGTAAAACCATCCAGAAGTTAATATGAATACCAGGGGCCTCAGCTGGTACTGATCCTAGGAAGTTAATATTTAAGAAGTAGAAAAACTCTGACATAAACCAACCAGCGCAGTAGCCACCAATTGCCCAAAATGCTACATATCCAAGATCTAACAAACCGGCGTAACCAACCACAATATTTAGGCCAAGGGCCATAATTATGTAAACCAGTGATTCATTTATCGCAGAAGGTGGCATCCATCGGTAAATCGCATCATAGATACCAAGTGGTAATCCCTCCCAAGGCAGTAGGAATTGGTAGGTAATAAATAAAAGTAGACCAATTATTGAGTAGCCAGTAATCCATTTGCGATTTGATTTTGCTACATTATTTGGCGCTATTGTTTTAGCCATAGTTACTAAACCTTTTCCGTTACTGATTTGCCAAGCAAGCCGGCGGGCCTAAAGACTAAGATAATAATAAGAATTGCAAAGACAACACTTTGTGACCATGCCTGCCCAAAGGCGTATGGCAGACCATCATTTAAACCTTGAATCAAACCAATTAGTAGTCCACCAACTACAGCGCCCCATAGATTTCCAATCCCACCTAAAACTGCGGAGGTAAAGGCAATTAAGCCAAGCTGGAAGCCAAGGTTGTAACTAGTAGTGCCAATTGATTGCTGATACAAAAGCCCAGCAGCACCTGCCATCGCTCCACCTAAGGCGAAGGTAAAGGCGATTGTCTTATTAACATTAATTCCCATCAAAGTTGAGGCATCTTTATCTTGTGAGGTAGCGCGCATAGCTTTACCTTGCTTGGTATTGGTAACCAAATAGTTAAGTGCTAGTAGTAGTGGTAGGCCAATCAAAAATAGCCAAAGTGTAATTAAGCTGATGCGGATCTCACCGATATAAATATCTCCACTTGGAATAACAGTTGGCCACTGCCTTGGTGTTGATCCATTCCACTTTAATCCAATGAAGTTAAGTAAAAATGACATACCAACTGCTGTGATCAATGGGGCCAGACGTGGGGCGTTGCGCAACCTACGGTAAGCCAATCGTTCAATCAACACATTTACAACCGCGCCAAAGATCATCACTGCAACTAGGCAGGAGGCAAATGCCAACCAGCCTTTTGGATTTGATTGATCTGCACCAATCCAATATGTGATAAAAAAGGATGAGAAGACTGCGCTGAGCATGAAGAGATCACCATGTGCAAAGTTAATTAATTCAATAATTCCATAAACAAGTGTGTAGCCAAGGGCAATTAACGCGTAGATCAAACCATTTCGTAATCCTGAGATAGCAACTTGAACAAATTGCTCCGGTGCCTTTACTAAGTTAACTAGCATCCAAACTGACATCAATAAGCTAATTACAATCGCGCCACTCTGTTCAATGCGTTGGCGGCGGAGTTGACCAGGGGTGCCAGTAAATTTCTTTGACTCGCTAACTTTAGCCAACTTTACTCCCCCTCTATCTTCACCTAGAACTGCGGTGCACTGCAAGACCCTATACCAAAAAATACAACAAAATTGCTAAAAATAATATAGGTGGCTGTATAAGAATTTGGGTGACCACCTTGCGGTGACCACCCAAATCTATACCTTAGTTATTACTGGTACTACTTGACTGTGATCTTCTTTACGAAGGTCTCTTTCTTGTCCGTAACGTTCAGAATTGTGATGTCCTTTGACAAGATATCACCGTTCTTATCGAACTTAAGTTGAGTTCCTACAACTGACTTAGCTGCAGAAATGTTTACAGTCTTCATCTTCTCGAAGATATCCTTACGAGTTCCGTTTGAGCGAGAGATTGCATCAAGAATTACTTGAGCAGCAGCTGCGCCGTAAACAGAGAATGAGCTAGTTGGAGCCTCACCGTATGTCAGAAGGTATTCATCTTGGAAATCCTCTGCAGCGCCACCCTTAGGGAATTGACTGATGTCAAGACCAGTAAATGAAAGGTAAGCACCTGCAGCCTCTGGCAATGCCAAGAAGTCTGGGTAACCTGTGAAGCCGTCTGGCATCATGAATTTAACTTTGGTGTTATCGCCAAGGTACTTAACCTTATCCTTAACAAGTTGTCCACCATTTAGGTCAAAGATTCCGCCAACATAAACCATATCTGGGTTAAGGGCTTTGATCTTTGTAAATAAAGCTTCGTAGTTTGTAGCCTTATCATCCCAGCCTTCACCAGCATCGCCAGAAGAAAGAACTGTAAGTCCTAGCTTCTTAGCATTTGTGGTGAATGACTTTGCAACACCTTGTCCGTATGTTTGACGGTCATTTAGAACGTAAACCTTAGAAACACCCAAGCTCTTTGCATACTCTGCAGCAGCAGCGCCTTGGTTATCATCGGTTGTTACAACACGGTAGTAGTTACGCTTACCATTTGGATAATACTTACCAGGCTCACCAGGATCCCACGCCTTTGTCAGACCAGGGTTAGTGTTTGCGTTAGATACCATAATCATTGGACCCTTTGGATCCTGATTTAAGATTGGCACAATAATCTTTGCGCAACCTGAGTTATAAGTACCCATTACCGCAACTTCGTCGCGAGCTGCAACGTGTGCTTGTGCATTCTTTGCGCACTGAGCATCATCCCAAGAGCCTTTAGCGGCTGTTGAGTTGTCATACTCACGGAATTTAATTATGTACTTACCAGCTTTGTTATTCATACGCTTTAATAGCAGTTTGATAGCTTTGTTTGTTGACTCGCTCTGATCAGCAGATCCACCTTGTTTTGGAAGGTCTGAAGAAATATACAGAGTTGTTGCAGCATTTGATGAGCTTGAAACTAGTGTCAAGCTAACAGCAGCTGCTACAAGAGCAACAAGTGCTACCTTTGCAGGATTTTTTTTCATTAAGAGGTATACCTTTCCTAGGATATTCGACACAGTGGACTCATGCCCACAATGCTGTGGAGAAAGGCTAGAGGTTGGCGGTGAATTTGACCAGTTCGATATCTGCCTAAAGGCTGAGAATTAGAGCAATTTTGAGTTTTTTACGCATGGTTTGGGGGTAGCAGGTAACAGTTTTGTTACCCTCACCAAGCCTAAGATTTATCGGGATTTATCAGGAGCTAAGTGCCTCAAAGTTGAGCCAACCTTGCCAAAGTAGAGCAAGGCCAGCATTGCAGTACCTGCAATCACTAATGCGGTAGTAATTGAGGTTAATTGAACTACCCAAGCTAATAAAGTTTTAGCAATCAAAATAATAAGTGTGTTAACAAAACTAAGTTGTGCAACTGCTAATGCATTTTTTCCATTATATAACCGCCCAGCAATTGAGAAGAAGATCGGCGCCATTGCCGAGGAGCCAAGTCCTGCTAATAGGAAGCCGAGTAAGGCGATAGTAAATGCCAGATTTTTATTGTTATCAACTAATAAGGTTGATGAGATCAACATTGTTATAAAGCCCGGGCCACCAAGTAGGCCAGCGGTTTTAATCCAAAATCGCTCACTTTGATGTCCTAGTGCCCAACCAATTGAGTAGCGGCCAATTATTAAGCCAAGTAAATAGATTAGATAAGTTAGGGTGGCAGTTGAAGTGGCCATTCCTAGCTCCTCTTTACCAAAGAGGGTGGCCCAATCTGCGATTGTAAACTCCACAATAGAGGCGCAGAAAAATCCCAAACTTAAAAACCAATTAATCTTAAACTTAAATTGCTTCAGTGAGCTCACCTGATACTGGTCATCACTATCTGAATTTATTGGAAATGTGTTAGATAACTTTATAATACTAAATTGGGTAAGCAGCCAAACTATGATCATTAAGGCGGTAATGTGGGATGCAATTGAGATATGAGTTGATATCGCAAATGCAATTGCAGCGGTACTCATTGCGCCAACCCCCCAAGCTCCATGAAGTTTAGGAATAATTACTCTTCCTAACTCATCTTGGCGGTGAAGTGAATGGCCAGAGCTGGCAATATGGTAAATAGAGATACAAGCGCCAGCGGTGATATTTAAGAGTACAAAAAGCATTGGTGATCTAGTGTGTACTAAAAGTGAGTAGGTAAGTGAGATACCAGTTGAGCCAATTTGCAACGCTCGCTTTGCCCCAATTCGGTGAACGATCTGGCCACCAATTAATAACATAATTATTGAGCCAATAGATCCAGTACTTATTATGGTGCCAAAGGCGCCATTACTAACTCCTAAATTTGCTTTCAGATCTGGAGTTCGTGGGGCAAGTGACATTATTGAGATGCCAAACAAAAAAAAGATAAGACTTAGATGATTACGCTCTGCCTTTGAAAAATTACTCTTATTAAAGTTTTTCAAAAGAGTGCACTTGCTAATTGGCTCCGTGCCTTAATCAACCTTGGATCAGTTGGATCTACTAAATTAAATAGTGAAATTAAATGTGCTTTCACCTTATCTCTATCATCAGCTGAAAATGCTTTAACCGCTCTTAATAATCTATCAAAAGCTGCTTCATAATTACCGGATGCAATCTCAATATCAGCACACATCAGTTGACTGGTTAGATCATCATCTTTGGCATTTTTTAATGTTAATACTGGGTCAAGGCCGTCAATCCGCAGCATCAAATTAACCTGGGCTAATCCAATAACTGCTACCTGCTCATTTGGTTTACGTTTTAACCACGCCTCATATGAAATCTTCGCCGCTTTGTAATCACCTTTTTCCATCGCCTCAAAAGCTGCAACCTCCTCAGCCTCCATCGGAATCTCAGTTGGTCCCTCAGGTGCGCTACCTACCCCTTTTTGCGATGCTAGCTCTAGTAATTTATTAATTACCAGCCGAACCTGATCTGCTGGCGGAACTGATTCAAATAATGGCATTAGCTGCTCTGCAATAATTGCAATTGCAACTGGTACTGATTTAATTTGCAGCGCTTGGGCAACCTGAGGCTGGGCATCCACATCTACCGTACCAAGTTGCCAGGCATCTTTATCTGCCTGCTCTAACTTTCCTAATATCTCTAAGATCTCTTTAGATTGTCCACTCCTTGGTGACCAACAAAGAAGAATAATTACCTTTTCCTTTGATTTACTAACAAAATCAGCAACTAAATTCTCCTGTGTTACCACCTTGCCAAAGGCTGGGGTGGCATCTGCTGGTGGATTTTTTAGGGTGGAAAGATCAAAGACATTGCCAAAGCCTGCCCCGGTTGGTTTATTAAAACTCATACTTAGATCAGCACTCCTGAATCCATCCGATACGGCAAAACCTTTTCAATATAATCTTGGGTAGCAAAATCTAACCCAACATCTTTGCCTAGCTTCTCACCTAGATACCAGCGGTTCTCTAGAACCTCATGAAATAACTGCGCTAGCTCAACTCTACCCTTTAAGTTATCTGGGACTTGATTTACTACCCGCTGAAAAACATCGGTAAGCCATTGCTTAACCACAATTGAGTGCGGCGTACTTGGTGGAAACTCCCGTGCCTTATATCGATCATAGGAGGCAAGTAATCGCTTTGCCTGCAGCTCCTCTGCTTGCAATCCCATTAACTCAGCTAATCGATTAGCGTGATAACGGGCAGCAACTAACTTTGGTTGAAACTTAATTGATCCCTTATCCCCAGTAGTTGTTACCTCAACCTCTTCAACTGCAAAACCTAAATCTTGTAGTGATCTCATTGCCCGCTCCACCGCTTGGCGATCTGATGCATCTAATATCTGCGGCTCCTTAAGCATCTTCCAAAGCCGGCGATACCTTTTAATAACACCATCGGAGGCTCGAACTGGATTTATCTCCTGCGATAAAACACCAGCTACTGCTAGATCCTCTAATTCTGCTGCCACATTAAAGTGGGCTAGCTCTAAATCATGTTCACGTTGGCCATCACTTAAAGATTTTTGAAACTCACCAGTCTCAGCATCAACTAGGTATGCGGCGAAATCATTGGCATCTCTTCTAAATAAAGTATTAGATAGTGAGCAATCCCCCCACCAAAAGCCGAGTAGATGAAGGCGCACTAAAAGTAAGGCGAGGGCATTTGCCATATTTAATATCTCAGTAGGGGTAAGTGATCCACTTAAAATAACTCGGTATGGCAATGAGTAGGGTAGGTACTTTGTAACTAGCGCCGGTGGTAGCTCATTACCATCAGAATCAACCCTGCCCTCAATAACTGCAACCGGCTCAACACATGGGGCGCTTTGCTGATTTAAATCCCGCAGCAATGTGTACTCACGGTTTGCAAACTCAGCAACAGTCTCTTTAACGGCAAAGATCTCGCTATTGCTTTTATCTGGATTGGATCTAATTAACCTAACTACGTGGCGTGAGATACCACGCATACTGGTCAGCACCTCATCCTCTGGCCAGCCTTCAAGTGGTTTATCCCAGGGCAGATTAGCTAAGGTGGCGATCTCCTCGCCTAATCCTTTGATTCGCAGTCCACTCACAGCACTATTCTCTCTTATTTAACTACTTAGCCACTAATCAGATCGTATGAAGTAAGTTAAAAGAAGGTTAAAATCCTGCTTATGGCTAGATTTACTAAACCAAGAATTGCGGCAAAGTTGCTGCGGCGCAAAGCTGTTGGAAATACTGCAGAGGATTTTGGTGAGGCTGGTAAACCAGTTGATACCACTCACCCCTTTTACTTTGGCTTTATGGTCACAGTTGGCGCACTCCTTGCCCTTATAACTTTGCGTGCTTTAGCCTCAGCCTCTGCAGTATTTATTTTGATTATTGTTTCAATCTTTTTAGCAGCAGGTTTAAACCCAGCGGTTTTATTTTTCCAAAACCGCGGTTTAAAGCGAGGCATGGCAGTTGGTGCGGTAATGGCATCTGTCTTAATCTTTGTGGCAGCCTTTATTGCGATCGCAGTTCCACCCCTTATTGAACAAGGAAATCAATTACTAGAGAATGCTCCCCAATTAATTAGAGATCTAAACAACAATGCATTTATAAATGATTTAAACAATAAGTATGGGGTAATTGACTCTTTGCAAACAAGGATTGATTCGGTAATTAAAGATGGTCAATTTGCCGTTACCGCCTTTGGTGGCGTAATTGGTGTTGGTAAAGCGGTGGTATCCGGCTTGGTCTCTACCTTAACAATTCTTACCCTCACCCTTTACTTCCTGGCATCTCTTCCTCAGGTAGTTGAGATTGGTCTGAAGTTTGTGCCAGCATCTAGAAGAAGTAGAGTTTCAAAGTTAGTTAATGCAATTATTTCTCGGGTTGGCTCCTTCGTCGGCGGACAAGCAATTATTGCTGCCCTTGCTGGCATATTTATCTTAATCATGGGCTTAATAATTGGAATGCCATACTCAGGCCCTCTTGCAGTAATTGTTTTAGTTTGTGGCTTTATTCCATTAATTGGTCACTTTATTGGGATGACCATCGTTACCTTAGTTTGCCTAACTGCATCTCTTTCAACAGCTGCGATCGCACTTGCAAGTTACATAATCTATGTTCAGATTGAGAACTACGTAATTACACCTCGTATTATGAAAAGATCACTTTCAATTCCAGGACTTGTAACAATTATTGCAGCACTCCTTGGTACTTCTCTTTTAGGTTTAATCGGCGGCTTACTTGCAGTTCCAATTGCTGCTGCAATATTACTTATTTTAGATGAGGTTGTTTTTCCAAGAGCGGATCAATCTTAAAGCTGGGTAGGAAGCGGCAACCGGCTTGGCGCAATAATCTTCACAATCTCACTTAATACTAGATAAACCATTGGCTCACCCACCCAAAGGTGTTTTGCGCCATCAATATTAATTTGCTTAAGATTTGGCAGATTTGAAAATCGAATTTTTGCTTGTTCAGGTTTTAAGTAATCATCATGCTCTGGAATAAGGGCTGTAATTGGACGGCCATCCTTTGCCCAAAACTTCAGATCCTCATCGGTTGTACTCAACATTGGCGGGCTTAATAATATTAATTGTTTAAGGCGAGTATCTCGCCCGTATTGCAGTGCTAACTCAGTTCCAAATGACCAACCAATTAAATATAGATCTTTAACCTTTAACTGATCAAAGCAGTAATTAATCGCAGCTAATACATCTAACTTCTCGTTTTTACCCTGATCAAACTCACCCTCACTCTTTCCTGCTTCACTACTGGTGCCTCTGGTGTTAAATCTAATTATTTGAATACCTGCCATCGCCGGCAATCTATTTGCTGCCTTTTTATAGATATGTGAATCCATCATTCCCCCACCTGATGGATTCGGATGCAGCATTAATAGAGAACTACTTATCTCACCCTCAGGGCTAGCAACCTCACCAATTAGATCAAGCCCATCACTTGTTTTGATCGTAATTGGGGTGCGAAGTGCGGGCAAAATAGTTGAGGGTCTAATTAACTCTGACATGAAGAAAGAGTTTACTCTTACCCCATGAGCACAACCGCCATCTTTGATAAAGCTGATCCAGCAACTGGTGAGGTAATTGCTCAATATAAGAATTTTTCCCAAGATGAGGTATTCACTTGCGTTGATAGCGCACACCTTGCAAGTCTTAGATGGGCTGAGTTTGGTTTTACTGCCAGAAAGCGCACATTACTTAAATGGGCTTCCTACATAACAAAAAATCATAATGAGATTGCGCGCTTAGTTGCTAGTGAGTGTGGCAAGCCAATTGGGGATGCTGCTTTAGAGGTCTCTATTTCAATTGATAACCTATCTTGGGCAGCAAAACATGCTGAGCAGATTATGCGAAAGCAAGATCGACCATCTGGCTTATTAATGTTTAATATGAAGGCACAGGTGCAAAGATCACCCCTTGGTGTGGTTGGTGTAATTGGCCCGTGGAATTATCCAATCTTTACCCCAATGGGATCGATTGCATACGCACTTGCTGCTGGAAATACGGTTGTATTTAAACCATCTGAGTACACACCAGGTGTTGGCAAGTGGCTTGCTGATTCATTTGCCCAAATTGCACCCTTTGAAAATATCTTAACTACCGTAACTGGATTACCAGATACTGGAAAAGCTTTAACAGAGTCTGCGGTAAATAAGATCTCATTTACCGGATCTACTAGAACTGCTAAAAAAGTTGCTGCATCCTGTGCTGAACGAATGATTCCAGTTGTTCTTGAGTGTGGAGGTAAGGATCCCGTAATTGTTGAAACAGATGCTGACCTTAAGTTAGCTGCTGAGTACGCGCTCTGGTCTGCGATGGCAAATGCTGGTCAATCATGTATTGGGGCAGAGCGAGTTTATGTAGTTGAATCAGTGGCTGATCAATTTATTGAGATTATTACAAATATGGCGAAGAAGATCCAGGTTGGTAAGGATTACGGACCTGCCACTATGCCATCACAATTAAATGTAATTCAATCTCACCTAGATGATGCCAAAGCAAAGGGGGCTAAGTTTTTAGTAGGAGGAGCTGATTCAGTTAAGGGCGCCTTTGTTGAGCCGGTAATTATGGTTGATGTGCCAGAGGATTCAACTGCTATGACCCAGGAGACCTTTGGTCCTACCCTTGCAATAAATAAAGTTCTTAACACAGATGAAGCGATCAGATTATCTAATGCCAGCTCATACGGCCTTGCTGCTGCAGTATTTTCAAAACGAAATGGTGAGCAGATTGCATCAAAATTAGCTTGCGGAATGGTCTCAATTAACTCAGTATTTTTATTTGCAGCCATTCCTTCGGTGCCATTTGGCGGAGTTAAGGACTCAGGTTACGGAAGAATTCATGGCGCAGAGGGCTTACTTGAGTACACCTACGCACGTACAGTAGTTAAAACTAGATTTAAGATACCGTTGAAATTTACATCCTTTAAGCGCACAAAGTTATCTGAGAAGGTATTAACTACCTTAATTAAACGTTTACACGGCAGGGGTAAGTAAGTACTTTCTACCTTCTCTATACAACTATTTACCTCTCGTTCACCTGTCAAAGGCAATCTACCTATCACTTCGGTGAGAAAATTTACTCACTTCCCTAAACAGCTCTTAATTGACTGAAGAAGGGAGGATGCCATGGCACAAATTATTGAATTTCCTTGCTGCAATTTCTGCCGTTCAGTTGAGCTTGGAATATTTATTACTGAAAAAAACAACCCAATGGTTATGTGTGATGAGTGCGGATACGCATGCACTGCCACTATCGAACACTTTGACCAACCATTAACTAAAGTATCTGTTTCTTAACTGGTACTTAAAATTTAGTAAGTAGCCCTACCGCCTGAGATATCAAAGGTAAATCCGGTGGTAAATGAGCATGCCTTGGATCCCATAAATGCAATTATCTCTGCCACCTCACTTGGTTCACCAAGGCGACCGGCTGGAATCTTTGCGATCATGTAATCCAAAGTTTCCTTTGCGGTGTTGACATTAATTGGAGTGGCAATTACCGCAGGTGCTAAGGCATTAATAGTTATGCCATCTGTTGCCACCTCTTTAGCGACACCTTTTACAAAACCAATTAAGCCAGCCTTTGCGCTGTTGTAGGGTGCCATCTTTGGATTTCCCTCTTTGCCAGCAATGGATGCAACTTGAACGATGCGGCCATACTTTTGTTTTTTCATAATTGGCAGTACTGCTTGGGTTAACCAGATCGCACCAAATAGATTTACAGCGATTACATTCTGAAATTCATCCCACTTAATATTCTCAACTAAAACACCGGTAGGTCCTGGATAGCCTGCGCAATTTATTAATGCATCAATTCGCTTGTGCTTACTGCCTATGGAACTTATTAAATCCATAACACCGCTCTGATTTGAGATATCAAGTAAGGCGGACTCTGCTTGGAAACCAGCTTTGGTAATTAAATTAATGCTCTCATCTAAACCAGATTGATTTAAATCAACACAAATTACCTTTGCACCACGGGAGGCGATTAAAATAGCGGCTGATCTGCCAATACCACTGGCTGCGCCAGTAACAATTACTACCTGGTCTGCGTAGGAGATCTGCTCAAAGCCGCTGTTGTTACTCATTATTATCCGATTATACTTGCCTTCTCTAATTATCTAAAAAGTGATTTGAATGGAGCAGCATGGCATCCTGGCCGAGCACAAGAGATCCTAAGGGTCCAATGAAGCGCTCAATTGGAATATTAAATAAGCAAAAGATCCAATCCCAAGATGCCGATGGCATCCCAGAATCAAATAAGCGTTTTGCCGATGGCTCCCGTTACAAAATTGAGATTCCTTCAGTTGAGGGGCCTGCTGCATTTAAAACTGTAATTGATGAGGCAAAAAAACATAAGTTAATTATTCATCGCATCTCCCAAGGCTCTGGAATTATGATGCAAACCGATGCTGAGATTAAGCAGATGGTTGCTATGGGTAAAAAAGAGAAGATTGAGGTTTGTTTATTTGTTGGCCCTCGTGCATCTTGGGATATTGGCAAACAGGTATCAGCCTCTGCCGGTGTAATCGCATCACCAACACTTCGCGGTGGTGATCAACTTAGATTTGCATTAGAGGATGTAATTCATGGAGTTAATCTAGGCCTTCGCAGTGTTTTAGTTGGCGATCTTGGGCTGTTAAAAGTATTAGGTGAGGCAAAGCGCAAAGGAGATCTACCTAAGGAGTTAATCCTTAAGACCTCTGTTGCATTGGTTTGTAATAACCCAGCGACCGCTGCACTACTTGAGGATATTGGCGCAACTACTTTAAATCTAGCTACAGATCTATCTCTGCAACAGATTGCTGCAATCCGCTCCCAGGTTGATATCCCAGTTGATATATATGTTGAAGGACCAGATGATTTTGGTGGGGCGGTTCGTCATTATGAAAGCCCTGATTTGGTAAGAGTTGCTTCCCCTATCTATTTAAAGTTCACACTACGTAACTCACCTGGTTTATATCCATCAGGTGCTCATATTCAAGGTTTAGTTGAATCAACTGCGCGTGAGCGAGTCAGAAGAGCTGCAATAAGTAAGGCGATATTAGATCGGTATGGTTTTAAGAAGTAATGCCAAAGTTATTAATCTTTGGCGGCACCGGCGTGCTTGGTTCTGCAATTGCTGAAAAGTACCAAGCAAATGGTTATCAGCTAACTTATGGGGTTCGAAAAATAAGTAATCCAGATAACCAATTCCTTCTTCCACTAAGTGAGGAGCCAGTACCAGAGCTCTTAAAGGGTCAGTTATTTGATACGGTAATTTTTGCGCAAGGAGCAAATAATAATGACTCGGTAATGAATCATTCGATAGATGATTTAAATAGATTATTTGAGGCAAATGTTACTTTTATTAGTGAAACCTCTAAAGCATTACTCTTGCACAATCTTATTAAGCACAAAGGAAAAATTGTTATTTTAAGCTCCTTCTGGGAGCAATTAACCAGACAGGACAAGATGTCTTATACCGTTACCAAGGCAGCGGTTGGCGGCCTAGTTAGATCTATGGCAGTTGATCTGGGAAATGCAAAAGGGATTTTAGTAAATGGTTTACTTCCTGGTGTGGTTGATTCACCAATGGCAAGAGGGTTACTAAAACCTGAGCAGATTGAGAATGTGCAATGGCAAACTCCAGGACATCAAATGGTTGTGCCCCTTGATGTGGCAAATGCTGCTTATCTATTAGGTTGTGAAGATAACACTGCAATCTCTGGTCAATCTCTATTTGTTGATTATGGCTTCTCTGTCGCCAGAGTCTTATAGGAAAGCTTGTGAGTGTTGAATTATTAGATGAGACAACGGTAATTGATTATCTAATTAGTAAAGGCGTGATTGCAAGTACTGAGATCGCTGAGGTTGAGGTACTAACTGGCGGAGTCTCAAATGTGGTTTTAGCAATTACTACCCCAAATAAAAAGTTAGTTTTAAAGCAGGCACTTGCTGAACTTAAGGTAAGTGAAAAGTGGGAGGCAGATCAGCGCCGGGCAATTGTTGAGGCAAATGCTATTGAGTTATTTCATCAATTAAGTCCAGCACAGGTCCCAAAGTTAGTTTTCCTAGACTCTGAGCGCTTTATTTTAATTTTAGAGCGAGTTCCAGTTGGTAGCACAGTTTGGAAATCAGATCTTCTTGCTGGGGTAATTAATCCAGACATTGGCGCTAAGTTAGGTAAGACACTTGCTACTTGGCATAACTTTGGTGAGAAAAATCCTGAGGCAAAAATTAAGTTTATGGAGGACTCATTATTTGAGCAGCTTCGAATCGATCCTTTTTATCGCTTTGTAGCAGCAAAGAATCCACAGCTTGAGGTGGCAATTCGAAAGTTAATCAATGAATTAGAGGGAGATAAGACCACGATTGTTCATGGCGACTTCTCCCCTAAAAATATTATGGCATCGATGAATGATGATATTTATATTTTAGATTTTGAGGTTACCCATGTTGGTAATCCAGTATTTGATTTAGCATTTTTAATTGCACATTTACTTTGCAAATTTTTTAGGGCAGAGGAGAGGTTGCAGGCAAAGTTATTAGCAAATACTGCAGCTACTTTTACTAGGGAGTATCAAAAACTGCGGCCAATTGATCCATCACTGGCCAAACATGCAGCTCTTATTGCACTTGCTCGAGTAGAGGGAAAATCAACTGTTAATTACCTAAGTGAGTCACAGCAAAAGAAGCTACAAACTTTTACTAAATCGATATTAGCTGCTAGTAGTCATACAACAGTTGAGGGCTTATTTGAAATGAGTGCTAAATGAAGATAAATAAAGTAATCGGCTATCAAGTATTAGATTCACGGGGCCGGCCAACAGTTGCTGCATCTATTTCACTAACTGATGGCAGCACTCATACCGCACGGGTGCCATCTGGGGCATCTACTGGAGCACATGAGGCGAAGGAGTTACGTGATGTTGGCAGTAAGTATGCAGAGAGGTTTTATTCAGGTCTTTCAGTGCAACAGGCGGTGGCAAATATTAATGAAAAGATTGCGCCAAGATTAGTTGAGGAGCAGATTGATTTAAATTTAGTAGATGCGCAATTAATTGAGTTAGATCCAAGTAGTGATCATACGCACCTTGGTGCTAATGCCACTCTTGCAGTATCACTTGCTGCAGCATACGCCGATGCTCACTCCCAAAATAAATCACTTGCTAGATACTTTAATCCTGAGGGTAAATTACTAATTCCAATGCCGATGGTAAATATTTTATCTGGCGGTGCCCATGCAAACCGCGCTATGGATATTCAAGATCTTCTAATCATTCCAACGGGTGCAAAATCATTTACTGAGGCACTCTCTTGGATTGTGGCAGTGCGCGAGATGGCGGCAAAGCTTGGCAAAGAGGGGGGCTTTGTTACTAATTTAATCGCCGATGAGGGCGGTCTATCTATTGGATTTGATTCCATTGAAAAAGCTTGTGAGTTTGTGGTTAATGCAATCGAAAAGGTTGGATTAAAGGTTGGAGTTGAGGTTAATTTAGCACTTGATGTCGCCTCAACCCAGTTTTTTGATGGCAAAAATTACCATCTAACTACCCAAGGCAAGAGTTACACATCATCTGAGTTTGTTAAATACATAAATACTGTAGTTTCAAACCAACCAATTATTTCAATTGAGGATCCATTTGCCGAGGATGATTGGTTGCCTTGGCAGGCCTTTATGCAGGAGTGCCCAAAGAAGCTTCAGGTATTAGGAGATGATCTATTAACAACTAATTTAACAAGATTAAATAAGGCAATCGCTGAAAAAAGTGCTAATGCAATCTTGATCAAAGCCAATCAAAATGGCTTAGTTAGTGCAACCCTTAATGTCTTAAAACAAGCCAGAGCAAATAACTTTAATACAGTAGTTTCTGCAAGATCTGGAGAAAATGAAGACTCTTGGTTAGCTGATTTAGCAACTGGTTGGGGAGCTGGACAAATAAAGGTTGGCTCAACCCATGGCTCTGAGCGAAATGCTAAGTGGAATAGATTGTTAGAGCTTGAGGCAACTGAGAAAACTAAATTCGTTAATCCTTTTGCTTAAATATTAATGAGAATGCCGTGGCACGTAATCGCCACTGCTACCAACTAGAAAATCAAGATCTGCTCCCAAGTGTGCTTGTTGCACATGCTCGATATACATCTTGCTCCAACCGCGATCTGCCTTAGGTTTTGGTGGCACCCAAGCAGCCTTTCGTTTTGCTAACTCCTCCTCTGATACAAGTAAATTTAATTTACGATTTGGTACATCTAATTCAATCTCATCTCCATCTTGCACAAATGCAAGTGGCCCACCAGCGGTTGACTCTGGGGAGACATGTAATACAACAGTTCCATATGCAGTGCCACTCATTCTGGCATCTGAGATTCTAACCATGTCAGTAATACCTTGATCAAGCATCTTCTTTGGCATTGGCATGTTGCCAACCTCCGGAAATCCTGGATAACCCTTAGGACCTGAGTTTTGCAGAACTAAAATTGTGTCTGGTGTTACCGGCAGATTTGGATCATCTGCCACCTTTAGATACTCCTCAATCTCTTTAAATACTAAAGCTTTACCTTTATGAGTTAATAAATTTGGTGAGGCAGCAGATACTTTAATAATTGCCCCATCTGGAGCGAGTGAGCCACGAACTACCACAATGCCAGCTCCTGCTGCCTGGAATGGTTTGCTAGCTGGCGTAATAACCTCTTTATTCCAATTCTCGGCTCCTTCAATATTTTCCTTAACAGTTTTTCCAGTAACAGTTATGTGATCGGTGTGAATTAAGTTAGCGATCTCCTTCATTACCGTTGGCACGCCTCCTGCATCAAAGAACTCCTCCATCAGGAATTTACCGCTAGGCATCATGTTGGCAATTACTGGAACCTCTTTACCTAACTTATCAAAATCATCCAAAGAAAGTGGCACACCAACTCGGCCAGCAATTGCAAGTAGGTGAACTACTGCATTTGTAGAGCCACCGATCGCAGCAAGAATCTTGATCGCATTTTCAAATGCCTTACGGTTTAATACTTTAGAAAGCTTTAAATCCTCCTCAACCATCTTTACAATTCTTCGCCCAGAAAGATGAGCAAGTGTGAACTTACGTGAATCAACTGCAGGAATTGCAGCAGCTCCTGGTAGTTGCACACCCAGTGCTTCAGTAACACATGCCATTGTTGATGCAGTTCCCATGGTCATGCATGAACCTTGGCTACGTGCTGAGCATGATTCCATTGCCATAAACTCTTCAAAGGTAATTTTTCCACTTCTAACCTGCTCGCTATATTTCCAAACCAATGTGCCAGAGCCAACTGCTTGACCTTGATAGCGCCCATTCAGCATTGGTCCACCAGTAATCATTAATGTTGGCAAGTCCACACTTGCTGCGCCCATTAATAAGCCAGGTGGAGTTTTATCGCAATTACCAAGTAGAACAACACCATCTAATGGGTGGGATCTAATTAACTCCTCAACCTCCATCGCAAGCATGTTGCGATATAACATGGTGGTTGGTCGTTGCAGTGATTCACTAAGTGACATTGCTGGAAACTCAAGTGGAAAACCACCAGCTTCCCAGACTCCGCGCTTAACCGCTTCGGCAACATCATTTAAAGATCCATTGCATGGATTTAACTCTGACCATGTATTTGCAATACCAATTACTGGACGACCATCAAAAACATCTGGGGCGTAACCTTGGTTGCGAAGCCGCTCGCGGTGGATATAACCACCTTTATCTTTTAATCCAAACCAGTACTGGCTGCGGCGATCAAACTTCTCTTCGCTCACGCTCGCCCTCTCCTGATATTTCTACTCTCAAATAATGAGAAATTTCCTATGTTAAGGTTTCTTATTCTAGTTCATTAGAGCCAAAACTTCACCTCAAAGGAAAAGTGAGAATAATGAGAATCGCTCGCCTAGGTCAGATCTATAAGGAAAAACCAGCAGTATTAATCTCAGATACTGAAGCGGTTTTTGTTGATGACTTAATCAGTGATTTTAATCGAGTTGAGTTAGAAAATGGTGGGTTAGCGAAAATACAAAAGGCTGATTTAAGTAATCGAGCTAAGGTTAAAATTGCAGATTATCGAATTGGTTCACCCGTTGCTCGGCCAACAAAAGTTATTTGTGTTGGTCTAAATTATGCAAAGCATGCCATTGAATCTGGTATGACCCCACCTGCTGAGCCGGTGATATTTATGAAGGCACCAGATACAGTTATTGGACCAAATGATGAAATTATCGTTCCACCAAACTCATTAAAGACAGATTATGAGGTTGAGCTTTGTGTAGTAATTGGTAAGAACGCACTTTATTTAAAATCACCGCAGGAGGCATCTGATTACATACTTGGTTACACAATCTCCCAGGATGTTTCTGAGCGCCACTGGCAGGTTGAGCGAAGTGGTCAGTGGGTAAAGGGCAAATCATTTCCAACCTTTAATCCAATGGGACCATGGATTATTACAGCTGATGAATTAGCAAAGAATGGGTTTGATCCAAACAACCTAGCACTTTCCTGCACAATTGATGGGCAGGTAAGACAGAACTCAAGAACTAATGATTTAATTTTTAATATCAACCACTGCGTTTGGTATATCTCCCAGTTTATGGAGTTAAAGGCGGGAGATGTAATTAATACTGGTACACCAGAGGGTGTTGGTATGGGATTTAAACCAGAGAAATTCCTAAAAGGTGGCGAGAGTATTGTTACAACTATTGAAGGAATTGGTACTATTAAAAATAAGGTTATAAATTACTAAGCGCTAAACTACCTATTTTTATTGGAAACCCGCGATAGAAATATCGCAAAGACAAGTGCTACAACAATTCCAGCATTTAAGCCCATTTCATAGATTGCTCTGCGAAAGGTCTCATCTGACTTTGATGCTTCCAGAGTAAGTGAGGCGCCCACCGTTAAAATATGCCGAACCGCTGCGATCACGCCAATAATTAAGAACTTATCTAACTGATAAGCGCCATCGGTAAATCTTGAGATCACGGTGCGTAAAATCTCTAAAATGATTACGATAAATAAGACGTCATTTACCCCTTGAATCATGCCATTTGGGAAAAATGGAGCAGTTTGCACCAAGCGCTTTATAACAAAGAAAAAAGCAGTTACACCAATTATCAATAAAACGAAGGCCAAGATTGCGTGAAATATATCCTCAACCTGATCAATTAATTTTTCAGGCAGTATGAATTTACCTTTGCCTGATTCCTGATCAGAATTTTTTCCCATGGCTAAATAATAGCGGCTTGCCTAATTAAATTGCCGTATTGCTGCGTTGGCCATTAACAATTCGCTCAATTCCATATGGATTACTGTTTTGAAGCTCTGCGGGTAATTGATTTTCTGGAAAGTTTTGATAAACAACTGGCCTAACAAAACGATAAAGTGCATCTAACCCAACTGAGGTGGTATGGGTAGATGATGCCGGCCATTGGCCACCATGATTTTGTGCAGCTGTCACTGAAACTGCGGTTGGAAAACCATTCCAAATAATTCGGCCAGCTAATTGAGTTAGTTGATTAACTAACTCCTTAACATTCTCACCTGCCTGCACATGAAGTGCAGCCCCTAGCTGACCAGCCATCGCCTTAGCAATTGTTAAATACTGATCAAAGGGTGCTCTAATAATTACTGAGGTTGGACCAAAGTGCTCTTCCAGTAAATCATCGTGATTTTTAACATCTGCCCAATCAACCACAAAGATATTTGGCGTAACACCAAAGCCATCATCATTAGCCATACCGGTAATTACTTTAAGCCCTTTTGATTTACTCAAAGATGTTATTACCTCTTTAAATCTATTAGCAATTCCTTTATTCAATAGCGGGGGAACCTTTTGCTGACTAAGGTAGCTTTGAACTTGAGCAATAAATTTATCTCCGGCAGCATCATTTGATACCACCATAATTCCAGGCTTTGTACAAAACTGACCGGAGCCAAGAAGTGCTGAATCCACCGCCGCTTTAGCTAACTCATCAGCTTTTTCTGATAACGCACCAGGGGTAAAGAAAACTGGATTTAGTGATCCCATTTCGGCATAAACTGGAATTGGAATATCACGCTCCCCTGCTAATTTAATTAATAATTTTCCAACTAAACCAGAGCCGGTAAATCCAATTGCAGTTATCTCTGGTGCTTTAGCAAGCCAATGTGTTATCTCAGGACTTACACCCTGCACAATTGCAAATAATTCCTTTGGGAAACCTTGTGAGGTTAAGCCTTTTACTACCGCTTCATAAACTGCTTGACAGGTATTTGGATGTGATGGATGGGCTTTAGCAATTACTGGACACCCGGCAGCAAGAGCTGATGCGGTATCAACACCGGCAACTGAGAATGCCAATGGAAAATTGCTGGCTGCAAATACCGCAACCACACCAAGGGGTTGCTGTGATTTACGAAGATCAGGGCGGGCAACTGGTAAAAAGTTAGGATCAGCTAAATCAATAATTGGTAGTAGATGGCCACCAGTTTTAACTAAGTTGGCAAAGGCGCGAATTTGAATAACAGTTCTCATTACCTCACCAGTTAAGCGAGGCATTGGAAGTGCGGTTTCAAGGTGGGCGGTATCGGCTAATTTTTCTTTATCGGCTTCAATTGCATCTGCAATTGCATTTAATAATGCTGCCCGTTGTGTTGGATTTGTAGATGCAAGCTTTGCTTTAACACTTTCAGCTGCTTTGATAGCGGCGCTAGTTTGAACTAAATCCCACTCTGCTATCTCAGCCCCGACAGCCTGACCAGTTGCCGGATTTTGGGCGGTAAAGGTTTTACTCATTTAGTAACTATAACTAAAGAAGTGAAAATAAAATATTTTGTTCACAAAGATCTCAATATCTAGGAGCATTTCGGGTTCGCTCTACCTTTGGCTTTCGCATACTTCGCTTACTCCAGCAGATGTTATGCCAGTGGCGACGCCCCTCTTGGTCATGCTCTAACCATGCCACTGTGTGTGGGGTGGCTAGCGGAATTAATTGATCACAACCTGGACAGCGATATGGTTTATTTGAGGTAGAACCACTAATTAACCGAACTACAAAAATTCCATCATCATGCTCTTCAATTGATTCATTAGATGTGGTCATCTCACGCTCTTGATTACTGCCCGCCGCCCGCTTGGGCTTACCCTTTGTGCCCTTTTTACGTGAACTCACAGGATCATTCTCCCAATCAAATTAAGTAATTATTACCAATTACGGCAGGATGTCGCCATGAGTCAGAGCCCAGCGATCGAAATTAGTGGACTAGTTAAAAATTATGGTGCTAAAGCTGCGCTAGCTGGTATTGATTTAACTGTTGAGCGAGGTGAGATATTTGCACTCTTAGGTCCAAATGGTGCTGGCAAGACTACAACTGTTGAAATTTTAGAGGGGTACCGTAAGGCAAGCTCTGGAAGGGTGAGTGTTTTAGGCTTTGATCCAGCAACTAAAGGATCAGCTGCCCAAAAATGGCGAAATCAAATTGGAATTGTTTTGCAATCAACTAATGATTCAGCAGACCTTTCTGTAATTGAAACTATCTCGCACTTTGCAAATTACTATGAAAAACCACGGGATGTGCAGCAGGTGATTGATGAGGTCGGTTTACGAGAAAAAGTTAATGCAAAGGCAAGGGAGTTATCTGGTGGGCAAAGGCGTAGATTAGATGTTGCCCTTGGAATTATTGGCTCACCACAACTTTTATTTTTAGATGAACCAACTACTGGCTTTGACCCTGAGGCACGTAGATCATTTTGGGAGTTAATTAGAACTTTGCAGTCTGAAGGAACCACTATCTTGCTAACTACTCACTACTTAGATGAGGCACAAGCCCTTGCTGATCGAGTAGCTGTAATTAATGATGGAAAAATAATTGAGATAGCAACCCCAGATACTTTAGGCGGCCGTAATAACGCACCTGCCAAAGTCTTGTGGCTAGAGAATGGTTCTACCCAAGAGTTATTCAGTAATAATCCAACTGAAGAGGTTATGAAGTTAAGTAAGCGCTTTGATGGCCAAATTCCTGAACTACAAGTTTTGCGCCCTAATTTAGAGGAGATATATCTTCGAATGATTGGTGAACTTAAATGAATGGGCTAACTGAAACATTAAGAATTGGTTTACTGCGGGGCGGTCTTGAGTTAAAACAGTTTATGCGCCAACGTGAGTCAGTTGTATTTACCATATTCTTCCCAGTCATTTTGTTATTTATCTTTGGAACAGTCTTTAAAGACACAATTGCGCCGGGAGTTACATTTAGCCAGTACTTTGTTGCAGGCATGATCGCATCTGGTTTGGTAAATACTGGGTTTCAACAACTTGCCATCACAATTCCGATGGAACGCGACTTTGGTACATTAAAACGGCTACGAGGCACACCGATGTCAGTTGCTTCCTACTTTATTGGCAAAGCTCTACTAGTAACAATATTAATGATTCTGCAAACCGCACTTTTATTAGTATTTGGTACATTAATGTTTGGCTTAAATATGCCAACTAACCCATCTTCATGGATTACCTTTACTTGGTTAGTTATTTTAGGAAGTGCCTGCTCAACTGTGCTGGGAATTGCTTTTTCAGTTGTACCAAAAAATGGTAGAGGTGCCTCTGCAGTAGTTTCACCAATTGTAATTATCTTGCAATTTTTTAGTGGTGTATTTTTTGTTTTCACCTCACTTCCTACCTGGATGCAACAATTTGCGGCTATCTTTCCACTTAAATGGTTAACCCAAGGAATGCGCTCGGTCTTTTTACCAGCAGATTTTGCCACTCAAGAGGTTGCTAAAAATTGGGAGATTGGAAAAACTGCCTTAGTACTTGTTATTTGGTTGGTACTTGGATTGATTTTTGCAGTTAAAAAATTTAAGTGGAGCCAAGAATGAGGTTAAAATTATTTTTAGTAGCAGTACTTGGTATCACTCTTATAACACCAGATACCTTCGCCGCTACGCCAACACCAAAATCAACCACCGCACCAGTTAAACCAACTGCTGCTAAGTCAACTTCACCATCTAGTACTTCATCAGTTAAGCCAAGTAGTAAGGCAACAACTAAAAAGCCGGTTAAGAAGAAAAAAGTTAAAAAGAGTGCTACTCCAATTCCATCTCCATCCCCAGTTTGGCCACCTGTTGGCTTTACTGCAAATAATGGAATCTACGCAAAGATTCCATCCGGAAAGGAGTTACTAGGTCTGATATCTGCTAAGTCAAAATTAGCGGCAGATGTTGCAAAGTGTGATGTTAATGCCTGTGGTGCTGTAATTATCGCATCAGATTTCACCTGTAATTGGTGGGAGATTAGATCAACTGTCTCTGGTATTGACCCAAATGATTTAACAAAAAGAGTAATTTTAGGAAATCTACGTACTACTCATACAAAATTTAAGCCCAAAACTTATGCAAATATTATCTTAGTCAGCGATGAACCCTTATTTATACCATCTGTCATAGACCAAGCTACTGGGCAAAGTGCTGCACCCGTTGCCAGAGTTGGTATCTCAGTTGGTAATATTTCAGCTATCTGTCATAAATCTGAGACAGAGGAAAAATTACTAAGCAATACTTATACACCCAATAAATAATGGTTAGGGGATTAAATTGCTAGGCGGTATTAATAACACCTTATTTTTAACATCACTATCTGGCTTTGTAGTTGTGGGATTTCTTTCATTAATGCTTAGGTGGGCATTTTCAAATAATAAATCACTGATAGAGGGGCCTAAAAAAGTTGGTGGCGAAGATGATTACGGCTTACTTAAAGTCGCTAACTCTCCTAAAAATCATATTGAGGGAGAGATGCTGCGGCAAAGATTATTAGCTGTAGGAATTAAGGCAACACTTTCTCAAACAAAAGATGGTCCAAAGATTTTAGTTTTTGAAAAAGATTTGCAGATTGCTAAAGCAACCTTAAATAGCTAACGATTTGCTCCAGGTACCCAAAGTTGATCGCCAATCTCCTTATTTGCATAGCGTGCTAATACAAAGAGAAGATCAGATAATCTATTCAAATACTTTGCCGTGATTGGATTAACACCGCCACCAAATGCGTGAATCGCATGCCAGGTGTCTCGCTCTGCTCTTCTTGTAACGGTGCGAGCAACATGTAACAAAGCTGCAGCTGGTGTGCCAGATGGTAGAACAAATGAGCGAAGTGGTTGCAAACTTTCATTGTATTTATCAATTTGCTTTTCTAAATAATCAATCTGAGAATCTAAGACTCTAAGTGGCTCAGACTCTGGCTTATCAACTACTGGAGTACAAAGATCACCGCCAACATCAAATAAATCATTTTGAATTCTAATTAATAGTTTAGTAATTTCTGCATCTTTAATATCCCCCATTGCAAGCACAACACCAATTGATGAGTTTGCTTCATCAACGGTGGCATACGCCTCAAGCCGTGGATCATTTTTAGAGGTTCGGCTCATATCCCCCAGTGAGGTAGTGCCATCATCACCAGTTTTTGTATAGATACGGGTTAAATTGACCATAAGCGCACCCTACCTCAAGCAATTACAATGGGGGAATTATGGATCGCTTGCGCGTAGTTGGTGGTGCCAGGTTGGCTGGAACAGTCACTGTTGCCGGTGCAAAAAACTCAGCCCTTAAATTAATGGCGGCGGCCCTGCTGGCCCCGGGTAAAACAACTATTACTAATCTGCCGATAATTGCTGATGTTAATTATATGGCTGAGCTATTAACTAGATTAGGTTGCACAGTTGAGATTAGCGCAAATAAATCTCAAGTGAGTATTGATGTACCAGAAAAACTTGGTCACCGGGCAGATTATGACTTAGTAAGAAAGATGCGCGCATCGATAAATGTTTTAGGTCCACTAATTGTAAGAGCAAAAGAGGCAGAGGTTGCACTTCCTGGTGGTGATGCAATTGGCTCGCGTGGATTAGATTTTCATATAAATGGCTTAACCGATATGGGCGCGGATATAAATATAGAACACGGCTTTGTGATTGCCAAAGCGCCCAATGGATTAACAGGTGCGCCAATTACGCTGGAGTTTCCCAGTGTTGGAGCAACTGAAAATATTATGACTGCCGCTACTTTAACTAAGGGTATTACCACCATCGATAATGCAGCGCGTGAGCCAGATGTAGTAGATCTTGGTGAGTTTTTAATTGCAATGGGTGCAAAAATATCTGGGCTTGGTACACACACAATCACTATCGAAGGTGTTAAACAATTAAAACCAACTACTCATGCCACCTTGGCAGATCGAATTGTCTCTGGAACCTGGGCATTTGCAGCAGCAATGACAAAGGGTGATATCACAATTGTAAATGGCAGAGTTGAGCATCTTGAGGTGGCATTAGACAAGTTAGTTGAAGCTGGCGCTGTTATCACAACAATTGAAAATGGTTTCAGGGTAAAGATGGATAAGCGCCCATTAGCAGTTGATGTGGCAACCCTTCCCTATCCTGGGTTTCCAACCGATCTACAGCCTATGGTTATAACTTTAAATTCAATTGCTGAGGGAACATCATTGGTCACTGAGAATGTTTTTGAGGGACGCTTTATGTTTGTTAATGAGCTATTGCGTTTGGGCGCAAAGGTTCAAGTAGATGGCCACCATGCATCAATTACTGGAATCCCCCAGTTATCAGCAGCTCCAGTTGCTGCAACTGATATTAGAGCAGGTGCTGGATTGGTACTAGCAGCATTAGTAAGTGATGGTGTGACGATTATTGAAGATGCATTCCA
>Ga0209550_10000877_pt1 | contig 28776 bp, 28 predicted proteins | sample LauGreSuBDMM15SN_2_FD_187567 | JGI IMG/M metagenome (GOLD analysis project Ga0209550, IMG submission 187567) | Freshwater lake microbial communities from Lake Michigan, USA - Su13.BD.MM15.SN (SPAdes) (version 5) | ecosystem: Environmental > Aquatic > Freshwater > Lake | place: Lake Michigan... | reverse complement strand
ATCCTTCTCGGTGCACCTGGCCATCACCCTGAACACCACCTGGGTGAAGGGCTTTCTCAATGGCAAAGCACCTGTTGCGGCAGTGGCTGCTGCGCCAGCGGAAGCCAAGAAATAGAGTAATCTGTTTCAACCAGAGAACCGAGATCTGATGGTCTCGGTTCTTTTTTTATTCACGGCGCCGCCACCCGGTAATCGCATGAACAGCATCAGCCAAAAAATGCTCTTGGCTTGGAAGCATCTGAGCCCCAAATACCTGCCATTTGCCGATGCCGCCTCGCCGGACTTGCCGCTGTCGCGCCTGCTCAGGCTGTCCCTGTTTCAAGTCTCCGTCGGCATGGCCTTGGTGCTGCTGGTGGGCACCCTCAACCGCGTCATGATTGTGGAGCTGCATGTCAGCGCCACCCTGGTCTCGGTCATGATCTCCATTCCTTTGCTGTTCGCGCCCTTTCGGGCGCTGATTGGCTTTCGCTCGGACAACCACCGCTCCAACTTGGGCTGGCGCCGGGTTCCCTACATTTGGATGGGCACCCTGCTGCAATTTGGCGGACTGGCGGTGATGCCGTTTGCCCTGCTGGTCCTGTCGGGCTCGGGGCAAGCCAGCCAAGCCCCAGCCTGGGTGGGCCAAATGGGCGCGGCCGTGGCTTTTTTGATGGTGGGTGCAGGCTTGCACACCACCCAAACCGTGGGCCTGGCTTTGGCCACCGATTTGGCGCCCGTCGAGTCTCAGCCCAAAGTGGTGGGGCTGATGTGCGTGATGTTGTTGCTGGGCATGATGGTCAGCGCCTTGGTTTTTGGCGCTTTGCTGGCCGACTATTCACCAGGGCGGCTGATCCGGGTGATCCAGGCGTCGGCTGTCATCACCTTGGTGCTCAATGTCACCGCGCTGTGGAAGCAAGAGTCCCGCGACCGCCGCCGCCCCACCCCAGACATTCCCGTCACCTTTCAAACCGCCTGGGCCACCTTCAGCCACTCTGGTCAAGCCGTGCGCCGCTTGGTGGCGGTGGGCTTAGGCACCATGGCTTTCAACATGGAAGAGGTGTTGCTCGAGCCGTTTGGCGGCGAGATTTTGCAACTGAGCGTGGGCACCACCACCGCCTTGACTGCCACCTTGGCCATGGGCGGCTTGTGCGGCTTTGGCATCGCCTCGTACGTGCTCGGGCGCGGCCATGACCCGTTTCGCATGGCCATCCTGGGGGCCATGGTGGGCATACCCGCCTTTTTGGCGGTGATCGTCTCCGCCGCCGAACAATCCACCCTGATGTTTGTGCTGGGAACGGGCCTGATCGGGCTGGGCAGCGGCTTGTTTGGACACGGCACCCTGACCGCCACCATGAACGCGGCTCCACCGAATCAAACTGGCTTGGCCCTGGGGGCCTGGGGCGCGGTGCAAGCCACCGCCGCCGGACTGGCCATTGCCTCGGGCGGCATCATCCGCGATGTGGTCGCGGGCCAGAGCTCCCCGGTGATGGGCTACACCGCCGTTTACGCCTTGGAGGTGCTGCTGTTGATCGCCACCATCGTGGCCATGGTCCCCTTGCTTCGCCGCCACCAACCCCCGTTGAGCGCATGACATCTCGCAGCGCGCTCGCCCCCTGTACCGCTGGTCGACCCCAGTCGGCACCCCGGGCCCCTTTGTGTTTATGATGCCAGTCTTATTTTGAGGAGAAAACCATGCAAACTCATCACATCCTTTTCGTCATTTGGTTTGCTGTCGTTGGCGTCTGGTTGCTCAACGAGTTCAACCGCAAAAACAAAAAATGACCCCTGCGCCCAGCGCGCCCTGACTCAATGGCTTTCGGCCAGCCAGGTGGGCCATGCATCCACCTGGCGAGCGGGAATTGCCGCTGGGCCTAAGTTCGCATGCGAGTTAGCGTTGGCGCCGGTGTTGTAGCCTGTGTTGGCGTTTGAGTTGTTGTTGGCGGCGACCAGGTGGTTGGCCGAGGTACTTTTAGCGTCAGAAGCCGCTCGCTTGCTGGTTCCCACATCTGGGTACAAGGCCTTCATCAACAAGCCCTGATAGCGTTGGTTGTGCTCGGGCGTGAGCGAGTGGTAGGCCGCCACGCCACGCCACGTCAGGCCATGTCGGTCGATGTTTTTGCGCAACAGCCAAGCGGCCACATAACTGGCCACGCAGGGATCGAACAAATGCTGGGTTTGGATGCCATGGCGCGCCAATTCCGGCAAATGGATGCTGTTGATTTGCGCCATCCCCATGTCCACCGTGCCGTTGGCATTGCGCCCAAAGGCCCAGGGCCGCAAATCGGACTCCACTTTCAACACCGCGCGCAACAGGCGCGGGTCTATCCGGTGGTGCTGCGCCGCCGCTGGGATACAGCGCTCAGCCGACTGCAAAGCCTGGGGCGGCGCGATGCTGGGGTTGACCTGGGCTTGGGCACTGGGCCATGTCACCGCCGCAGCAGCAAAGTAAAAAAACCAACGAAAAGTAATTTTTGTAAACATAAACACCCATAAAAGTCGACGTTCGCCAACATTATGGATTGTTTGGTATTAATTTTGTGAATTTGCAGCCCTGAAGTTGCAAATCTCCCACAGTTTGGTGCCAGGTGGTCTGGTCGGCTGCGGGGGTGGGGCACGCAACCGGCGCCCCGGGCTTGGCGTCAGAACGGGATGTCGTCGTCCATGTCATCAAAGCCGGATTTGGCGGGTGCGCCGCGCTGCGGTGCAGCCGCAGGTGCGGCCGAGCGTTGGGGAGCGCCACCGCCCTCACCTGCCGGTGCGCCCATGCCCTCGCGACCGCCGAGCAGCTGCAATTCGGTGGCGATGATGTCCACGGTGTTTTTCTCCACGCCGGTGGTTTTGTCGGTGTAAGAGCCGTATTTCAGGCGACCTTCGACATAAATGGGACGGCCTTTTTTGACGTACTCACCAGCGATTTCGGCCAGTCGGTCATAAAAAGTGACGCGGTGCCACTGGGTGTCTTCGATCATCTCGCCACTGGTGCGGTCTTTGCGGCGCGAACTGGTGGCCACGCTGACATTGGCCACCGCTTGGCCCGAGGGCAGGTAGCGGATTTCGGGGTCGCGGCCACAGTTGCCGACGAGGATGACTTTGTTGACTGATGCCATGGTCTTGCTCCAAATAGAGGGTCAATTATGCGGCCTGGGCCGGGTCGGGGGTGGCAGCTGGGCTGGCGTGGGGGGGTGGCACCACCATCGCCCAGGCCACTGCCAACCAAACGCCCATCAACAGCGCACAGCATAAGAACAAACCCGGGGTGCCGCCGCCTTTGGCCAACCAACCACCAAAAGCCCCCCCGGCAAAAATGCCCAGCGACTGCAAGGTGTTGTAAACGCCCAGGGCCGAGCCGCGCCCGCCGCGCGGGGCAAAGCGCGAGGCCAAGCTGGGTTGGCTGGCTTCGAGCACATTGAAGCCGCAGAAAAAGAAAAACAACAGCAGCGCCAGCACCCACAGCTGGGCCGTGCCCAGCGACACCCACAGCAGCACCAACTGCACCAGCATCACACCTGCAATGCAGGCCAAAAACAAGGGCCGCAACTGGCCCCGCCGCTCCATGGGAAACAGCGTCATGCCCATGAACACAAACGACAACAGCACCGTGGGCAGGTAGACCCAGCCGTGGTCGGCCTGCAGCACACCGGCTTGCACCAGCAAAGCCGGCATCGACACCCAGGTGGCAAATTGCACCGCATACAACACAAACACGCCCACGTACAAGCGCAGCAAATCGGGGCTGAACAACTGCGCCCAAGGCACCCGGGGCACGCCGCCCTCGGGCATGGGCGGCTCGGGCGGGGTCCACCAGACCACCATGGCCATGCCGGCCACGGCCATCACCGCGGTCAGGTTGAACAAGCCGGGCAAGCCCGCCCATTGCGACAACCACGGCCCCACCACCAGCGACAGGGCAAACATCAAACCAATGCTGCCGCCCAACAGCGCCAAGGCCTTGGTGCGCACCACGTCACGGGTTTGGTCGGCCAGCAAGGCGCTGACGGCCGCAGAAATCGCGCCGCAGCCCTGCATGGCGCGGCCCCAGGCCAGGGTGTGCAAATCGCTCGCGCCGGCCGCGATCAAGCTGCCCACAGCGAACAAAGCCAAGCCAAACAACATGACGCGCTTGCGGCCCCAGCGGTCGGCGGCCAGGCCAAAGGGAATTTGCAGCAGCGCTTGCACCAGGCCATAAACGCCCAGCGCCAGCCCCATGGCGGCGGCATCTTCGCCGCCGGGGTAGCGTCGCGCCTCCAGCGCAAACACCGGCAGCACCATGAACAGCCCCAGCATGCGCATAGCGTAGACCGAGGCCAGGGAAAAACTGGCTCGCCGCTCCAGCGCCGTCATGCGGGACGCGGGGTCAGTCTGGGCGGTGGGGATGGTCACGGTGCGGGCATGGGCAGAAAGGGTGCTTATTGTGTCCCAAGCCCGCGCCCGAGCGGGCTTGACTATGATCGAGGGTTGTCCTTTTGTGAGCACCCCTTGTGAACGCACCCTCTGACGGTCCGAATTTAGCCCAGGTTTTGAGCGCGCAGCGGCTGAGCATCCGAGGGGCACGCACGCACAACCTGAAAAACATCGACCTCGATATCCCGCGCAACCAACTGGTGGTGATCACCGGTTTGTCGGGCTCGGGCAAATCCAGCCTGGCCTTTGACACCTTGTATGCCGAGGGCCAGCGCCGCTATGTCGAGAGCTTGTCGGCCTATGCCCGGCAGTTTTTGCAGCTGATGGACAAACCCGATGTGGACGTGATCGAGGGCTTGTCGCCCGCCATCGCCATTGAACAAAAAGCCACCAGCCACAACCCACGCTCCACCGTGGGCACGGTGACCGAAATCCACGACTACCTGCGCTTGCTGTTTGCCCGCGCGGGCACGCCGCATTGCCCCGACCACGGCCAACCCCTGCAAGCCCAAAGCGTGGCCCAGATGGTGGACACGGTGATGGGCCTGCCCGCCGAGACCCGGGTGATGATCTTGGCCCCGGTGGCGCGCGAGCGCAAAGGCGAATTCACCGAACTGTTTGCCGACATGCAAGCACGTGGCTATGTGCGCTTTCGCATCGGCAGCACGGTGTACGAGCACAACGACTTGCCCACCTTGGTGAAAAACGAGAAGCACGACATCGACGTGGTGATCGACCGGCTGCGGGTGCGCGAAGACGCGCGCCAGCGCTTGGCCGAAAGCTTTGAAGCCGCCTTGCGCTTGGCCCAAGGCCGCGCCATGGCTTTGGAGATGGATGGCGGGCAAATGCACAACTTCAACGCCAGCTTTGCCTGCCCCCAATGCGAGTTCGCGCTGGGCGAGTTGGAGCCGCGCCTGTTCTCCTTCAACTCGCCGCAAGGTGCCTGTCCCAGCTGCGACGGCCTGGGCACGCAAGAACACTTTGACCCGGCCCGGGTGGTCGCCTTTCCAACGCTCAGCCTGGCCAGTGGTGCCATCAAAGGCTGGGACCGGCGCAACCACCACTGCTTTGCCCTGCTGCAAAGCCTGGCCAAACATTACAGCTTTGATGTGGAAGCGCCCTTTGAATCGCTGCCCGATTCGGTGCGCCAAGCCATTTTGTGGGGCTCTGGCGAAGAGGTCATCAAGTTCACCCACACGGTGGACAGCGCCAGCGGCACGCCGCGCAAGGTGAGCAAGCGGCACCCGTTTGAAGGCATCATCCCCAACATGGTGCGGCGCTTTCGCGAGACCGACTCGGTGGTGGTGCGCGAAGAACTGTCGCGCTTTCGCGCCACCCAGCCTTGCACCGACTGTGCGGGCACGCGATTGCGGCGCGAAGCGCGCCATGTGTTGATGGGCACGGGCCCGGGCGCGCAAAGCATCCACGCCCTGGGGCACATGACCTTGCGCGAAAGCCTGCGCTACTTTGAGACCCTGGTGTTGCAAGGCAACAAAGCCGACATCGCCGCCAAAGTGGTCAATGAGATCAGTTCACGATTGCGCTTTCTCAACGACGTGGGCCTGACCTACCTGAGCCTGTCGCGCAGCGCCGACACCTTGTCGGGCGGCGAGTCACAGCGCATCCGCTTGGCTTCGCAAATTGGCTCGGGCCTCACGGGCGTGATGTATGTGCTCGACGAGCCCAGCATTGGCTTGCACCAGCGCGACAACGACCGCCTGATCGCCACCTTGAAACACCTGCGCGACATTGGCAACAGCGTGCTGGTGGTCGAGCACGATGAAGACATGATCCGCGCCGCCGACCATTGCGTGGACATGGGGCCCGGTGCGGGCGTGCACGGCGGGCGCGTCACTGCCCAGGGCACGCCGGCACAAATCGAGGCCAATCCGCAATCGCTCACCGGGCGCTACCTCTCGCGCAACCTGCGCATCGACGTGCCCACCCAGCGCCGCCCCTTTGTGCGCGAAAAGCGCGCACCCAACGCCTTCAGCGGGCGCATTGACGCACCCGCCCCCGAGCCCACGCCGGTGCTGTCGGTGCACGGTGCGCGGGCCAACAACTTGCAACTGGTGTCGGTGGACATCCCGGTGGGCTTGCTCACCTGCGTCACCGGTGTGTCGGGCTCAGGCAAGTCCACCCTGATCAACGACACCTTGTACACCGCAGCGGCACGCAGCATCCACCGCGCCCACGCCGAGGCCGCGGCCCACGACGACATCACCGGCTTGGAGTTGTTCGACAAGGTGATCAACGTCGACCAGTCGCCGATTGGCCGCACACCCCGCTCCAACCCCGCCACCTACACCGGCTTGTTCACCCCGATTCGCGAGCTGATGGCCGAGGTGCCGATGGCGCGCGAGCGCGGCTACGGGCCGGGGCGGTTCTCCTTCAACGTGGCCGCCGCCCAAGGCGGTGGCCGCTGCGAGGCTTGCCAAGGCGACGGTGTGGTCAAAGTGGAGATGCACTTTTTGCCCGATGTCTACGTGCCCTGCGATGTGTGCCACGGCGAGCGCTACAACCGCGAAACCTTGCAGGTGCAGTACAAGGGCAAAAACATCGCGCACATCTTGGGCCTCACCGTGGAGGACGCGCTGGCGTTTTTCAGTGCCGTGCCCAATCTCACGCGCAAGCTGCAAACCCTGATGGACGTGGGTTTGTCCTACCTGAAGCTGGGCCAATCGGCCACCACGCTCTCGGGTGGCGAGGCACAGCGCGTCAAACTCGCGCTGGAGCTGTCACGCCGCGACACCGGGCGCACGCTGTACATCTTGGACGAACCCACCACCGGCCTGCACTTTGCCGACATTGACCTGCTGCTCAAGGTGCTGCACCAGCTGCGCGACGCGGGCAACACCATCATCATCATCGAGCACAACCTGGACGTGATCAAAACCGCCGACTGGATCATCGACATGGGCCCCGAAGGCGGCGACGGTGGTGGGCAAGTGGTGGCCCAAGGCACGCCCGAAGACGTGGCGGCCAACCCGAACAGCCACACGGGGCGCTATTTGGCGCGGTGCTTGGAGCTGTAAAACTTGGGTTTTTGCAACCGACAACGCCAGTCGATCAAGCCGAGCCGTCATCTGCCAGGCCAAGGGTGGTAGCGTCGTACCATTCTTTTTGATGAATGATTCTGACCACCACATTCACGTCGGTTGATTCATAGCGCTTGTGAAAAATCAAATAGCCGCTGGCGCCAAAATCCACCACCATTTTTCGAAAACCCGGCCTGTCCGGCAAGGGCGCGCCCATGTGAGGCTGCTGTTCAAGTGCTTGGAGTGCTTTGACCAGCACCCGTGAGCTGTTGTCAGCAACGGTCAAGTCATACTGGCTTAAAAAATCGTAAAGTCTTTTTGCATCCCCAATCGCTTGGGTGGAAAGTTTTACACGTGACATGCCGGTGGTGTGGCATCACGATTGGATTGAACCGCCTTCGTCCATGCCTTGAATTCGTCGAGTGTGATGTGAAGGCCCGTGGCTTCAAAGTGAGCAACGCTGTCATCCACGCTTTTCATCAGGGTTTGCTGTGCCTCTTCTGCCCGAAGATAGCGTTCAATGGCCTCTTGAACCAAAAAGTCAGGCGTGCAATTTTTGCTAGAAGCCAGTGATGTCAGGCGCTCCCGCTGGGACATATCCAACTTGAGGGACTCGGCGCTTGCGTGGGGCTTTTCAACGATGCTGGACATGGTGCCACCTGTGACATAAACAGTGCTTTGATTCTATGAGGTCAAGCAAACTTGTCAATCGAGAGCTCTTGCCCCGACCGCACCTTCAATGATTCGGCGTCAAGGCAACATCCACTGCGCACCCACCTGCCAGCGCCGGCTCAGGGGTTCAACGCCTTGGTAATTGCGCGTGGGGGTGGAAAACGCCGCGGTGTCCGAGTCGCCCAGCCAGGTGAAACGCACAAAGGGCGACCAAGCCCCGGCGCGCAGGCCTTGGCGGTGTTCGCTGCTGAATTGCAGGTAAACACCTTTGTCTTGGCGGTTGGTGACATCGGGGTAAACCGCTGACACCTGCGACAACACCGAGGTGTGTTGACCACTGATCAGCAGCCCACCCTCTGCGGTCCACGCCGAGGCCCAGGAACCAGGGGCCAAACCCGTGCGCCAGCGCACAGGCGCCCACAGTTGAATGGCTTTGCGCACATAGCCACCAGCACCCGTGGTGGTGGTGCCGTCGAGGTTGTTCCACAAAGTGTGTACCGCCAAGCCATAGCTCAAACCCAGTGACGGGCCCGTTGTGCGCTGCGCGGTGTGGGCATACATGATGCGACTGCGGGTCTCGATGTTGGGAATATCGGTCAAGCGCCCGGTGTTCAAGCTCTCGTAGTCTTGGCGTCCGTACAGCACATCGGCCTCCAGTCCCCAATGCCCGCCCCAAGTCACGTCGCTCAAGCGCAGGTGCAGGCCCAACTCTGGCCCTTGCAAGCGCATCATGCTCTCGGTGTAACTGTTGAGCCCCGCGCTGGTGGCCCAGTGCCAACGCAGGCCGCTGGCCACGGCGGTATCGGGCGCGACCGGTGCGGGGGTGGGCGTTGGGCTTTGGGCCCAGGCCGCGCCCACGCAAAGCAACATGGCAATGGCACTTGCCGCTGGCTGGAGCCAGCGCAGGAACACCGAAGGGCGCTCAGTGCTGCGCACGGGCGGCCTCGAGTTCAGCGCGGGTTTTGAGGGCTTCGCGGCGGGCCGCTTGGTCGAAATCGTCGTTGCTGCTGGCATACAAAATGGCCCTGGATGAATTAACAATGATAGGGCCGCTGGTGCGGCCCTGGTGTTGGCGATAACCGGCGCGCACCGTGGCCAGCGCGTCGCCGCCTTGCGCGCCCACGCCGGGGATCAACAGCGGCAAAGTGGGCGCGAGTTGGCGCACCCGCTCGATCTCGTCCGGGTAGGTGGCGCCCACCACCAAGCCCAGTTGGCCATTCAGGTTCCAAGGGCCTTGGGCCAGTTGCGCCACATGCTCGTACAACAAGGGCTGCCCGGGCACGCTGGCCAAGCGCTGGCTTTGCAAATCGTCGCCGCCGGGGTTGGAGGTGCGGCAGAGCAAAAAAGCGCCCTTGCCCGCATGCGTCAAATACGGCTGCACCGAATCAAAACCCATGAAGGGCGAGAGCGTGACCGCATCGGCCCCATAGCGCTCAAAAGCCTCGATGGCGTATTGCTCGGCGGTGCTGCCAATGTCGCCGCGCTTGGCGTCCAAAATGATCGGCACCCCCGGGGCATGGGCCCGCATGTGGTCCATCAAGCGCTCGAGTTGCGCTTCGGCGCGGTGGGCGGCAAAGTAAGCAATTTGTGGTTTGAAGGCGATCACCAAATCAGCGGTGGCGTCAACGATGCGGGCGCAAAAATCAAAAATCCGCTCGGGCTGACCGCGCCAGGCCCCGGGCAGCTTGGCCGGGTCTGGGTCCAGCCCCACGCACAACAGCGATTGGTGGGCCCGCTCGGCTGCATGCAGTTTGTCAATGAAATTCATGGGCCCATTCTAAGAGGGGGCCTGGCGACGCCCATCGCGTTGTCCGCCTTTTGGGGTCCTTGGCAGGCGCTGGCGCACCAGATCAGCGCCGATCGATCAAGCGCAAGGGCTTTTGTCGGCTTTCGATGCCGGTGAGGTCCTTGATCTCGCCGGGCTGGGCCAGCACCACCACCAACTCCACGCCCAAGCGGGCGCGCAGCAGGTTTTGGCAAGTCTCTTGCAAACCCGACGGGGCATCGGCGCGCATTTCGGCTTGCACCGTCATTTGGTCACGCCCGCCTTCGCGGGTCACGATGCACACAAACTCGCCATTGAAGGCTGGCACTTCAGCGCCCAAAATCACGCCCACACTGGTGGGGTAGACATTGATGCCGCGCAGCTTGATCATGTTGTCGCTGCGGCCCTTGAACCCAATGATGCGGCGAAACGGCAGGCCCATGGGCGAGCTGCCCACCACCTCATGGGTCACGTCATGGGTGTTGAAGCGGATGATGGGAAAAATGTCGTCCTTGAACAAACAGGTGTTGACCATGTTGCCTGGCTCACCTGGCGCGACGATCGCGCCCGTGTCTGGGTGAGCGATCTCCAAATACTGGGCGTCCTCCATGATGTACATGCCGGTTTGGTCTTGGCTCTCGCCCGCGATCAGCCCGGTGTCGCCCACGCCGTACCAGTCGTACACATCACAACCGCCCCAGGCCTGGCTCATGGGCTCGCGCCCCTCGGGGCCCAGGTGCCCGGTGATCATGCGCAATTGGATGTCGCGCCCCGGCTCGATGCCGTTTTCCTTGGCCACCTCCGACAGGCGTTTGACGAAGTCGCCAAAGCCGACCAACACCGTGGCCTTGAAGTCGCGCATCAGCATCACCTGCTGCTGCGAGCGCGTCTCCACGCCCGTGCCCGCGCTGAGCAATTGCGCGCCCACCCAGTGCAGCAGCGTTTCGCGGATGTAGTGGCCGCCGTTGACCATGCCAAAGCCATACACCGAATGCACCACGTCTTGGGCGCTCATGCCTTGCAGAAAATACACGCGCGCCAACAGTGCGTTTTGCGTTTCGCGGCTGCGCGGGCCAAACAACAAGGGCTGGGGCATGCCGGTGGTGCCACTGGTGGTTTGCACAATGATGGGCGGTCGCTGCCCCACCGGGTGCACGTCTTGCCCATGAAAGTCACCCAAAGGCGGGTGTGCCTCCACCGAGGCCATCAGGTCTGACTTGGAGTACATCGGGATGCGGGTGATGTCGTCCAAGCTTTTCACGTCGCCCGCTTGCAAGCCCGCAGCGCCCCAATGGCGTTGGTAAAACGGCACCTGCCAGGCAAAAGCCATCAGCCGCATGAAGCGCTGGTTTTGCAAGTGACGCAACTCATCGGCGCTCATGCCTTGGAAGCGTTTTAAAAATGCCGCCCCCAAGGGATAGTCGCGGCGAATCGAAGCCACATCGGCGGCGTCAAAATAATTCAGGTCGCTCATGGGGTCTCCATCGGTTCAAAAGTTGGCCGCAACGCGCCGCTCAATGCATCCAGCGTGCCACATCGCCCACGCTGGTGGCATCGACCAAGGCCGCACAGTCGGCGATGATGGTCTGGATTTGTTCGTGGGTGTGGGCTGTGGCGCCGAGCAGCATGTGCGCTTTGCCGTGCAACTGCGCCAGGCTCAAGGGGATTTCGGGGTCGCCCAGCGCATCAGTGACTTGGGCTTGCAGCACACGCCCATCGCGCAAACCGATGCGCATCGCCGCACCAAAGTGCGCCGGGTAGACAGCCGTCAATGCGTCGTCCTCGTGCAAGCGCACGCGGGCGCGCAATTGCGCCACCGTGCTGTCTTGGGTGGCAGGCACATCAAAGTCGTCCAAGCCCGGCTTGCCCCGCAGCAAACACACGGCGGCCGCATGCTGCAAACTGAACTTGGCCTCCACCGGGGTGCGCGGTTCGGGCTTGTCACAAATGCGCACGGCGTCGCGATAGCTGTGCACGTCGATGGTGGCGATCTCGGCTTGCGCCACGGCGTCTCGCAAGGCCAGGGACAAATCGATCACCGCATGGGCATGGCGACACGCCGGCCAGGGCTTGAAACTGGTGTCATGGATCAACCAACGGTCTTCGTCGTTTGCGGCCATCAGCTCAGGCTTTGCATCGGGGCACATGGCGCGAAAAAACCCCAACTCACCCTCCAAGATCGCGTGCGCACCGGTAAAGCCATGCTGCGCCAAGCGTGCCGCGAGCAAGCCCGATTGGGCGGCACGCCCGTTGTGCAATTGCTTGCTCATGCTGTCTTCCAAACGGCATTGCCACAAGCCGCTGGCCTGTGTGCCCGCATTGCCAAACGCGTCGCGCATGGCCGAGGGCTGGAGTTCGAGCAAGGCCGCACCGACTGCGGCCGCACCAAACACGCCACAGGTGGCGGTGTTGTGAAAGTAACGATAGTGCGCAGGCCCCACCGAGCGGCCCAAGCGGATCATGATGTCAAAGCCCTTGACCAGTGCATCGAGCATTTGCGGCCCCGTGGCACCGCTGGCTTGGGCCATGGCCAAAGCCGCAGGCACCAACACCGGCCCAGGGTGAACGATGGCGGTGCGATAAAAATCGTCCATCTCCAACACATTGCCCAGCGACCCATTCACCAAAGCGGCATCGCCTTCGGACAGGCCAGGGCCAGCAAAGGTGGCGCAGGGCCCTGGGGCCAAGGTGCGGGCAAAACGCCCCATGGCCAACCCGGGTTCGGTGCGCGAACCGGCACTGGCACAAGCCATCCAGTCCAGCACATGCAAGGCGGCGCGTTCGCGCTCGGCGCGGCCCACGGGCCGGGCCAACCAGCGCACCCAATCGGCGGTGCTGGGAATCGGTGTGCTCATGGCGGCTCCTTGCGCGCGGGGGTTTGTGCCAACACCGATGCGGTGTGCTCGCCCAAGCCGGGCAATCGGGTGTCGATCTGGGCCGGCTCATGGCGAAACTTGATCGGGTTGCCAATGTGCAACTGCCCTTGGGCGTCTTGCAGCAGCATCTCGCGGGCCTGGAGTTGAGGTCTATCGAAGGCCTCTTTCAAGTCCAGCACGGGTGCCACGGCCACATCTTTGCCCTGGAACCATTGCATCCATTCGTCGCGGGTTTTTTGCAAAAACGTGGCGCGCAAAAAAGCCTTGACCGGCTCGTGCACGGGCCCTGGCGGTTGGGTGGCGGTGTCGATCCACTCGCTGGCCCCCAAAGCGGTGAGCAAGTTGCGGATGAACTTGGGCTCGACCGCACCCAGCACCAAGTGCTTGCCATCTGCGGTGGGGTAGATGTTGTAAAACGAATTGCCCCCCCATGAGCGTTCTTGTTGCACTTGGGGTGCACGGCCTTGTGCAAACACCGCGCCCGTGGCATTGGGCAACCACGACAAGGTGCTGTCGTGCATGGAAATGTCGATGTAGTCACCCTGCCCGCTTTGCTCGCGCCGGTACAAGGCCATCAAAATGCCCGCCAGCGCCATCATCGAACCGGTGATGTCAGACACCGGCATGTGCGGGTGGGTGGGTTGGCCGTCTTGGCCCAGGTTCAGGCTGAGCACGCCCGCCAAGGCTTCCATGCCCAAATCATGGGTGGCCAAATGGCTGTCGGGGCCGGTTTGGCCAAAGGCGGCGATGGAGGCGTAAACAATGCGCGGGTGCATGGCCGCAATGCTTTCGTAATCAATGCCCAAGCGCTTGACCACGCCCGGGCGAAACGCCTCGACGATCACATCGCAGGTGCAGGCCAAGTCCAAAAACCGCGCGTGGTCGTGGGGGTTTTTCAAATCCAGCACCAGGCTTTTTTTGCCCCGGTGGGTGTTGCGAAACCAAACGCTTTCGCCGCCCGATCGGTAGCCAATGTGGCGCACGGGTTCACCCTCACCCGGGGGCTCAATTTTCAGCACCTCTGCACCATGATCGGCCATCATGGTGGTCAGGTGGGGGCCCGGCAAAAAAAGCGACAGGTCCAACACCCGAATGCCGGTGAGCTTCATGCGGATGCGGCCCCCAAATGGGGCAGGGTCAAGCGATGCATTTGGATTTTGTCCGGACAACACAATGAGGGAGACAGGAGGTTACCACCAGCGCCCGCATCCGACCAGCGCACAAGGCACCGCAAGCGGCCACTTGGAAGCACTGCCTCACAGGGTTTACCCGATCTCATCTGTTCCGTTTGTCCGCCCCCCACCCGTTCGCACCGCCGAGGTGCATGCGAATGGGCGCATCAACTGTCCGGACAATTGACATATCGGGGGGGCATCTGTTAGGCTGAACCAGATCAACACCACGCTGGAGCTCAAGATGCAATGGATTCGTCGCCTGCTGATTTTGTCAATCGGTTTTACCGCCGCCCCTTGGTTGGCCGCCCAAACCAAATTGGATATTTCCATGCCCTGGGGGCCCACCGAATTTCACACGGTGAACGCGCAAAATTTTGCCAAGCGGGTGGCCGAGGTCACCAAAGGCCAAGTGCTCATGACCGTGCACCCCGGTGGCGCCTTGGGCATCAAGGCCAATGAAACCGTGCGCGCCGTTGAAGACGGTGCCGCCGCCATGGCCGAGTTTGCTGGCTTTCAAAACGTGGGCGATTTGCCTTTGTTGGGCCTTGAGAGCATTCCCTTTTTAGTTGACGACTACGAGCAACTCAAGCTGATGCACGGCTTTGTGCGCCCCAAGTGGGTCGAGGACTTGGCAAAGCGTGGCAACAAGGTGCTGTACGTGGTGCCCTGGCCCAGCCAAAACTTCTATTTGAAAAAGCCCGCCAAAGGCTTTGAAGACCTCAAGGGCGTGCGCATGCGCACCTACGACCGCATGACCGCCGACATGGTCAGCAAACTGGGCATGGTGCCCCAACAAATGAACAACCCCGACATCGTGCCCGCCCTGGCCTCGGGCCGCTTGGACGCGGTGATGACCTCTGGCACCACCGCTGTGGCGCAAAAGTACTGGGAGTTTCTCAAGCACACCTACACCACCAACCACCTGTGGGCGTCCAATTTCATGGTCATCAACATGGGGGTGTGGAACAAGTTGTCGGCTGAAAACCGCAACGCCATCGAAAACCTGGCCAAAGAGATGGAGCCCGAGTTTTGGAAAGTCAGCATGGCCGAGCACGAAAAACGCATGGACGAGTTGCGCAAAAACGGCATGACGGTGGAGCCCCCCACCAAAGAGATGGCCGCCCGCATGCGCCAAGTCACCCGCCCCTTGTGGGATGACTACAAAAAAGCCGTGCCCGAGTCGGCCAAGATCATTGAGGCCTTCATGGCCAAGACAAATAAAAAATAATCGCCTCACACCTGCCTGGCGGCACGCCCGCTGAGACAGGTGCCCCGGCGGCCGTGTCATCCCCCTCATCCTTCGCCATGAAATTTTTGCGCCAGAGTTGCGAATGGATTGACCGTTTCAATTTCTTGGGGGCATGCGTTGCTGCTGCAGCTTGCGCCTTGCTCAGCGTGATCTTGCTGGTCGAAGTGCTGGGCGCCTCGGTGTTGGCCTGGTCGCAACCTTGGGCGGTGGAGTACGCCTCATACCTTTGCGCCTTTGTGTTGCTCAGTGGCTCGGGCTATGCCCTGCGCCATGGCGCACACATCCGCGTGGCCGTGGTGCTGGCGCACTTGCCGACACGCCTGGCGCGCGCCCTGGATGTGCTGTGCACACTGTGCGCGCTCTACATCAGCGGCTTGCTCACCGTGGGCTTGATCGAGCAAGCCTGGCGCAGCCATGTGCGCCTCACCGTGTCTTACTTTGTGATGCAAACCCCCATGTGGATCCCACAGGCCATGGTGGCGCTGGGCGCTTTCATGCTGTGGCTGGCATTGCTCGCGCGCTTGGTGCGCTTGATCATCCATGACGCCCCCGATTTGGCCGATGACCGCGAAGTCGGGCAAGGGGCCGCCGAATGATGCTCGCTTCTGTCTTTGTCCTGGTGGTCATGCTGGTGCTGTTGTGCTCCAGCCTGTGGATTGGCTTTGCGTTGCTGGGCACCGGATTGATGTCGCTGGAGTGGTTTCGCGATGTGCCCATCCAACGCATCTTGGCGCAAGACGTGTGGTCGCGCCTGAACGCCGACGAGTTGGTCACCCTGCCCTTGTTTGTGCTGATGGGTGATATTTTGTTTTTCAGCAAATTGTCCGAGTCGCTGTTTCGCGGCATCGCACCCTGGGTGCAGCGCTTGCCTGGGGGCTTGCTGCATGTCAACGTGATCGGTTGCACGATCTTTGCGGCTGTCTCGGGCTCTTCGGCCGCCACCACCGCCACCGTGGGCCGCATGACCTTGCGCGAATTGCTCAAGCGCGGTTACGACAAAGACATGGCCATGGGGTCCTTGGCAGGTGCCGGCACGATTGGCCTGATGATCCCGCCGTCGATTCCCATGATCGTCTATGGCGTGCTGGCCGACGTATCCATCTTGGACTTGTTCATCGCGGGCGTGGTGCCTGGCTTGATCATTGCCGCCATGTTCATCGGCTGGATCATCTGCCAAGCCCTGTGGCAGCCCAGCGTGCAACCGCGCGAAAAAGAGGTGTACACCTGGGCACAAAAAATAGAGTCCCTCAAAGACCTGCTGCCCGTGGGCTTGCTGATCTTGTCGGTGATCGGTTCCATGTACAGCGGCTTGGCCAGCGTCACCGAGGCCGCCGCCGTCGGTGTCGCCGGGGCCTTGGGCATCTCGTTGGCCCAGGGGCTCATGAGCTGGAAAAACATGGGCCGTGCCTTGCTCTCCACCGTGCGCACCTGCTCCATGATCGGGCTGATCTTGCTGGGCGCTTTGTTTTTGGCCAAGGTCATGACCATGCTCGCCATTCCAGGCGAGACCGGCGCATGGGTCAAGTCGCTCAACCTCTCGCCCTACATGCTCATCTTCACCTTGTTGGTGGTGTACCTGATTTTGGGCACCGCCCTGGATGGTTTATCGGCCATGGTGATGACCCTGCCAGTGGTCTTTCCGCTGGTGCTGGCCTCGGGTTTTGACCCGGTGTGGTTCGGCATCTTTTTGATCATCACCATCGAGTTGTCCAATGTCTCGCCACCCGTGGGTTTTAATTTGTTCATCATCCAACAAATGACGGGCGAGAGCCAAACCCGGGTGGCCAAGTCCTCGCTGCCCTACTGCATCTTGATGCTGGTGCTGATTGTGGTGATGACGGTGTGGCCCGGCCTGATCACGTGGTTGCCCCAGCTGCTCAAGGCTTGAGCGCGCATGCGCGGGCAGCAAGCAGCCACGCACGCTTTCGCTTGAGTCCGTGGCCTTGAACATGCAAGCGCTTTCCTCTTTTTTGGCCCGCCATGCCACCGCATTGATGTTGCTGGGCGTGGCCACCGGCTTGCTGGTCCAACCCTTGGCCGCCTTGGTGTCGCCCTTTGTGTTGTACCTGTCGATGGGGGCCATGTTTTTGTCGGCCTTGCGCATTGACCCGCGCCAGCTGCGCGCCTGGGCCCAGCGCACCCGCTTGATGGCGGCGGTGTGGGTGTGGACCTTGCTGATCGTCCCCGCGGTGGTGTGGTTGGCCTTGCCCGTGCTGAACCTGCCCGTTTACATGGGCGTGGGTTTGCTGCTGCTGGCGGCCACCCCACCCATCATTTCAGTCGGCCCTTACTGCGCCTTATTGGGCACCGATGCCGAAATGCTGCTGACCATGGTGCTGCCCGCCACGGTGATCTCCATCGTCACCTTGCCCCTGTTTGCCGCACTCAGCGGGGTGGCCGGCCTGAGCCCTGGCGGCATGCTGCTGAACCTGTTGTGGGTGGTGGGCATTTCACTCGGTGGCGGCTTTGCCTTGCGGGTGTGGGCCACGCCCGAACGCATCGAACAAAACGCCTCGGCCTGGACCTTGTGCATGGTGCTGTTGATGGTTTTTATCGCCCTGGGCGTGACCCATGGTTTGGCGGCACAAATCACCCAAGACCCCGCCCAGGTGTTGCAATTGCTGGCCTTGACTGCGCTGTTCAATTTGGCATGGCAGTGGGCGGGCTGGCAGGTGTTCAAACGCCTTTCGGTGCAAGCCGCCATGAGCATCAGCCTGATCAGCGGCTTTCGCAATGTGGCCGTGTTACTCGGCCTGGTGCTGGGCCATGTCACACCCGATTTGCAACTGATGCTGGTGATGGCCCAAATTCAGTTGTTTGTTTTGCCATCGGTGATGAAGTTTTTTTATCTGCGCATGGGCTTATCGCCCACCCCCTGACCGCACTTGCTGGAGCCTGCCATGAACCTGCCTAAAACCACCCCTTCCGACAACCCATTGACCGCTTGGGCGCAATTGGTCTGCCGATCGCGCTTTGAAGACCTCAGCCCCCTGGCCGTGGCCAAAGCCAAAGTATTTTTGATGGACACCTTGGCCTGCGGTGTGGCCGGGCGCACCGGCCCACATGCCCAAGAATTGGCCGTGGCCGCACAACAATGGGGCCACGGCCACGAAGCCGTTGTGTGGGGCTCACACCTGCGTGCACCTGCGGCCCAAGCGGCGGTGATCAATGGGTATCGCATCCATGCCCTCGAATGGGATTGCGTGCACGAACCGGCCGTGGTTCACCCCATGGCCACGTTGTTGCCTGCCTTGTTGGCTTTTTCAGAGCGCAGCGCCGCAGCGGGTCGGCCCGTCAGCGGCCAACAGTTTTTGCTGGCCATGACCATGGGTGTGGAGATTGCAGCCACCTTGGGTGCGGCGTCCAAATCGGTGATGCGGTTTTTCCGCCCCGCCACCTGCGGCGGTTTTGGCGTGGTGGCGGGTTTGGGTGTGTTGGCCTGCTTGGATGAGGCCACGGTGATGAACGCCTTTGGCATCCAGTACGGCCAAACCTCGGGCACCATGCAAGCCCATGTGGAAGGCTCCATGTTGCTGGGCTTGCAAGTGGGCTTCAATGGCCGTGCGGGCCTGACATCGGTGGACTTGGCCATGGCTGGCATGACCGGCCCGCAAGACATCCTCACCGGCCCCTATGGCTACTACACCCTGTTTGAAACCGAGCACGACATCGCGCATTGGTGGCCGCAACTGGGCCAGCAGTGGCACATCACCGAGTTGTCGCACAAGCCTTTTCCCAGCGGTCGCCTGACCCATGCCGCGGTTGACGCCGTGCAACAAGCCGTGGCCGCCTTGAACTTTGGCCCCAACGACCTCAAGACCATGCACGTGGGCGCGCCGCCCCTGACCTACCGGCTGGTGGGGCGCCCCGACATCCCCAACCCCCAACCCAACTATGCGCGCTTGTGCATCCCCTATGTGGTGGCCGCCACCTTGTCGCACGGCACGTGCACACCCGCCTCATTTGCCCCACAGCACTTGTCTGACCCCGCCCTGCATGCTTTGGCCGCCAAGGTGCACGTCAGTCTCAATGACAACCCCGACGTGAATGCGCTGTGGCCGCAACAAATTCGCATTGAGCTCCACGATGGCCGGGTCTGGGAGAAAGACATCCTCACCCCGATTGGTCACCCCGACAACCCCTTGAGTGCCGCCGCCTGCGAGACCAAATTTCGCCAGTGTTGGGGCATCGCCGACATGCCAGCTTCTCAAGGCGATGCGCTGCTCAAGCTGATTGACGGTTTGGAATCGGTGGCCGACGTGAGCGCCTTGACCCAATGCCTGGTGCGCACCCCTTGATCGTTTGAACTCAGGCCAAGGTTTCCCAAGTTTTGCGCGGCGGGGACTTCACCTCCAACTGCTCACAGTCCTCGAGGGCCTCGCTGAAATGGTCCACGCCCGGGGGGTGGATCCAAGAGGTGCCGGCTTCGGCAATGAACTCTTCGCCCCCAATCACCAAACGCAAACGACCGCTGATGAGGTAGGCCACGGTTTCGTGGTCCATGTGTTTGTGCACCGGGTCGATCAAACCCTTTTCGCGAAACACGTGCAGCATCAAAATTTCGTTGCCCACCATCATGCGGCGCACTTCAATATTGCCTTGCGGTTTCGCGCCTTCCACCGAAGCCAAACGCTCCGGCGGGATTTGGTCTCGCACTGAAAAAAAGCCTTGGCTCAAAGCCATCAAACGGGAAGGGTCAGTCATGGTGGGTCTCCTGTGGGGGCGGCAGGGGCTGCCGCCGGGTTAAAAAAACAAACGGGTCTGAGCGCTGGCGATCGATGCACATCACAAGTCCAGCACTTGGGCCTGCGCCATGAGCGCGTCACGCCACATCGGATGCGCCACCCGGGCAATGGCCATGGCGCGCGCGCGCGGACTCAGGCCGTGCAGGTGGGCCACGCCGTGTTCGGTGACCAAGCAGTGGTAGCCATCCCCAAGCAGCGTGGGTGGGCCAGGCGCGGCCCATTGCGCCACGATGCTGCTGCGTTGGTCGGGCCCATACACAGAGCGCATCACGATGATGGCCAATCCCTTTTTGGCCTGCATGGCACCCTGGGCAAAATTGGGCAAGCCCCCAGGCAAAGATATGCGCCGTGACCCCACCCACTCGGCATTCACGCAGCCCGCCAAATCCACCTGCAAAGCACTGTTGATGGCACAAAACCCATCCATCTGCGCCAACACCTGCGGCCCATGGGTGACATCGCAGGGGTGCATTTCCACGGCTTGGTTGCGGTGCATATACCGGTACAAGTCGGCCGATCCGCCGGCCATGGTGGACACGCTCACCCCGGGCTTAAAGCGCTTGGTGCTGTTGTCCACCACCCCCGATTCCATCAAGGCTTGCATGCCGTCAGTGAAGATGCCGGTGTGCAAGCCCAGGTGGCGCAAATGGCCCAGCCGGGCCAACACCCCCTCAGGCAGCGAGCCCATGCCAATTTGGACCACAGCCCCATCGCTCACCAACCCGGCCACGTGCGCTGCGATGCGCTGATCGACCGCATCGGGTGCCACCACCTTGGCTGTTTGAACGGCATGGTTGGTGGGCACAAACCAATCGATGTGCTGTGCAGAAAACCGGCTGTGGCCACAGGTGTCGGGCATGTGGGGGTTGATCTCCGCCACCACACACCGCGCACTCGCCAAAGCCGCATGCATGAAGTCCACGCTGACCCCCAAAGACACCCTGCCATCAGCATCCACCGGTGAGACTTGCAGCATCAACACATCGGCGCGCAAATCGCCATGGGCAAACAGTGAAGGCCAATCGAACACGGTGTGGCGCAGCAAATTCACCGAGTCGGCCAAGGCCGCTTGACGCAAGCCCAAACCGGGCATCAAGCTCTTCACCTTCAAATGGGCCAGCGCCGCTGCACTCGCATAGGGCGCGTCCACCACGGGCATGGTGGCCAACACCTGCACGCCATGCAACGCCGGGGCGTGCTGGGCCAGCATCTCAGCCAACAAGGGCGGTTGCGCATGGCCGCTGTGCAAAACCACGCGGGCATCCGCGGGCAAGGCATCGATCAAAGGGGCCATGGAGCGGAGTTCTTGCACGATGGAAGGCCTTCAGAAGGTCTTTGGCAGCCGCTGGCCGCGCGCTCAGCTCACCAGGTCCAGGGGCTGTTGGGCATAGGTGTGGACGATGCTGCGCCCCAACACCGGGTCATGCAAGGTGAGCCGCATTTTTTCAGCCCAGCGGATGCCCTTGCCGTGTGCATTGGGGATGGCGCCCAAGGTGCCACACAACATGAAACTGCCCTCCGCAGCATGACCCCCAGGCCAAAAACCATCGCGCAAGCTTTGCAGGGGGCGGATCGCGCTGAGCAAGCCCTTTTGGTAGGTGACCCATTGCCCGTCTTCCCAAACCTCAGACTGCAATTGCAACTGGTCTTGGTGGCCTTGCACATCCGCCCAGCGCCACACGGTGGGTGCCAGGGGCTTGGCGCACATTTGCTTGGACACGGCCACCGAATAACTCTCAACCTCTCGGTCGGTGTGGTCCGACCCCAAACCCAGCCACCACTGGCCTTGCGCCATCAACAGCATGGGCTCAGCTTCACCGCTGGCGGTGAGGCCCAAGGTTTCGATGGTGCTGGCGGTGGTCAACAGCGCCGCCCCGGCTCGGTAATACAGCGGCACTTTGCTGGGTCGGGCAATGCCCAGTGCCGCCAACTCTTGGATGTGGTGTTCAATCGCCTCGGCATTGCGACCGGTCCACCCTGCAATCACAAATTGGACGGGCACCACAGACAAGGTGGCAGGCGTGGCAGATGCGTCTTGCCCCAATGGGGCCATGGTGAAGTGCAAAGCAGGGTTCATGTGCAATCGGACCAGTTACATCAATTGGGCAGGCAACCACAGGGCAATGGCCGGAAACACCATCAACACCACAATGGCAAACATATACACCACCAGAAAGGGCATGACGCCCACAAACACGTCGGTGATGGGCCCGGGTTGTCGCCGCATGCCTTGCAACACATACAACACGGTTCCATCGGGCGGGCTGATCATGGCAATTTCCACCAACATGGTGATGACCACACCAAACCAAATGGGGTCATAGCCCAGCGCCATGACCACGGGGAACAACAAGGGAATGGTGGTGATGACCATGGAGATGCCCTCCATGAAGGTGCCCAGGGCCAAGTAAAAACCAATGATCACCAACATGATGGCCCAACCCGGCAAGGGCAAACCGGTCATGAACTTGGCCAACATTTGCGGAATGCCCAGCGACGACAAAATGTAATTGAGCAAATACGCGCCAAACAAAATCAAAGCGATCATCGAGGTGGTGCGCGCCGTCGAATCCATGGACTCGCGCAACATCTGCCAACTGAGCTTGCGATCGACCAGGGCCAGCACAATGCTGCCCGCCACCCCCAAGGCCGCCGATTCGGTGGGCGTGGCCCAACCGGCATAAATGGTGCCGAGCACCAAGCCAATGAGCAGCAAGGTGGGGAACAAATCAATCAAGCTCAACAGTTTGGCCGACAAGGTCAAAGTGGTGCTGTTTTCTGCCGAAATTTTGAGCTTGATGCTGTAGTAAAAAATCACCGCCAAAAACAACACGATCACCAATACGCTGGGGCCAATGGCCGCCAAATACAAAGCGCCCACCGACGTTTCGGTGATCAGGCCGTAGATGATGAAGGTGATGCCCGGCGGTATGAGGTTGCCCAAAGCACCGCCCGCCGCCAAAGAGCCCAGCACCAATTTGGGCGGGTAATGGCTTTTCTCAAAATACGGCAACGCCACCGAACCCATGGTTGCGGCCGTGGCCACACTCGATCCCGCAATGGCCGAGAACACCCCACAGGACAGGATGTTGGTGTGCAACAAACCACCTGGTAAGCGGCCCACCCACACATTGAGCGCGCGGTAAAGCCGGTCCGACAAACCCGCGCGCAACATGACTTCGCCCATCAGCAAAAACAAGGGCACGGACACCAAGACAAAGTTGGTGGACGGTGCCCACAGCATTTCACCAATGAAGTTCCAAAACGGTCGGTCGGACAAACCAAAACCCGCCAGCAAGGCCAACACCGCCAGCGCCGCGCCGATGTACACGCCCCCAGCAAAAAACGCCACAAAGGCCAGCACCACCGCCATCAGCGCCCACCAAGGCACCGACTGCGACACCTGCACGGCCGCACCGCCACCCATCAAGGACGAAACCCCAATGACCAGCGCCAACACCAGCACAAAAACGGCTGCGATCATGGCCGACCAGATGCCATTGGCGCGGCCCGTGGGTCGCCCACGGCCCGCAAGGTTTCGGCGGCTTCTTCTTCATAGTTGCGCGCATTGAGCATTTGGTTCATTTGTTCATGCTGGTTGCCCCACCACAACACCAGGCTGCGGCACATGATGGCCACCGTGGCGATCAAAAAGAACCCAAAACCCAAGGCCCACAGGCCCTGGGGAATGATCAAAGGAACGCGTATGCTGGACAAATCGGTGGAGCCAAACGTCCACGAGTCCAGGGCAATGGAAAACGAGCCCCACACAAAAAACGACACCGCCACCAGCAAGCAAGTCAATGAAAACAAGTGCAGCCGTGTGCGCCAGCGCAAAGGGAATTTTTGGATCAACACATCAATGCGCACATGCGCCCGCTCGTACAAAGCCCCGGCCATGCCCCAACTCATGCCCACTGCCATCAAATAGCCCGACATCTCGGTTGTGGCGCCGCTGGAAAAACCCAGCAAGCGCCGCGCCACGATGTCAAAACAAATCAGCAGTGTGATGGCCAGGTAACACAACCCGGCCACGGACATGGCGCGGCGGTTGAGCGCAGCGATCAGCTCAAACACATCAACGGCCAACCACCGGCTTGACGCCCGTGATGGGCTCAATCACGTCTTTGTAAACGCTGACACAGCGGTCACCGCAACGCTTGAACCAACCGGGCAACACGTCTTCTGACAGCTCTTTTTGCAAGGTGGCAATGATGTTGGCTGGCGGCTTGATTTCGATCATGGGCCGCTTGAGCAAGGTGTGCAGCTTGCACTGATTGGCCCGGCCCAAGTTACACGCAATACCGTCATCGGTGGATTCGGTGCCCATGGCCCACTGCGCCTCTTGCACCGCGTTGAAGGTCTTTTCAAATTCAGCGCGGATGGCGGGTTCGAGTTTGTTCCACCAAGCCAAATTCACAAAGTAGCCCGAGGTGGACCACGACAAGGGAAAGTTGTACAGGTGGGTGGTGACCTCTGTCCACTTGGCACCATTGCCCGAGCCCGCACCGGTGATGCCGCAATCGACCGTGCCACGCTCCAAGGCGGTGTAAACCTCACCAAAAGCAATCGACACGGGCTGTCCGCCCAAGCCCTTGATCAAGTCGCCGGCCGAGGGGCCGTTGGTGCGCACTTTCAAGCCTTTGAGGTCGGCCAATGAACCAATGGCTTTGCGGCAAAACAGCATCTGGCCCGAGAAAGGATAGGTGGCGATCAGTTTGATGCCCATGCGCTCCAGTTCTTTGTTGGCCACCGGCATCATGGCGTCGGCCACGCGCCGGGCTTGCTTGACGTCGGCATTCATGCCCGCCAGGTCCACGCCGTCGAGGATGGGCACATCGCCCGACACCGTGGTCAAGGGCGCGGCCGCAATGTCCACCTGGCCCGAGCGCACCAAACGCAACACCTCTGGCCCGCTCACATTGCGCTCAGGCCAAGAGGCCAGCACCATCTCGACGCGGCCATTGGTGGCCTTGGCAATGCCATCGCGCAACATGGGTTGGTCCACCCGGGTGTACTGCGGAATGTTGGGGGACGCTTGGGTGATGGCTTGAACAGTGATTTTTGCGCCTTGTGCCGCCGCTTGGGAGGCAAAAGCCAAGGCCAACAAGGCACTGAGCAAAGCAGGGGAAGCTTTCATGGGAACTCCTGTGATGAAAAAAATCAATGGGACATCAGTTGGTGGTTGAGCAAATCCGTCACCAACATGGCACCGGGCGCATGGGTGATCACCAGGGGCAATTTGGCCTGTTGGACCACCGCTTGGGGGGTGACGCCGCACGCCCAGAAAACTGGCAACTCTTCGGGCAGAACCTCGGTGGCGTCGCCATAGTCTGGGCGCATCAAGTCCGCAATGCCCAAGTCATGGGGGAGCCCGATGTGCACCGGCGCGCCATGCACCCGGGGCAGGCGCGCCGTGATCTGCACCGCCTCAATGGCTGCTGCAGGCTTCATGGGACGCATGGACACCACCAGGGGCCCTTGAAACACGCCCGACGGATGGGTGGGCACATTGGTTTTGAACATGGGGACGTTTTTGCCTTGCTGCACATGCCGCAAGGGGATGCCCGCATCCATCAAGGCGTGCTCAAAAGAGAACGAGCAGCCAATCACAAAACTGACCCAATCGTTTTGCCACAGGTGCCGGATGTCGGGCACCTCTTCGCTCATCACGCCGTCGCGCCACACCCGGTACATGGGCAGGTCGGAGCGGATGTCGATGTCTTTACCCAACTCGGGGAAAGCAAAGCCGCCAGGTTCGGCCATGCCCAGCACCGGACAGGGCTTGGGGTTGAGTTCGCAAAAGCGGGCAAAGTCTTGGGCATAGGCCTGGGGCAAGATGACCAAATTGCCTTGCACATGATCCCCGGCCAAGCCCGATGTGTGGCCACGCAACACGCCCATTCGCGCTTGTTGGCGAATGGATTGGGCGTGGGGGGTGTGGGCAGTCATGGGGTCAAGGGGTTTGAATGATTTAACAGATATGACAAGTGATGCGCCAGAATTTAGCACACCGCCCAGGGTCTCAACCCCCTCGAAACCCCTTGGTTTGAACACCCTGTTGCAAAGCCATGGTGCGCGCCGCCTGGCTCACTGAAACCTGGGCGAACGCTTGGCCAAAAAAGCGGCATAGCCCTCGGCAAAGTCCGGCCCGGCAAAGCAGTCCTCAAAACCCGCTTGCAAATCTGCATCGGCCACCGGCGCGATGCCCGCAATCGACAGGATGCTGCGCTTGGTGTGGGCGATGGAATGGCTGGAGTTGTTCAGCCAGGGCTCAATGCACGCGCGCGCCACATCGGCCAACTGCCCGCTGTCACAGCGGCGGTCCACCAAGCCCACGCTCAAAGCCTCTTCACTGTCAAGCAGCCGGCCACTGAACAGCATGTCTTTGGCGCGTGCCGGCCCCACCAGCGCCACCAAGCGGCGGGTGTCGCTCAGGCTGTAGGCCGCGCCGATCTTGCTGGGGGTGATGCCCAAGCGGGCGCTGTACGCCACCACCCGCATGTCGCAGGCCAAGGCGATGCCACAACCGCCCCCCACACACGCCCCTTGCACCATGGCCAAGGTGGGCTTGGCCAAGCGCTCCAAGGCGATTTGCGCTTGTTGCACTTTGGCGTTGTAGGCGCGGGTGCGCTCGGGGGTGGCATAGACCTGGGCAAACTCAGCCATATCAGCCCCGGCGCAAAACGCCTGCGTGCCCGCTCCCTCCACCACAACCGCTTTGATGTGGGGCGCGGCAGCAATCGCCTGCACATGCTTGAGCAACAAGTCCCACATGGCCTCGCTCATGGCGTTGCGCACCTCGGGGCGGTTGATCAACACGCGTGCCAGTGGCCCATCAAAAGCCAGGCACAAAGGGCCATCGGGGGTGGGCAAAGCGGCGTGGCCATACCAGGCTTGCCAGGGCGACTCGGGGGTGCTCATTTCGGTGGTCTTTCAAAAAGGTTTTTGGCAGATGCTCTCATAATGCCCATTTTGTTAAACACAGGTCACTGCTGTCATGTCTAGCCTACACCACCACACCTTGGACGCGCTCACCCAAGCCCATGCACGGGCTTTGTCTTGTACCGACTTGGAATCGGCTTGGCGCGAATTGGCGCGGTTTTGTGTGGCGCATCTGGGCGACGCCCAGGCCCACACCGTGCCCGGGGCCATGGCCGAGGGCCAAACTCAATACACCATTTCGGGCTGCTTTGTGGTCACCCCCGACACACAACACCACATGCTGGTGGGCAACGTCGGCTTTCCCGCAGAACAAGCGCGCTTGATGATCCCCTTGGACGGCGGCCACCCGGGCTGGGTCTACACCCACCGGCAAGACCTGCTGCTGGGTGACACGGCCCAAAGCACCACCGCCTTCAAGCAATACCTCAAGACCTCGCGCATGGGCTCGGCCATGTACTGCCCCATGCTGTCGCAGCAGCAATTCATTGGCATGTTTGTCATGGCCGCGCAGGCCAAGCACACGCTGCGCGAGAGCGACATGTCGGTGATGCGCTTGGTGGCGCACTTGGCCGTGGCGCTGTGGCATGCCCATGGCGGGCCCGCATGGCTGGCTGCTCACCACCCCCCAGAAAACGCGTTCCGGGTGGCGGCCGAAGGTTTAGACGACAGCGCCCAGCCCTGAGGCTTGAAAGGGTGAGACGCTGGCAAAGTGATCGGCAATCTGGCCCCGCGAGGCCACCCACACATCGGGTTGCTGCTTCACATAGGCCATGAACTTTCTCAAAGCACCAATGCGGCCCGGGCGACCGATGATGCGCAAATGCAGGCCCAGCGACATCATTTTGGGTTGGTCCGCGCCCTCGCTGTGCAACTGGTCAAAGGTGGCCACCGCATAGTCCGTCCACATGGCGGGCGTGAAGCTCGGGTCGAGCCAAAATTTCATGTCATTGGTGTCCAACGCATAAGGCACGATGACCATCGGCTTGGGGCCCTGGGTGGTGTCGACACGGTCCCAGCGCGGCACATCGTCGCTGTAGTCGTCCATGTGGTACGAAAAGCCCTCTTCAGCCAGCAAGCGGCGCGTGTTGTCGGTCAGCAAATAGCGCGACAACCAACCCCGTGGGCGCTGACCCGTGGCCTCGGTGATGGTGCGCACCGCATCTTGAATGAACTGGCGCTCCTTGTCTTCCTTGTAGGAAAACTGGTGCACCCAGCGGTACCCGTGGCAGCACACCTCATGGCCATCTTGCTGCACCCACTCGATCAAATGGGGGCTTTGCGCCAAGGCGGTGGCGGCGGCCGTGACCGTGCAGGTGAAACCAAACTCGCGAAACAACGCGGTGATGCGCGGCGCACCGGCGCGCAAGCCGTAGGCGTAATTGCTCTCGTTGCCGTAGTTGCGGATGGGGATTTTCAGCGCCACGCCCAGCTCATCCACAGGCTCGGGCAATTTGTCACCCCGGGCAATGCTTTGCTCGGAGCCTTCTTCGACATTGACCACAAAAGACATGGCCAAACGGGCTTGGCCAGGCCAAGAAAAAACAGGGTTCATGGGTAATCCTCATCAGGGGGTGGGGCAAATCGGTCCAGGTTCAAGGCATGGGTCTGGGTCAGCAAGGCACTGTCTTGGCCCGGTGCGGCCAGCAGTTGCGCCGATGCCGGCAAGTCGCCCGTGCGCAACGGGAAGGCCAAGGCCGGAGCGCCCCAGACATTGGCCAAGGCGGTGAAATCGGCTTGGTTCACCGGCACAGGGGCATCGTGGTGAAACGCGGTTTGGGGGGTGGTGGGCATCAACAGCAGGTCCACATGGGCAAACACCCGGGCGGCATCGGCGCGCACCGTGTCCAGCGTGGCTTGGGCCTGGGCCAGCTTGGCGACCCCCGCGCGCTCGGGGTAGCGCAACATGCGGGCAAAGCCGTCGCTCAAGCCGG
>Ga0209550_10000875_pt1 | contig 28791 bp, 29 predicted proteins | sample LauGreSuBDMM15SN_2_FD_187567 | JGI IMG/M metagenome (GOLD analysis project Ga0209550, IMG submission 187567) | Freshwater lake microbial communities from Lake Michigan, USA - Su13.BD.MM15.SN (SPAdes) (version 5) | ecosystem: Environmental > Aquatic > Freshwater > Lake | place: Lake Michigan... | reverse complement strand
TTTTGGTAAAGCTGTATCAAAGCGTGCTGCAGAAGGTGGCGGATGGCTCACTTGGGTTGTCGCTGTTGATGATGTCTCAAAGGTTGAAGCACGCTTAGGGCGACAAGCTGTTGATGGCCATCGCACAAAGCCAGACGGCCATGATCTTTCTTGGAAGCAGATCGGTGTTCTAGGAACACTAGAAGACAAGCAACTTCCTTTCTTTATTGAATGGAAATCTCTAGATCACCCATCCACAGATGGCAAAGCAATTGCAAAGATTATTAAAGTTGAAATCGCAGGAGATGAAAAGCGCGTCACAAACTGGCTAGGAAATGACCTAGCAACAGCACTAGGTAGTGAGGTTGAGGTTATGTGGTTAAGCCCAGCTGATACAGAGGGTGAGTCAGGGATAGTCGCAGTGCACTTGATGACGCCTAGCGGTGTTGTGAGGGTTGACTAAGTCTTTTCAAGACTTCGAGTCAAAGATTAAAGCAACTAGCCGCTAACACTTTAGAATTAACCACATGACAAAAGTAGCTGTTACAGGTGGAGCTGGTTTTGTCGGCTCAAACTTAACTAAGCGCTTAATATCAGAGGATTATGAAGTTGTAATAATCGATGATTTAAGTACAGGACTTCTGTCCAATGTTGACCAAGATAAATCAACGTTCCATCAGATTTCAATCACTGATCCAAAGTCTCTTACAACAGCGCTTAATGACTGTGAAACTATTTTTCACCTAGCCGCCCGTGGGTCTGTTCCGCGCTCATTAAAGAACCCAGTTGCAACCCACGAAGTAAATGCAACTGGCACGCTTAACGTCTTAGAAGTTGCCCGCGCCACTGGTGCACATGTTGTATTTTCTTCATCATCTTCTGTTTATGGCCGAAACACGCAGTTGCCTAAAGATGAGTCAATGTGGCTTGGTCCCATGACACCGTATGCAGCAAGTAAGTTAGCTGCCGAAGGATATGTGCAGGCCTACGCATCGGCTTACAACGTCCCTACAACGTTGCTTCGATTCTTTAATGTTTTTGGACCACGCCAACGGCCAGATCATGAATATGCAGCTGTTTTGCCAAAATGGATCTGGCTAGCAATGCAAGGTAAGCCGATAGATGTCTATGGTGATGGCACAGCATCAAGAGATTTCACATATGTTGACACAGTGCTGGATATTGCCATGACTGCAATGAAAGAAAAAATCTTAACTGATAGCGCGATGAATCTTGCTTATGGCAACCGAATCTTCCTTAATGACACTATTGGAATGCTTAAGAAACACTTTCCTGATTTGCAAGTTAATTACAAAGAAAATCGATTAGGTGATGTCAAAGAATCCCAAAACTCTCCAAGCCTTCTAAAGTCGCTTTTCCCAGCCATCACCCCTAAGCCATTTGAAGCAGCTATTGCAGAGACGGTTAGTTGGCTCAAAGATTTTGGCCAGAGTGTGGCTAACGGTCCAAAGACTGTGGATTAAACAAGCAATATATGTGCGGAATCACTGGCGGAATTGGGCCAAGCGCTCCTCAACAATTATTACTTGATGCTCAGCTTAAATCCATTGAACATCGTGGTCCTGATGATAGCGGAACATACATAAATAATGAAATCGGCATTGGAATGTGTCGACTAGCTATCGTCGAAATCGCTGCAGGAAAGCAACCAGCAACAGATGCTTCAGAACAAATTCACATTGTTTGGAACGGTGAAATCTATAATTACCGCGAACTACGGTCTGAACTTGAAGCTCGTGGGGTACATTGCCGAGATTCAAGTGAATCCGAGGTGGTCATTAACCTCTACCTTGAGTTTGGGTTAGATTTCATCAACAAACTTAACGGAATGTTTGCAATTGCTTTGCATGATGCACGTGATAAATCGCTTCACTTAATCCGAGATCGGATGGGCAAGAAGCCCTTATGGCTTTCGCAATTAAATGATGGAACACTCTTCTTTGCATCTGAAGTACGTGCACTGATGTTGGCCCGTCCAGATAGAACACTTAGAACCGACATGATTGCTGAGGTGATGCAGTATGGGTATATCAACTCTCCAAACTCTGCATTCAATGAAATACACCAAGTCCCACCAGCGAGTGTCATAAGTTGGCGTGATGGAAAGACAACGGCAGTCACCTATTGGACTGCAGATTTTGAAACCAAAGTTACTGTTCCATACGAGGAAGCACTTGCGACAACAAAGGAATTAATTGAAGCAGCGGTCTCACGGCGCTTAATTTCTGAGCGTCCACTTGGATCATTCTTGAGCGGTGGATATGACTCAACTGTAGTGACGGCATACATGGCCAAAATTATGAAAGAGAAAGTCCAGACTTACTCAATTGGCTTCCACAGTGAGGCTTTTAATGAAGCGCACCATGCTAAGCAGGTAGCAAACTATCTGGGCACTAACCATCATGAAGAGATATTGAGCCCAGATCCTGCGTTGGTTATTGAGAAAATTTCCCATATTTTAGACCAACCTTTCGCGGATTCCTCGATTGTTCCAACGTATTTATTAGCTAAATTCGCCCGTGAAAATTTGATTGTGGCACTAGGTGGTGATGGCGGCGATGAAGTATTTGGAGGATATGACCGCTACATAGCGGCACCTGTCTTGCAAAAACTCAATCCATTTTTGGGGTCAGCTAGAAAAGGATTGAAATTTGCTGGCAAACACTCGTTTGGTAACACTCGAAAGATTAATCGAGTAGGTTCTCAACTTTCACCTAAAAGCTCACTAGCGTCTAGATATAGCTCAATTCTTTCACTAACCCAACCACATGAACTTATTTCACTTCTCAATTCCAATGTTTACTCTGACAGAGCAGAAGTAGCCTTTATTAATCATTTTGGATCTGGTGGCTTGACTACATTTGATTGGATGATTGGTTCAGATTTTACGGCCTACTTACCTGGGGACTTATTAGTTAAGGTCGATATTGCAACCATGGCGAATAGCTTTGAACTGCGATCACCATTGCTTGATGTCAATGTTGTCGAATGGGGGGTGTCTCTTCCCCGTAAGTATAAAATTAAGGGTCTTGAGACAAAACATATTCTTAAGGATGTCGCTCGCTCACTAGTTCCGGCAGAGCTAATTGATAGACCAAAAATGGGTTTTGGCATTCCACGAGCAGAATGGTTGCGTACTGGAATGAGAGAGATGGTTGTTGACACTCTTACCGATACAACCGCGAATCAGCGCGGCTGGTTTAATTCAACTGAGGTAAGAAAAGTTATTGATATCCACATGGCGGGTCAGGACAAGGGCAGTGTTCTGTGGCCCATGCTGATGCTAGAACTTTGGGCTAGGACTTGGTTGGACTAGACAAGAGCTTTTTGTAGAGCACTTCATGATCCTGAACCAAGCGTTGTACACCAAAATTTGCCAATGTAAACTCTTGAGCCGCAATACCCAGTTGAGCTCGCAGAGCCTTATCACTGACTAGTTTTTCAAGCGCGTCAGCAATTTCCTGCACGTCTAAGCTCGTAATAAGGCCAGTTACATTGTCTAGGACAACCTCAGGCACAGATCCCACATTAGTTGTTACAACAGGAAGTCCGGCCATTCCAGCTTGGATTAAACTCAAAGGAGTGCCTTCATTATCACTTGTGAGCACAACAATATCAGCAGCCGATAAGACTTGTTCTATATTACTTTGCCAACCAAGTACTTTAACAGGAAGAGCCTCGGCCATGATTGTTTTCCGGCACGCTTCTAGTAATTGACCATCTCCTGCGATAAAGAAATCTAAATTAATGTTACGCTTTTTGATTTCACTAACAACATCAAGAAAACGATCGGGACGTTTGATTTGGGTGACCCGTCCTATAAACGCACATTGCAAACGTTGGTTATTAAGTCCCAAAAACGCCTGAGATTCAATTTTAAGCGGCAAAGGACCAATAGTTAAGCCTGGTGGCATCAGACTAAACTTTTCTTCACTTCCAATTTCTGCTTGTAATAAGTCATGTCGCACCTTGTCTCCCACGGCTAGTAATTCATCTGTGAAGACAGCTAAAGTTCTTTCAACAATTACTAGTAGTAATCTTTTTAATGATCCAAAGTAACCATTCAGTAAATGACCATGGAATGTGTGCACGCGTATTGAACTCTGGAATGAAATAATCGATGCAAAGCGGCCCAAGAATCCCGCCTTAGCTGTATGAGTGTGTATAACGTGTGGTTTGAATTTTCTGATTTCGGTTACCAATGAGATAAAAGCTTTGAAATCCCCAACAATGCTCACACGGCGCCCAAAACCTTTAATACGAACCGCATTAACATCGTTTGCCATAAAATCTAGAAAATCTGTCTCGTCGGCCTCGCAAAATCCGGTATATAGGCGGTGTTCGAATTCTGTTGTGCTCAATCCCCGCATCAGCCCTGATACTTGAACGGCCGGCCCACCGACATTCATCCGAGCAATAATCCGCATCACACGAATTAGGTCCTTACTCTCTGTGCTCATCTTCCAATCTTCCCCTAGATTCTATGGATTGACTGCCAGTGGGGAGGAGTTCATCAAATATGCAGGGAAAAGCGCGCTAGAGAGTTAGGATTCCAACATGGACGCTCAAAAAAGCCAAACTCTGGCCATTATCGGACAAGGCTACGTTGGCCTTCCTCTGGCTATGGCGGCCGTAGACGCAGGGTGGAACGTTATCGGGGTCGATACCCTTAAAGCTAAGGTTGCGCAAATTAATTCAGGATCTAGCCCGGTTGAGGACATCTCCGACACACAATTACAGTCCTCAATTGCAAAAGGCTTCTATAGAGCGACAATGGATTTCTCTACAGTCTCTAAGGCAACAGTTGTAGCAATCTGCGTGCCGACCCCTTTAGATGACAAGCGTGAACCAGATCTTTCATTACTACGAGGAGCAGTAACTTCGATTGCCCCATTTCTATCAAATGAAACCTTAGTTGTTAGTGAATCAACTTCATATCCTGGCACATTGCGCGATGTTATTATTCCCGTTGTCGACTCGCTCAAATCTAGAGATTCTAAAACTATTTACTATGCGAGTGCACCAGAGCGGGTTAATCCAGGTGATCCTGTATGGAATCAAAAAAATACACCACGCCTAGTCGGTGCGATAGATAGTGCATCTAAAAAAAGAGCGATTGCCTTCTACCAGTCAATATGTGACGAAGCTGTTCTAGTTTCTTCTCCCGAAATTGCAGAAGCTGCCAAACTCCTGGAAAACACTTTTCGTTTAGTAAATATAGCTTTAGTAAATGAGTTCACACAGCTCTGTAGAGCCAGCGGAATCAATGTTAATGAGGTTATTGATGCAGCATCATCAAAGCCTTATGGGTTCATGTCCTTTAGGCCAGGTGTTGGTGTTGGGGGCCATTGCATTCCTGTCGATCCTTTGTACTTAACATGGTGGGCCCGTAAAAATGGTAGCGAAGCTCACTTTGTAGAAACTGCAGATCTCATAAACCTGTCAATGCCGAGATATGTCGCACAACAAGCCTTAGCAATGGTTGATAAAGATATCAAAATACCTAGGATTTTGATTCTCGGAGTTTCATATAAACCAGGTTTGGGTGACGTCCGCGAGACTCCAATATCTGAACTTCGAAATTTCTTAAAAATACACGGCGCTAACGTAGCCTGGCATGACCCACTAGTGCCTGAGTGGGAGGGCACAAAACCAGTTGATTTGGACTGGGAATGCGATTTAGTGATTCTTGCAAATAAGCAACCAGGTTTGGATATTGAACCACTAGTTACAACAGGCGTTCATATATTAGACTGCACTAACTCCTTAAATAATCGCCCTGGTGTTGTTTCGCTTTAGAAACCTTTCTTCATCTCCGCAGAAATATCGGCGATGATAGTTGAAAGATCACGCCCTGGCTTCCAACCTACTAATTGCTCGATTAAATTGATATTAGGAACTCGCCGTTCCATATCTTCAAAACCACCACCGTAAGCCTCTTCATAAGGCACATGAACAATCTCACTCTTTGAATTGGTTTCAGCAATAATTTTTTGAGCTAAATCATTAATTGAAATTTCGACATTATTTCCAATGTTTATTACCTTTCCAATTGACTTACTATTAAAAGCTATTGCTATCACAGCATCAATCACATCATAAACATGTGCAAAGCAACGCGTTTGGTTGCCGTCACCATAAATCGTGATTGGTGCATTAGTTAGTGCCGACTTAATGAATCGCGGGACCACCATCCCATATGCTCCAAGTTGTCGAGGACCTACAGTATTGAAGAACCTTACAATTCTCGTCTCCAACCGCTTTTCCACAAAGTATGCGTAGGCAAGTGATTCGTCAATCGCCTTTGCTTCACTGTATGACCAACGCAGTGTGATTGGACTTCCTAGGATGCGATCGTCACTCTCAGAGAGGGAATCTGAAGTATTTTTTCCATACACTTCACTGCTACTAGTCAAGAAAACTGGGGTGTTAGTAGCATGTGCAGCTTCAAGAACATTTTCTGTTCCGCGAATATTCGTTAATAAACTACCTAAAGGATTGTTTACAATATTAAATACACCAACAGCTGCAGCCAGGTGGAAAACATAATCCGCGTCACCTATGAGAGGATTTAGTAACCCAACTTCAAGAATAGAGCCATCAACTAAATTGAACCCTTCGAGGTCATTAAGGTGCGCCAAATTTGAAGCTCGCCCCGTAGAGAAGTCATCAATCGCAGTGACCGTATGACCATCACTCATCAAGCGCTCACACAAATGGGAGCCGATAAAACCCGCCCCACCAGTAACTAATATTTGCATGGTTGCATCTTAGACCCTGAACTGCTCCGATTTAAAGCCTGAAGCATAATGGGGGAAGCAAAACCAGCCAGTAGATGGGATTTCAGCAAATAGATCTGATTTTGTCAACAATTCTCTTTGCCCCATTCAAATCAATCAATTGAATTGAATGAGTTGACAATTTTTGTCTAAATTCTGAAGAAGACACCGATTCTTCAATCAATCTGTGATCCAACTCCCAATCGCCTTTACTATTTTTCAAACCAAGTTGAAATGCAACTTTCAGTTTACCCAGTATTACATAGTAGCTCTCTTGATTTTCAACCGCACAGACAATACCTACAGGTAATCCCATTGCAATAAACTCAAGAGCGGAAGTGCTTGCTGTTGTAAATACAAGGTCTGCGGTTTCAGCAATTGAGTCAAGCTCAGAACCAAGCGGTATCACCTTAAACCTACTGTCGAGTCCTTCCGGAAGTGTTGAGTTCGTAAATAGGTTAGCCTCGAAATCGAAAATAGTTTTATTCAGAATAGTTGCCAAAGTAGAAACTAATCCAAACGCATCTGTTCCCCCAGAAGATACGATGATGCTTAATTTTCGTGAGGTACGCTCCTTTCTTAATTCTATTTTGTTTATCCCTTTCCGCAATGGAATATACTTCGGACCAAACAGCAATGGAACCTCTTTATTTTGATCCCATTCTGAATCCAGACCAGGATGAATTCGAAGTTGACATTTATACTGTGGAGTAACTGAATCTACAATTGCAACAATAGAAAACCACTTTCTTGGATTTAGATTCTGATCGTTTACCTTGAGTGCGTATGAATCTAAAATCAATACATCTGTTTCTGCGTTTGGCAAGAACTCTTCAAAGGATTCATAAACTTTTGTAAATCCTAGGTTGAATACGCGCTGTTTCAACCAGTCGAGCTCGGACAGTGAACCAATAAATATGGTCTCCTCTCCTCTGGCAATAAACTCTTCGGCTACGGCTGAACAACGCATGACATGTCCAGCCCCAATATCCTGCGATGCATCAGCCCGGAATATAAATCTCATAGGAGATAAGGGTATGCTCCATCCATAGGATTCAGGCTGATTGCTCAAGCGGTACTAGGGGGTATAGATGACTCAGTTAGGCGGTGCTTCCGTTTTGATTACTGGCGGCACTGGGTCACTGGGAAAATCTCTGGTTGAATATCTACTAAATGAAACAAAAGTTCGACGTATCGCAATTTATTCCCGTGACGAGCTCAAGCAACAACAAATGCGAATTCAGTTCCATGATGATGCTCGACTTCGCTGGTTCCTTGGTGATATCCGCGACATAGATCGCCTCAAACGGGCTTTTCATGGTGTTGATTTTGTTATTCATGCTGCGGCTCTCAAGCAAGTAGATACGGGCGAGTATAACCCAATGGAATTCATCAAAACCAACGTGCTAGGAAGTCAAAATGTAATTGATGCATCAATTGAAGCCGGAGTAAAGCGAGTGCTGGCACTCTCTACAGATAAGGCTTCATCACCAATCAACCTATATGGAGCGACAAAACTAACTGCGGATAAACTCTTTGTTGCTGCAAATAACTATAGCTTTACATATGGGACGATTTTTTCTGTTGTTAGGTATGGCAACGTTATGGGAAGCAGAGGGTCAGTCATCCCATTTTTCAAAGACTTAGCATCCCAAGGCAAGCCGCTTCCTATCACGGATCTGCGAATGACTCGTTTCTGGATTAGTATTGAAAATGCTGTAAAATTTATTATTGAATCTCTTTCTATTATGACTGGAGGAGAACTCTATGTCCCTCGAATTCCTAGCATGAAGATTATTGACCTTGCACGTGCGGTTTCACCAGGATCCATTTTGGAAGAGATAGGGATGCGTCCGGGAGAAAAGCTCCACGAAGAAATGATTTCTGCAGACGATAGCAGGAGAACCGTAATCCTCGAAAATCGATTTGTTGTCACTCCGGTGGTTGCAGAATGGGGATATAAGCATCCTATTGGAAAAAATATGTCTGAAGGTCATGCTTACCGTTCGGACACAAATGATATGTGGATCTCCGAATCCGAAATAAAAAATTTTATTGATCACCTCTGATATCTCATGATTCCATACGGCCGCCACTCCATAAATGATGCTGATATCGAAGCTGTAGTTCGAGCTCTGAGAAGTGACTGGTTAACTACGGGACCTTTGGTGGAAGAATTTGAAGCCGCGCTTGCAAGTGAAGTTGGCGCACCGTGTATTTCTGTCAGTTCTGGGACTGCTGCATTGCATTGTGCTTATGCAGCAATTGGCCTACAACCCGGAGACGAAGTCATTACTCCACCCATTACTTTTGTTGCAACTCAAGCTACGGCTGCTCTCTTCGGTGCCACAATTATTTTTGCCGATGTTCAACCTGACACTGGAAATATCGATCCTGCAGCAGTTGAAGCAGCAATCACTCCACGAACTAAAGCAATTATGGCAGTTGATTATGCTGGTCACCCCTCCGAATTGGATGAATTGCGAGCAATAGCGGATAAATACGCTCTTTACTTACTAGAGGACGCAGCGCACAGCATTGGGTCAACTTACAAGAAACGTTTAGTTGGTTCTATCGCTGATATAACCGTGTTTTCTTTTTTCCCAACTAAGAATATGACAACTGCGGAAGGTGGTGCGGTTGCATCTATCCATCCCGATTTACTCCTACGAGCAAAGCGATTTTCTCGCCAAGGTTTAATTAGAAATCCAGATGAATTTATTATTAAAGGTGAAGGACCTTGGCACCAAGAAGTTCACGAATTTGGTTTAAATTACCGCTTACCAGATGTACTTTGTGCTTTAGGATTGAGTCAACTCAGACGTCTACATGAGTTCAAAGCGATGAGAAAAGAGATTTTTTCTACCTACTTCCGTGAGTTGAATCAAATTGATTTAATAGAACTACCTACAAAAAGAAGCTACGCTGAACCAATGTGGCATCTCTACCCTCTGAAAGTAGATTCAACAGTACGGTTAGAGTTATTCAGGTTTCTTCAATTACAAGGGTATAAGGTCCAAGTAAATTATTTACCTGCACACCTTCACCCAGTATTTCGGAAATTAGGATACAAACCGGGGCAATTTCCTATTAGTGAGGAGTTTTATAGTCGGGAGATTTCACTGCCGATGTTCGCCGGCCTCGCTACCCCAGAAGTCATCAAGATTGCAAGGTCAATTGTAAAATTTCTGAGCACTCAGAACGCATCCAGTTCATGATTGATCAATGAATAAAATGAGAATTCTATTCTTAGGTTACTCAGAAAATGAAACAAAGCTCATTTCATTTTTAACTTCCCTGGGCCACGAAGTTAAATGTAGTTCTGACAGAATTAATTGCCTTATAGAGTATGACTTAGTCATAAGTTTTGGATACAAATATATTTTATCTGAACAAGTTCTGAGAACGGCAAACAGGAAACCGATAAATCTTCATATCTCACTCTTGCCCTTTAATAGAGGTATGCACCCAAATTTTTGGGCGCATTACGACGAAACACCCTCCGGAATTACAATTCACCATATTGATGAAGGAATAGACACCGGGGAAATTATTTTTCAAAGGCAAATTGAGTTTTATTCCAATGAAACAACGTTCAGACAAACTTGGGAAAGGCTTAAGGAAGAAATTGAAGTACTGTTCATGGATGAGTTTAATAGACTTAAAACAGGAGGGTATCAAATAAAAAAGCAGGAACTCCAGGGAACGTTTCACCACAAATCTGATTTGCCTAAAGATTTTTTAGGCTGGGATTGTGAGATTACCGCAGAAATTGTAAGATTGAAAAAAATTAAATTCTAATGTATCCAATTTCAAATGCTTCACTTTTTCTCTTTCCAATAGAGGCTCCCCGCAAAGTGGCAAGGGCTAGCACCGCCTCAACGGAACGTGCTTCCGGATAAGTATCCATTTCAAAGTAATAGTCTTGCAAAGCAGACATTTTGCTTTCAATCTCATTTTCTATTTCAATAAACAAGCTTGGGGAAAAAGCGCGACTGCCAAATTTCCACCCAGTGCTTGAGAGAACTTCAAAAAAGTAAAGTTGTTGGATACAATTACTATTTTTTGGACGCGATGCAACACTTACTGCCTCTGAAACAATTTGGTGATCAATATTTAAGTCGAAGGGGAAATGAGTAAAAACGGCATTTGGCTGGAAGTTAGCAAATTTTTCTTCGATAACTTTACAGATCTCAAGCATAGGAATTGTGTCAAGTTTATTGTCGGGAAAATCAGCAAATTCGAAATCTGTGCAGCCTAGCCTTCCTAAAGCAGAGACTGCCGATTTTCTCCTTGCTTCGAGAGTCTGGCGTAATTCAGTTCGGGAGGAAACGCCATCTGAGAGAAAGAGTACCGAAACTTTCTTCCCTTGAGAGGTAAGTTTTTTAATTGAACCGCCCATACCGAGTACTTCATCATCAGGATGAGCTACAACGATCATGATATTTTCTCCAAACATCTAATTCATCCCTTCTTCTTGATCACACATTTAGCAGTTATCTCATCATCCGAGAATACTGCAGAAGTAAATTCAATCTTATATTCCCCTAGGTTTAGGTATGCACGGGGATAGTCGACACCATCTAGCATTCGAATAAAATCATAAAGCGATCTCAAACTTTCACAATGACTTGGAAGTAACGAATCATCTGGTCTTCGTCGTGTTCTTAACTCAAAATCACCGATTTGATTGACGGGCTGCGGTTGATTTTCTAAGATTTTCAGCATCATGTCCGCGCAAATCCTAGATAAGTCGCAGAGAATTTCGTCTAGATTGCCTTGGGACAGATCAATTTTTTCTTGTAAATATATTGGACCCGAATCGATCCCATCGCCTAGTTTAAATGCAGAAACTGTTGTCGCGTATTGGCCGAGTAAAATCTTATGCTGTATTGGACTTCCCCCTCGGTCACGTGGCAAGTCGCCAGTATGAAAACCGATGCATTCATATGTTTCGTATAGCTGAGCGGGAAGCAATTCAGAGAAATGCGGTAAGAATAAGACATCAAAAGTTGGATTCTGCTCTATTTCCACTAGAAATGCAGCAAGACTGTTAAAAGTTAATACTTCATGTGCCGAATGCCTAAAGACCTCTAACGCATCTGACAAGTACCAATCATATTTAGCTAACACGCCAATTCGCATCGATTTGAATTTGTTCGACTGACTCTCCATGTGAGATATTGTCTCACATTCGTTTATCGCGAACACAATCCAATAGACATTGCAGATTCTAAGCCCAAAATACTGGACATTTGGATCATAAACTTAATAAAATGGGGCATGAGCAATAATCCACCCATGTACATTGCTGAAATTTCCGCTAATCACCTTGGAAGTTTCTCTCGAGCAAAAGAATTAGTCTTGGCTGCTATTGCGGCTGGTGCTACGGCTGTTAAGTTTCAGACATACACCGCAAGTACAATGACTATCGATTCCGACTTACCAGATTTTAAGATATCTGCTGACCACAAATTATGGGGTGGAAGAAAACTATTTGAACTTTATGAAGAAGCTCATACCCCTTGGGAATGGCATGAAGAACTATTTCAAATGTGTCAGTCAAATGGGGTGATTCCATTTAGTACACCGTTTGACTTAACGGCCGTAGATTTTCTTGAAAGCCTAAACACTCCTATGTACAAGATTTCTTCAATGGAAACTAGTGATCATGCTTTAATTAAGCGAGTTGCCGAAACAGGGAAGCCGTTAATTATTTCTACCGGGGCAACCCACTGGGATGAAGTTGTAGACCTGGTTGATTTAGTTTATTCAACTGAAAATAGAGATCTTACGCTCCTTGTCTGCACAAGCTCTTACCCCGCAGATCCACAAGACTCTCACCTACTTCGAATGAATCATCTAAGGAATCAATTTGGCTGCAGGGTTGGTCTCTCGGATCACACATTAGGAATGGGCGTTAGTGTCGCAGCGATTGCTCTAGGGGCAAGTGTGATTGAAAAACATTTCACACTCCGGAGGAGTGACGGAGGTGCCGATGCTGCATTTTCGATGGAGCCAAATGAATTCCAACTCCTTGTTGAAGAGGGAAACTCAGCCTATTTAGCTTTGGGTAGTCCCACTTGGAGCACACAGACTTCTGAATATGAGTCGCGGCGAATTCGTCGGAGTTTATACATAGTAAATGATGTAAGAAAAGGAGAAGAAGTCACGGCACAAAACGTTCGGGCGATTCGGCCTGGAGGTGGATATTCACCTAAGTTTTTGAAGGAGGTACTTGGAAAGAGATTTCTTGGCGATTACCCAGCAGGCACCCCAGTTGCGCCTGAATTAATTGAAAACATTGATTTATGAATATTGCAGTTATTCCAGCCAGAGGGGGGAGTAAGCGAATACCAAGAAAAAATATCAAATTGTTTCAAGGCTTACCTGTTATCTCTTATGCGATAAAAACAGCGCAAGATAGTGGAATTTTCAGTGATGTTTTCGTTTCTACAGATGACCAAGAAATCGCAGAAATCGCAGAAAGTTTTGGTGCAACCGTCCCCTGGATGAGACCAAAAGACCTAGCAAATGATTTTTCAACAACAGTAGAAGTAATGCAAGATGCAGTTAGTAAGCTGAGTTCTAATTTAAGCAATTTGGAGAATGTTTGTTGCATCTATCCTGTTACTCCTCTTATGAGAATTAATCACCTATTGCATGGGCTTGAGATTTTAACGGTAGGGGAATGGGATTACGTTGTAACTGCCTTAAAAGCAACCCCATCACCAGATAGGATTTTTTCACTTGGGATAGGACATGAGATTCTCATGCGTTTTCCTGAATATGAAGCAATTCGGACTCAGGATCTGCCTGACTTATTCCATGATGCTGGTCAGTTCTATTGGGGGAAGAAATCGGCATGGCAAAACGCTCTCCCATTATTTACGAGCAACTCCACAATTATTGAATTACCCAGAGAATGTGCGGTTGATGTCGATACCCTTGATGACTGGCATTATGCTGAGCTTCTGTTCGAGATAAACAGAAAGGGTTCAATGTGACTTCAAAATTTAATTCGCCACAAGAGGAGTTCTGGGCCAAAGAATTTGGGAATTCCTATATTGCTCGAAACCAAAGTGCAGGACTGTTGGCAGCCAACACTGTTTTGTTTGCAGATATATTGAATGCACTTGACACAGTGCCACAAACATTCTTAGAAATTGGTGCAAATATAGGCATGAATATCAAAGCAATTCAAACTTTTTTACCTGACGCGGAGTTTACAGGAATTGAAATAAATGAGATGGCCTCTAAGGAATTGGCAAAGACTGGGTGCCAAGTGGTCGAGAGTTCCGTTATTGATGCAAACATTCAAAAAAAGTTTGACTTTGTATTTACAAAAGGGGTATTGATACATTTATCGCCAGATCAACTGCCCATGACCTATAGAAGAATGTACGAGTGGTCAAAGCGCTTCATTTTGATTGCAGAATATTACAGCCCCACTCCTGTCGCGATTTCATATAGGGGAAATGCAGATCGGCTTTTCAAAAGAGACTTCGCGGGAGAATTTCTAGATACTTTCCCGGATTTGATTTTGCGCAACTATGGTTTTGCGTATCACAGAAGTAAGTATCCACAGGATGATATAAACTGGTTTTTGTTAGAAAAGACTACTGACAAATGCTAACTTATTGTACTGACTGTTTTCTTCCATCCACCAAACCCGATCTCTATTTTGATAACGATGGAGTTTGTGCAGCCTGTATCGCCTTTAGAGGTAGAAAGGATGTTGATTGGACGCAGCGAGAAGAAGAATTTGACGAGATAATTAAAAGAGTTCGAACAAACAGTAAGAGTAATTGGGATTGCATAGTGCCAGTTTCTGGGGGGAAAGATAGCACTGCCCAGGTATTAAAGGTTTTAGAACTAGGACTAAAACCTCTTTGTGTTACATCTTCTACATGTGATTTATCAGAGCTCGGACGCAAAAACCTTGAGAATATTAAACAACTAGGTGTTGATCATTTGGTGTTTTCACCAAATCCACTTGTACGGGCAAAGTTAAATAAAATAGGGCTTGATCAAGTTGGAGATATCTCCTGGCCTGAACATGTAGGAATTTTCACAATCCCAGTCAGAGCTGCCGTGCAATTCGGAGTGCCATTAATTATTTGGGGGGAAAACAGTCAAAATGAGTATGGCGGGCCAGCCAGCGCAAGTAGCAATAACGTCCTCAACCGCCGTTGGCTGGAAGAATTTGGTGGCTTATTAGGTTTACGTGTCTCAGACTTGACCAATAGTTATGGAATCCGTGATATTGATCTAATTCCATACTCGTACCCGACTGATGAGGAATTGGCTTCTATTGGTGTGACAGGTTTGTTCCTTGGTCACTATTTCCCATGGGATGGATTTGCAAACTACTTTCTGGCCCAAGCCCATGGCTTCAAATCTTTTGGAAAAACTATTGAGGGCTCTGTAGTTGATTATGAAAACTTAGATAATCACCAAACAGGGATCCATGATTACTTTAAATTTCTAAAGTTTGGATTCGGCCGAACAACTGACTTAGTTTCGATATCACTCCGGAGAGGAAGAATAACACGCAAACAGGGTTTAGAGCTGATTAGATTACACGACGGGAAGTATCCGTGGACATACTTAGATAAACCGCTTAATGAAATTTTGAAAAAAATAGATATTACAGTCGAAGAGTTCGATATCATTTGTGATCGCTTTACAAATAAGAGCCTTTTCTTAAAGGACGAAAGTGGTCATTTAGTGCGAGACTCAACAAATAGTCTCATAAAGGTCAATTATGATAATCTAGGGGATTAGCAATTGTTGGTAAGCGCTATAGATTTGGGTATCAATAACATAACGTCTGTGCAGCGAGCCTTTTCACTACCCCTCAAATTAACTGATGAATTTGCAATACTTGAAGAAGGGCAAGGCGCAAGGCGCCCAGATTTACTAATTTTGCCAGGCTTAGGGAAGTTTGGAACGGGAATGGCTGCACTTGAAGAGCGAACTTTCATCGACAAAATTAAGACATGGCAAGAAGAAGGAACAAAAATTGTCGGAATATGCCTCGGAATGCAATTACTAGGCAGTCACAGCGAAGAATCTCCCGGAGTGGATGGTTTAAATCTAATAAGAGCAAGCGTGAGCCGATTGCCTGTAACTGAAAAAGAAAGAATTCCACATGTTGGTTGGGCGGGAACCAATCCTTCTACTCATCTGGAGAAATTCTCTTCGCTATCCACGCCGGGTGATTTCTATTTTGTACATTCATATCACCTAAAACCTGAAAATGAAAATAATGTATTAACAACTTCATACTTTGGAAAACAAACTTTTGTTTCAAGTATTCTGCAAAAAAATATCCTTGGTTTTCAATTTCACCCGGAAAAAAGTGGTAGCAAAGGAAGAGCACTAGTTATAGAGATAATTGATTGGGCTCGAAATGAAGGTTAGGGTAATTCCAACTGTTTTGACTGATGGCCTAACAGTCATAAAGGGAGAAAAATTTAATAATTGGCGCACTGTTGGGAGCGCTGAAGCAACCGCTCAACTTTACTCCAGTAGAAATGTGGATGAACTCATGTTTTTGGATGTAACAGCCCGCTCTCGTAACTCTTTGATTGATCTGAATTTACTGAAACACTTTGCAAATGTTTTAGATACACCCTTTTCTGTCGGTGGTGGAATCAATTCTCTGGAAGATGCTAAATCTTGTTTTAAGTATGGTGCCGAAAAAATCGTTATTGGAACAGCAGCGTTTAGAAACCCTGAAATAATTACTAAAATATCAGATGTTTTCGGAAATCAAGCAGTAATTGTTGCAATTGACTTTGAACATGACGCAAAAAACACAATTCTTATAGAATCTGGAACTGTAGAAATTGACGTACGGATTATTGACTTTATTGATTCCCTCGAACATTTAGGTGCTGGCGAGATTTTAGTACAATCAATAAATAGAGATGGAACATTTTCTGGTATGGACATTAAGCGAATTAGTGAGATCTGCGCTGCAACAAAATTGCCCGTAATAGCTTCGGGTGGTGTTGGTAAACCCAGTGATTTTCTGGATGCATTTACTGCAGGAGCATCCGCTGTAGCTGCTGGCGCGATCTTTCAATTTACTGAAAATACTCCAAACACAATTCGAGAATTCCTACGAGAAAACGGGGTCGCTGTTCGGGAAATCTCTTGAAATCTACAAAAGTAGAGCTAAAGATCTGAACAATGGCTTATTTAATGTCAAAAGTAAAAGAGTATTAGTATTTTTGTAAAACGATAATTTGGTATTCGGAAATCTTGTGCCATGGTTGCCAAATTTCAATCTTATACAGATTTCTCAAAAGTTGACGTCCAAGATATCGCTCATGGAAAAGTAATTTTTCAAGAGCTGGTGAAAATGTTCGCCATGCCTTAACTGACACCTCACTTTGATCTTTAAACAGATTCCAGAAAACGATTGGATGGCGATAAAAGTAGATTGGATTTTGGAAGATGTCTCCTCTTTCTCGGTTTTTAACTTTACGCACCAAATGCTTAAGCCAAACAAGTACCCTGATGAGGAAAGCTGAAAGAGTCCTCGGATTGGAATAAACCACCACTAACTTTCCTCCTGGTTTTAGGTCACCTAGTATTTTTCTAACAAGAACTTCTTGGGCGTCTTTTTCGACATGATAAAGCACGTTGATCAAAGTTGCTGCGTCAAATGGTGCTTCTTTCGGTGTGTCTAGATGCAAGTAGTCACCGACAAGATATTTACCATGCGACCCAATTTTGGATTGTGCTAACTTTAGGGCTTCTTCAGAGAGGTCGACGCAAACCCGAAGTTGAAAATTCTTTGAATATTCGACATATTCTGGATACTGGATTGGACCACAGCCTATGTCTAAAAGAGTTTCCCCTCCGTCAAGATTTTCGAGAATTCTCAGCCTTACCCTACTCACATATTCTTTAGCTACCCTGTCTAAATTCTCATTAATGATTGCATCTCGAGTATTTTCGCCTTCGATTGTCCAACCAGTATTATTGTAGAAATTCTTTATAGTTTCTTTACTCATAATTTACGATGTTTCCACAACGTGACAAACTTCCCAATATCCAATTTTAGACCGTCTCTAAAGCCATTTAAAGCCGAGCTCTTTTCAAGAGCGCAAGAAATTTTGCTATAAGTTTTGAACATAATTCCTCTATTTAGAAATTGTTGACTTCGAGAAGAATTGGAGAAATCTGCTTCCTTAATTTTGGAATTGATACTCATTTTTTGGTGGTAACTGAGCTTAACATTGGGTCTATGTACTTTTTGAATTTTGATTACATTCTCGCCATTATTTACTAACTTATTTGAGTATTCTCGAGTTATCGAACTTATGAGTTCTAGCGATTCATCAGTTTCATGATTCACATTCTTTTGTGTTCCCCAATTATCAGCCTGCTTGCCTGCTGCCAATGCTCCTGACATCTGGGAAAAATGTATAAAGACTAGTCTTTTGCCACCCGCAAAGTAGGAACCATCTTGAAGAGAGAGTGGACGTTCATCGATATTCCAAGGAGCAAAGTTGTATCCAGGATGCAGAATAATTTTATGCGTAAAAAATGCTGGCACAAAGTTCATCCATTTTTGATCGGTGAATACAGAGTCATTTGGGAATTTTGTGCAATACCATCTCAATCGTTCACCCCACCATAAAAGCATTGGTTTCGAAGTATGTCCCACAGAGATAAACCCTAAATTAAAGATGCCATATTTCAAGAATGCAATCTCATCTAATCCTGCATCGAGTGAACTTGATGGTGTCAGTCTATGGGGCGTGAGTGCGATACCGAAATCTCGGGCAGCATCAAATGCCTCTGTTAATTCATCAAATAACAAGATATCTGGATCTAGAAATGTAACTGTCGATACTTCATCTGTTAATAAAGTTTTTAGTAGGAAAGGCTTCAAACTAGTTGCCAGTTCCATACTGTCGTAATACATCTTCATCTGCTCTATCCACACAGGAGGCATATCTAAATCGGAAGGTAATAGGACTATTGAAGAAGCTAGGGCCGGGATATCCTTAGTGTCTGAATCGATAATTAGGACAAAGAAAGGAATATGTGGGTAAATCTTGCGTGTTGACTCCAAAAGTGCCATCGCTTGGGGGAGATAATTCAGGGCGATGATGGTGCAGATTTTGTCCATTGGAGAAAGATAACATCAGAGGGAGCCTTGAATTGGTTGTAGCACTTCGGCGGAAGATAGTTGGGCTTGGGCGATTTTTACGAGAAATTGCGCCAACTCTTTTACGCAGTACGAATCAGACGCTGCGGTGGTTGGCCCTTCAAGATAGCGGTCAAGTAACTGTAGGCGCTCATTCTTATGGTCTTCCAAACGTCCTCTATTGGGATAATAAAACAAAACTTGTAATTGGAAAATATTGCTCCATTGCAGAAGGAGCGGTATTCATTTTAGGTGGAAATCATCGCTCGGACTGGATATCAACCTACCCATTTAACGCTTTTGGAGATAAATGGCCAGAAGCCAAAAGTATTGAAGGCGGTATTGCAACCAATGGCGACATAAAGATTGGAAATGATGTCTGGATTGGACACGGGGCGACCATTCTTTCAGGAGTTTCAATTGGTAATGGTGCAATTATTGGCGCAGGAAGCGTTGTATCAGGAAACGTGGAAGAATTTACAGTAGTGGCGGGTAATCCTGCCCGGTTTATCAGGTTCCGCTTCGATGAGAAAGTTCGCGCACAGATATCTAAATCCGCATGGTGGGATTGGCCGGAACCGAAAGTCTCAAATCACGTTAAATACTTGATGAGCGAGCCGAGCAGTCAGTCACTTTTTGAAAAAGAATAGCGCACTGCATCTAAGGAAGTTGTTTTAGATAGTTGCCATAAGAATTACCCTTATAACCTTCAGCTAATTTCATAAGTTGAGAATCGCTTATCCATTTATTTCGCCAGGCTATTTCTTCCAAACAAGCTATTTTGTTTCCTTGACGCTCTTCAACTACTTTTACGTAAGCTGCTGCAGCATTGAAAGAATCAAAAGTTCCCGTGTCAAGCCAAGCTGTACCGCGTTCGAGAACACTTGTCTTCAACTTACCAAGCTTGAGGTATTCTTGATTGATTGAAGTGATTTCTAATTCACCTCGTGCACTCGGCTGAATAGTTTTCGCGATTTCTATTACTAGCTGGTCGTAGAAGTAGAGTCCAGGAATTGCAAATTTTGACTTGGGCTTGACCGGTTTCTCTTCAATTGAAATAACTTGTCCGTCACCGCCAAATTCGACTACACCATAACGTTCAGGGTCACTGACTTTATAGGCAAATATTGCAGCGCCATCAATATCCGTTAAAGTCTTTAGCTGCGCTCCTAAGCCAGCCCCGTGAAAAATATTGTCGCCTAGAATTAGTGCAACTTTTTCTATCCCAATGAAATCTTTTCCAATGATAAAAGCTTCTGCCAAGCCATTTGGTTGTTCTTGAGTTGCAAATTGGAATTGGATTCCTAGATCCGAGCCATCAGATAAAAGCCTCTTGAATGCTGGCTGGTCCTCAGGAGTCGTAATGATTAGGATGTCGTTAATTCCAGCAAGCATCAAAGTAGCTAGCGGATAATGCACAAGGGGTTTGTCGTACACGGGCAGTAACTGTTTACTCATTCCCCGCGTGATCGGCCATAATCTTGAGCCAGATCCACCAGCCAATACGATGCCTTTCATTTGATAAAGACTACTTGACCTGTAGGTTTGGTCAACCATGTATAGAGCGAGGCGGGGAAATTGAAAGTTTTAGTGACGGGAGGAGCCGGCTTCATCGGCTCGAACTTCGTCCGCCTGGTTCTGAGTAATTCTGAAACGAGCATTCAAGCCATCACGGTGCTAGATAAATTGACTTATGCCGGGACTTTGACCAATTTAGCGGGTCTTCCTAAAGATGCTTTTGAATTCATTCAAGGAGATATTTGTGACCAGAGTCTTGTAAGTGAATTAGGAAAGCGCCATGACGTCATAATCAATTTTGCCGCCGAGTCCCATGTTGATCGTTCAATCAATTCAGCTAGGGATTTTATGACTACAAATATAGTCGGAACACAGACTCTTCTTGAGACTCTTAGATTCGGAACTGTCCAAACGATAATTCAAGTTTCAACAGATGAGGTTTATGGTTCTATTAAGAATGGCTCTTGGGATGAAAACTTCCCACTTAACCCAAACTCTCCATATGCTGCCACAAAAGCATCCGCTGATCTAATCGCTCGGTCTTACTCTAAGACTTATGGTGTTGACGTTCGCATTACTCGGTGCTCAAATAATTATGGGCCAAATCAGTTTCCTGAGAAGGTTATTCCACTTTTTATAACTAGTTTGATAGATAATAAAAAAATTCCACTATATGGGAATGGTCAAAATTATCGAGAATGGCTCCATGTGGAAGATCATTGTCGAGCGATCTTAAAAGTACTGACTAATGGAAAGTCAGGAGAAATTTATAATATTGGTGGTGGTACCGAACTTTCAAATAAAGACTTAACGATGAAGATTCTAAATCTGATGAATAAAGATGAATCATGCATTGAATATGTTGACGATAGACCGGGACACGATTTTCGATATTCTGTTAATTCAAGAAAAATTCTTGATCAACTTGGTTTTACACCTAAAATAAATTTTGAAAATGGAATTCTTGATACAATTAACTGGTACTTAAATAATGAAAATTGGTGGCGGTCATTAAAGAGCCTCTAAAGTGGATGCTCCTTGGAGCGGGCGGGCAGCTAGGTTCCGCTTTTACCAACAAAATGAAAGAAGAAGGATTTGAATTTTTAGCACTCACTCGCTCAGAGTTAGATATTACTGATGATAATGCGGTAGGGCGAGCCATAAACTCTTACAAACCAAATTTCGTGATTAATAATGCGGCGTGGACGAAAGTAGATGCTGCAGAGATTCATCAAGCTGAAGCAGAAGTTTTAAACACTTTCGCTCCAGCTGTAATTGCAAAAGAATGTGCTAAGAATGCAGCAAAATTTGTGCAATTCTCCACTGACTATGTTTTTTCAGGTATCCGAAACGAGCCTTGGCAAGAGAATTCGCAAACTTCAGCACTCTCAGTATATGGAAAATCTAAAGCAGCTGGAGAAGTATTGGTTTTGGCCGCTCATACGACTGGTTCTTACATCGTGAGAACTTCTTGGCTTTATAGTAAGTGGGGCCAAAATTTTGCAAAAACCATTTTACGCTTAGCATTGAGAAATGAAGATCAAATTCAGGTCGTTCAAGACCAGTATGGACAACCCACTAGTGCAATTCATTTGGTGGATCAAGTAGTCTTAATGCTAGAGAGCAATGTTCCACCTGGGATTTATCATGGTTCAAATTCTGGAAGTACATCTTGGTTTGAATTTGCACGAGAGATATTTACATTGGCCGGCGCGGATCCAACCAGAGTTATCCCTATAAATTCCAGCAATGCTCCCGATAAGGCACAAAGACCAAGATACTCAATATTAGGACATGACCGCTGGAGCGAAGTTGGAGTAAATCCTATGTGCGAATGGAAACAGGCCTTACGAGAGTGCTTTCCAGATATCCTTTATGAAATGAAGCTAGAGAGATAACCCAATGGAATTAGAAGAGTTAGAAATAGAAGGCGCATGGCTTGCGCGTTCCGCAGTCTTTTCAGATGAACGCGGAAGTTTTCGAGAGTGGTTTAAATTGGATGATGTCACTACGACCACCGGACATAATTTCGAAGTGAAACAATCGAATATTTCTATCTCCAAAAAGGGCGCTCTTCGGGGTCTTCATTTCAGCTTAACCAGCGAAGGGCAAGGCAAGTGGGTTACCTGTGTGGCTGGCTCAGTTTGGGATGTAATCGTTGATGTACGACCATCATCGGCCACCTTTATGTCCTGGATTTCCATAGATTTAAATGCTGAAGTTGGCGATTCTGTCTACGTGTCACCAGGTCTGGCCCATGGTTTTATCGCTCTTGAAGATAACACTGCTGTAAGTTATTTACTAACATCTGAATACTCTCCAGAGTTAGAGTTTGGAATTAACCCGATGGATCCTGAATTAGCTATCAAGTGGCCGATAGAAGCAAAATACCTATCACCAAAAGATTTGAATGCACCGAGCATTTCACAGTTAATTGAGCAGAAGCTTCTACCAGGCCTCTTTAGGGGATGAGAAGATACCTATTTATTTCAAAGAGTATTTAGAAAAGCTTCCCAGTCATTACCAATTGCCTTAATTTCTCTTTGCTTTAATGTTCGCGTGGCAATTAACTCAGGAACGATGAGTTCACCTAATTTTTCTGAATATTCATGTGCTCTTGATACGAAATCGTCTAGATTCTCACAATAATTTTTTAGAGGCAATTCAAAACGTTTGAAGTCAGGGATATTTGAGAGTAAGAATGGTATTTCCATTTGTAGCGCCTCAACAACAATTAAACCATCACCTTCGTATGAAGATGGGATTATTAGTAGGTCACCATCTTCAATCAATGACCAAGGTTTTTTCTGCCACCCAGCGAAATGAATCCTCATCCTGCTACGCATAGCCGACCCTTTAAGTGCATTTAATAATTGGCCATCACCGACTAAAGTGGCGTTAACTCCTAATTTAAGCGCAACCTCTATTGCAACACCAGGGCATTTTTCAGAACTCAAACGACCTACGAATACGATCCTTTTCAATTTGTTGCTGCAGACAGGGAAAGTTTCATCGTCATGAGGAGACAATGGATTCGTCAAAACAGCTGTAGGACTTGAACCGAAAGGCCAAACCTCTAAGTGATTTGAAACACCAATCCAGACAGTATTTCGGAGTTTTAGAATTCTCCGAATAATTCTCCCCAAGGTCACCCGTGTATCCCATGGCTTACTTGAATGTTGTAATACAACAAGTGTGCGTTTGCTGAGAAGCAGGGATCCAAAGAGTTCTGGTAAATCGCAATTTAGGATAATAACTGTAGGGTCGAAAGCTCTCACAACTTTGTTAAATTTCAAAATACTTGCGAGAGTTCCTAGCAATCCCCCCTGCCATTTGCGAGAAAGCGGAAACACTTCACATCTAGGAACTATTGAATCTGGTTCGCTTGAATTAATTGGCACTAACGCAATCGGCCAGCCACGACTTGAGAGTTCATTTGCCACCAAGTTCATTGCTCGCTCAGCACCACCACCACTTGGTGAATTGGTTACAATCATTACTCTCTTCACATGGAAATCCTAGCTCTGTTAAACTTAAATACAGTCAATAAATCAGCAAGAAAAGGAATTCATGCCGAAAATATCAATCATTACAGTTGTTAAGGACCACGCGGCTGGCCTTACTGGAACTTTCAACAGTATTCAGGGGCAGGAATTCCAAGACTGGGAAATGATTATTGTTGTGGGCAAATCGGGAGATGAAACCCTTGAAGCGGCAGTGGCGCTTCAAGAAGTTGATTCCCGGGTAAAAGTCTTGGAACAACATGGGTTTGGAATTTACGCAGCCATGAATCAAGGCTTAGGCAGTGCTTTTGGTGAATACATCTGGTTTATGAATGCTGGTGATGAGTTTTACTCAACAATGTCCTTACGAAATGCCTATGAAAACATCAGCACCAGTCCTATAGGACTCTTAATTGGTGGGTATGCAGTCAAAAACTCCTTAAAAAGGAAGTATTACCCAAATAAGAATCAACGAATAAATCCTTTTTCGTTTGCCTTTAATCGACGTAGCGGTTGCCATCAGAGCATGCTGTTTAGGAATAGTTCAATTAGAAACTTTGGCGGGTTTAATTCTTCTTTTTCGCTTGCCAGTGATTTTGATTTAGCACTCCGAATCATTCGACAATTTGGGGCAATAAGCACTTCTGAAATTTTCGCAATTATTGAACCTGGGGGTGCAGCCGATCGGGGGATTGATCTGGTTTATAAGGAAAAACACTCCATTAGACAAAACGTTCTTGGAGGAACTTATATTGCTTTCGCAAGTACAGTTTGGACTATTTTAGCAAAATCGAAGGCCATTCTGCGAAGCATCCTTATTCACTTATTCAAGTAGTTAGTTATTTGTGCAGGCTTTTATTTCACTCCATTTGAAACAGTATTCAAATCACTCTGCACCATAATCTTCGCAAGTTCTTTCCAATGAGTGCTTGCTTTCCAACCTAATTCTTTGCTCGCCTTGTCAGGATTCCCGATTAAAGCGTCTACTTCGGTTGGCCTACGGTATCGATTTTCAGTCTCTACATATTTTTCAAAGTCGAGTCCCAAAGATGAAAATGCAGCTTCGCAAAAATCTCGCACTGTTGCGCCTACGCCCGTAGCCACAACATAGTCATCGGATTTTTCTTGTTGAAGCATTTTCCACATACTTTCGACGTATTCAGGTGCATAGCCCCAGTCTCGAACCGCATCCAAGTTTCCTAAGTACAACTTTGATTGAAGCCCCAACTTAATTTTTGCCGCTGCCATTGTTATTTTCCTCGTGACAAAGGTTTCACCTCTACGCGGAGACTCGTGGTTAAAGAGGATTCCATTTGTAGCGTGCAAGTCGTAGGCATCTCGATAATTTCGGACTACCCAATACGAATACAACTTGGCCGCTGCGTAAGGACTCTGGGGCGCAAATGGTGAAATTTCAGATTGTGGAGGTGGGGTGCTTCCGTAAAGTTCGGAAGTTGAAGCTTGATAAAAGCGTGTATCAATCTTTGCCGCTCGAATAGCTTCTAGCAATCGAATTGTTCCCACGGCATCAACTTGAGCTGTGAAGTCAGGCATTTCAAATGAAACTTTCACATGACTTTGCGCCGCAAGGTTATAAATTTCATTGGGTTCAATCTCGCGCACCAAGTTAGATATTCCAACTCCATCCGTAATATCTCCGTAATGTAGATGAAAATTATTCCCGGCCTCATGTGGATCCTTGTATAAGTGGTCAATTCTAGAAGTATTAAAAGTAGAGCTTCTTCGAATAACTCCATGCACTTCATAACCTTTTTCTAAAAGCAATTCAGCCAAATAAGATCCATCCTGACCAGTAATTCCGGTGATTAATGCACTTGTCATTTGGATAAATTCACTTTCTGGTTTTCAAGAAACCATTTATAGGTGCGGATTATGCCATCTTCAAGTTTCACTTGTGGTCTCCACCCTAATTCCAAGATTAGCCTGCTATCGAGTAGTTTTCGTGGAGTTCCGTTTGGACGCGTTGTATCGAACTGCAATTGTCCCTCAAAACCGACAATTTGGGCAATTAACAAAGCGAGATCATTGATTGAGATTTCTTCTCCAGATCCGATGTTTAGGGCGGTGTCGCCATCGTATGAGGATATTAGCGTCAAGACAGCCCTTGCTAAATCCTCGACATGAAGAAACTCCCTAAGCGGACTCCCGTCACCCCATATTTGGACATAATCTGATTTTGTTAATACGGCATTATGCAAGCGATGGAGAATTGCCGGAAGCACGTGAGCTGATTCAAGGTCGAAGTTATCGCGTGGTCCGTATAAGTTTGTAGGCATTACAGAGATCCATTTGCGATCAAATTGACGCCTGTAACCCTCTACGAGTTTTAAACCCGCAATTTTTGCAATCGCATAAGGTTCATTTGTTGGCTCAAAGGAACCTGTTAATAAAGAGGACTCTCTTATTGGCTGAGGCGCGAGCCGAGGATAAATACAAGATGAGCCTAGGAAAACCAATTTTTCGATATCAGCATCATGTGCAGCATCCAACAAATTAACCTGGATCTGAAGGTTTAACGAGAGAAAATCAACAGGTAGTGATGAGTTCGCACCAATTCCTCCTACTTTGGCAGCAGCAATAACTAGGCAATCTGGCTTTATCATTTGTAGTTCTGTAAAGACCTGTTCGCGATTGGTGAAATCAAGTTCACTTGAGGACTTACCTAAGACCTCATGCCCTTGCAGGTTTGCTGCCTCTTTAACAGCAGAGCCAACCATGCCTTTGATGCCAGCAACATAGATACGCATGAGGCAAGAGTAGCGCCTATAGAATTAAAATCTTGAGTTAATACCTACTTTGCTAGGGTACTAGCCATCGTTCCAGACTTAAATGCGGTTAGATAGACACTGTGAAAAGACTTGCAAGCAATTGGCGAAACGGCCCAATTTTGCGATCATTCTACGTTCTAGGAAAGCGAGATCGACAAAAAGTCATCGCAATTACTTTTATTCAAGTGCTAATGGGAATTCTTGATTTACTTGGTGTTGTTGCTATTGGGTTGTTAGGTGCTCTGTCTGTTTCGGGATTGCAATCTCTCGAACCAGGAAACCGTGTGAATACGGCTTTGGAACTTTTACACATTGCTGAGATGACTTTCCAAGCCCAGGCATTAATTCTTGGGCTAAGTGCAGTAGTGCTTTTGGTAGGAAGAACAGTTTTATCTGTATTTTTCACCCGCCGGATAATGTATTTCTTGAGTCATAAAGGCGCAAAGATATCGGGTGAACTCGTCTCACGGTTATTGTCTAAGTCACTTCCGGTTATTCAAGAGAGAACAACCATGGAGACGCTATATTCAGTAACCCATGGCGTTGTAATTATTACTATTCAGATTTTGGCAACAGGCATTGTCTTGATTTCAGATATTTCTTTATTAATTATTATGGGAATTGGTCTTTTTGTTGCCGATCCAACAACAGCGGCAGGCAGCTTTTTTGTTTTTGCTTTGACTGGCTACCTTCTTTATAGATTAATGCATGTTCGTGCCAGAGCCCTAGGAGTGAAAAATTCAGAACTGACGATTAGAAGTAACGAAAAAGTCATAGAGGTATTCGCTTCGTATAGAGAATTAGTCGTCAGAAACCGTAGAGATTTTTATGCAAGAGAGATAAGTAAACTACGATTCGAGCTTGCTGAAACTTCTGCTGAAATTAGCTTTATGCCTTATGTTAGTAAGTATGTAATAGAGACAACAGTGGTACTTGGTGCACTGTTGGTTGGAGGGGCTCAATTCATCATTCAAGATACTACTCACGCTGTAGCAACCTTGGCTATTTTTCTTGCAGCGGGAAGCCGTATTGCGCCAGCGGTACTAAGAGTCCAGCAGGGCGCAATTCAAATACGCCAAAGCGTAGGTCAGGCGACTCCCACCCTTGATCTCATTGATGCCCTTGGCGATGGACCACTGGTTGAAAATGTAGATGACACCTTAGACCTTGTTCATGAAGGGTTTATATCTGAAATATCAGCCACAAATATGAGTCTTACATACCCAAATACGACAGTTGCTGCGGTTTCGAATGTTTCATTGAAAATTTCAGCGGGTGCATCTGTTGTATTTGTAGGACCTTCCGGCGCAGGAAAAACAACCATTATTGATGTTCTGCTGGGAGTTTTAATTCCTAATCAAGGTAGCGTCTTAGTCTCTGGACTCCCACCGCTGCTTGCTGTTGCTAAATGGCCAGGAGCTGTTTCATATGTACCGCAAGATGTTGTCATGGCAGCAGGCACTATTAGGGAAAATGTCGCACTAGGCTATCCAAGTGATGTCGCAACGGACGAGCTGGTATTAACTGCTTTAAGGGTTGCACAATTGGACAAATTTGTGTCCCAACTTCCACAAGGTCTTGATACACCTGTTGGAGAACATGGAGCATTAATAAGTGGTGGCCAACGCCAGCGATTAGGAATAGCGCGTGCGATGTTTACAAGACCACTTCTACTAGTTTTAGACGAAGCGACAAGTTCTCTTGATGGCGAAACAGAAGCAGCTATTTCAGAGGCCATTAATGAGTTGCGAGGGTCGACAACTGTGGTGATGATTGCCCACAGATTATCAACGATTAGAAATGCTGACCTAGTTGTTTATATGGCGGGTGGAAAAATTCTAGCAACTGGAACTTTTGATGAAGTTAGGAAATCAATCCCTGATTTTGACAGACAAGCAAAATTAATGGGTCTATAGGGTTAGGTAATCTTCACTGTGGCTTGGGCCGGGATCGAACCGGCGACCTAACGATTTTCAGTCGTTCGCTCGTACCAACTGAGCTACCAAGCCAAACAAGGTTTCAATGCCATT
>Ga0209550_10000874_pt1 | contig 28803 bp, 29 predicted proteins | sample LauGreSuBDMM15SN_2_FD_187567 | JGI IMG/M metagenome (GOLD analysis project Ga0209550, IMG submission 187567) | Freshwater lake microbial communities from Lake Michigan, USA - Su13.BD.MM15.SN (SPAdes) (version 5) | ecosystem: Environmental > Aquatic > Freshwater > Lake | place: Lake Michigan... | reverse complement strand
GAACAACGTCAGTTGAAATCTGATTATCAAATAGGGTCTAACTATGCAAAAGGTATTTACAATGTAATTGTAACTCAAGGAGCAAACGTTAAAACACTACGAGTGATTAAACAATAATCGTATCCTTGATACTCTTATTAAAAGAGAAAGGCTGTCCGAAAGGACAGCCTTTTTTTTTGTTACCTTAGTGAAAGTGTTTAAAAACAATAAATTTTGAATTTAGTTAACGCCGCTAAAGCTGAATTTATCACTAAAATGTTAACTAAGAATTCTAAATTTAAGATGAATTCGGCTCCATTCTAGGATAATTGTATACTTTAGCATTTTTACAGATATTCCAATGCAAATCCTTTCCGAAGCCGCTGTTTATACCCTGCAATTTATCAATCAAACGCATCGCTCTATTTTTTTAACAGGTAAAGCGGGAACAGGGAAAACCACGCTTTTGCGGGAAATTATTCAAACCACGCACAAGAACACGGTTGTGGTGGCACCCACAGGAATTGCAGCCTTAAATGCGGGTGGGGTTACTATCCATTCTATGTTTCAGTTGCCTTTCGGCGGATTTATTCCCGATAATTCATCACCCCATTTTTCGGAAAACACCAAATTTGAAACTAAAGCCACTTTGCGTAGACATTTCAAAATGGGTGGTTTGAAGAAATCGGTTATCCGTAACATGGAATTGCTTATCATTGACGAAGTCAGTATGCTTCGTGCTGATTTGTTAGATGCCATGGATTTTATGATGCAATCCGTTCGCAGAAAAAGCAGTCCTTTTGGGGGTGTTCAGGTCTTGTTTATTGGCGATTTGTTGCAATTACCACCCGTAATTCGGGATGAGGAATGGCGAACCTTACGAACCTATTACAAAGGAAAATTTTTTTTTCATTCGCATGTCGTGCAGCAAAACCCGCCATTGTATATCGAATTGTCCAAGATTTTTCGTCAGACCGAAGATACTTTTATTTCCATTTTAAACAATTTACGGAATAACCAAATTACTCCAGCAGATATTCAAACGTTGAATCAATACGTACAACCCGATTTCGATTTAAAAGCCAATAAAGGCTATATTACTTTAACCACGCACAATACCAAAGCCGATGCTATGAATACCCAGGCTTTGGAAGATTTACAAGGAAAATTAGTAAGCTACAAACCCGAAATTGTGGATGACTTTCCCAACAAAATATATCCCGTCGAGGAAAATTTAAAGCTGAAAGTAGGCGCGCAAGTGATGTTTGTGAAAAACGATCCGTCCTTTGACAAAAATTATTTCAACGGAAAAATGGGTGTTGTAAAATCGCTTTCGAGTCAGGAAATCCTAGTCCATTTTCCCGAGGAAAACAAAACTATTGAAGTCGAAAAATACGAATGGCAGAACATTCGCTATAAAGTAGATGAAAACACTAAGGAAATCGAAGAAGAAGTTTTAGGAACCTTCGTTCATTACCCTATAAAACTCGCATGGGCAATCACGGTTCATAAAAGCCAGGGCCTCACTTTTGACAAAGCCGCGCTTGATGTATCGCAAGTTTTTCTTCCCGGACAGGCATACGTTGCTTTATCGCGTTTGCGCTCGTTAAAAGGGCTAATTTTACTTTCTCCTATAAACATGAACGGTATTTCGAATGATCAAGATGTGATGGATTATTCGCTTAATAAAGCAACTGAAGAAGTTTTGGAGAATTCGTTGCAAGTAGAAACCAAAAACTTTATCCATAATTTTTTGAATAGCAGTTTCGATTGGGGTGATTTGGCGCAAGAATGGCGAAACCATAAGTTTAGTTATGACCAAAAAGGGGAAAGTTTAGCCAAATCAAAACACGCTGTTTGGGCACGAAAACAAACCGAAGCTATCGAATCACTTTTGGAACCCTCCAAAAAATTTATTTTGCAACTCAATAAAATTTTCCGTCAAGACGCCGTTGATCTAAAACTTGTTTCAGATAGAATTCAGGCAGCATACAATTATTTTATAGTTCCAATGGACAATTTGGTTTTTGAAATCCTTTGGAAACTTGAAGAAGTAAAACGCATCAAAAAAGTAAAAACTTTTTACGACGAATTAGTAGTGTTGGAAGAACTTCAAATCCAGGCTGTTTTGCGACTAATGAAAGCCAAGTTATTAATAGAAATAGTGGTTCGAGGCGAAACAATTTCAAAAGAAAACCTGTCTTCGGAAGAAATAAAACACTATAAAGTCAATAAGCTAAAAATCATTCAAGAAGAATTCAAGAATGTACACGTAACCTTAATCGAAGACGAGGTTGATATAGAAAGATATACTGCAAAGAAAATGGTTAGTAAAGAACCCAAGAAATCGACCGTTCAGGAAACCTACGAATTGTGGATTGAAAGGAATTCGATTCAAGAGATTGCGGCAATCAGAAAATTTACTCCGGAAACCATTTTAGGCCATTTGACAAAATTAATCATTGCTCAAACAATCCAGATTCATGATGTTATGCCTGAAGATAAAATCCTAGAACTTACGGAAGCATTTAAAGGCTATAAAGAAGAATCGGTTTCGCCTTTAAAAGAAAAATATGGCGATAAATTCACTTGGGAAGAATTGAGAATGTTCAAGGCAAGTTTGACTATAAAGTAGTAAATAAAATATTTAACATAAAAAAACCCATTCAAGGCTGAATGGGTTTCGTTTTTTATAGTGATTCGACTAGAATCCAAGCGTCAGCATTTTCGGTTTTTTGAATTTCTTGTTTGGCAGTTTCAGCTTCGGCAAAAGTGGCATAACTTCCGTAAAGAACAGGAAATAATCCATATTTATTTTGCGGGATGCGTCGCGCTTTATACCCTTGACTAGATAATTGGTTAAATATTTTTTCGGCATTTTTCTCTTCTCTAAAAGCACCCGCCATAATGTGGTAAGACATTTTTACTTCCTTGACGGTAAGCGTTACCGCCGGAATAGGATTTTCAATAAAGAAAGTAGCCTCTTGAATCTTGTTTTGAACTTGTTTTTGAACGGCAGTCTCCACAAGAATCGTTTCGTTTGCGATTTGTTGTTGATAAATAGGATAACCAAGCGCTCCGGTTAATCCCAATCCTAAAACGAAAATAGCTGCATATTTTAAATAGGCACTTGTTTTTCTTCTTTCTGGAATAAAGGTAATTATAGCATCTTCCTCAAGAGCTTCAATTTTTTGTTCAAATAGTTCTCTTTTCACCATTGGCGAAACAAAAGCACTTAAGCCAAAGGAGTGAGTCAAGTAATTTGTTTGATCAAACGGAGTAAAAATTAAATTTTTATCGGCGTTAAGAGAAAAATTTCCTACGTTTTTAATAGCGAATAATCCATTTTCCTGAAGCGCTTTTTTCCAATTGAAAACCTCATATTGAATAGCACTAATGGCATATTCGTAGGATGTTTTCTCTGCTTGAGCTATATGATTGGCTAATAAACCATCATTATTTTTTAGATAGGCGTTGAAAGAAATCATTTTTTTCGGTGGAAAAAACGAATTAGAACTTTCAACGAGTTGAGCCGATTGAATTTCGGTCAAAAATGCTCCAAAACCCGGAACGGTTACACATTGATAACGGTATAAAAGCTGCGCGATGTAGGGTTGAATGTTCATAGAGACAAAGTTATACAATGAAAATAACTATCAAAATTTTATTCACAAATTTTATTAACAATCTGCGTAAATTTTTATACATTTAAGATTCAAACGTTTAGCATGACAGACCAAGAATTATTATATCTATTGGCATTGCAACAAGTAGAAGGCGTTGGCGCTATTATGGCCAAAAAATTAATAACCCAATGCGGTAGCGCGGAAACTGTTTTTAAAACAAAAAACTCCCAACTCAACGCAATTGAAGGCATTGGATCTATGTTACTACAAAATTTGAAGAATAAATTGGTCTTCGAAAAAGCAGAGCAAGAACTTCAATTCATAAAATCTAACGAAATCAACGTAACTTATTTTCAGGACGAAAATTACCCAGATCGGATGAAGCATTGTATCGACGGACCGGTTTTATTGTTTAGCTCAGGGAATATTGACTTAAAAAACAAAAAAATAATCAGCATTGTGGGAACGCGACAAATCACTTCCTACGGAATGGAATTTTGCCGAAAGTTGATTGAAGATTTGGCGCCGCTCGATCCCGTCATCGTGAGTGGATTTGCTTATGGGGTTGATATTTTTGCACATCAATTAGCGATGGAAAACAACCTTCAAACCATAGGAATTCTGGCGCATGGGTTAAACCAAATTTACCCTAAACCCCATAAGAAATACACGGCCAAAGTAGAAGAAAATGGGGGTTTTATGACCGAATTTTGGAGTTCATCCAGTCCTGAAAAGGAAAATTTTGTAAAAAGAAACCGCATTGTAGCAGGAATTTCAGAGGCGACTATTGTCATCGAATCGGCTGAAAGAGGGGGCGCATTAATCACGGCCAATATTGCCAATGATTACAATCGCGATGTTTTTGCCGTTCCCGGTCGAACGACGGACAAATACAGCCAAGGTTGCAACAATTTGATAAAAATCCAAAAAGCAAACCTCCTCACCAGTGCTGCCGATTTGGTTTATATCCTGAATTGGGACATCGGGATTGATTCGAAATCTCGAAATGACACAAAACCTGTGCAAAAAAAATTGTTTGTCACGCTCGAAGAAGACGAGCAAAAAGTCTACGATTACCTTCTCAATAACGGAAAGGAATTGATGGATAGCATTGCTTTACGATGCAATTTCCCTATTTATAAAATCTCAGAAATGCTCCTGAATATGGAGCTCAAAGGGGTAATTCGACCATTACCAGGGAAATTGTTTGAGGCGATTTAACGAGTGTAATAAAGCGAAAAATAGAGGCGCTTCCATCGTTATAAATAGCAAGAAAAACAAGTTGGTAATTTATTGATAGTTGATCCTTAATTGATAAACAACAAACACGCTCTATTTAGTTTGTCACGCTGGAAGCGTCTCAAATTAAGAGGGCAATAAAAATTGACTTTAAGAGTATCATTATGATAGAATACAACGAAGGCATTTACAATTTTTATGTTTACTACTGACTAACAAAAATAAAACGGTGCTATATACAGGCGTCACAAATAACCTAAAAAGACGTTTACAGGAGCATAAAGAAAAAATAAATCCAAAAAGTTTTACCGCACAATATAATGTTGAATTTTTACTTTATTATGAACATTTTACTTGGATACAACTTGCTATTGCTCGAGAGAAAGAGATTAAGGATATGAAACGAGATAAAAAAGAAATGTTAATTAATAATATTAATCCAGATTGGAATTTTCTAAACGATTTGTTTTAATTGTTCCACTTAGAGACGCTTCCAGCGTGACAAATACCAAGAAAATAAATAAGCTCGATAATATAGTGATGAGCAACAGACACGCTCTACTTAGTTTGTCTCGCTGGAAGCGTCGCAATGCGTTAGAGCAAATTAATTGAGCCGTTTCAAGCTTGGCAAAGGAGTGGTGAATTACAAATATGGTGCAATTGTATTAGGACTTTTTAAATAAACAATCGGCATTAGATAGCTCCAAACCCCAACTTTTCTCTTACTCTTGCTAAAACCCCATTTGCAACAATCCCTGCTTTTTCAGCGCCTTTTTTTAACAAAGCATCTACTTCATCAAGGTTATTTATGTAGTAATTGTATTGCTCTCTTTCGGTTTTGAATCTTTCGACAATCAGTTCAAACAAGCCTTGCTTGGCGTGACCGTAACCGTAATTTCCACCCAAATAATTGGCAGTCATTATTTTAACCTGGCTTTTATTTGCCAATAATTTATAAAGTGCAAAAGCATTGCAAGTCTTCGGATTTTTTGGATCTTCGAGCAGTGTGCTATCAGTTTCTATGCTCATGATTTGTTTGCGAAGAGCCTTATCATCTAAGAAAATATCAATGAAATTATGGGCCGATTTGCTCATTTTTCCGCCATTGGTTCCTGGAACGTACATGGTATCTTCTTGAATTTTGGCTTCGGGAATTACAAATGTTTCACCCATTTGATGATTGAAACGAGAAGCCACATCGCGAGTAATTTCAAGGTGTTGCAACTGGTCTTTTCCCACAGGAACCAATTGTGCATCGTATAATAAAATATCGGCAGCCATTAGCATTGGATAGGAAAACAATCCCGCATTTACATCTTCCAGTCTGTCGGATTTGTCTTTGAAGGAATGGGCTAATGTCAATCTTTGGAAAGGGAAAAAACAACTCAAATACCAAGCCAACTCTGCCGTTTGAGGCACATCAGATTGGCGGTAAAAAACTACTTTGTTTACGTCTAAACCACAGGCAAGCCAGGCCGCAGCAGTGCTATAGGTATTAGCGCTTAATATTTTGCCGTCTTTTATTTGGGTTATCGAATGCAAATCGGCAATGAAAAGAAACGATTCGTTTGCTGGATTATTCGACAATTCGATTGCCGGAATGATTGCGCCAAGTAAGTTTCCTAAATGTGGTGTTCCAGTACTTTGAACTCCGGTGAGTATTTTTGCCATTGTAAAAGATTGGTATTTTTGACAAAGTTAATTCTTTTACTAAAAGTTACACACTTTTCCTTACTTTTGACTTTATGAGAGGAATAAAAATAATTTTTTGGTCTATTTGGCGCGTCTTTTTTTATGTTTTAATGGCCATTCCCATTATCATTATGCTTCCTTTTTTGGTGGCTTCCATTTTGACGGAAAGCAGCTATCCTTACTTTTTTAAAATGGCGAGAATTTGGGCCAAGTTCATCCTTTTTGGAATGGGATTTCATTATAAAATAGATAAAGATCAAGAACTCGCACCCCATAAAAGTTATATGTTTATTGCCAATCACACTTCGATGGTCGACATTATGCTGATGCTTGCGACCATAAACAAACCATTCGTTTTTGTGGGAAAAAAAGAATTAGTAAAAATTCCCTTGTTTGGGTTTTTCTACAAAAGAACCTGTATTTTGGTTGACAGAGCAAGTTCTAGAAGTAAGCACGGCGTTTTTGAAAGAGCCCAAAAAAGAATCAATCAAGGACTTAGTATTTGTATTTTTCCCGAAGGGGGTGTTCCTTATGACGAATCCATACTTTTAGATCACTTTAAGGATGGCGCCTTTCGATTGGCCATTGATTACCAATTGCCTATTGTTCCGATTGTTTTTGGGGATAATAAAAAAAGGTTTTCCTTTACTTTTTTTAGCGGAAGTCCGGGGCTTTTGAGGGTCCGAATCCTTTCTTTTATTGAAACGAAAGGAAAAACATTGACCGATAAGAATAGCCTTAAAGACCAAGCTTGGGAGGCAATTCACAAACAGTTACAAGAGTTCGAAAAGAAAAAGTAGTTCGTTATTGTCATTGCGAGGGCCGAAGCCATTTCATAACGAGAGCAATATAATTGAGACGCTACCAGCATGACAAATAGAGTGGGATATTTATATCGCAAAAAAAGTCCCGCACAATGCAGGACTTTTTTCTAATTTTAAGCGTTATTTTCTTTTATCAAAGCCTTGATTTTAGCTTCCAATTCGTCTGCTAATTCTGGATTGTCTTTTATTAAAACTTTTACTGCATCACGCCCTTGTCCTAATTTGGTGTCGCCATAACTGAACCAAGACCCTGCTTTTTTGATGATTTCAAATTCAACGGCCAAATCCAAGATTTCACCTGTTTTCGAAATTCCTTCGCCGTACATAATGTCAAATTCGGCTACTTTAAATGGCGGAGCCACTTTGTTTTTAACGACTTTAACTTTGGTTCTGTTTCCAAGCACGTTATCACCATCTTTGATTTGTGTGGAACGACGAATATCCAAACGAACCGAAGCATAAAACTTCAAGGCATTTCCACCCGTTGTGGTTTCTGGATTTCCGAACATCACGCCAATTTTCTCTCTCAACTGGTTGATGAAGAAAACCGTACAATTTGTTTTGCTTATGGTCCCAGTTAGTTTTCTTAAGGCTTGAGACATCAAACGAGCGTGTAATCCCATTTTAGAATCACCCATTTCGCCTTCGATTTCACTTTTTGGAGTCAAAGCGGCAACCGAGTCAATCACGACAATGTCAATCGCACCTGAACGAATCAAGTTCTCGGCAATTTCTAAGGCTTGTTCCCCGTTGTCAGGTTGCGATATGATTAAGTTTTCGATGTCAACGCCTAATTTTTCGGCATAATTTCTGTCGAAAGCGTGTTCTGCATCTATAAAAGCAGCGATTCCTCCCGCTTTTTGCGCTTCGGCAATAGCGTGCAAAGTCAAGGTTGTTTTTCCTGAAGATTCCGGACCGTATATTTCAATCACTCTTCCTCTTGGATAACCCCCAACTCCCAAGGCTAAATCGATTCCCAAAGATCCAGACGAAATAGTTTCCACTTCTTCAACGGCTTTGTCGCCCATTTTCATCACGGTGCCTTTTCCGTAGGTTTTATCTAGTTTGTCAAGTGTTAGTTGTAGGGCTTTTAATTTGGCTTCTTTTTCTGAACTCATCTTTTCTTTCATTTATTTTTTACTTTTCTTTTGTAAAAATACTTCTTTTTTTGGAAGATACAAAAGGAATCTTTTGTGTTAGTAGGATTTATATTTTCCAATTAAAATTTCAAATCGAAGATGAAATTTCACACAAACAATGCCTTTAATTCAGTGGCTTCCTCTGGCTTTATTTTTCCGGCCAAGAGCAAACTCAATTGTTTTCTTCTCAAAGCAGCCTCAAAACGGTGTATTTCGAGTTTGGTTTCAGGAATTATTTCGGGAACCTCAACCGGTTTTCCCGTTTCGTCCACGGCCACAAAAGTATAAATGGCTTCGTTGGCCTTGGTTCGTTCTCCAGATTCTCGATCTTCGACCCAAACGTCAAGGTAAACTTCCATAGAGGTTTTGAAAGCCCTGGAGACTTTAGCCTCCACAATAACGACGCTTCCTAGCGGAATTGCTTTGTTGAAAGCCACATGATTTACAGAAGCCGTTACGGCAATTCTACGCGAATGCCTTCCTGCCGAGATGCTGGCAGCACGATCCATTCTTGCCAACAATTCGCCCCCAAAAAGGTTGTTCAAGGCGTTGGTTTCGCTTGGCAAAACCAAATCGGTCAATACGGTCAAGGATTCCGAAGGATGTTTTGGTGTCATAATTTAGTTTTTTTTGCCACGAAGACACAAAGGATTTGATTTCTTTTCTAACTCAACAATAAAACCGCCATCACGGCCGGAATAAAGTAAATGACAATCGTTCTAGCCCCGTCATAATCTTTGGCCAATCGTTGTCCAAACAACAACATCAACAAAGTGATGCTTGAAAAAACAGCACCATACAAACCAAAGGTTCTTCCGTTGCTCACTAACAATTCGATGCATCCCACAATGCATAAAATCCCAGAAATTAATTCTAAAACCAGAATATGGAGCAAAGCTAAAGGTACTAAATTTTTTAGTCTGGTTTTGGCAAAATGTTCTTTTAACCAATCTAGATTGTCTTTCCAATAAAATAATTTATCATAACCGGATTGTATGAATGTGATGGCCAAAAAAACCAATAGCAAAATGGAGGCAGCATTGTTCATAAGTTTATTTTTTGTGTATTAAACGAGTCAGTTTTATAGATAAATCGGTTAGGATTATTTTGGCGTTTCCGTTGCGCTCAATGTGATACATCGCATCGGATAATTCCTGGAATATTTCGTGAATGTTGTTGCCGTTTACAAAAGGCGCAAATTTGGTAATCGTAAAATTTTCCACCGTTGGTTCCAAATAAACCAAACTCGGGGTTTCATAATTATGTAGTAGCGCCTGACGGAAAATATCGATACAAAACTGCAAGAATTTCTTTTGGGTTTCTCTACCCAAAACGGCAATTTGTTCGCTCCAATGAATCAAATCGGCAATTACGGCAGGATTTCCCTTGGCTTTGAACGCCGCCCGAACCCAAACCACGAACCATTGTTCGAACGGGAATTCATCACTGTCGTCCTTGAGCAAATGCAAAGCTTTATTGAAATTTCCTTGGGCTTGATGGGCAATTTTTGTAGCTAGTTTTGGTTCAATATTTTCACGAGAAATCAAAGCTTCTGTAATAACACTTTCGCTTAATCCATTAAAATGCAAAACCTGGCAACGAGAACGGATTGTTTGGATGATGTCTTCCTCGTTTTCCGAAATGAGAATGAAAACCGTTTTTTCAGGTGGCTCTTCCAATAATTTGAGTAATTTGTTGGAGGCGTCAGCATTCATTTTATCGGCCATCCAAACCATCATAATTTTATACCCGCCTTCGTAGGATTTTAAAGCCAATGTTTTTAAAACCTCTCCTGCATCCTCCACGCGGATAAATCCTTGTTTATTTTTAACGTCCAAAACAGAATACCAATCGAATAAACTGCCGTAAGGATTTTGAGTAATAAATTGTCTCCAATCGGCAATGAAATCAATGCTCTTCGGTTTTGTTTTTACCTCCTCGGTGCTTACCGTAGGATAAACAAAATGCAAATCGGGATGCGAAATTTTTTGGAATTTAAGATTGCAAGATTCATTAGCGCCCAAATTTTCTCCGTTTTGGTTCCCACACAAAATATATTGGGCATAGGCAATCGCCATGGGCAAGGGGCCACTTCCTTCAGGACCTACAAACAATTGCGCATGGGGAATTCTGCCCAAATCGGCACTTCGCGTCAAGTGATTTTTGATATGCTCCTGTCCTAAAATTTCTGAAAACTGCATCAGGCAAATATAGCAGAAAATGGATGAGTCTCGAAATTTCAGGAATAAAGTTTTTTAAAAACACGTCTGTTATCAATTTACGTTCGGCGATAAAATTTTGCTAGATGGCCGCTTTTTACAATGGAATTCGTGTTCACAAAAAATAAAAATTCAGTTCGGATTTTTTAATTTACAACGTTTTCGTTGAGATAAACCATCCTTTTTTGAGTATTTTGAATTTATAGCGAATCTAAAAATGCTATATTTGTCGTTCTTTCAAAAAAACTAAAAAACAGAAACTAATGAAAACTGTAAACGATTTCAATTTTGCCACTAAAAAAGCCATCATCCGCGTTGATTTTAATGTCCCTTTAGACGAAAATTTTAAGGTAACCGACGCCACTCGTATTGAAGCGGCAAAACCTACCATTGACAAAATTCTTGCCGATGGTGGAAGCGTAATCTTGATGTCGCATTTGGGCAGACCAAAAGGAGTTGAAGAAAAGTATTCGTTACAACCTATTTTAAAAACAGCCTCAGAAATTCTTGGTATTCCAGTGAAATTCGCTGAAAACTGTATTGGAACTAGTGCTAAAACAGCCGCTGATGCATTACAACCTGGAGAAGTTTTACTATTAGAAAATCTGCGCTTTCATAGTGAAGAAGAAGCGGGAGATGTTGCTTTTGCCAAAGAATTGGCTTCGCTTGGTGATATTTATGTGAACGATGCTTTTGGAACAGCACATAGAGCACACGCTTCAACAACTATAATTGCCCAGTTTTTTCCCAATGATAAATGTTTCGGATTGTTATTGGCCAAAGAAATCGAAAGCTTGAACAAAGTGTTGAAAGATTCCAAAAAACCCGTGACGGCAGTTCTTGGAGGATCGAAAGTATCATCGAAAATTACGGTTATCGAAAATATTTTGGACAAAGTGGATCACATGATCATTGGAGGCGGAATGACTTTTACCTTCGTGAAAGCCTTAGGTGGAAAAGTGGGAAATTCCATTTGTGAAGATGACAAACAAGAATTGGCGTTGGAAATCTTGAAATTAGCCAAAGAAAAAGGCGTTCAAATACATATTCCGGTTGATGTAGTTGCCGCGGATGATTTTTCGAATACAGCCAACACCCAAATTGTTGATGTAAGAGCAATTCCTGATGGATGGGAAGGAATGGATGCGGGGCCTAAATCATTGGAGAACTTCAAAAAAGTGATTTTAGAATCAAAAACCATACTTTGGAATGGTCCTTTAGGCGTTTTCGAAATGCCAACTTTTGCCAATGGCACTATTCAATTAGGTAACTTTATTGCCGAAGCAACTGCAAACGGAGCATTTTCGCTAGTAGGCGGAGGCGATTCTGTTGCGGCGGTAAAACAATTTGGTTTTGATGACAAAGTGAGTTATGTTTCAACAGGCGGAGGCGCGATGCTTGAAATGTTAGAAGGTAGGATTTTGCCCGGAATAGCAGCTATTTTGAACTAAAAACGGCTTTTTTAACAATATTTACTGAAATTTTTAGTTAAAACGTAGTATGTTTGCAAAAAGCGATCATTCTTAATCGTTTGGTATTAAATAAGTTGATTGAAAAAATATGAGTATAAAAAAAATAGCCCTATCTTTTTTTCTGATTGTATCTATTAACTCCTTTTCTCAAAAATATCTTGAAAGTAAAGGAATTCAAAAAAAAGAAATTAATAATTCCTATTTAGATTCTATCAAAAAAACTTTCGTAAAAGACAAGATGGCCTCTTGTGTGGACAGCCTTTGGATGAAGGAATTAGCCAATTTAGATTTATTCAATGACATTTCCGATGATATAAAAAACATCAATATAGAAGAAAAAGTGGATTATAATCTGTCTACCGATTTGCTGAAGGAAAGGCTTAAGGCGATGGATGCTAAATCCCCTTTCAACATTGAATACAATCCAGGGCTTGAAAATATCATCAAGTCATTTCTGAAAAATAGAAAGAAATCGTTTGAACGATTGATGGCCATTTCAGAATATTATTTTCCAATATTTGAGGAGGCATTCGCCAAAAAAAATGTACCGCTAGAAATAAAATATTTAGCGATTGTAGAATCTGCTTTGAACCCAAAAGCGGTCTCTAAAATGGGCGCTACGGGACTTTGGCAGTTTATGTATCAAACTGGAAAACAGTACAACCTAAAGATTGATTCCTATGTTGACGAACGAAGTGATCCCTTAAAAGCAAGTGAGGCCGCAGCACAATACATGGCCAATATGCATGCTATTTTTGGTGATTGGGATTTGGTTTTGGCCTCTTATAATTCCGGTCCTGGGAATGTTGCTAAAGCTATTCGCCGTTCAGGAGGACAGCAAAATTACTGGAATATCAGAAAAAATCTACCCCAAGAAACGCAAGGGTATGTGCCTGCTTTTTTGGCAACCATGTATATTTACGAATACCATAAAGAGCACGGAATACGCCCTGACAGAGCAACCATAAAACATTTCGCCACGGACACCATTATGATTAAAAAGCAAATGTCGTTCGCTCAAATTTCAGATTTATTAGATGTTCCTGTGACGCAATTACAGGTGATGAATCCATCATACAAATTAAATGTGGTTCCATTCTATGAGGATCAAAGCCATTTTTTGAGGTTGCCAAAGGATAAAATTGCCATTTTTGCTTCCAATGAAGACAAAATTTATGCGTATGCTCAACGTGAAGTAGACGGTCGCGAAAGACCGTTTCAGACTACAAAAACAATTGTAGCAACAGACACCTTAAATTATAATCAGCAACAAGTTACACTTTCTAAAACAAAGTATTACAAAGTTAGACGAGGGGATAACCTGAGTGAAATAGCTAGTAAATATGATGTTACTGTTGCGGATTTAAAAAAATGGAATAGAATAAGAGGGAATACGGTGGCTCGAGGCAAAAGCCTAAAAATTCATACTAGCGAAAGGGTGGTTAGAATGATCAAAAAAGAACCTCTAAAAAACAACAATCCATTAGAAATTAAAACTGACAAGCAACAAATAGCCGTTTCAGGGGCAAAAACCGACAATGAAGAGAAAACGAAGAAATCCATCAAAACAGATGTTTTATTAGTTGCACCCATTGCTAATTATGTAGTTCAAAAAGGCGATAATTTAAGTGCTATTGCAAAGAAACATAACATTTCAGTAGCAGAAATAAAGGAATGGAATCATCTTGTTGATAATGCAATCCAATTGGGGACCTCATTACAAGTTGCCAAAAATGAGGCCGTCGCTAAGGAAGAATCAACACCAACCACTACCATAGAAAATGTAGAATACATCGTTAAAAAAGGCGATAATTTGGGTAATATCGCTAAAAAATTCGGCACTTCTTTGGACGATTTGAAACTATGGAATAATTTACAAGACATTAATATTGCCTTGGGGAGCACCTTAATTGTTGCCAAAAGCGAAGTAGCTATTGTTGATAAAACCATTGCTAACACCTTTAAGAAAAAAGAAAGACTGACGTCAGTTTCAAAAAAAGAGGCTCTAAGTTATTACGTAAAAAAAGGGGATTCTTTATACAGTATTGCTAAAAAATATCCTGGCGTAACTATTTCGGATATTAAAAAATGGAATGGTATCAGCGGGGAAGACCTCAAACCCGGAATGAAGCTAAAAATAAATGGCTAATACGTAAACCGCATATTAAAATCGGAACTTATTTTAGTATTAAACTAACGGAAAAAGCCCATTTTCTCATCATTTCTCATTTGCTTCAAGCATGAATAGACGAAATGGGGTGACACTAAAAACTCCCTGTAAATCAATGCTTTTTTGGCGATTATTTACCATTAGCGAGAAATAATTTTATCTAAAACACAAAAGATTTATGGCAATACAATGGCGAATAAAGACCTTTGAAAGCCTTTTGGCCCATGAATTATATGCTATTCTGAGATTAAGAAGCGAGGTATTTGTTGTAGAACAGCACTGTGTTTACCTCGACATTGACGACAAAGATAAACTTGGCTTGCATCTTTTTGGTGAATTCGAAGGAAAAATAATAGGGTATTCAAGACTTTTTAAACCTGGAATTTCTTTTGATGATGCTTCTATAGGTCGGGTTGTTATTGATGCAATCCATCGAAATAAAAGATGGGGACACGAATTAATGCAAGAGGCGATTGCCGGAATTGAGCTCCATTTTGGCGAAAATACAATCACCATTGGAGCACAATTGTACCTCAAAAAATTCTACGAATTTCACGGATTCGTCCAAACTAGTGAGATGTACCTGGAGGATGCTATTCCGCATATTGAAATGCAAAGAGGAAAGTTATAGCCTTGTAATCAACAATTCTACCCTACGGTCAAACGCATCTCCTTTTCCAAGAGGAAAACGATTACCGTACCCTTTATAGGTCATTCTATAGGGATTGATTCCTTTAGATCGGAAATAAGAAAATACATTTTTCGCCCTATTTATAGAAAGATTTCTTTCATCGGTTTCCTTGTCAATGGCATCAGGATATTTGCTAGAAGTACAGCATACATGACCTTTTATTTCAAAACGAAGCGACTTGTATTTTTCAAATACGAGAACCGCCCTATCCAATTCTCTTTTTGCTTTTAAAGAAAGGACGCTTGAACCCAAATCAAACGAAATCTTATCTAAAACAATAAGATCTCCCACTTTTGGAGTTTCTGGAAAGGAAGTGTAAGGGGTGTTTTTAATAAAAATTAAATCAACCCGTCTGTTTTTATCTCGTGTTTTTTCTAAATTCATGATAGTGTCTCTATCCAAAATTACTTTCCCTCGGCCTTCACAAATAAAAATTTTATTTTGGGTAATGCCGCTAGCGAGTAAAATTCCTTGAACCGTAGCTACTCTTTTATTCGATAATTTATCATTATAATCGACACTCCCTCTATCATCGCAGTACCCGTAGAGCTGAATGGCGTCAAAAAGAGGCGTCTTGGAATCGTTTAAAAGACCTGTAATTGTAGTTATTTGGTCGTTATTTAAAGCGAATTTATCAAATTCAAAATATACGGATTGTGTACTATTTTCTTGGGCCGAAACAAAGCCAAAGAATAAAAGAAATAGTATTTGCGCGCCTCTTTTCATTACATTTTCAAGATGCTTTTATACTCAACACTATTGTTTAAAACGTTGACGGCCTTTTTGATTTCGAAGTTGTTTTGTAGGTAATATTGGTACAACCCTTCTTGATATTGGTAGCGTTTAATGATTTCATCCACCAATAAATTTTTGATTTCTCTTTGATTTTCATCCAATAGATTCGCTTCACTTTTTTGAAGCGCCGTAAGTAATTGTTGGTATTCTTTGTTAATGCTACCATCAATTTTTTCTTTTTTGGCACTAGCCAAAGTATTTTTCAAAGCGAGTTCCGTTTCAGTGTCAAAGGAAAACTGTACCTCTTTTAAAAACTCTTTAAACTCTTGATAATCGGCATCAGAAATCGTTGGGATTTGGTTTCCCAAATTTGGATTTTTATAATAATAACGAGTAGCATAATTAAAAACCCCATCGTTTTTTACCAAGGCGTTAGCGATAGGGCTTGATTTGGCTTCTTCTAGTTCGATATCAGGCTGAATGCCACCGCCATCATAAACAGTTCTTCCTTTGTGGGTTTTGAAACTATTATAATTTTTAGCTTCTGTTTTAGTGGCAATTCCATTTTTGTCTTTATGGGCATAATCCAATGCCTGAATACATCTTCCCGAAGGAGTATAATAGCGAGAAATGGTAACTTTTAATTGTGTTCCATAGGTTAAATCCACGGGTCTTTGCACTAATCCTTTTCCAAAACTCCGGCTACCAATAACCACGGCTCGATCTAAATCCTGTAAGGCTCCCGAAACAATTTCGGATGCAGAAGCACTTTTGCCATTGACCAAAATTACCAAAGGAATTTCAGTGTCAACAGGCTCATTGGAGGTCTTGTAGGTGTTGTTGTGTTTTTCAATCCTCGATTTAGTAGTTACTATTATTTCATTTTTTGGGACAAATAAATTACAAATAGCCACGGCTTCATTCAAAAGACCTCCTGGATTTCCCCTTAAATCTAGGACAATTTTTTCGGCACCATCTTTTTTTAATTGCTCTAAAGCGTCTTTGGTTTCCATTGCTGCTTTTTCTTTGAACTGAGATAAAACAATGTAACCGGTTTTTTCGTCTATTTTCCCGAAAAACGGCACCGATTTGATAGCAACTTCATCGAGTACAATTTGGGTGGTATTTGTTTTTCCTTGGCGAATGTATTTGATCTCAACTTTGGTGTTTTTTGCGCCTTTCAATAATTGTGAAGCATCCTCTTTGAAATCAGACAACATTACATCGCCTATTTGGATAATTTCGTCACCGGCTTTGAGACCAGCTTTGTCTGCAGGAAAATTTTTATAGGGTTCTTTGATGATTAATTTGTCTTCTTTTCGAGTTATTAGCGCGCCAATGCCAGTATATTCGCCAGTATTGTTTATTTTGAATTTAACAACATCCTGCTCATTAAAATAAACCGTGTAGGGATCGAGACTAGCCAACATTCCTTTGATAGCCTTATCCATTAAATCGCCAGGATTTGTTTCGTCAACATAGTTCATGTTTAGCTCCTTAAAAAGCGTGGTGAATATTTCGATTTGCTTTGCAATTTCAAAGAAATCGTCTTTGAAACTAACGCCAACAAATAGAAATGTAGAGGCTACAACAGGAAGGATATATTTTTTTTTAAAAAATGAAATCATGGTTATTGGGGACTTAATTTTAGACCACTAAAATAAGAATAAATCACCAATAATCATATTGGCAAAAAACAAAAGTTACAATTCCTCATTTTTTATTTGAAGCACGAATTTTTCAAACAATTGAACCGTTTTGGTTTGGATTTCTTCATAAGTTAAACGGTCTTTGGTTTGATAAAAAAACATAAAAGCATAGGGTTTATCTAAATTATCAGTCAATAAATGTTTGTTTAATCTATAGGTTTCCCGAAGTACTCGTTTGAAGTAATTTCGGTCTACGGCATTTTTGAAATATTTTTTGGAAACCGAAACTCCCATTTTAATTTTTTGTGCTGACTCTTCGAGAATACCATAATCACTTTCCACATAAACCAATCGCAAAGGATACTTTGACACCGATTTGCCTTTAGAAAAAAGTAAATCTATCGTGATTTTACTTTTTAGCTTTTCGTTTTTTGGATAAGTAAAATTCATTTTATGAAATTTAAGGTCGATGTTTTAGAAAGCAAAGATACAATTAAACGCTAAAGGGCATTATTGTTTAGGATTAAAACCCCTTTTTAAAATTATTTCTTATTTTTGTTTCAAATATAAAAGAATGAAGTTGTTTTTTTCGTACCCCATAACGCTAGTATATTATTTTGCTTATTTAGTTGTTCTGTGTACGATACAGCCCATTCAGTGGGTTGTTTTTAAGCTTTTTGGGGATCGTGGTTTAAAAATAGCCTTTGATTATGTGGCTTTTTTATTTTAAAATGCAATCATATTTTAGGTACCAGATTTTCTTTCGTAAATAGAGCGTTAATTCCGAAAAATGCTACTGTTATATTTGTTTCTAATCATCAAAGTTTGTTAGATACCGCTGGAATTATTTGGTATTTGAGAAAATTTAATTGTCTTTTTGTTACTAAAAAAGAACTTGGAAAAGGAATACCAAGCATTTCCTATTTTTGCGCCATGGAAAATATGCGCTTATTGACCGAAGTAACCCTAATCAAGCGATTCCACTAATAAAGTCTTTAGCAGAATATATTGAAAAAGAAAAAGCCTCTGCGGTTATTTTTCCTGAAGGCACCAGAAGTAAAACAGGGGAACCCAGAGAATTTTCACATAGCGGGCTCAAAATATTATGCAAATATGCACCCTCAGCCTATTTGGTTCCAATAAGTATTAATAATTCTTGGAAAGTGTACCAACAGGGTTATTTTCCTTTAAGCTTAGGGCATCATATTATTTTTACAGTGCATAAACCACTGAAAGTAAGTGCGTTTTCTTTTGAAGATTTAATGGAACTAACAGAAAAAACAATTGTTCAAGGCGTTAAACTCTAAACTCTTTTGTTTTAAACTAGATTACCACCTAAGAAAATCTAAACTATAATGGGTTTTGTACTAATTTCGGGTTTTTCTCTTCATAGCGGCAAACAAAAATATATTTCTTATTTTTGCCAAAAAATTATAAAATGCAAAAAATCATATCTTACCCAATATCTTTTATTGCAATTATTATATTCCTTTTGACTTTAGTTTTTTTTCACCCCATTCAATGGATTTGTTTCAATTTTTTTGGGTATGAATCTCATAAAAAAAGTGTTGATTATATGAACCTTGTTTTGTTGAGAATCGGACATATTTTAGGAACGACCTATACAACAGACAACCTAGAAAATATTCCTAAAGACGTGCCGGTTATTTTTGTAGCGAATCATCAAGGGATGTATGATATTATCGGAATGGTTTGGTTTTTGAGAAAATTTCATCCAAAATTTGTAAGTAAAATAGAATTAGGAAAAGGAATCCCAAGTGTTTCGTATAATTTAAGACATGGAGGATCAGTGCTTATTGACAGGAAAGAGCCTAAAACCGCTCTCCCAATAATTAAAGGATTGGCAGAATATATTGAAAAACACAAAAGATCAGCGGTAATTTTTCCGGAAGGAACCAGAAGCAAAACAGGCAATCCAAAAGAATTTGCACAAACGGGCTTTAAAATATTGTGTAAATATGCGCCTTCGGCTTATGTGGTTCCAATAACGATAAATAATTCATGGAAGTTTTTCAGATTCGGATTTTTCCCCTATGGTATAGGAAATCATCTTATCTTTACCGTTCATAAACCCTTAATGGTAAAGGAATTTGATTTTGCCCAAATAATGCAGCAAACAGAAAAAGTAATTGTTCAAGGAATAAATAAAGTATAATTGGATTTTGAATCTAGGAGCAATCTAAAATCTAAAATCCCAAATCTAAAATTAAAGATGTCAATTAAAAACATTCGACTAGAAGTCATGCAGCTTTTAGAAAAAAATGTCAGCAATTATGTTGACCAATATCTGATCCCAGTAGAAAAAATTTGGCAACCCTCTGATTTTTTACCTAATTCCGAAGGAGATAATTTCATGGAAGAAGTTAAAGAACTTAGAGAGATTTCAAAAGACTTACCCTATGATTTTTGGGTTGCTATGGTAGGGGATATGATTACTGAGGAAGCCTTGCCAACCTATGAAAACTGGCTAATGGAGGTTGAAGGAGTAGATAATCTAGAAAGAAACGGTTGGGCACAATGGGTGCGTCAATGGACGGGAGAAGAAAATCGACACGGAGATTTATTGAACAAATACCTTTATTTGTCTGGGCGTGTTAATATGCGCGAAATCGAAATGACCACGCAACATCTTATTAATGATGGTTTCGACATTGGAACTGGAAGAGATCCGTATAAAAATTTTGTATATACTAGTTTCCAAGAATTAGCAACTTATGTTTCTCATAACAGAGTTTCACAATTAGCCAAAAGTTACGGCGATACTAAATTAGCTAAAATGTGTAAAATGATTGCAGGAGATGAAATGCGTCATCACCTTGCCTATAGCGAATTTGTTAACCAAATTTTTAAAATTGATCCAAGCGAAATGATGCTTGCTTTTCAATATATGATGAAAGCAAAAATTGTGATGCCAGCTCATTTTTTGAGAGAATCAGGCCAAAAAATTAGTTCTGCTTTCGAACATTTTTCAGATTCTGCGCAACGAATAGGGGTATATACTGCCAATGATTATGTGGATATTTTACAAAAACTAATCGAGAAATGGGAAATTGATAAAATTGGAAGTTTAACCGACGAAGCGGAGAAAGCAAGAGATTATTTGATGAAATTGCCAGCGAGGATGGCCAGAATTTCAGAGCGATTAGTAATTCCGCAAGAATCCTTCCAATTTAAATGGGTGGAACCGGCGAGATTGTAGACTTACAATTTTTATTAAAATCGAATGCTGATTTTTGAGAGTATCTTAAAAATCAGCATTTTTTATAAACACACTTGAAAGATGGATAATTCAGACCTAGTTAACAAAACCATACTTTTTGTAAAGGAAACATTAGAAAACGCCGAAGGCGGACACGATTGGTTTCACATCGAAAGGGTATATAAAAATGCGGTATCAATTGCGGATGGAGAAGTTTGTGATATGATGGTCATAAAATTAGCGTCGCTTCTTCACGATATTGCCGACAGCAAGTTTCATGATGGGGATGAAACCATTGGGCCTAAAATGGCTCGTGAATTTCTTGAAAGCGAAAATGCAGATGAAGCCACAATTCAACACATCATCAATATTATAGAAAATAGCTCTTTTAAGGGCGGAAACACAGAATGCCAATTCTCCTCCATAGAGTTAGATATTGTTCAAGACGCGGATCGATTAGACGCTATGGGAGCCATTGGCATTGCCAGGACGTTCAATTATGGTGGTTTCAAAAACAGACCTTTATATAATCCGAATAGCATTCCAAATCTTCACATGAGCAAGGAAGAATATAAAAATAGCAAAGCGCCAACGATCAATCATTTTTATGAAAAACTATTGCTTTTAAAGGACAAAATGAATACTAAAACCGGAAAAAAAATAGCTCAGGAGCGGCATCAATTCATGGTTACTTTCCTTTCTCGGTTTTATGCCGAATGGGATGGTGAAAAATAGTATTTTAGATTGCAGAATAACGATTTTAGATTTCAGATTTGGTTCGAAAGGAGAAGAGTTTTAAGATTGAAAAAAAATTAAATTGCCCTTTAATTTGATTTTAGATGTTTATAATCAGATTTTAAAATCAAAAATCAGCAACCGTTAATCCAAAATCAAAAAATCAAATTCCTTTTTCCTTCATCGCTATAATCACATCCGAGGCATTCTTGAAAGTAGGCGCTTGTTCAATAATACTTCCTATACGCTTTTTGTTCAGTTTAAAAGTAATATCGTTCTCGGTCGTAAACAGTAGGGCTGTTAAAAACGGATTATTCATATAAGGTGCTAAAACAAAAAAAGCCTCTTCCAACGAATGGAAACTTTCCACCTCCTCGGTTTTATAACGCGCCGTTATCGATAGACTAAACAGGTCATTTTCCAATAAAACGGGACGCACATAGATGTTTTTTAATTCGGTGTCACCAATGGTTTTGGCCAAAGTTAATTTGGCATACGTTTTATTCGCGATGCTTTCTTTTACTTTTTCCCAGAATTGGGCAAATACGGGTTGGAAGGACATACAGTAAATTTTTTATGATGGATTATTAATGGGATTATTTTCCTTTAAAAGCGGCCTTCCTTTTTTCTAAAAAGGCAGTTGTTCCTTCCTTGAAATCGTCAGTGGCAAAACATTCGCCAAAAGCTTTGATTTCAACATCAAAACCATTTACGCTAGCTATAAAGTTGGCGTTTATAGCCTCAATCGCTTTGGCAATAGCCAAGGGAGAATTTTTGGTTATGCGTTGCGCTAATGCTTTTGTGAAATCTAAAAGTGCTGCTTGGGGTAGAACATGATTGACTAATCCGTAATTTTTTGCCGTTTCAGCATCAATCATTCCCGCAGTTAGAATCATTTCCATGGCGCGACTTTTGCCAACAAGTTGGGGCAAACGTTGTGTTCCTCCATAACCCGGAATGACGCCAAGTGAAGTTTCCGGCAAGCCCATTTTGGCATTATCCGATGCGATTCTAAAATGACAAGCCATCGCCAACTCTAGGCCACCGCCAAGGGCAAAACCATTGATAGCCGCAATCACGGGAGTTTTGAGTTTCTCGATAAAATCGAATAATAGTTGTTGTCCTTTTGCGGCGAGCTGCGCCCCTTCTTCAGCTGAAAAATGAGCAAATTCTGCAATATCAGCGCCAGCTACAAAAGCCTTTTCTCCGCTTCCTGTTATAATAATTACCCGTAAATCGGGATTTTCATCTGCTAATTTTATTGTTTCGTGCAGTTCTTGAATGGTCTCTTTGTTTAAGGCATTTAATTTCTCCGGACGATTAATATAAATAGTGGCAATACCTTTTTCATGTTCCAATAGGATGTTTTCTAGTGCCATAATTTTAAGGGGGTTTAAAATTTAAAAAATTTTCACTCCAGATTGGGGGGAACACTTCAATACCTTGAAGTCTTTGAATCTATTTTAGGATTTGTTTTTCTCTCGAATACGTTTGTAAAACTTAAAACCAAGCATAATTAAAATTGAAAATAAAGCAATCCCAATAACTCCATAAATCCAATTTAAGGCGTTTTTTAGAATGACTAAAAACACTACGGCAAAAAGAATGAGGGTTGCTCCTTCATTCCACAAACGCATAAAATTCGGGGTATATTTCACTTCGTCGTTTTGCAATTCCTTAAATATTTGATGGCATTTTAAATGATAGATAAATAACAAAACAACAAAAACTAATTTTACTTGCATCCAAGACATTTCTAAAAGACCTGAATTTAAATGCAATAATGATAGTGCAAAAATGGTCGCTAAAATTGCACTTGGCCAAGTGATAATATACCATAAGCGATAAGTCATTATTTTGTATTGTTTTTGCAGAATTTCCTTTTCTGGCGAAGGTTTTTCGCTGGCTTCAATTTGGTAAACAAACAAGCGAACAATATAAAAAAGGCCCGCAAACCAAGTAATTACAAAGATGAGGTGAAGGGATTTAAGATAATCGTACATACTATTATTTTTAGGTTAGGATTTTGCCCACTCGTTGATCCACTTGCCTACCGTTTCGCACCATTCGTCTCCGTCATTCATACAAGGAATCGCCATAAACGCTTCGCCCCCGTGTTCTATAAATTGGTGATTGGCTTCCATCGCAATTTCTTCCAAAGTTTCTAAGCAATCCGAAACAAATGCAGGTGTTACAACAGCTAATTTACGGATTCCATTTTCAGGCATTTTATTTACCTCAACATCAGTATAAGGCGTTAGCCATTTATCTCCAGCTAATCGAGACTGAAATGTTTGACTGTATTTTCCTTCCGGGATTCCTAGATATTCTACGACCAATTTTGTTGTTTCGTAACATTGGTGACTATAGCAAAACTCGTGAGCTGGTGACGGGGTACTGCAACAAGTGCGGTCAATTTTGCAATGTGATTTGGTGATGTCGGTTTTGCGTATATGACGTTTTGGAATTCCGTGATATGAAAACAATAAATGATCGTATTCAAAAGAGTCTAAATGTTTTTTTATCGAATTCGCCAACGATTTTATGTAATCTGGTTTGTTGTAAAACGCAGGGACAATAGTAAATTTCATCTTTGGAAAATGTTTTTGACGTAATTCCTCTGCTAAAACTAAAATGGTAGTTGTAGAAGCCATAGCGTGTTGAGGATATAAAGGGAAAAGCATAACCTCGTCCACGCCTTTATCATGTAATTCTTGCAAGCCTTTTAAAATAGTCATCGTTCCATATCGCATGGCTAAAGCCACAGGAGTATTGGTCAAACCTTGCACTTTTTTCTGCATTCTTTGCGAAATCACAACTAATGGAGAACCTTCATCCCACCAAATTTTAGCATAAGCCGCGGCTGATTTTTTAGGTCTTGTTTGAAGAATAATTCCGCGGACTAGTAATGCCCGCAACAAAAACGGGACATCAATTACGTATTTGTCCATCAAAAACTCGTCTAAATACGGTTTTACAGCTTCCGGAGTTGGACTTTCTGGGGAACCTAAATTTACTAATAGTACTCCTTTCATATTTTAATATTTGATTTTAATCCCTCAAGCTTGGGGGAGAATATAGATTTTTACATATTTGGATTAATGGACATTAAATATTTTTTGGGCGTTGTGGCAAATTTCTTTTTGAAAGCCGCAATAAAATGACTACCCGTACTATACCCGATTTTTAAGCCCACTTCATTCACGTTATAGGAACCACTATCTAATAATTTTCTAGCAAATTCCATTTTATATTCAAATAGAAATCCATAGACAGTATCGCCGTAAATTTGCTTAAACCCCATTTTTAATTTTTTCAAAGTCAGCCCAATTTCGTCTGCTAATTCTTGTAATCCTGGCGGTTCGGACATGTTGGCGATAATGATTTCTTTCGCCTTTTTTATTTTTAACACATTTTCTTCATCAATCAAAAACGGACATTGTTCGGCATTTGGGTCTTCAGTACGATTGAAATACAGACTTAACAATTCATAACCTTTGCCTTTGTAATACAAATTTTTTATTGACGGATGCAAGTTGTAATGAAACAATTGACTTAACACAATAGCCATCGAAGGGCTAATATTTCCTTCTTTATAATATTTTTTATCCTTGTTGTCCTCACTCAAAAAAGTGATGTAATTGGCCTCGGAAGAAAACAAATGATGAAACTTTTTAATGGAAATAATAACAGAAATAACCCAAGAATTTGGCTCTAGCTCTAGATTCAAAGGCAATTCCTTTTGCGGATTGTATAGTAATAAAGATTTTTCTTCTTTTAGATCCAAAGTATAATTCCCTTGATTAAAAATAAATCGCGCCTTTCCTTTTAACCCAAAGTGAAATTGAATTAATCCGCTTTGAACTTCGCGTTGGGTATAAAAATTTTCTTCACTATCGTTTTGAAACAGAAGGAGGATAAAATCATCTTCGATTAGTATTACTGTCTGTGAACCCATAGCGATATTTTTTTAAAAAGGGATTTTATTTATCCGGTTTTTGCTCAAAAATGCACCAAGAAGCATTTTTTAAAGAGCTTGATTTCATTGCAAAAATAATAATTTTTTCATTAAAATTATATATTGAAGAAAAAAAGCATTTAGCGATACAAAAAGTACTTTTAGCGTTACTTTAATAAAAACCGTAGTCATAAATTTGCCATCACTATCAGATATAGTATATATGGAAAACTCAAACTTGTCAAAACATCAAACATTTTATGCTATTGGGCTGAGCTACAAGAAAGCAGATGCCGAAGTTAGAGGAAAATTTAGTTTGAATGATAAGGCAAAAAGAAAGGTGTTACTACAAGCCAAGGAAGATGGAATTGATAGTTTGATTGTAACCTCTACCTGTAATCGTACAGAAATTTATGGCTATGCCGAACACCCGTTTCAATTAATTAAATTGATTTGCCAAAATAGTGATGGCACTGTTGAAGAGTTCCAAAAAGTGGGATTTGTTTATAAAAACCATGAAGCCATCAATCATATATTTCATGTTGGAGCGGGTTTAGACAGCCAAATTCTTGGGGATTTTGAAATCATCAGTCAGATAAAAAATAGTTTTTCGGAATCGAGAGCCATGGGGTTAGTCAACGCCTTTTTAGACCGTCTAATCAATGCAGTTATTCAAGCTAGCAAAAGAATAAAAAACGAAACCGAAATTAGTTCCGGAGCCACTTCGGTATCTTTTGCGTCGGTTCAATATATTATTAAAAATGTGGAGGATATTGGAAACAAAAATATTCTGCTGTTTGGAACAGGAAAAATAGGCAGAAATACTTGTGAAAACCTTGTCAAACATACCCAAAATGAACAAATCACTTTAATTAACAGAACTAAAAATAAGGCTGAAAAATTGGCCGGAAAACTCAATTTGGTTGTCAAAGATTATTCGGACTTGCACCATGAGTTACAAAAAGCCGACGTCTTGGTTGTGGCCACTGGTGCGCAAAATCCAACAATTGACCAAGCCATTCTGAATCTAAAAAAACCGCTTTTGATTTTGGATTTATCCATTCCCAAAAACGTAAATTCCGATGTACAGCAAATACCTTGGGTTACTTTAGTCCATTTAGATCATCTGTCTCAAATGACTGATGATACTTTGGAAAGAAGAAAACAACATATTCCTGCCGCCGAAGCCATTATTGAGGACATGAAATTAGAATTCAATACATGGATGAATGGCAGAAAATTTGCACCGACTCTCCATGCTTTGAAAGCTAAATTGAATGAGATTGCCTCTGCAGAATTAGTACAACAACGAAAAAAAATATCAAATTTCGACGAGGAACAAGCCGAATTGATCAGTAAGAAAATTATCCAAAAAATTACCAATCACTTCGCAAGTCATTTAAAAAATGAAAACACTTCAGTGGACGAAAGCATAGAGTTTATTGAAAAAGTATTTCAAATTGGCTTTTCAATTCCTCAAAAAACAACCTCAGTCATCGAAGAAAAATACAAAATCAACCTGTCCTAAATGGTTAAAAACTCTAATAACCCTTACTTTCTTAAGTGTTAAAAAAATAAATGATGGCTCAAAAAGTGATACGTATTGGAACTCGTGATAGTGAATTAGCACTTTGGCAAGCACACACAGTAGAAAAAAAATTAAATGATTTAGGCTATAAAACCGAAATTATCGCAGTAAAATCCACAGGCGATATTATCCTCAACAAACCATTATATGAATTAGGAATCACGGGAATTTTCACAAAAACCCTTGATGTTGCTATGATTAATGGTCAAGTGGATATCGCGGTGCATTCTATGAAAGATGTGCCAACGGCTTTGCCAATTGGAATTGTTCAAGCTGCCGTTTTAGAGCGTGCCAACGAAAAAGACGTTTTAGTTTATAAAAACAATCTGGATTTCTTAACTGGAAACGGAATGATTGCAACAGGAAGTTTGCGTCGTCAAGCGCAATGGCTGCATAAATATCCTACTCACAAAGTAGTTGATTTGCGTGGAAATGTGAATCTTAGAATGCAAAAACTGGATACAAGTGATTGGAACGGAGCTGTTTTTGCAGCAGCAGGATTAGAAAGAATTGGCATAAAACCAGAAAAATTCCTCGACTTAGATTGGATGATTCCTGCGCCAGCACAAGGTGCCATGGTAATTGTAGCCATGGCAAATGATGAATTTTGCAAAGAGGCAGTTTCAGAACTCAATGATCTTGAAACCGACATTTGCACCTATATAGAAAGACAATTTTTAAAAACTTTGGAAGGCGGTTGTACAGCACCAATTGGAGCAATTGCAAAATTCACCAAAGAAACTATCGAATTTAAAGGCGCCCTTTTTTCATTAGACGGAAAACAAAAATTGGAAGTCGAAAAAGTAGTTCCAATAGAACAATGGAAAAAATTAGGGTTTGAATTAGCCAAAGAAATTTTGAACAATGGCGGAGCAGCACTAATGAAAAATATTAAAGACGCATTGAAAAAATAATGAGTAATCCAATCCAAATTTTATCAACAAAAATACTTTCTGATAATCAGAAACAGGCATTAGAATCCGCAAATTTTAATGTCATTGAAGCCGATTTTATTCAAATCAAAAATCAAAAATTTGAACTTAAAGAAATCAATGACAATTTGATTATTACAAGTCAAAATGCGGCCCAAAGTTTATTACTTCAGCCAGAATTTGCAGCGTTAAAAACTAAAAATGTGTTTTGCGTTGGATTAAAAACCAAAGCATTATTAGAAGAAAATGGCTTTAATGTTATTGTTTATGTTGATTATGCTTCTGATTTAGCCGAAATAATTACTCTAATTTATGCAAACGAAAGCTACACCTTTTTCAGCGGAAATTTGCGAAAAGAAACCTTGCCAAAAGCACTAAAAGCAGCAAAAATTAAGTTTAATGAGATTCAGGTTTATGAAACTTCATTGACCCCGCAAAAAATAAAAGTTGCCGTTGAAGCAATTTTGTTTTTTAGTCCGTCGGGAGTTGAAAGTTATTTGAAAGAAAATACCATAAAAAAAGAACTTTGCTTTTGCATCGGCGAAACCACCGCGGATGCATTACCAAAAACGGTTAAAAAGATACTAATTGCAGCCAGACCCTCTATTGAGGAAGTGATTGAAGAAGTGATTGAAGAATTTAGATAAAAATAAAATTGTTAATCAAATATGCTAATAGCAAACAGCTAACAGCCAATAGCTTAAAAATTATGATAAAAAACGACCTATTTTTAAAAGCATTACGAGGAGAAACAGTAGAGCGCCCTCCCGTTTGGATGATGCGTCAAGCCGGAAGATATTTGCCAGAATTCATCGCTTTGCGTGATAAATATGATTTTTTTACGCGTTGTCAAACGCCAGAATTAGCAGCTGAAATTACGGTTCAACCCATTCGTAGAATTGGTCCTGATGTGGCGATTTTGTTCTCGGATATTT
>Ga0209550_10000873_pt1 | contig 28822 bp, 31 predicted proteins | sample LauGreSuBDMM15SN_2_FD_187567 | JGI IMG/M metagenome (GOLD analysis project Ga0209550, IMG submission 187567) | Freshwater lake microbial communities from Lake Michigan, USA - Su13.BD.MM15.SN (SPAdes) (version 5) | ecosystem: Environmental > Aquatic > Freshwater > Lake | place: Lake Michigan... | reverse complement strand
GTCGCCCTCGACTGCATAACATAGTGGTTTAGGGCGATGAGAAGGCAAGCAAGAAGTTATGGGTTTTGATCGCAAGCGTGCTGGCAAGGGCCGGGACAAACGAGATGGTTTCGGTGATGAAAGCTATGATGGTTATCGCGCGCCATCCCCCTATCAAAGTGATTTTGGTGGCGGCCGTTCAGGCGGCGGTGGATATGGCGGCGGCGGTAACAGCGGCAGCGGCGGCAGCGGTGGTGGCGGAGGTGGCTTTGGTGCCCCGCGCCGTGGCCCCGGCGGCCCACCAATGCCCGCTCAAGTCATCGGTTCTGGCAAGGGAATCGTCAAATTTTTCAATGGCCAAAAAGGTTTTGGTTTCATTCAGGTAGATGGGCGTCCCGACGACGTCTTCGTGCACATCAGCGCTGTCGAGCAAGCTGGCCTAGCTGGGCTTGCCGAAGGCCAACCGCTTGAGTTCCAACTTGTGGAACGTGGTGGCAAGGTGTCGGCAACGGATCTCGTGATCGACGGTGAGCCAATGGCCGTCAGCGAACGCGCACCGCGTCCCGACCGTCCAGCTTTTGATCGTGACCGTGCGCCGCGCGGTGATGATCGTGGTGGCTTCCGTGGTGGTGACCGCGATTCGGCTCCACGCGGTCCGCAGCGCGAATCGACTGGCGAACGAGCTAATGGCACCGTGAAATTCTTCAACGACATGAAGGGTTTTGGTTTTGTGCAGCGCGATGATGGCGGCGAAGACGTGTTTGTGCACATTTCGGCGCTTGAGCGTTCGGGCATGGGTCAAGTGACTCAGGGCGACCGTTTGGCCTTCGACATCGAAATCGACCGTCGCGGCAAATATTCGGCTACGAACCTCGGACCGCTTTCCGAATAAGCGCTGTTCTGATATTCAAAAAGGCGGGTGAAGCAATAGTCTTCGCCCGCCTTTTTTGTGTCACGACGTTACGCCTTGCCGATGGTCGCCGCCAAGAACCAAGCGCGTTGCTCGGCTTGGTCGGTCCAATCGTCAAGCAACCCATCGGTGGCATTATCGCCCGCTTCGTCAGCTAGGTCTTTGGTGTCCTTTAACGCTTTGATCAGCGTCTCATTATCTGCGTGTAGCTCTTTCAGCATCTGGGCGGCATCGGTTGCCGTCGAATCATGATCCATGACCCGCTGCTTTGCCGCGATAGAACCGATTGAGGTCAGCGTATCCTGACCCAATTTGCGCACGCGTTCGGCCACAAGGTCAGTCGTGGCGATCAGCTCTGTCGCTTGTTCGTCAAAGAGCAGATGATATTCGCGGAAATGCGGACCCGTGACATGCCAGTGAAAATTCTTGGTTTTCAAATATAACGCGTAATAATCGGCCAATAGGCCATTTAACGCGTCGGCTAATGCCTTTTTGCTATTGTCACCAGCTGCCATTGCAGTTCTCCTATATTGGGGGGAGTCTATATATGGGAACGAAGGGGTCGATTTCCAACTATGGGGCGCGTGGGCAGCGCCTTATGCCGCAATGTTGCATCATTCGCGCGCACTCGTGACGTTTTGGAGCAAATTTGGTTGGTCTGCGACCTCAACGCCCGCTTATTGGCTTGACTTTAGCCCCGCGAATCCGCATTGGCCCACATCTGTGAACAGCGCGGCTTTTTTACTGCGCAGTTTTTTGCAAAATTTTTGAACAAAAGGAATGGGCCATGGCGAAGCCAGCCACGATCAAGATCAAGCTGCTCAGCACCGCTGACACGGGCTTTTTCTACGTGACCAAGAAAAATCCACGGAACATCACCGAAAAGATGACGTTCCGCAAATATGATCCCGTCGTGCGCAAGCATGTCGAGTTCAAGGAAGCCAAAATCAAGTAAGCCAACGCGCTGCTTGAGTAAGGTATCGATCAGGGCGCTTCGGGCGCCCTTTTTGCTTGCTATAGTGGGTTGTAGAAAAGCAATTAGTGTCACATACATGCGATATTATGGCGTCGCTCCCCTCGCATGAACTAGTTGATGTGCAAAGGGTTTATCACTTCATAAATCTCGAGTATGGCCTGAGTAATTTAAGCCACCGAAGGCTCAAAATTGCCGAGCTGATGAAACTAAACGATCCGTTTGAGTTTTTTGGAGCAAATCTGTCGGAACCCAATTTACGTCGAGCTTTCTCCAAAATGAAAAAGGAGATGGCGCAGAATAGAGGTATCATTTGCTTTAGCCGGAACTGGCGAAACCCTGTCCAGTGGAGCCACTATGCCGATAAGCATCACGGGTTGTGTCTAGGCTTTGATATTCCGAGGAATCACTTAGCAGCAGTGAATTATTCGCCTAAGCGTTTCCGTATAGACGTGAATAAACTAGCGAGCATTCAATCCATAAACCCTGAAACTGCACAGGCGTTGCTTTTCACTAAATACTCGCATTGGCGCTACGAGCAGGAAATGCGAACCTTCGTGACGCTTGAGGAGGTTGACCCTGAAACAGGCCTCTATTTTGCCGATTTTTCGGACAGTTTGCGGCTAAGAGAGGTGATAATTGGCGCGCTCAGTGTCGTTACGGAAGATCAGATATTGGATGCTCTCGGCGAATTGCAATACAGTGTCGATGTGTGGAAGGCTCGACTGGCGTTCGGGTCTTTTCGCGTGGTGAGACAACAAAATAAAAAACTTTGGTGGCCCAAGTCGTCGTCGTAGCGCGGCTACCCCACAATCCCCCGCACCGCCTCCAAAAACTTCATCACGGACACTGGCTTTGACAAATAGCCCTTCGCGCCCGCGGCTATGATGCGTTCTTCGTCGCCTTTGCCCGCATAAGCGGTGACGGCTAGCACGGGGATAGCCGACAGCGCGGCGTCCTTTTGCATGGCCTCAATCAAGTCGATGCCGCTGACATGCGGCAATTGAATGTCCATGATGACAAGGTCAGGTGCAAAACTTAGCGCGCGTTCCAGCGCCAGCCGTCCATCGCGGACGCCCTCCACCGTAAACTGATGCGCGCGCAAAAGGTCGGTGAACAGCTTGAGGTTGAGTTCATTATCCTCAACGATCATCACCTTTTTACGCATACCGACCTTTTCCCGCTTTGCGTTCGTGGATGCCTTGGCTTAAGCGAAAGCCATGCATGAAACAAACGACAAGTTAGACGCATCGGGTATGGCGTTCCAGGCATTGGCTTGGGCGTTGATGGAAGTATCACGGGCGGAGCGCTTATTGTCGCTCACGGGCCTCACGCCAGAGGGCTTGCGCAACAGCGTTATGGAGCGCAGCACGCAGGCCGCGATATTATCGTTTTTGGAGGCTTATGAACCAGATCTTGTCGCATGTGCGGCGGTCATCGGGGTGTCACCCGCTTTATTGGTGCAAGCACGGCAGGAGTTAGAAGCATGAGTATCAGTGATTCCCGGCCACTTCTGATTTCAGATTGCGACGAAGTGTTGTTGCATATGATTGTCCCGTTTCGTGATTGGTTGGATGCGGCGCATCATATCCATTTCGACCTTGTCCATGGCGATTGGGGTGAAGCGCTGCGCCACAAGCATGATGGCACGGTTGTTGAACGCGGGCAGGTCTGGGATTTGCTCAATGGTTTTTTCGATACCGAAATGCACCGGCAACAGGCGATAGATGGGGCGGTAGACAGCCTCAACCGCTTGCGTGAACATGCCGATGTCGTCATCCTGACTAACCTGCTCGACCATCGGGCGGGGCCACGCACGGAGCAACTGCGGGCCGTTGGTATCGATGCGCCAGTCTATTGCAATCAAGGCGGTAAGGGTGAGGCACTTGGACGTATTCTCGAAGAATATCGGCCGAGCGTAGCGGTTTTTGTCGACGATCTGGCGCATCAGCATGAATCAGTCGGCGAACAACATCCCGATGTCTGGCGTCTACATTTTGTTGGTGAGCCGTTGCTGTGGGATCGCGTGAAGCCGTCGGCGTCTGCGCATGCACGGCTGGACCGTTGGCCGGATGCGGAGAGTTGGATTAGGGATAAGCTGGTAGCGAACGTGCCAGCGCCTGCATTGGAAAAGGTAGTATGATGATCGAAGCAAAATTGGCTGAACTGGGCATTACTCTTCCGGCACCTGCTGCGCCGGTCGCATCCTATGTGCCTGCTGTCGAAGCGAACGGGATGCTGTTCATTTCGGGGCAGCTGCCCTTTGTTGATGGCAAGGTTGTCACCGGCAAAGTCGGCGACACGCGCAGTCTTGAAGAAGGCAAGGCCGCAGCCAAGGCGTGCGGCATCATGCTGATCGCGCAGATGAAGGCGGCCCTCGGTGGCGACCTCGACCGTGTCGAACGGATCGTCAAGCTTGGCGTATTTGTCGCCTCGACCCCTGATTTCACGGATCAACCCGAAGCTGCCAATGGCGCTTCGGACTTAATGGAAGCGGTGTTCGGCGACGCGGGAAGGCACGCACGCGCTGCGGTCTCGGTCCCAGTCTTGCCGCGCAATGCAACGGTGGAGATTGACTGCGTGGTAAAGGTCCGCGCGGCCTAATGGCCGACGGCGTCACCGCCGAACTCTTAAGCAAGGTCAGCGACATTCCCGCGGACCAATGGGCTGCGTTGAATCCGCGCGGCAACCCATTTGTGGGCCACGCGTTTTTGTCCGCGTTGGAGCAATCGGGGAGCGTTGGTCCGGGCACGGGATGGGCGCCGGCGCCGGTGCTGATTCGCGATGCAAATGGCATTCCTGCGGCGGCGCTTCCTGCCTATCTTAAAACCCACAGTCAGGGCGAATATGTGTTCGACCATCATTGGGCGGACGCGTTTCATCGGGCGGGCGGGCAATATTATCCCAAGCTACAAATAGCCGCGCCATTCTCGCCCGTGCCGGGGCCGCGATTGTTAGTACGCGACCCAGCGATGGCTTTGCCCATTTTGCGGGCGGCGGAAGCAATTGTGGACCAGAATGGCCTGTCGTCCGCGCATGCGACCTTTGTGGAGGAAGCCGAGCTGCCGCAATTTCGCGCGGCGGGATGGCTGACGCGGGTCGGCACGCAATTTCATTGGCAGAATCGCGATTATGCGAATTTTGAAGACTTTCTGGGTGCGCTGTCTTCACGCAAGCGTAAGGCAATCCGCAAGGAACGTGCAGGCGCGCAAGATGCGGTGCGGATAGAGCAAATTTCAGGTGCGGATATTACGCCGGAACATTGGGATGCGTTCTGGATATTCTATCAGGATACTGGTGCGCGCAAATGGGGCACGCCCTATCTGACCCGCGCCTTTTTCGACATCATCGGAACAAGCATGCGTGACAGCATCGTGTTGTTTTTGGCTTTTGACGACGAGCGCCCGATTGCTGGCGCACTCAATTTTGTCGGGCCCGATTGCCTCTATGGCCGCTATTGGGGCTGCACCCGCGACGTGCCATTTCTGCACTTTGAGCTGTGTTATTATCAGGCGATTGATTATGCCATCGCCAACGGCCTCGCTCGCGTTGAGGCTGGCGCACAAGGCGAACATAAATTGGCGCGCGGTTATGAAGCGGTGCCGACCTATTCGGCGCATTATATCGCCAATGAAGGGTTCCGAAATGCTGTCGCCGATTTTCTGGAGCGCGAAACACGGGCGATGGAACGCGAGATTGAATTTTTGGGCGAAATGGCGCCGTTCAAAAAAGGCTGAAGATTCAGGGCAAGCCCTTCCGGCTTGCAAGACCTTAAGGAGCGAAGCCGCAAAGCTTTTGCCTTCACGCCTCTTCGTGCCTTTGCGTTTTGCCACGCCTGAAATGCGGGCCACCAAAACATTTTACTGCGCATGCGCACAGGTCTTGCAATCCGCTTTTTAATCGCGCACTTAAATGCAGAGAGAGGAATCAGCCCATGAGCACACCAAGCCCGCAGGAACTTAACCGTTTTGAAAAGCACTGCGACGCGTGGTTCTCTGAAAACACGGTACGCGACCCCGGTTTCATGCTGCCTTTGACCTTTATGGAAGTGTCGACGGATCAGCAATTTGATTTCCTGCGCGATTGGCAACGCAAGGTTTATGAGGCGGGCTATTTCGGCATGTCCTGGCCCACCGAATATGGCGGCTATGGTATGCATCCCGAATATCAGCGGATCGCCACGCGGATCATGAAAAGCCATGATGCGCCCATCATGCTGAATGCGATTGCCAATGGCTGGACGGGGCCCTTGTTGCTGGACATTGGCCGTGAGGAGGACAAACGCCGTTTCATCAAGCCTATGCTTTCGGCGGAAGAAATCTGGTGTCAGGGCTTTTCGGAACCCGAGCATGGTTCCGACCTTGGCAGCGCGCAGACCAAGGCGGTCAGGGATGGCGACGAATATGTCATCAACGGGTCCAAAATCTGGACATCCTTGGGCGATCGCGCCGATTATATGATCCTGCTCGCGCGGACATCGAATGACGGACCAAGCAAATATGCAGGGCTCTCGTTTTTCCTTGCGCCCATGAAAATTCCCGGCGTTGAAACGCGGCGGTTGAAGAAACTCACCGGCGAATATGGTTTTACCCAATGCTTTTTTACCGACGCGCGCATACCGGCATCGGGCCTTGTCGGCGAAGAAGGGCAAGGCTGGATGGTCGCGATGAAAACGTTGGAATATGAACGCGGCGCGAAGGTTAATCCGGTCGGCGGCTATTTCGTTAAGGAAATGGATGTGATGGGCGTTGTCGATATGGCACGGTCAGCCAAGCGGGGCGGTAAGCCAGTGCTGGATGATCCCGTCATGCGCGACAGGTTGGTTGATTATATGATCGAGATTCAGGCGCTGAACCTCAACAACCAACGCCGCCGCATGGCTCCGCTGACCAGTGACCGTCCGATGGGGCTTGCGTTGATGAACAAGCTGGCGCGCACCGAATTAGTGCGCGAATTGACCGAATTCTCGCTCCAGTTTCAGGGCACGCGCGCGGGCTATTATGTTGGTGACGAAAATGCGGTCGATGATGGCTATTGGCACCGGTCTTACCTCAATAGCTTTTCCGCCACGATTGGCGGCGGCACCAGCCAGATTCAGAAGAACATTATCGGCGAACATGTGCTTGGCCTGCCCAAGGGGCGGTAGGTAAGCTTTATTTGCCATTCCCGTGGAAGCGGGGGAGCGAAGTGACCGCGAGGTCAATCCATGGCTTGGCGGTATTGCACCAAGCGATGGCGTGTGGAGTTGAAGATTAGACCATGGATACCTGCTTTCGCGGGTATGACATTAAACGAGGTGTAAATGTCCGAAGTCCTAACCCAAGCTCAGGACGGTGTCCTGATCATCACCATCAACCGGCCCGAGGCCAAGAATGCGGTCAATCAGGCGGTGGCACAAGGCGTCGCTGCGGCCATGGAGCAGCTCGACAGCGACAAGAGCCTGAACGCAGGCATCATCACGGGCGCTGGCGGTACTTTCTGCTCTGGCATGGACCTGAAGGCCTTTCTGCGCGGTGAACTGCCCAGCATCAAGGGCAAGGGTTTTGCAGGCTTTATTGAATCTCCACCGGCCAAGCCGCTCATTGGAGCCGTGGAGGGCTATGCGCTCGCCGGTGGCATGGAAATTGCGGTTGCTTGCGACCTGCTCGTGGCGAATGACAAGGCGCAGTTCGGTATCCCTGAGGTGAAGCGCAGCCTTGTCGCGGCTGCGGGTGGTTTGCTGACCCTCCCATCGATTATCGGCAAACGTATGGCGATGGAACTTGCGCTGACGGGTGATTTTATCTCGGCACAGCGGGCCTATGAAATAGGCTTTGTAAACCGCGTGACGGACGGCGCCGCCATTGATGCCGCGCTTGAGCTTGCGGCCAAGATAGCCGCCAACGGTCCGCTGGCACTGATTGCAACCAAGCGGGTCATTAACGAACGACCCGACTGGAATTCGACGGAGATGTGGCAGAAGCAGAGCGAAATTTGTGCGCCTGTTTTTGCATCGAAGGACTCACGCGAAGGCGCGCTGGCCTTTGCCGAAAAACGTAAACCAAACTGGCAGGGGGAGTAACGTGGGCCATCCGACCGTCCACGCCGCCGCAAACCCTGATAAGCCCGCTGTCATCATGGCGGGATCAGGCGAGACCATATCATATAAGCAACTTGATGAACGTTCCAATCAGTGCGCCCATTTGTTTCGGTCGCTTGGGCTTCAGCATGGTGACACCGTGGCAATTTGCCTCGAAAACCGAGCCGAATTTTTCGATCTTGTCTGGGGCGCGCAACGGGCGGGCCTGATCTATGTGGCAATCAGTTGCCGTCTTACGGCGTCCGAAATCGATTATATCCTGAAGGACAGCGGGTCGAAGGCGCTTTTTGCCTCGCCTTATCTTGGCGCCGTGCTGGACCAGATTGAAAGCCCCGTGACGCGTTTTATCCTTGGCGGCGCATATGTCGGATGGGAAAATTACGCTGATGCGGTTGCCGCTATGCCGATCACGCCGGTGGCAGATGAGCGCGCAGGCACTGACATGTTGTATAGTTCCGGCACGACGGGGCAACCAAAGGGTATTCGCTTTCCGCTGCCCGAAGACGCCGATATAGCGGCACCCAATGTGCTTGCTGGCCTTGCCATGATGGCGTTCAAATTTTCAGGCGATAGTATCTATTTATCGCCAGCGCCGCTCTATCATGCCGCACCTTTACGCTGGTGTGCGGCGGTGCACCGCCTGGGCGGCACGGTCGTAGTGATGGAGAAGTTCGATCCTGAAACCGCGCTCGCTGCTATCGAGAGATACAAGATTACCGCCAGCCAATGGGTGCCAACGCATTTCGCGCGCATGCTGAAGCTGCCTGAAGATGTGCGCGCTAAATATGACGTGTCCAGCTTGCAGAGCGCCGTTCACGCCGCCGCGCCATGTCCCGTCCCTATTAAGGAGGCGATGATTGAATGGTGGGGCCCGGTCCTTCGCGAATATTATGCCGGGACTGAGGGGCAGGGGATAACCTTCATCTCCAGCGAGGAATGGCTGACGCACAAGGGTTCGGTTGGCCGCGCGTTAAACGCGGTGATGCATATCTGCGACGACAATGGCGATGATGTGCCGATTGGCCAAGAAGGCACCGTGTTCTTCGAAAGCGCCGCGTCATTCAGTTACCATAATGATCCCGAAAAAACCAAAGGCGCGACCAATAAACACGGCTGGACCACGCTTGGTGATGTCGGCAGGTTGGATGAAGAGGGCTATCTCTACCTGACAGACCGTAAAAGCTTCATGATTATTTCGGGCGGGGTTAATATCTATCCGCAAGAGATCGAAAACCATCTGGTGACGCACCCCCGCGTCCGCGATGTCGCGGTGATCGGCGGCCCGCATGACGAAATGGGCGAGGAAGTGATTGCGGTGGTCCAGCCACTCGACATGGCCGACGCAGGCGATGATTTGCGCGCTGAACTCGCCGCCTACGCACGTGAAAAATTGTCAGGCGTTAAAATCCCGCGCCGCATTGATTTCCGCGAAGAGCTTCCCCGCCATGACACCGGAAAATTATACAAACGCCTGCTGCGCGATGAATATTGGGCAAAGCAGGACAAGCCGACAACTTGAGGCTATAACGCCGCAGACTGATGAGGAGATAGACCATGACCATCCAATATAAAAATCTGATCAACGGCGAACTGGTGGATAACGGCAAATGGATTGATGTCGTGAACCCTGCGACAGAAAAAGTCATTGGCCAGGTGCCCGATTGCGGTCAGGCCGATCTAGACAAGGCGGTTGCCGCCGCGCGCGCTGCGTTCCAAACATGGAAAAAAACGAGCGTCGAAGAACGCCGCGCTCTGTTCGCGAAAATGGCAGACGTGATCAAGACGAACAGTGACGAACTGATGCGTCTGCTCACCGCCGAACAGGGCAAGCCGCATATGCAGGCGGGCAGTGAAATCGCCGGTTGTGTGGGCATGACGCGCGCTTTGCCAATGCTGAATCTGGAAGAGAAAATCACTGAGGACAGCGACAAGCGTCTCAGCCGTACCCGCCGCGTTCCTGTTGGCGTGGTTGGCGGCATCGTACCGTGGAACTTCCCTGTGTTGATGGCGATTCAGAAGATCGTGCCTGCTTTATTGTCGGGCTGTACGATGGTACTCAAGCCATCGCCGTTCACGCCGCTGGCGACCTTGCGCTTGGCCGAACTGGTGGCGGCCGTATTCCCGCCGGGCGTACTCAACATCATCACGGGTGGCGACGCGCTTGGACCATTGCTGACGTCGCACCCCGACATCGACAAGATCACCTTCACCGGATCGACCGCCACTGGCAAGCGCGTCATGGAATCGGCATCGAAGGACCTAAAGCGCATTACGCTTGAATTGGGCGGTAATGATGCCGCTATCGTTCTACCCGATGCCGATGTGGGCAAGGTGGCGGAAAAGCTTTTTTGGGCAAGCTTTTACAATGCAGGTCAAGTCTGCATCGCGGCCAAGCGCATCTATATTCATGAAGATATTTATGACGAACTGTCCGCCGCGATTGCGGCTTATGCCAAGGCGGTTAAAGTCGGCGATGGCGCTGAGCAGGGCACCGCAATTGGCCCTATTCAGAACAAGCCACAATATAAGCGCGTGTTGGAGCTTATTCAGGACGCCAAGGACAAGGGTTATAAATTCCTCGCCGGCGGCGACCATGACCCGTCCATTCCCGGCTATTTCGTGCCCGTCACCGTGCTTGATAACCCCCCCGAAGACGCACGGATTGTGGCCGAGGAGCAATTTGGCCCCGTCATGCCGTTGATGAAGTTTTCGACGATCAATGAAGTCATCAGCCGCGCCAACGCTTCGGATTATGGACTGGCCGGATCCATCTGGACCAGCAACCCAGAGGCTGCGGTCGAAGTCGCCGAACAGCTGGAAACAGGAACTGTCTGGATTAACGAGTCCATGCATCTTGCTCCCAACGCGCCTTTTGCAGGACATAAGCAGTCCGGCTTCGGGGCGGAACTAGGTGAGGAAGGCTTGCTTGAATTCACTTATCCGCAGGTAATCACTATAGCGCGCGAGGCAGCTTAAGCATTAACGCGCGAAGATAAGCTGCGTCACCCCCGACTTGATCGGGGGTCCATGGTCCGCAATGTCGATTTAAACCTTCGGGTCGGACCATGGGTTCCCGCTTTCGCGGGAATGACAATGGTTCGTGATAATCTCGCCACTGCTTCTCCCTTGACTCTCCCCTTTCAAAGTTTAGTCGTCTGATTAAATTTCGAACAACAGGAGAGTGAATATGGCACATGCCTATATTGTGGATGCGGTTCGTACCGCTGGTGGCCGTCGCGGTGGCAAGCTTGCGGGCGTACATGCTGTCGATTTGGGTGCTGCTGTGCTCGACGCGATTGCTGACCGTAATGATTTCGATCCTGCCGCGATCGAGGATGTCATCATGGGCTGCGTGTCGCAAGGTGGCGAACAAGCTGGCGACGTTGGCCGTAACATTGTGCTTGCCTCGCGCTTGCCTAATTCGATCCCTTCCGTCAGCATCGACCGCCAGTGTGGATCGTCACAGCAGTCAATGATGTTTGCCGCGCAAGGTGTCATGTCGGGTACACAGGACATTGTGCTGGCCGCTGGCATCGAAAGCATGACGCGGGTGCCTATGGGTGCGACATCTATGTTGTTCAAAAAAGAAGGCATGGGCACATATAAAAGTCCGCGTTTGGAAGAAGCCTATCCGGGTATCATGTTCAGCCAATTCATGGGCGCTGAAATGCTGGTGCAAAAATATGGCTTTACCCGCGAGGATCTTGACCAGTTTGCGCTGGAATCGCACCATAAGGCAATTGCGGCCACGCAAAGCGGTGCATTTGCCAATGAAATCGTTGGCATGGAAGTCGATACGCCAGAGGGCAAGATCGTCCACAATAGCGACGAAGGCATCCGCTATGACGCGACCTTTGAAAGTCTGTCCGGTGTCAAATTGCTGCAGGAAGGCGGGAGCATTACCGCCGCCAACGCGAGCCAGATTTGCGACGGCGCATCGGCGGTTCTGATCGTATCGGAAAAGGCGTTAAAAGAACATGGCCTGACCCCGCGCGCACGGATCGTTAACTTGACGGTCACGGCGGGTGACCCAGTGATCATGTTGGAAGAACCATTGTTCGCAACCGACCGTGCGTTTCAGCGTGCCGGCATGAAAATGTCCGATATCGATTTATATGAAGTAAATGAAGCATTCGCACCAGTGCCTTTGGCATGGCTGAAGCACACAGGCGGTGACCGTTCAAAGATCAACGTCAACGGCGGCGCGATTGCGCTCGGACATCCATTGGGTGCGTCGGGTACAAAATTGATGGCAACGTTGCTCAATGCGCTCGAAGCACGTGGTGGGCGCTACGGCCTGCAAACGATGTGCGAAGGCGGCGGTCAGGCCAATGTCACGATTATTGAGCGGGTTTAGTCCGCAACCAGATAAACTCACCGTAGCCCTGAGCCTGTCGAAGGGCGCTTATCGGTTAAACGCGCTTCGACGCAGCTCAGCACTACGGTATTTAAAAAAGGAACTTACGTGAAACTGGACTCAACAGTCGCAGCCGTCGTTACAGGCGGCGCATCGGGCCTTGGCGAAGCAACTGTACGGGCGCTCGCTGCAAAGGGTGTGAAGGTCGCGATTTTCGACTTGCAAGCCGATAAGGGCGAAGCGTTGGCCGCTGAAATTGGCGGCGTGTTTTGCAACGTCAATGTGACGAGCGACGAAAGCGTTGATGCTGGTTTTGCCAAGGCACGCGCGGCGCATGGTCAGGAACGTATCTTGGTGAACTGCGCTGGAACGGGCAATGCCGCCAAGACCGCTAGCCGTTCGAAGGAAGACGGTTCGATCAAGCATTTTCCGCTCGATGCCTTTGACCGCATCATTCAGATCAACCTCGTTGGCACGTTCCGCTGCATCGCAAAGTCGGCAGCGGGCATGTTGACGCTGGAGCCAATGGAAGATGGTGAACGCGGCGCAATGGTTAACACCGCGTCGGTCGCAGCAGAAGACGGCCAGATGGGGCAAGCGGCATATTCCGCATCCAAGGGCGGTGTTGTTGGCATGACCTTACCCATCGCGCGCGATTTGATGAGCGAAGGCATTCGCGTCAACACGATCTTGCCGGGCATTTTCAACACGCCATTGATGAATGGTGCACCGCAAGCCGTCAAAGATGCGCTTGCGGCATCCGTGCCATTCCCGAAGCGCCTTGGTTATCCGCACGAATTTGCGCAAGTTGCGATGACGATGATCGAATGTGGCTATTTCAACGGCGAAGACGTGCGCGTCGATGGCGCAATCCGCATGGCGCCGCGTTGATCGCATGACCGAGTTTACCCAAATCCAATATGTTGTCGCTGACGGCATCGCGACCCTAACTATGCATCGTCCCGAAAAGATGAATGCGTTCACCAATGTGATGATGGGCGAGATGTGCGCAGCATTTGATCTGGTGGATGCCGATGATGCTGTGCGTGCGGTCATTGTAACGGGGGCAGGGGAACGTTCCTTTTGTGCGGGCGCGGACCTTACGCCGGATGCGGGTGGCGACGTGTTTGCGAGCCGATCGGAGGTTGAATCCCTTTCGGACGAACGCGTGCGCGATTCCGGCGGGCGGCTGACGCTGCGGATTTTTCAATGCAAAAAACCCGTCATCGGCGCCATCAACGGCGCGGCGGTGGGCATTGGTGCAACGATGCAATTGGCGATGGATTTCCGTTTGGCGAGTGACACTGCGCGCTTTGGCTTTGTCTTTGCGCGGCGCGGCATTGTGCCAGAGGCGGCCTCTAGCTGGTTCCTGCCGCGCTTGGTGGGCATGCAACAGGCGTTGGAATGGTGCATGACGGGCCGGGTGTTCGATGCCGTCGAGGCGTTGAATGGCGGCCTCGTCCGTTCTGTTCACGCGCCGACCGAATTGATGGAGGCAGCGCAGGCGCTGGCGCGGGAGATTGCGGACAATACGGCGCCGGTTTCCATTGCCCTCACGCGGGCCATGTTGTGGCGGGTCTCTGCGGCGGACCACCCGATGGCCGCGCACGCGATCGACAGCCGAGCAATTTACCGCCGTTCGCGGTCCGGTGATGCGAAAGAGGGCATCGCCAGCTTTCTGGAGAAGCGCAGTCCGGTCTACCCCGACAAAGTGTCCACAGACTTGCCTGACTTCTTCCCATGGTGGGACGAACCTGTTTATAAGTAACCTTAGGCAAAGCGGGGCGGGCACCAATGGCAACAACAGGACCAAAAGTGGCAAGCGATACAGGCGATGGGAGCAATGCGCGCGATCAATTGATTGAGTCTGCGAGCCAGATCATGCGCGAAGGCGACACGATTGACCTGTCATTGTCAGAATTGTCGCTGCGTGCCGACCTGAACAGCGCTTTGGTCAAATATTATTTCGGCAATAAGAACGGCCTGATGCTGGCGTTGCTTGATCGCGACATGGGCAATATCGTGCAAAGTCTTGGCGCTTTAATGGCCAAAGACATGGAGCCTGCCGAAAAATTGCGTATCCATATTGGCGCTGCAATCGACACCTATCACGCCTTTCCTTATCTCAATAGTTTGTTGATGCGCATGGTCCGCGACAGCGCCCCTGCCGAAGCGGCGCGCATTGCGGAACTTTACTTGAAACCGATTTCCAATGTCTACGAAGTGCTTATTGCGCAGGGCATAAAGGCAGGCAAGTTCCGCGAAATCGACCCGCAATTTTTCTACTTCACGGTAACAGGCGCAGCCGACCGTTTCTATTCATCGCGGTTAGTGCTGCGCCATTGTTACAACCAGGACGATTTCGACGAGAATATGCGCGATGCCTATCGGGAGCATAGCATTGACCTGATCATGCGCGGGTTGTTGGTTTAGGTTTATGCTCTCCCGATGGGAGAGGGAATTACATCCCCAATGCGGCCTTAATCTCATCCCCATCAGCATCCAGCATCGGTGGGTGCGCATAGTTTGTCACGGGCGTTCCGGCATAATGCACGGGATGCTTCATCGACCGATATCTGCCGATATCTGGCGACTCCAACTCTTCAAAAAACCCGACATCGGCCAAATGCGGATCGGCTAGCACATCCGCCATGCGGTTATATTTCATCGCCGGAATGTCATGCTGTGCCAACAGATCAAGCCATTCATCAGTTGTGTACAGCTCACTAACTTCCTCAATCAACGCGTAAAGCTCGCCTGTATGCTTGGTGCGATCCTGATAGGTTGCAAAGCGGGGATCATCAAACACATTGGGCCGCCCACCCAGTTCGAAAAACTTTGCCCATTGCCGGTCGTTATAGGGGACAATGGCAATGAAACTGTCCTTTGTGGGATAAGGCCGCCGACGCGGGTTAACGGACCGCGTATAGCCCATGCGGCCATTGCCGGGGACGAAGGTTTCGCCCCACAGATTTTCAACCATGTTGAACCAAGTGAAGCATTCGAACATCGGCACTTGGACAAACTGCCCGCCTTGTCCGCCCGCGCGCGCCAGCAGCGCCGCCATAGTTGCGTTGGCCGCAAACAAGCCGCTTACCTTATCGGCAACCAGACTTGGCGCATAATTGGGCCGCTTGCCGTCACGTTGTTCACTTAACGCGGCAAAGCCAGAAGCGGCTTGAATGATGTCATCATAGGCCTGTCGTTCACCATAAGCGCCGCCCGCGCCAAAGCCGGCGCAGTGGACATAAACTATATTGGGATTCATCGCCTTCACCGCCTCATAGCCAAAACCAAGCCGCTCGACGCCGGCCATGCGGACATTGTGGATGAACACATCGGCATCTTCCAACAATGCCTCAAGCACCGCTTTGTCTTCAGGTTTTTTGATGTTCAGGTTGATCGCTTTTTTGTTGCGGTTAAGCGCGATGAAAATCGGCCCATGCTGCTTGGTGGGTGAATCGCCACCGTGACGCATCAGATCGCCGGGCGTGTTACCTTCGCTATTTTCAATCTTGATAACTTCCGCGCCCAAGTCTGCAAATTGCAAAGTGGCATAAGGCCCAAGCACCACCGTAGACATATCAATGACCTTAATGCCTTTCAGCGGTCCGGTTGGTTCTGTGTCCCATGTCAATTTCGGCCATTTTGCCATTTCCGCTCTCCCAAAAGCCTTGCATCGACAGCTAGCATATTTAAGCGTGCAGTTAAGAGATAATCGGGAGTGTAACATGGGCATTTTTGACGCGAGCGCGCCGGTGATCATTGGCGCAGGCGAGGCAAGCCGTAAGACCGTTGCCGGCGAATGGCCCGCCCCGCGTGATCTGGCGGGGGCTGCAATCAAGATTGCGCTTGCCGACACCGGGCAAGCTCAAGCCGTTTCCGCCGCGATTGACACCATCGCCGCTATCCGCACGTTCGAGGATAGCGGGGTGAGTCTAGGCACAGGGTCGCCCGACAACGCGCCGGAGGCCTTTGGCGCGGTAGGCGAGGTCACGGCTAAACGCCTGATCTATGCTGATGTCGGCGGCCAAAGCCCGCAGGCGATGTTGAACGAACTGGCCGGTGACATAAGGCGCGGTATTTGCGACATGGCGGTGTTGGTCGCGGCTGAAGCAACGGGCACTGCCAAGCGCGCACGCAAGGCGGGCGTATCCTTGGACTGGAGCCTTCCTTCGGACACCCCGTTCGACAATCGGCTGACCAGCTTCCCGATCCTAAGCCGCACCGAAATCCGCCATGGCATCATTTCCATGCCGCTGGCGTATAGCCTGATTGAAAATGCGCGGCGGATGGCGTTGGGATTAAACGCCGATGCTTATGCGCGGAAAATGGCTGCCTTGTGGTCAGCATTCTCTTCAAAGGCCGAAACACGCGCGCATGCTCAATTCCCGGGTTTTCGGTCGCCCGAATCGTTGCTCAGCGACGACAATGCCAATTACCCGCTGACGGACATCTACCGCCGCTGGCATGTGGCGCAGGACGCGGTTGATCTAGGTGGCGCGATTATTCTGACAAGCGCAGGCAAGGCCCGGGAATTGGGTGTGCCGCAAGACAAATGGGTGTGGTTGGCGGGCGCTGCTGAAGCGGCAGAGCCGCCCTTGTCCGAACGCGCGGTCATTCATCGTTCCGCCGCGCTCGATTTTGCTATCCCCGCGGCGCTGGATCAAGCGGGCATCGCTGCGGCGGACCTTGGCCCCGTGGATATTTATAGCTGTTTTCCCTGCGCCGTATTTGCAGCGGTGGACAGCATGCAAGATGCAGGCCGATCGCTTGGTGACTATACCCTCACCGGCGGGCTCAGCTTCTTTGGCGGGCCGGGCAATGGCTATGGCGTGTATAATATCGCCGCGATGGTCGACGCGCTGCGCCATGATGGGTCAAAGCCCGCTTTGGTTGCGGCCAATGGCGGCGTGATGTCAAAGCAAGCGGTCGGGATTTACACCGCAGCACAGCCAGCCATCGCATGGTCGGGCGACGTTGCAAAGGGCTATGCACCTACACCGCGCGCGCTCGATGATATGCCGCAGGGCAAGGCGCGGGTGCGCAGCTTTGTGCGGTCAGCGGGCAAGGACGGTTTTGGTCCGGCAACAATGTTACTCGAAACCGAAGGTGGCGCGCGCGCGATGGCGGTGATTGATTGTCCGGTGGATGCCGACCTTGGCAACGCGGTCGTAGACGTCACCTCGGGCGAAAAACGCCATATTGCGACGCTCGTCTGATAATCTAAGGTTCATCGCGCTGCTCTTATGATATGGGCATTGCGTGAAACGGAGAAATTCGATGCATATGCTTAAATTTACCGCTCTTGCTCTTCCGCTCATGTTGGTCGCTGCGTGCGGACAAGTGGACAGCACGCCAAAGCCGCTGACCGAGAAACAGAGCGCGGTGCTTATGAAGGAACTGAACGGTAAGGTCGCGGGCACGCCGGTAAACTGCATCAGCGACTTTAACGCCACCAACACCATCCGCGTCAGCGACAATATCCTGCTCTACCGCGTGTCGGGCCGTCTGCTGTACCAAAACAACCTGCGCTCCGCGTGCAGCGGATTGGCGCGTGACGATGACATCATTGTGTCCGAACAATTTGGTGGCCAGAAATGCAAAGGCGACATCATCCGCCTTGTGGACCGGACCAGCGGCATGACCGGCGGTGTTTGCAGCCTTGGCGAGTTTGTGCCTTATCGTAGCGAGAAGACGACGGATTAGTTGAACTTCGTGCGATGGCCAGTTCTTGTTCGCGGACAATGGCTGCGCACTTGCGACTTCGCCTCTGGGCTGGCAAAGGGGCGCTTCTAACCGCAGTTGAAAGCAAGATACTCCATGTCTGAGATGATCCGTGTCACCCTTCCCGATGGCTCTGCCCGTGAAGTTGCGCGTGGCACTACCCCTGCGGACATTGCTGCCGCGATTGGTCCCGGCCTTGCCAAGGCGGCGATTGCGGCGCGCGTGGATGGCGAATTGCGCGATATCATGCGCCCGATGGAGGCCGATGCTGAACTGGCGTTGGTGACCAGCCGAGACGAGACGGATGCGCTTGAACTCGCCCGCCATGATTTTGCGCATATATTGGCAGAGGCGGTGCAGGCGTTGTTTCCCGGTACGCAAATCACCTTTGGTCCATCGACCGATGACGGTTTTTATTATGACGTGATGGCACCTGCCAAACGCGGCCCGTTCACGATGGATGATCTGCCCGCGATTGAGGAACAAATGCGCGCGATCATCCGCGCCGACAAGCCGCTGCGCCGCGAAGTCATGGCGCGTGACGCCTTGATTGCCACATGGCAGAATGCGGGCGAAAGTTTTAAGGCAGAGTGGGCGGCGGAATTGCCGGAGGGCGAGGAATTGTCCGTCTATTGGTCCGGCAATGACTGGATGGACATGTGCCGTGGTCCGCATCTGGCCTCGACCGGTAAGTTGGATGCTGCGGCGTTCAAGCTGACGCGCGTTGCCGGTGCCTATTGGCGTGGCGACCAGAATAATCCGCAATTAAGCCGCATTTACGGCACGGGCTGGCTGAATAAGAAACAGTTGGACGCGCATCTGCTCCGGTTGGAAGAGGCCGCCAAGCGCGACCATCGCCGTCTGGGCCAGGACATGGACTTGTTCCATTTGCAGCAAGAGGCACATGGTTCGGTGTTCTGGCATCCCAATGGCTATCTGATCTGGCGCGAACTTGAGGGCTATATGCGCCGCGCGATTGACGGCGCTGGTTATAAAGAAGTCAAAACGCCGCAAGTCATGGATGCACGGCAATGGGAGCAATCGGGGCATTGGGGCAAATATCGCGCCAATATGTTCGTGATCCCTGATGAAGTGCCCAATGTCGACGATGAAGGCCCCGTGATTTCGGGCGATGCCGACTGGATGGCGTTGAAGCCGATGAACTGCCCTGCGCATGTTCTGATTTTCCGCCAGGGTATTAAGTCCTATCGCGACCTGCCATTGCGCATTTACGAAAATGGTTGCTGTCACCGCAATGAACCGCATGGTGCGTTGCATGGCCTGATGCGCGTGCGTCAGTTTACGCAGGATGATGCGCATATATTCTGCCGCGAAGACCAGATTGTCGAGGAGGTGCAGGCCTTCTGCGCGCTGGCCGACAGAGTGTACAAGGAATTTGGTTTTACCTATTCGATCAAGCTCGCGTTGCGCCCCGACCAGCGTTTTGGTTCGGATGCGGATTGGGATAAGGCCGAAAACGAACTGCGCGATGCCGTGGTCCGTGCTGGCCTTGCGACGGCTGAATTTGGTTGGGAAGAACTGCCCGGCGAAGGCGCTTTCTATGCGCCAAAGCTCGAATGGCATTTGACCGACGCGATTGGCCGGACATGGCAGGTCGGCACGATCCAATCCGACCGCGTGTTGCCCCAGCGGCTAGATGCAAGCTATGTTGGAGAGGATGGCGCACGCCACCGTCCCGTCATGCTGCACCGCGCGATCTTTGGCAGTTATGAACGCTTCATCGGCATCTTGATCGAACATTATGCGGGCCGTTTCCCCGTCTGGCTCGCGCCGGTGCAAGCCGTGGTCGCAACGATCACATCGGAGGCTGACGGCTATGCGCATGATGTGACCGCAAAGTTGAAGGCGGCGGGCATTCGGGTTGAGGCCGATACCCGCAACGAAAAAATCAATTACAAGGTGCGCGAGCATAGCGTCGCCAAGGTGCCGCATTTGCTTGTCGTTGGTATGCGTGAGGCCGAAGAAGGTAAGGTTGCGATTCGCAGCCTTGGTTCGGATGGTCAGCGTATCATGACGCTGGATGAAGCGATTGCTATGCTGTCGCATGAAGCCACACCGCCGGATTTACGTTAAGACGATCTTTAAGGAGATAGCGATGAAAACACTTCCATTGACGCTTGCTGCCGTGTTTTTCTTGGCCGCGTGCCAGCAACCTGCGGCGGACGAAAACGCCGAAACCCCAGCGGCAACAGCAGATGCGACCGCCAGCTACAATGCCGCACAAAAGGCTTATGCCGCCGCCAATGACAAGATGCATGCCGGAATGGGCAATATCAACGCCGACGCCGATGTTGCGTTCATGCAAGGCATGATCCCGCACCATGTGGGTGCGGTTGAAATGGCGAAGGTTGCGCTGGAACATGGCAAGGACCCTGAAGTGCGGGCGCTTGCGCAAAAGGTCATCGCCGCACAAGAAGCTGAGATCAAGCACATGCAGGCCTGGCTCGACAAAAAAGGCGTAGCTGCGGAAAAGCCGCTGACCGCCGCTGACCATGCCGCTATGGGGCACTGAACATTCAAGACCTGATTGGAATTACCACAGCGCAATTGTCGCTGTTGGCGGCCATGACCTTTGGCGCGGCCTATATTCGCGGGCTGACCGGTTTTGGTATGGCCATCATTCTTGTGCCATTGTTCGGGTTGATCGTGAAGCCGGGTGAGGCGGTGGTTATTGGCATATTGCTTCAGGTGCTGATTGGGCCTGTTGGCTTTAAAGTCATTTACGCGGACGCCCACCGCCAGAGCGCATTGATGATTGCGGCGTTTGCCATGTTGGCAACGCCCCTGGGGATATGGCTGCTGATGCATACCAGCCCAGATGTTGCACGGTTGATGATCGCCGGAATCGCCATTGGGGCGTTTGTGCTCGTGCTGCTGCCGCAACGCGGGGAACTGCGTCCCGGGCCGAAGGAAACCGCACTTACCGGCATTGCCTCGGGCATATTGACGGGTTTTGCGGCGATGCCGGGCCCGCCCGTCGTACCCTTTTATCTGCGCCAGCCTATCCCGCCCAAGGAAGCGCGCGCATCGATGATGCTGGTGTTTTTCGCCACTGCGATTGCAGGCACGATATCGGCATTTGTCCTTGGACTGGCGAACGCGCATTTATTGTGGCTGTCGCTTGCGCTGTTCCCGTCGGTGCTTGTCGGCAACTGGCTTGGTGCGAAATCCTTTGGCAGGGTGCCGCCGACTTTGTGGCGCAGCTTCGTCGCGGGCGTTCTTGGCCTTGCCGGGCTTTCGGCCGTTCTGCGGCTGCTAAATTAGGTGTTTACGGCCTAACCCTTATTTCCCGAATTTGCGCTGCGTCTTGCCATAGCGCATTTTGCGTGTGCCGGGCTGCCCTTCGGTCGCGCGGCCTTTGGGTGCTGCGACATGCTGTGGATGCGGCAGGCCAAGCTCGGTTGCCTCCAAAGACCGGATTTCGTCACGCAGGCGGCCAGCTTCTTCAAACTCTAAATCGGCTGCAGCGGCGCGCATCTTCTTTTCCAGGTCTTCGATATAGGCGCGCAAATTGTGCCCAACGAGGTTGTTGGCACCCTCGGCGTCAATCTCGACCAATACAGAATCGCGGCTGGCGCTATCGGCGACAATGTTGTGAATATCGCGCTTGATTGTGGCTGGGGTGATCCCATGTTCTATATTGTAAGCATGCTGCTTTTCACGGCGGCGGTCGGTTTCGCGGATGGCGCGTTCCATGCTGCCAGTCATGCGGTCGGCATAGAGGATCACGCGGCCCTCGACGTTGCGCGCAGCGCGGCCGATGGTCTGGATTAAGGACGTTTCGCTGCGCAGGAAACCTTCCTTGTCGGCATCCAATATCGCGACCAACCCGCATTCGGGAATATCGAGACCTTCCCGCAGCAAGTTTATTCCCACTAGCACGTCATACACGCCGCGTCGCAAATCGCGGATCAGCTCAATACGCTCCAAAGTCTCAACGTCGCTGTGCATGTAGCGCACGCGCAGCCCCGCTTCATGCATGAACTCCGTCAGATCCTCGGCCATCCGCTTGGTCAGGGTGGTGACCAACGTGCGGAACCCTGCCTCTGCCGTTTTGCGGCATTCGTTGATGCAATCCTGCACTTGGTCTTCGACAGGTTTAATCTCAACTGGCGGGTCGATGAGGCCGGTTGGACGAATGACCTGTTCGGCAAAGACGCCGCCCGATTGCTCCATTTCCCACCCGCCCGGCGTTGCCGATACGCACACCGTTTGCGGGCGCATAATATCCCATTCGTTGAAACGCAGTGGCCGGTTATCGATGCAGGAAGGCAGGCGGAACCCATATTCGGCCAATGTCAGCTTACGCCGATGGTCGCCCTTGGCCATCGCGCCGATTTGCGGCACCGTCTGGTGGCTTTCGTCAACGAACAATAAGGCATTATCCGGCAGATATTCAAACAAGGTTGGCGGTGGCTCACCCGGCAGGCGGCCCGTTAGAAAGCGCGAGTAATTTTCGATGCCAGCGCAAGACCCGGTCGCGGCAATCATCTCAAGATCGAAATTTGTCCGCTCCTCTAACCGCTGTGCCTCCAGCAATTTGCCTTCGGTCACCAGCTCTTTCAACCGCTCAGTCAGCTCAAAGCGGATCGCTTCGCTGGCCTGCTTCATCGTTGGGCCAGGGGTCACATAATGGCTGTTGGCGTAAACGCGCACGCTGTTCAGCTTTGCGCCGGTATTACCCGTCAGCGGGTCGAATTCGGCAATCTCCTCAATCTCGTCGCCAAAGAAACTGACGCGCCATGCAGTATCTTCATAATGTGATGGGAATATTTCGAGATTGTCGCCGCGTACGCGGAAGTTGCCACGGCCAAAGGCCATGTCGTTGCGCTTATACTGAAGTGCAACGAGCTTGCGGATCAACTCCCGCTGATCCACGCTTTCTCCCTTTTTCAGGTCGAAAATCATCGCTGAGTATGTTTCGACGGAGCCGATACCGTAAATGCACGAAACGGATGCTACGATGATGACATCATCGCGTTCCAGCAAAGACCGAGTCGCCGAGTGGCGCATCCGGTCGATCGCCTCGTTTACGCTCGATTCTTTTTCGATGTAGGTGTCGCTGCGCGGGACATAGGCCTCGGGCTGGTAATAGTCATAATAAGACACAAAATATTCGACGGCATTGTCGGGAAAAAAGCTTTTGAATTCGCCGTACAGCTGCGCGGCCAAAATCTTGTTTGGCGCAAGAATAAGCGCTGGGCGCTGCAATGCTTCAATGACCTTGGCAACGGTGAAGGTCTTGCCGGACCCTGTGACACCCAACAGAACTTGGTTCTTTTCCTCCGTCAGTGCCGTGTCGACAAGTTCGCGAATAGCGGTTGGCTGGTCACCCGCCGGCGCAAAATCCGACACGATCTTAAACGGCCTGCCACCTTCCAACTTGGACGGGCGTTCCGGTCGGTGCGGGGTGAAGGTGCCAACCGTGTCCGGTTCTTCCAGCCCACGGCGGATGATGAGCTCTGCCATGTTCGCTATATGTGCTTTGCACGCAGCAAGGGCAAGAGGCGTGCGTCGGAATGCGGACCGATGCACCAAATTTACGTTCTTCCACAGCCGAAATGGATTTTGCCCCCCGTCGGTGGAAGGCAATTGAAGTGCGCATGTGGACCGTGCGCAGGGTTAATTAGGCAATAGAGGTCCATCATGTGATTATGCGTCGCAAACGCCAGCGTTTGAGGTGAAACCTTAGTGTGACTTTTCAACGGCATTTTTTATCGCTGTTGCCTTTTAGGATGGGCGGCGACAGTAATATGGCGGAGAGAAACGGGAGGTGTATCAATGCGTAAAATTTTCCTGTTGAGCGCAGCCGCGCTGGCATTATCCGCATGTTCGAATGAGGGTGCGGACAGCAGCGCGGATAAGGATGGCGACGGAGTAATCGATAGCCAAGAAAGCGCAGCGGCGATGGACTATGATGCATTCATTCCGATGAAGGCCGGGCTTTGGGAAACCAATTTCGTCTTTGCGGACATCAATGTTCCGACGCTGGGTAAAGCTGAAAAGCAGCAGATCATGAATGAAGTGGGGAAAAATACATCTAGCCAAAGCTGCTTGACCGATGCCGAAGCAAAAAAGCCAGCGGCGGATTTCTTTAGGGGCAATGGCGCCGAAAAATGCGTGTATCAGGCGTTCGATGTTTCCGGACAAAATGTGCGCATGAAGTTATCTTGCGGCATGGATAGCATGGGCAGCGTGGACATGGAACTTACCGGTGTCATGGGCGAAACCGCATTCAACTATGACAGCAAGGTAGATGTCCGCCTGCCGATGGTTGGCAAGGTCGCCCTGCAGGGCAAGGCAATGGGTAAATATTTGGGTGGGTGTCCAGCGTCATGATGCATTTGCGCCGCTTAAAATTGGTCTGCGCTGCCCTTGTGGCGGTGATCGTCTCCGGATGCGCAACCGATGCGCCCGCTGAAACACTGCCTCGTCATGCCAGCATCCGACCGGCAGTGGTCAAAGTCGATTTCACATCGGACAGCACCACCCCCGTAATAGTCGAGGGGGATGCTGGCGTTGCTGGGCGGGCCGTGACCATAGATGATCCGGCGCGGGTTGCCTCTATCTCGAAATTGGTCATAGCCATCGGCGTCATGCGTCTGTCGGAGCAAGGCAAGCTTGATCTCGACCGCGACGTGAATGACTATCTGGGTTGGCAGGTCCGCAATCCGGCATTTCCGGATGCACCGATTACCTTACGCGCCTTGTTATCGCATCAAAGCGGTTTGCGTGACTCTGTGGATTATATCGTGCCGCTTGATGGCAGTCTTGAGGCCGTTTTGGTTAACCCAAAGGCATGGGATGCGGGCCATGCGCCTGGCACTTATTTTGCTTACGCCAATATCAATTCGCCGTTGATTGCAGCGGTGATGGAGGGAGCCACCGGCGAACGCTTTGACCGACTGATGGCGCGGCTGGTGTTGACGCCGCTTGGGTTGGATGCCTGCTATAATTGGGGCGCAGGGTGCAGCGACGGGCGGCGCGCGCAGGCGGTCACTTTGCTGCGACCCAATAAAGACCTTGCGCGCGATGCGCCCATGAACGGGCCTGATCCATGCGCGGTTTACCCTGCCAGCGACGGAAGCTGTGCCGTTGATAAGCTCTATGTGCTTGGACGCAACGGCTCGGCCTTCAGTCCGCAAGGCGGCCTGCGTATTTCGGCGCGCGATCTGGCAAAAATTGGTCAATTGCTGTTACGCGATGGCGCACCTTTGTTGTCGCGCAAAAGTTTTACGCAGATGATTGGCCCCGTCTGGACCTTTGACGGTAAAAATGGTGATGATGATAAAGGTTATTTTACAGGCTATGGCCTTGGCGTGCATTGGTTGACCGACAAGCAAGGCAATCGCTGGTTCGGCCATGTGGGGGAGGCGTATTCGCTGCGTGCGGGCTTTTGGATCAACCCTGCCGAACGTAGGGGCTTTTACCGCTTCGTGACTATGGTCGATGAATTTTCCGCCGTTGGGCATTGCTTTGACCGGTGCCCATGATAGCGTGGACGACAGATAACGGAAAATCTGGGATATCAGGGGGAATTAAGATGATTAAGAGATCTATTTTGGGCGCATTTTTGGCCAGCGCGTTGGTCGTAACGCCAGCAGCCGCACAGCCAGATTACGCAGACTCGATTAAGGCTGACTATGACAAGTCGCTGGCGAGCCTGTGGGACCATTTCCATCGCAATCCCGAATTATCGTTCCGTGAATTTAAGACCGCCGCGCGTATGGCGCAGGAACTGCGCGCCGTGCCCGGCATGGTCGTGACCGAGAAAGTTGGCGGTACAGGCGTCGTCGGTATGTTGAAAAACGGTGATGGGCCCGTCGTCCTTATGCGCGCGGATATGGATGGCCTGCCTGTGCAAGAACGCTCCGGTCTGGCCAATGCGTCGACGGTGAAACAGGTCGGGGTCGATGGCCTTGAAATGCCTGTGATGCACGCGTGCGGCCATGATGTGCATATCACCGCATTGGTGGGTACAGCGCGTCAGTTGGCACGGATGAAGGATCGCTGGAAGGGTACGGTGTTATTCATTGTCCAGCCTGCCGAAGAACGTGTCGGCGGCGCAAAGGCGATGATAGAAGACGGCCTCTACACCCGCTTTCCAAAGCCAGATTATGCCTTGGCCTTTCATGTCGCCGCAGAGCTTGAGGCTGGTAAAATCTCGGCCTCAGAAGGCATTCAATATTCGTCGGCGGACAGCGTTGACATTCGCGTGCCCGGGATCGCTACCCACGGCGCAGCGCCGCATTTGGGCCGGGATCCAGTCTATATTGCCTCGCAAATCGTTGTCGGTCTTCAATCGATCATCAGCCGTGAAAAGGGACCATTGGACCCCGGCGTAATTACCGTTGGCGCTTTCCATGCGGGAACAAAGCATAACATTATTTCCGAATATGCCGACTTACAGGTGACGGTGCGTTCCAACAGTCAGGCCGTGCGCGATCAACTCATTGCCTCTATCGAGCGCGTTGCCAAGGGCATTGGCGCGGCACATGGCTTGCCGCAAGACAAGTTGCCTATTGTTACAGTGACGGAGAGCACGCCAGTCACGGTCAATGATGGTGCGCTTGCCCGCCGCTTGAACGGGGCTATCGCCAATGCCTTGGGTAAGGATGTGGTGACACCGTTCCGCCAGACGGCAATGGGCGCGGAAGACTTCGCCTTTTTCGTGGATCAGAAACATGGCATTCCGGGCTATTATTTCGCCGTTGGTGGGACGAAGCCTGAATGGATCGTTGCCGCAAAGAATGGCGGCCCGCCCGTGGCTGGCCACCATTCGCCTTTGTTCAAAATTGATCCAGAATCATCCGTACGGCTGGGGATTGAGGCAACGACCGCTGCGGTGCTCGATTTGCTTGGGCCAAGCAAAAACTGATCGCTGGCTAAACAGAGTATAAGGAAGCCAATATGGCGCGCAAAATTCGCGATCATTACGAAGCGGACGAAGCGTCAGCAGAGCCGGAATTGAGCTGTTGGCTCTGCGCGCGCCCAATGGGCAATGTGACCGAATGGCATCATCCCGTGCCGAAAAGCCGGGGTGGGAAAGAGCGGCAACCGGTGCACCCGATTTGCCACCGGACCATCCACGCCAATTTCACCAACAGCGATCTCGAAAAACGCTTCGCCACTGTGGACGCTTTATTAGCGCATGACGAAATCGGACGGTTTGTCGGCTGGATAGCCAACAAACCGTCCGACTTTAACGCACCAACAAAAGACCGGCGTTAATCAATGCGGCACGTGCGATTGGCTGTCACCTTTGGTTTTCCAGAGGGAAAACAGGATGCCGCCAAGGATAAGCGCGAAGGTCACGCCAAGGCTCAACACTGGCGGGAACTTGTCGCCGGCCATGAGGAAGTCCGACACGAAGATCTTCGACCCGATGAAGACCAAAACCAGCGCCAGTGCGTATTTCAGATAATGGAAACGATGCACCATCGCCGCTAAGGCGAAATACAAAGCGCGCAGGCCCAAAATCGCCATGATGTTCGACGTATAGACAATGAAGGTATCCGTGGTGATTGCAAAGATCGCTGGCACCGAGTCTACGGCAAACACCAAGTCGGCCAAGTTGATGACGACCAGCGCCAAGAATAAGGGCGTGGCCGCACGCACCATCTTGCCCGTCTTCTCGTCAGGCACCTTGACGAAGAACTTCTCGTCATGGAGCTCTTTGGTCACGCGCATATGTGTTGAGATATATTTGACCACCGGGTTCTTGGCGACGTCCATTTCCTGGTCACCGCTGAACAGCATCTTGATGCCCGTTCCGATGAGGAAGGCTGCGAAGATGTAGAGCGTCCAATAATATTCCTGCACAATGGCCGCGCCAGCCGCGATCATGAGGCCGCGCAACACAATGACTGCGATAATGCCCCACAAAAGCGCCCGATATTGATATTTGCGCGGAATCGCGAAGAAGGTGAAAATCAGGCTGATGACGAAGACATTATCGATCGACAGCGCCTTTTCGATGAAAAAGCCCGTATAATATTGCATGCCCATCTCGGCGCCTTTTTGGAACCAGACCCAGATGCCGAACAGCATGGCGATGCTGATATAGAAAGCGGACAGTTTCAGGCTTTCTGCGATGCCCATTTCCTTGTCCTCCTTATGCAGGATGCCAAGGTCAAAGGCTGTCAACGCCACAACAATGCTTAGAAAAGCGAGCCAAAACCAGACTGGTGTCCCCAACCAGTCCATTGTCAAAAATTCCATGAAATATTCCCTGTTTTACAGTATGCGATGCACCACGCGGACGACAATCCGCGCGGTGGCTAAGTTTCAAATATTAGATTTTGTTAAGATGCAATGGCCGCCGCGAAGATGCTTTGGCTTGGCCTTCAAGACGATCCTTGATTGCCAGCTTAAGCCGCTTTAGTTTTTGAACGCGAAAAATATCTGGCCAACGCCGGGTGATTTCGGCGCGCAATTCGCGGTCAATCCTCTGGTGATATTGCATCAATCGAAATGCCGAAAATGTCATAGCTCATCCTCTTTGAACATAGTTTGAGTTCAATCGGATGTTCCGGGCATGGCCAAACGTATTTCGGGGGTATTTGAAGACCGCCTGACCACTGCACCGGAAACATCCGATGCGGCCGACATCACGTTCCTTCCGAAGAAGCGAGCGTCAGAGGGGCCCGGTCCGCCTAAATGTTATGGAGCGATTCAGTCCGAATTGCAAGATGATTGCGACACAAGACACTCGGCTCGTCGAGTTAATCCCTCAACAGGTCGTTGAGGGCTGTCTTTGCGCGGGTCTGCGCATCG
>Ga0209550_10000870_pt1 | contig 28911 bp, 28 predicted proteins | sample LauGreSuBDMM15SN_2_FD_187567 | JGI IMG/M metagenome (GOLD analysis project Ga0209550, IMG submission 187567) | Freshwater lake microbial communities from Lake Michigan, USA - Su13.BD.MM15.SN (SPAdes) (version 5) | ecosystem: Environmental > Aquatic > Freshwater > Lake | place: Lake Michigan... | reverse complement strand
GGGGGGGGGGGGGGGGGGGGGGGGGGGGGGAGCCGCAGGCGAGCTATTTAATTTAGCCGTTGCAGGCCCACCCCCAGCCCCTCCCGCTTGTGGGAGGGGAGCGATAGGCAGCGCCCAAATCTGTATTCAGGGTGAAAAGCCTATCCGCGCTTGATAGCGATTATATCGGGTCACTTTGTTGTTCACAATTCACCTCTTAACGCTTTTCCCAAAAGGTGGAAATAGATTTGCGAATCTAGGTCATTTTCTGTGTTCCATTCGGGGTGCCATTGCACCGCGAGCAAGGGCGCGCCGTTGGGCTGTGCGCTATAGGCCTCCACCAAACCATCGGGCGCGCTGGCTTCGATATGCAGACCATCTGCCAAGCGACCAATCCCTTGATAATGGACAGAGTTTACGTCCAGCCCGCTTTTGCCATAAGCCTTGGCCAAAACGCCGCCATCGGTAAGATCGACCGCATGGCGATGATCGAACATCGCGTCAAATCCGACATCGTTCGGGGCATGATGACGCATAAGCGTATCGCTCGTGCTGGTGTCACGGCGTAAGCTCCCGCCCAAAGCGACGTTGATTTCCTGAAAACCCCGGCAAATGCCGAACACCGGTTTTTGCGCATCTATCATGCGGTCGACCATCGACATGGCAATCTCATCGCGACCGTCATCATAAGGTCCGTCGCCGCCATCTTCGCCATAAAGCCGCGTTGCGACGTTCGATGGGCTACCCGTCAGCAATATGCCGTCTATCCGCGGTGCGACATCTGCGGCGGTCATCAGGTCGGGCAGGGAAGGAATGATCAACGCTGCAACATCGGCATAGGCCATGGCCGCGCGGATATAGCGGTTCATGACGGCCTGGGCGACTTCGCTGCCGACCATGCGGTTGCAGGCGATAACACCCAAGACAGGACGTGCCGTCATAAAAGGCTGTCGACCAACGCGCTCATCCAGCCGCTCCGATCAGCTCCCGGCCAATCAGCATCCGCCGAATCTCATTTGTGCCCGCACCAATGTCGAGCAATTTGGCATCGCGCCAATAGCGCTCGACGGGCCAATCCTTGGTATAGCCAGCGCCGCCAAGGGCCTGAATGGCTTCGCCAGCGACCTTCACCGCGCTTTCGCTGGCGAGCAGGATTGCGCCAGCCGCATCAAAACGCGTGGTCTGTCCAGCGTCACATGCCCGCGCGACATTGTAGACATAGCTGCGTGCAGAATTGAGCGCGACATACATGTCGGCGACTTTCGCCTGCATCAATTGGAAACTACCAATGGGCTTACCGAATTGCTTGCGTTCGCGCACATAAGGCAGGACCACATCCAAGCAGGCTTGCATCACGCCAAGCTGAAGTCCGGCGAGCACGACGCGTTCGTAATCCAGGCCGGACATCAATACGCCAACGCCGCCATGCAGCGGGCCCATCATCTGCTCATCGGATACGAAGCAATCGTTGAACACCAGTTCCGCCGTTGGCGAACCGCGCATCCCGACCTTGTCGATTTTCTGGCCAATGGAAAAACCCTCCATGCCTTTTTCAATCAGAAACGCGGTGATGCCGCGCGATGCAGCCTCTGGCGCGGTCTTGGCATAGACTACCAAAGTGTCGGCATAAGGCGCGTTGGTGATCCAGTATTTGGTGCCGTTCAGAATATAGCCGCCTTGAACCGCTTCTGCCTTCAGCTTCATGGACACAACATCTGAACCTGCGCCCGCTTCGGACATGGCAAGGCTGCCAACATGTTCGCCCGAAATCAGCTTAGGCAGATATTTCGCCTTTTGCTCCGGCGAGGCCCAGCGCGCAATTTGGTTGACGCACAGGTTGGAATGCGCGCCGTAGGAAAGGCCGATGGAGGCAGAGGCGCGGCTGACTTCTTCGACCGCGACAACATGTTCCAAATAGCCAAGGCCAAGGCCGCCATCGGCTGCATCAACGGTTATTCCATGCAGGCCGAGTTCGCCCATGGCGCGCCACAGCTCATCCCTGGGGAACCAGTCATTCGCATCGATTTTGGCCGCGAGCGGCGCGATTTTATCCGTTGCAAAACGTTGCGTCGTTTCGCGGATCATGTCGGCATTATCGCCAAGGGCAAAGTCTAATGTCATGCTTGTCATGACCTTACTCTGCCAGTTAATTACATATGCTGCAAGCATAGGACTAGCCAGTGGGCGACCTTTTGCTTACCGCTGTTCCGGTGTTTTTTAAGCAGGCGAATCTTCACTAATGCATTATGATATTCTTATTGTCGGCGGCGGCCATGGCGGCGCGCAGGCCGCGATTGCGTTACGGCAGGCCAAATATGAGGGCAGCATTGGCGTGGTAAACGCTGAGCCTGAATATCCCTATGAACGCCCGCCTTTGTCGAAAGATTATTTCGCGGGCGATAAAGCGTTTGAACGTATCATGATCCGCCCGGCGGCTTTCTGGGCGGAACGCGGCGTCGATATGATGTTAGGCATGCGCGTGGACGCTGTCGATCCATCTGCCCATAAGGTGACACTGTCTGATGGGGCGGACATTTCTTATGGCAAGATGATTTGGGCAACAGGCGGCAGTCCGCGATCATTGCCTGTTGAGGGGGGCAATCTGCCCGGGATGCACGTTGTACGCTCGCGCGCTGATGTGGACCGCATGCTTGACGGTCTCGATGATGTCGCTGACATCGCGATTGTGGGCGGCGGCTATATTGGGCTTGAGGCGGCGGCCGTACTCCGGAAAATCGGCAAGAAAGTCACTGTGCTGGAGGCGATGGACCGCGTTTTGGCGCGGGTTGCAGGCGAACCATTATCGCGTTTTTACGAGGCTGAGCATCGCGCGCATGGCGTGGACGTGCGCTTGGGCGTTGAAATCAGTGGCATAGAGGGCAACGATTTTGTCACGGGTGTGCGCTTGGCTGATGGTGAAGTGATCCCCGCCCACATGGTCATTGTCGGCATTGGCATCATCCCCGCTGTTGCGCCTTTGCTGACGGCGGGCGCGGCTGGCGGGGCGGGGGTTGATGTTGATGCTTATTGCCGGACGTCCTTGCCGGATATCTATGCCATTGGCGACTGCGCGGCTCATGCCAATGATTTTGCAGGCGGCAACGTCATGCGCGTTGAATCGGTCCAGAACGCCAATGATATGGCGAACGCCGTTGCCAAAAGCCTGACCAATGAACTGACGCCCTATCACTCGGTGCCATGGTTTTGGTCCAACCAATATGATTTGCGCCTTCAAACAGTGGGCATCAGCGCGGGGTATGATTCCATGGTGTTGCGCGGCGACCCAGATACGCGCAGCTTCTCTGTGGTCTATCTAAAGGCCAATAAAGTCATCGCGCTCGACTGTGTCAACGCGACCAAGGATTATGTCCAGGGCCGCCTGTTCGTGACCGAAGGCCTGTCGCCCAGGGTTGAACAATTAGCCGATACCAACGTGCCATTGAAGGAACTCGCTGCAGCGTTGATGGCCAACTGATGTAAATTTTGCCCCCAGTCCGTTCCGCCCTCACGGCCATTTTAGGCCCAACCAATACTGGCAAGACACATCTTGCTGTCGAACGGATGTGCGCGCACTCCAGTGGGATGATTGGGTTTCCGTTGCGCTTGCTGGCGCGGGAAATTTACGACCGCGTTGTCGCCATGAAGGGCGAACAGAATGTTGCTTTGATAACGGGTGAAGAGCGGATTGAACCGCCGCAAGCCCGCTGGTATTGCTGCACTGTTGAAAGCATGCCCATTCAGAAGGAGTTTGCCTTCGTCGCCATAGACGAGGCGCAATTGGGTGCCGACCCCGAACGTGGGCATATTTTTACCGACCGAATATTGCATGCGCGTGGGCGGGAGGAAACGATGATCCTGGGCTCGGAAAGTCTCCGCCCGATTATCCGCGCGTTGCTGCCCGATGCTGAAATCATCTCCCGCCCGCGATTTTCGACGTTGAGCTATGCTGGCGCGAAGAAGCTGTCGCGCTTGCCGAAACGGTCAGCGATCGTCACCTTTTCAATCGAGCAGGTATATGCCGTGGCGGAGACTTTGCGCCGAATGCGCGGTGGCGCTGCGGTCGTCATGGGGGCGTTGTCCCCGCGGACGCGCAATGCGCAAGTCGCGATGTTCCAATCGGGCGAGGTGGATTATCTCGTGGCTACTGACGCCATTGGCATGGGGTTGAACCTTGATGTCGCGCATGTCGCGTTCGTCGGCCTGTCCAAATTCGATGGCTCTCGCCGCCGACGCCTGACAGTCGCCGAAATGGCGCAAATCGCGGGCCGCGCTGGTCGCCATCAGCGCGACGGAACATTCGGGACGTTGGCTGGCGAAGGCAGCGAATTCACGCCCGAAGAAGTGTTGGCGATTGAAGGGCACAGCTTCCCGCGTCTGGACTGGTTGTATTGGCGTGAGGCCAAGCCGCGCTTTAACGATATTGCGACGCTGATAGCGGATTTGGAGAAGAAGCCGAATCGTCCAGGGCTATTGCCAGCGCCCAAGGTTATAGATTTGCTGGTGCTCAAGCGTTTGGCCGAAATGCCCGATGTGAACGCTCTGATCCGCCATCAAGTCGATGTTGCGCGGCTTTGGGAAGTCGCGTGCCTGCCTGACTTCCGCCAAATGGGCGAGGAACATCACAGCCGCTTCGTCGCGTCGCTGTGGCAATATCTCGGGCAAAATGACCGCGTCATTCCGCAAGGCGTCTATGCCAACGAACTCGCGCGGCTCGACAATATTCAAGGCGATGTCGATACGCTCTCGGCGCGAATCGGGGCAGTGCGGACATGGACTTATATTGCCCATCGCAGCGATTGGTTAACCAATCCGCCCGCCATGGCAGAGCGCGCACGCGCGTTGGAGGAAAAATTATCGGACGCGTTGCACGATGCATTGCGCCAGCGATTTGTCGATAAACGCACATCGATGCTGTTGCGGAAAAACGCGACGGATGTTGGGTTGTTGCCCGTGGAGATTAAAGCTGACACACATGTTCTGGTCGATGGAGAAGACATTGGTACTTTACGGGGCTTTGCGTTTCGGGTTGACCCGGCGGCCAAAGCAAGTGACCGTAAGCTTTTATTGGCAGCCGCCGAACGGCATTTGGCAGCATATTTGAGACAAAAGGCAAAGGACGTAAGCATGGCAGAGGACAGCGAATTCTCGCTCGCGGCGGATGGAGAAGGCAAGCCCGCCATTTTCTGGCAGGGCGAAATACTGGGTGCGCTGACTAAGGGGCGGACGTTGATGCAACCTGCGTTTACCCCAGTGAAGGCTGTTTCCGGCCTGGAAGGTGACGCGTTGCGTGAAATCACAACGCGCGCCGAAAGCTGGATTGCAACACAATTGGCCAAATCCATGGGCGGCATAATTGGGCTGTTGGAACTCGCGCAACAAGTAGATGTCGACGGCAATGTCCGCGCGCTTGCGGTGCGATTGGCAGACGAGGGTGGCATTGCGGGCCGACAGTATCTGGCCGACGCAATTGCGGCATTACCCAAGGAAGCCCGTGGCGCTGCGCGTAAGGGTGGCATCGTCTTTGGTGCGCTCGATATATATCACCATGCCGCCTTGAAACCAGCGGCGGCCAAATGGCGTGCAGCATTATTTGCGGCGCGCGATAACCGCGCAATGCCAGAACTCCCGCCCGAAAGCGCCGTGCATTTGAAGGCGTGGAATTTTGCCAGTGCGTCCGAAGCACGCAACGCTGGTTATCGGCGGATTGGCGACGAATATGTCCGCATTGACCTCGCCGAGCGGGTTATCAAAAAAGCGCATGAAGCACGGGGACAGGGTAATTTATTTGGCATGGACATGGCCTTCGCCACGTCGCTGGGGATTAGCGAGAACGGGTTGAAGGCCCTGATGCGCGACGCAGGCTTCCGTCCGGCGGAAAAGGCACCAGAGCCGAAGCTTGTTGAGGCTGAGACTGAGGCAGTCTCTGACATTATTCCCGAGGCGGTAGAAATATTGGCAGAGGAAGGCGTTCCAACCCCCGAAGCTGAGGTCGCAGAAACAACGGTTGCTGCCGAACCTGAAGCGAGCACCCAAGAGCCCGATGCGCCGCCAGCAGCTGAGCCACAAGCCATCACCCTGACGCATTGGCGCTGGGTCGGCTTGCCAAAGCCACGGCCGCCCGAACAGCGTCAGCCGCGCGCCAAGCAGCAACACCAAAAATCACAGACCACAGGCAAGCCACAAGCCAAACCCGAGCGCGCACCGGTTGCTGCCAAGCAAAGTGCTCCTTTATCATCCCTTGCGTTACAATTGGCGGCGCTTAAGGGGCTTAAACTCTAAACGGCCGGTGCGAAGTTGCGGATCGACAAACTTCTGTTCTTTCTGCGACTTGCCAAGAGCCGGACTCTTGCCCAAAATTGGGCGGAGACCGGCCACATCCGGGTCAATGGTCGCCGGGTGGAAAAGGGTAGCCAGCCCATTGCCATCGGCGATATCATCACATTGCCCGTTGGTGAGGCCGTTGTAACGTTCAAGCTGCTGTCGATGCCATTACGGCGCGGCCCAGCCTGTGAGGCATTGCTTTGCTATCAGCGCATAGACTAAAAATTGGCAGGCAGTTGCATTCCGCCGTTGACTTCTCCCCGCGCCTCGCAATAGGCAGCATAGTGAAGCGGCCACTCCGCCGCCGCGTTTGGGAGATTTCCGCAAGTGACTTATGTCGTTACCGATGCCTGCATCCGCTGCAAATATATGGACTGCGTTGAAGTATGTCCGGTGGATTGCTTTTATGAAGGCGACAACATGCTCGTCATCAACCCCAATGAATGCATCGACTGCGGCGTTTGCGAGCCTGAATGCCCTGCAGAAGCAATTTTGCCAGACACTGAAAGCGGTCTCGAGCAATGGCTTGAACTCAACGCGACCTATAGCGCGGAATGGCCAAACATCACATCAAGCCGTGAACCGCCAGCAGATGCAGATGATTTTAAGGGCGTAGAAGATAAGTTCGACAAATATTTCAGTCCTGACCCCGGCGAGGGCGATTAAGCTCTCGCGGCGCGGGACGCCTTTAACCAGATTTTCTGATACGCTTCCACTTCACGCAATGCGGCAAAAACCGTCATATCTGGTGCTGTGCGGCCCGTGCGGCCAAGGGCGTAGATCTGGCTGTAAAACCAATATTGCGTGGCAAATCCTTCCATACTGCGCACCATCTTGATCTTGCGTAAGCTTGACAGCCATTCAGGCAGCAGCTTCAATTGATTCTCGATCTTGGGCAATATCGCCATACCACCGAGCAGCCTCTTTGGTGCTTCCGGCATGACGCATAATGGCCTGGCAAGGCCGATGACGTCGGCACCGCCGTTGCGCAACGCTTGTTCTATTGCCGATGCGCTGCGGAAGCCGCCGGTCACCATCAAGGGTATTTTTAACTCGGCCTTCATCGCTTGGGCGAAGTCAACAAAATAAGCTTCCCGTGAAAGCGTGGTGTCGGCGACATTCTGGGCCTCTTCCTCCTCCATACCTTGAATGCCAAGTAGCTTTGGTTGCTCATAAGTGCCGCCCGAAATCTCGATGAGGTCCACACCCGCATCCTGCAGCCATCGGGCCACTTGCAGGCTGTCCTCAAAGGCAAAGCCGCCGCGCTGGAAATCGGCGCTGTTCAATTTGACGGAAATGGGGAATTCAGGACCGACCAAGGTGCGTACAGTATTTATCGTGAACATCAGGAAACGGGCGCGGTTCACAAGGCTTCCGCCCCAGCGGTCGGTGCGTTGGTTCGACCGTGGGCTTAAAAATTGCGAAATCAGATAACCATGCGCGGCATGGATCTGAACGCCTGTAAATCCGCCATTTTTGCAATGTAACGCGGCCTGCCCAAAGCGGCCTATGAGGTTCAGAATTTCGTCCTCGGTTAGGGCGATAGGCGTCCCGAATTGTCCACCGGGTAACCGCAGCTTGACCGCAGAAGGTGCCTTGGGTCGCGGGTTGATCGCGCGCATCGTTTGCCGTCCGGCATGGCTAATCTGCGCCCAGAAATGATTGCCGTTGCGGGTCGCCGCCTTTGTCCAGAATTGGAGGGCCGTCATCATCTCGGTGTCAGGATGTCCTTCAAAAAAGACATTGCCAGGGCGTTCGAGATGGTCCGCATCAATGTGGATATTGCCCGAAATATGCAGGCCAGCGCCGCCATCCGACCAAATGCCATATAGGTTCTGCAATTCAGGCGTCGGACGCCCTAATGGGTCGGCAAGTCCCTCGGTCATCGCGGCCTTTGCGATGCGATTGTTCAGCACGGCCCCACAAGGCAGCTGCAGCGTGTTGCTTAGCTTCACTTGGGTTCGCCGGATATTTCGACTGTTGCTGTATCTGCTGTGCCGGTTTTGACTGGAGTTGCATCCTTGCTTGCGTCGGGTACCGAAACATCGGCGCCAGGCTGAACGGGTACATCGTCAACGGCTTCATCTGTGTTGATCATGTCGTCGCTGATCGTGCCTTCTAAACTGTCGAGATTATCCATGCGCGTTTCGGTGGCCTGATTATCCTCCTGAGAACCGCCGCATGCGGACAGCAGCAGCAGCATCATGGCAAGGGCAGGCGTGAAGTTGCAAAAGCGCATAATATCCTCGTCGGTCTAACTCGGCGCGACCGTACAATTTTCATCCGCTTTCGCAAGACTATTGAGAAAATCGGGGAGAGTGGACAGTAAAGCGGCGTCAAAATCTGATAGGGTAGCGTTGATGCCTAACGCGGCGAGGCTGGTCACCGGATATTCCGATATCCCGCAGGGCACGATGCCGGAAAAATGGCTGAGATCAGGGGAAATATTGACGGCAAAGCCATGCATCGTAACCCATTTGCGAATACGTACCCCAATCGCGCCAATCTTTGCTTCTTGGCCGTCCGGCGTGTCACACCAAATACCAATGCGCCCTTCGGCACGGCGGGCTTTGATGCCAAAATGGCTAAGCGCATGTATCACCCAACCTTCCAACGCATGGACGTAGCAGCGCACATCCTTTCCGTGGCGGGCAAGGTCCAATAAGACATAGCCAACACGCTGCCCCGGTCCATGATAGGTGTATCGCCCGCCGCGTCCGGTGTCATAGACTGGGAATTGCTGGCTGAGCAGTTCTGCGGGGTCCGCACTGGTACCGCTGGTATATAAGGGCGGGTGTTCCAGCAGCCAGATAAGCTCTCTTGCGTTGTCATCACGGATGGCCCCCTGTAACGCTTCCATACGCTTTAGGGCGTCTGGATAGGGAGTCAGGCCCGTTGATATGTCCCAGTCGATATTGTGATCCACAATCATGATATACCCCTTAGCATGGTGCAAGCGGCTTGCCACCGCATATGTCTGCCTCTACGCGGCGCATAGCTAAGGAGAAATTATGCCAAAGAAGCTTGATTATCGCGCTGTCTGGATTGACGCGCGGGCTTTGCTTGCGGTGCATAAAGAGGCGATTGCCGCAATCGCAGGCTTCTTCATTTTTATGTCGGCATGGATTTCGGCCTTTCTCGTGCCGCCGCTTATTGTTGAAAATCTGGACAATAGAAATCAAGCCATGTTGGAAATCAGCCGCTATTTCGAAGCCAACTGGCGCGTCCTTTTGCCGATGATGTTGGTAACCACATACGGCAGCATCTCTTTGTACGTGCTGATGTCGGGGCGTCAGTTGGAAAAAGTGGGGGATGCCCTTAAAATCGCAGCTATTTTATTCCTCCCCTATTTGCTGGCCAGCTTGCTCGTTGGCTGGGCTACCTTGGCTGGATTTTTTCTGCTGATAATACCGGGTCTTTATCTTTCTGGTCGTTTTGCAATATTGCCCGCCGTCTTCGCGCAGGACTCCGGCGATGGTGTCAACCGTTCCGTCATCCGGACGTGGCGCGTTACAAGTAATTGCGGTTGGTCGATCCTGTTTTTGATGCTCTTCGTTGCCGTTATATTGCGCATTTTCGCAGGTTTGGCCGATGCCGCAATCGTCGCCATTTTCCAGTCCATCGCTGGCGAAGATGGTGTCCCGATTGTCGAGTCCGCCGTCAAGGCGCTATTTGTCACTTTGGAGGCCGTAGCTTTCATATTGATGCTGGTCGCCGTCAACCGACAGCTTTCCGCGCAGACACCTATGTCCTGACCCTAACCTATAAGCGGAATATGCGGCGCAGCATCGCGCGGTATGAGGCCATTAAGGCGTGGATCGGGGAAGGTTTCTAACTGCCGTTGATAGGCGGTGAAACCGGACCTTTGATAAAAGGCCAGCGCATGGGGACCATCAAGCGTACAGGTGTGCACCCACACCCGCTGAACGCCGGCCTCCGCCCAGCCCATCTGTAGCGCCATCGCCATCAACCATTTGCCATGACCCTTGCCAGTCAGTTCTGGCACAAGGCCGAAAAAGGCAATCTCGCATTGTCCGGCCTGCCGGAAATCAAGCTCCAATATTCCGACCTCAATGCCGCGTCGGTCCAGAACGGCCCAGATGCGCACTGCAGGGTCATGGATGATGTGCAACAGGTCGGTGTCATTCAGCGCAAGCCGAGAGAACCACAGCCAAGGTTCCCCAATGCGGCGATACAGCGTGCGATACGTATCTGCCTTTGGCGCTTGCCATCGTTCCAACCGCAGCTCTGACGCTGGTAGCGCCCGCAACGGCGGACGGCTCGTCATTTCCAACGATGTAACGATGGCACCAAGTTCGCCATGGGCAATCGGGCTAAACACCATATGGATTTAGGCCCATATGACTTCGGGTGGCAGGCTCATCAATATTGCATCGACATTGCCGCCAGTCTTCAACCCAAAGGTCGTGCCACGGTCATATACCAAGTTAAACTCAGCATAGAGGCCACGCCAGCGCAATTGCGCCTGCTTTTCTTCGGGGCTGAAGGGTTGGTTCATACGGCGGCGGACAAGCGTTGGAAAGATGTCGAGGAAGGCATTGCCGACATCGCGCGTGAACGCGAAATTCTGTTCAAACAACGCGTCGCTTGTGTTTTCGAGATGATCGTAAAAGATCCCGCCGACACCGCGATGGACGTTGCGGTGGGGAATCCAGAAATATTCGTCCGCCCATTTGCGATAACGTTCATATACATCGGGGCCATAAGGCGTACAGGCCGCACGGAGGCGCGCGTGGAAGTCGTCTGTGTCTTCCGAATAAGGAATGGGGGGGTTAAGGTCAGCGCCACCGCCAAACCAGCTTTTCGTCGTAACCAGATAACGCGTGTTCATATGCACTGCTGGAACATGCGGGTTTGCCATATGCGCAACGAGGCTAATGCCCGTGGCGAAAAAACTGGGGTCTTCAGCCGCACCGTGAATAGTTTTTGCAAATTCGGGGTTAAAGCTGCCGCCGACGGTCGACACATTGACGCCAACTTTCTCGAAAATCTTGCCCTTCATCACCCCGCGGACACCGCCGCCACCGGGGGAGCCATCATGGTCGTTGCGGGCCCATGGGGTATATTCAAACGACGCGTCGGAGCCTGCTTCGCGCTCAATCGCTTCAAAGGAAGCGCAAATGCTGTCGCGGAGCGATTCAAACCATGTCCGCGCTGCCTGTTGGCGTTGATCTAATATCAGGGTCATTTCTCGCCTCTCGGGAATGAATGGGTCTGTCGAAGACCTTCTGCCAAAGCGATGCCAGCCGATACCGAAATGTTCAAGGATCGAAATCCTGTTGCCATCGGAATACACACGCGCGCGTCGGCGCGTGCATGCACTTGCGCTGGCGCACCTTTGCTTTCGGACCCCATGAGAATGATGTCATTAGGCTGAAATGTGAATTGTGGCAGTGGGGTAGACGCCTTGCTGGACATCAAGACGATCCGCGCGCCGTCCAAGGTTTCGAGAAAGGCCGACCAGTCGGCATGACGTCGAAGCTGGACATGATCCATATAATCCATGCCTGAACGTTTCAACGCGCGTTCGGAAAAGGCAAAGCCGCAAGGCTCGATGATATCGCATATGACGCCAAAGCAAGCCGACGTGCGCAAAACCGCACCGACATTCCCCGCCATGTCCGGCTGATACAGCGCAATGCGCATGTGACACTCCTCACTAGAAATCCATTTCCTGGCAATTAGCGTGTATCGTTGCCTGCATACAAACCATTATCGCGCTAAAGGCGGAGTAGGCCAACATTATGCAATTGCTAGCCACAGCAATTTAATCAGAACGCCAAAGATGCCGCCCGCTCGCCGATCTCCGCAAGCCGGCTCACCTTAAAATATGCACGAAACTATCGCCCGCAGACCACAGGCCTAGTGACTCTTCAATCAAACAGTGCGTGAAAAAGCACGGACGATAATGCGCTAAACTTAGCGTGCCTTACGCGCGGCCTGACGTTCTTCAATTGAAAGGCTGTCATCTTGATTGGCATCTGCCTTACCAAAGCGTGCGTCAATCGCAGCGCGGTATTCTGCTTGAGATACGGCCTTGTCTCCATTGGTATCGGCGCGTGCCATCATGACAATGGCACCAATCCGGGCGCGTTGGCGGCCTTCACGCATGCTGGCTCCAATGCGTTCCAGGCGCCGTTCACGCCGGTCGGCACGTCGCTCGGCGCCAGCTTCATGTATCGCCATGAACTCGCTTTGGCTAATTGCGCCGTTATTATCTGCGTCCATTATAGCAAAGCGCTTTGCCATCATGGCAGCCCGGTCGGCAGCGTTTAATGTGCCGTCGCCATTTACGTCTATCTTAGCAAAGCGCGCATCGGCCGCTCCCATGGCTTCCGCCTTGGTGACAATCCGATTTCCGTCTGAATCGGCTTTAACGGGTGCAGCTTGAAGCGCCGCTGCGGAAGTAACAGAAAGACCCATGATGCCAGCATAGAGTGAAAGTTTCTTCATCGTTCTCGCTCCTTATAATCGTCCGCACTAATGAACACGCGTGAATATAGGATGAATATGGGGCGATAGGCTGTCAAGACAATGGCCGCGTTGTTGCAAACTGTATCAGCTTAGCGGTGCAAACAATGCGTAAAGGTCAGAAAGTTGGAGCGGGTAAGGGGAATCGAACCCCTCTAGCTAGCTTGGAAGGCTAGTGCATTACCACTATGCTATACCCGCGACGGACCAATTGGCCGTATGCAGCGCCGCTATTGCCATTATCCGGCCACAGCGTCAACGCCCTCATTGCAAAAGAAAGGGCCGCAAAAGCGGCCCCTTTCAAAAATAGATTTCACGCCATTAGTGTTTTTTGTCTGCCCAGATGGTTTTGTAGGACATCCATGCAAGCACGGTGAAGACTATCAGGAAGCCCAATGCCGCCCAACCTGCGCTCTTGCGGTTTTCCATTTTCGGCTCCGCTGTCCATGCCAAAAATGCAGAAACGTCTTTCGCCATCTGCGCCTTGGTGGCCTTTGTGCCATCGTCATAGGTAACCTGATCATCACCCGCGATCGGGTTGGCCATGGCGATATTCAGGTTTGCAAACCATGGGTTGAAGTGCAGGCCGGCGGGCGTCGCGGCTTCGGGGAATTCCTTCAGCAGCTCTTGGCCTTCTGCGTTCTTGTAACCCGCTTGATCACGGTAGCCCATCAACAAGGAATATACATAGGCTGTGCCATCAGCCCGCGCCTTGGTGATCAGCGAGAGATCGGGTGGAAGCGCATTGTTGTTGGCCGCACGTGCCGCAACTTCATTCGCAAATGGCGAAGGAATTTTATCGGCAGGAATAGCCGGCCGCGAGGCAGCTTCACCCGTTTCAGGGTTGATGCTTGGCACTTCGGTCTTCCAAGCCTTGGCAAGTGCCTTCACTTGTTCTTCATTGTAACCCAATGCCGCGAAATCACGAAAGGCAACAAGCTTTAGACTGTGGCACGCTGCGCATACTTCGGAATATACCTTCAATCCGCGCTGTAACTGGCCCCGGTCAAACTTGCCTAACGGACCGTCATGCGCAAAGCTGACGGCAAGTGGCATTTCGTGAAACTCATGCTCAGCCGTGGGCTGCGCAGGTTCCTGAATGGCTTTGATAACGGTATCCCCAAGGCCAATTAAAAGCATTCCACTGAAAAACAGGCCTACTAAAAAAGCAACTAAACGAACCATGATACTGCTTTCCCTGTTTTACGCGGCCGCTGTTTCAAGCGGTTTGCCGGTGACAGCTTCGGTGATTGAATTAGGCAGCGGAAGCGGCCGTTCAATGCGCGAAACAATCGGCAGGATGATTAAGAAGTGGATGAAATAATAAGCCGCTGCAATCTGGCTAAGAATAACCCACTGGGTGTAAGGGGGCTTTCCGCCGCAATAGGTCAATAGGACCAAGCATGGGATTAGGCCAAACCAGAAGAACTTGCGGAACAGCGGACGATAATGACCCGAACGCACGGGTGACGTGTCCAACCATGGTAGGAAGAACAACAGCAGGATCGAACCAAACATCGCAAGTACGCCCATCAACTTAGCTTCAATGATGATGATGCCTGTGAAGGGGATGCCGAAATCGACGGTAAACGCCTTTAAAATCGCATAAAATGGTAAGAAATACCATTCAGGCACGATGTGCGCAGGCGTCGAAAGCGGATTTGCCGGGATATAGTTGTCGGGGTGGCCCAACATATTTGGCGCAAAGAAAGTCACTGCCACGAAGAAGATCAAAAAGATCCCAAGTCCGAAGCCGTCCTTTGCGGTGTAATAAGGGTGGAATGGAACCGTGTCCTGTTCGCCCTTAATGCTCACGCCCGTCGGGTTCGATGATCCCGGAATATGCAATGCCCAAATGTGGAGGATGATGACGCCAGCAATAACGAATGGCATCAGATAGTGCAGCGAAAAGAAGCGGTTCAGGGCCGCTTGGTCTGGCGCAAAACCGCCAAGGAGCAACTGACGCAATGGTTCACCTACCAACGGAATAGCGGAGAAGAAGCCAGTGATAACCTGCGCCCCCCAGAAGCTCATCTGGCCCCATGGCAGAACATAGCCCATGAATGCGGTCGCCATCATCAACAGGAAGATGGTGACACCCAGCAACCAGATCATTTCACGCGGCGCTTTATACGATCCGTAGAAAAGACCGCGGAAAATGTGGATGTAGACGACGATGAAAAAGAAGCTCGCGCCATTCATGTGCGCGTAGCGCAGGAACCAGCCTGCGTTCACGTCGCGCATGATATGTTCGACGCTGTTGAACGCGCCGTCGACGCTTGCATAATAATGCATGGCAAGGACGATGCCGGTTACAATCTGGATAACCAATGCGACGCCAGCAAGGACGCCGAAGTTCCAGAAATAATTGAGGTTACGTGGCACGGGATAGCCTGCACCGACTGCGTTATATACCAAGCGCGGCAAGGGCAGGCGTTCATCGACCCACTTACTTACTGTGCCTTGCGGCTTATATTCTTGTGCCCAAGGGAAGCTCATTAGTTTCTAGCTCCTCAACCGATTTTTACGACTGTGTCAGAAATGAATGCGAATTCCGGAACGACGAGGTTTGTCGGGGCTGGGCCCTTCCGGATACGTGCGGCGGTATCATAATGCGAACCATGGCAAGGGCAGAAATAGCCGCCATATTCACCTTTAACTTCGCCAGCGGCGGCACCCAAAGGCACGCAGCCCAAATGGGTGCAAACGCCAAGCGTGATGAGCCAGTTTTCCTTGCCCGGCTTCGTACGGTCGGCAAGCGTTTGCGGATCGCGCAAACCGCCGACATCGACCTTGTTAGCCTCTTCTACTTCGGCAGGTGTTAAATTGCGGATGAAGACTGGCTGCTTGCGCCAGCTGGTCTTGATCGATTGGCCAGGCTGAATGGCGGCTACGTCGACTTCGATAGAGGCCAAGGCCAGCACGTCAGCACTTGCACTCATCTGCGATACCAAAGGCATTGCAACGGCGGCGGCGCCTACGCCAGCGAAGCTAACGGTTGCGATATGGATGAAGTCGCGGCGGCGGACGCCTGGTGCCTGATCGTTGTTTTCAACGCCCAGATCGTCCGCAGTTATGCCGCCCGACGTCGCTTTATCCGCATTCAAAGCAACCGCAACAGGGCCCTTTGGCGCTTTCACCGGTTTTTTTCCGGTGCTTTTTGTTTTTTTGACTGTCGACATAATCTGCCCTTTTTGCGTCGCGGATCCGAACCCCGCAATACCGACGAAATCCCTTCACTCCCACCGCGTCCATCACAATGGCGCACGACAGGGGCGATTCAGCGGCCACATAGACGTCTTTCCAGTCATTTGCCAACAGGCAATTTGGTAACCAATGTGGCAAAAGATGCTGGCTGTGTTGCATTTTGCGAAACCAACGGAAATTAGGCGCTAACACTTGCTACCGACAACATGTTACGCCTAAAGGGCGCAAATTTTATATTATTATTGTTGGAGTACGCCCTATGGCGACGAATTGGACGCCTGAAAGCTGGAGAGACGCAACGGGCATTCACATGCCGGTGTATAAGGATGCTGCCGCGTTGTCGGCCGCCGAAAACACGCTGCGTAATTATCCGCCGCTGGTTTTTGCAGGCGAAGCGCGAAACCTCACTGCCGATCTTGCAAAAGTAGCGGACGGTAAGGCGTTTCTGCTTCAAGGCGGCGATTGTGCCGAAAGCTTTGCCGAATTTCATCCGAATAACATCCGCGACACTTTCCGCGTGATTTTGCAAATGGCGGTCGTGCTGACCTTCGCGGGCAAGTTACCGGTGGTCAAGCTTGGGCGTATGGCGGGCCAATTTGCCAAGCCGCGCTCCACACCGACTGAAACCATCAATGGCGTTGAGCTGCCGAGCTATTTCGGTGACATCATCAACGACATTGAATTTGTGGCCGAGGGGCGTGAGCCAGACCCGGCGCGTATGATCCGCGCTTATAGTCAGGCCGCATCAACATTGAACCTGCTTCGCGCGTTTTCCAGCGGTGGTTATGCCAATCTGCAACAGGTCAACGCCTGGACGCATGATTATATGGGCCGTTCGCCATGGGCGCAAAAATATAAAGAAACCGCAGATCGTATCAGCGAGGCGCTGGCCTTTATGGAGGCGTGCGGCATTACGCCAGAGACAGTTCCACAAATTAAGGGAACGAGCTTCTACACGAGCCATGAAGCCTTGTTGCTGCCCTATGAGCAAGCGATGACGCGAGAAGACAGCCTGACCGGCGGCTGGTACGATACGTCAGCCCATTTCCTGTGGATTGGTGATCGGACGCGGTTCGAGGGGTCGGCTCATGTGGAATTTTTGCGTGGTATCGGCAACCCCATTGGCGTGAAATGTGGCCCAAGCCTTGAACCCGATGCATTGTTGCGAATGCTTGATACGCTGAACCCAGCACGGGAGGCTGGGCGGATCACTTTGATCTCGCGTTACGGCTATGACAAGGTAGAAACGGGGCTTCCAAATTTGGTACGCGCTGTGCAGCGTGAAGGACATCCTGTCATCTGGTCCTGTGATCCGATGCATGGCAACGTCGTCAAATCAGCCAGCGGATATAAGACGCGCCCGTTTGAACGTATCTTGGCCGAAGTGCGCGGCTTCTTCGCTGTGCACCGCGCCGAGGGAAGCTTTGGCGGCGGTATCCATATCGAAATGACGGGGCAGAATGTCACCGAGTGTACTGGCGGTGCAGTTGCGGTAACTGACGAAGGGCTTGCAGATCGGTATCACACACATTGCGACCCAAGATTGAACGCAGCGCAGTCGCTTGAACTGGCGTTTCTGCTGGCCGAAATGCTGAACCAAGAAATGGTGGAGCGGGCGAAAAAGGCTGCTTGAAGCAGCCTTTTTGTATAGGTCCCGTTTTACGGCTTACTAATGAGATTCAAGACGGTAACCGTACCCGAAAACCGTGAAAATCCGGAAGCCGTTTTCGGGTCGCAAAGACAACTTGGCCCGCACCCTCGAAATGTGCATGTCTAACGTGCGTGTCGCGAGCGTTGCCGTTGTCCGCCAAATGGTTTTCATAATAAAATTACGTAACAAGGTCCGGTCTGTGTTTTTGAAAAACATTTCCGCTAACTCAAATTCCTTGGCGGTCAATATGACGGTCTCGTCATGGATTGTAACACTCTGTTCAAGCCGGTTCATTTTGTACGCGCCGTATGTGACCTCGGTATCAAAGGCGCCCCCTGCCGCATTGCCGCGCAGTAAAGCATTTACCCGGGCCGCGATAACATTACGGCTTTCTGGCTTCGTTATGTAGTCGTCAGCGCCAGCATTCAAAGCATCTGTAATATCCCGCTTAGCAGACCGGTTCGCCATCATGATAACCGGTGGGCGTGTGGGCAAAGTCTTATTCATCCATTCAAGCAGGGATGTATCGTCCGCCGCGCGAATATTCCAATCCAAGATGACGAGGTCAAATGCTTCCCGCGCTAAAATCTCCGTGAAAACATTGTTGTCGGTGCAACCGACGGCGGTATACCCTAGGTCTTCAACTATCTGTTTAAGATAATCGACAACATCCGAACCATGGTCAGCAATAAATACCCTCATCTTAGGTCCACCCCTCAGAAGCCCACCGGCTATACGGCGATAATATGTATCTAACGATATATTACTTAGTTACTAGATGGTAGAAAAAGTTTTACGCATTTTTACAGGCGGTTGCAAAAATTTCGCATATAATGTATCCGCAGTATCTGCGTGAATGGCTGGGGCGGCAGGGATCGAACCTGCGAATGGCGGCATCAAAAGCCGCTGCCTTACCGCTTGGCGACGCCCCAGCAAGCCAGTAATCTGGCCGGTGCGGGCGGCTTATATCGCGGGAATCTTATTGCGCAACTGCTTAATCGATGCGCTGCACCCAGCCATGGGTATCTGCGGCAATTCCGCGCTGAATATCCACAAGTTTTGACCGGATTTGCTGAGTCATCTGCCCCGCACCGCCCGCGCCGATGGTGAAACTACCCTTGGCGGACTGCACTTTTCCAACCGGCGTGACGACCGCAGCCGTTCCGCAGGCGAAGGTTTCAACTAAGCGCCCCGATTCCGCATCGGCCCGCCACTGGTCAATGGCGTAGCGTTCCTCACGCACGCTCAACCCTTGCGCGCGCGCCAAAGTCAGCACCGAATCGCGGGTGATGCCTTCCAATATTGTACCGTCGGCGGGCGGCGTGATGATTGACCCGTCATCGAACAGGAAAAACAGGTTCATGCCGCCCAGTTCCTCAACCCAGCGATGTTCGGCGGCGTCGAGAAACACGACTTGGTCGCAACCCTGTTTAATGGCTTCGGATTGTGCGACGAGGCTGGCGGCATAATTGCCCCCGCATTTTGCCGCGCCCGTGCCGCCCGGTGCCGCGCGGGTATATTGTTCGGACACCCAGATCGAAATGGCTGGCGCGCCGCTTTTGAAATAATTGCCCGCCGCAGACGCAATGACCATGAACAGATATTCAGCAGACGGCTTCACGCCCAGAAACACCTCACTCGCGATCATGAATGGGCGCAGATAGATGGATCCGCCGTCGACAGGTGGAAACCAGTCTTTATCAACCTCAACCAATTGCTTGCACGCTTGCAGGAACATCTCTTCGGGCAGCGCGGGCATTGCCAAGCGCTTTGCCGAGCGTTGAAAACGACGGGCATTTTGTTCGGGGCGGAATAAAGCCATCCCGCCGTCGGCGAGGCGATAGGCCTTTAGCCCTTCAAAAATCTCTTGCGCATAATGCAAAACGGCCGTCGCGGGGTCGAGCGTAAGGGGACCGCGTGGCCCGACCTTTGCGTCATGCCAGCCCTTGTCGTCCGAATATCGGATTGTCACCATATGGTCTGTGAACACCCGGCCAAAACCGGGGTCGACCAGCCGCGCCGCGCGTTCGGTAGGGTCTACCGGATTCGGGTTTGCCTTAAAAGGAAATGCGCCAGCGTTCATCGATGCTCTCATTCATTAGGGTCTTGCACTGTCCTATGGCCTAGGCCAAGATACGTCAATATGGCTGTCCCATCTTCTGTTTCTGTCACCCCGACTGCGTCGCCCCTGTTCCTTCGTGAGAATGAAGTGCGCCGCGGGGTTGAGCTTTTGTTCTTTGGTTATACGCGGCTCACACGCGCCATTGACGAAGGGCTGGCGGAACATGGCCTTGGTCGCGCGCACCATCGCGCGTTGTATTTCATTGCGCGCCAGCCCGATTTGCCGATCAGCACGTTACTGAAAATCCTTGCGATTACGAAACAATCGCTTGGCCGCGTCCTCACTGATTTAGGGGATCGCGGCCTTGTCGAAACGCGGACGGGGAATGTCGACCGGCGTCAGAAACTCTTGCGCCTCACGCCCGAGGGGATTCAGTTCGAAGCCCAATTGTTTGATGCATTGCGCAACAGCCTGGCGTCCGCTTATGCGGCGGCGGGGCAGGAATCGGTCACCGGCTTCTGGCGCGTCCTCGAAGGCTTGATCCCTGCTGAGGACAAGGCCATGGTCGTCGCCTTACAGAGAGATATATGATGCGCGATACACTCATACGGCTCGAACATATCATTGCCCAGCGCGCGGACGCCGCCCCAGACAGTAGCTATGTCGCATCCTTATTCGCCAAGGGCCGTGGCAAAATCGCGCAAAAGGTTGGCGAGGAAGCGACCGAGACCATTATCGCTGCGCTGTCGGGCGACGCGGCGCATGTCACCGCTGAAGCGGCGGACCTGATTTTTCACCTGATGATATTGCTGCGTGATGTGGGTGTCACGCTGGACGATGTACTCGCCGAACTCGATCGCAGGGAAGGTGTCTCTGGCTTGGTCGAAAAAGCCGCGCGGACATAAGCCAAGGAGTGACACATGCCGATTGACCCAACACTGGAATATGACGACCAGAATATCTTCGCCAAAATCCTGCGTGGCGAGATCCCGTGCCGCAAGGTGTTCGAGGATGAATGGGCCTTGGCCTTTGACGACATCAACCCGCAGGCACCCGTCCATGTGCTGGTGATTCCCAAAGGCGCTTATGTCAGTTGGGATGATTTTAGCGCCAAAGCCAGCGACGCAGAAATAGCCGGCTTTGTCCGCGCCGTCGGCCATGTTGCGCGTGAACTAGGACTGGTCGAGCCGGGATATCGATTATTGGCGAACATCGGAATGGATTCGCATCAGGAGGTTCCGCACCTGCATGTCCATATTTTTGGTGGAAAACCGCTTGGCGCCATGCTGATGCGGTGAAATTAAGTTGCGCGGTGGCATTTTGAGGTTAGGTTCTGCGCGACAAGAAATCCATCGGGGAGATTATGATGGCCGTTGAGCAGCAATCCGTGATGCAGCGCATGTTTGCGCGCAAAACGATCGCACAGGTACAAAGAGAGTCGGCAAACAGCGAATTGAAGCGTTCGTTGGGCAAATGGAACCTTCTGCTGTTAGGCGTTGGTTGCATCATCGGTGCGGGTATTTTCGTCCGTACGGGTAGCGCGGCTGCCTTACATGCTGGCCCTGCTGTCATGTTGTCGTTCGTTGTCGCAGGTATCGTCTGCGCCTTTGCAGGGCTTTGCTACGCCGAACTCTCCTCGACACTGCCCGTGTCAGGTTCCGCTTATACCTATAGCTATACGACATTGGGTGAATTTGTCGCTTGGATCATGGGCGCGTTGTTGCTCCTTGAATATGGCCTCGCAGCCTCGGTGGTCGCGGTAGGCTGGGGCGGATATGTCGTCAGTCTTCTGGCAGACTTTGGTCTTGTCATCCCGCCGCAGTTTACCGGTCCGACCGGTCAAGCCGTGATGCGTGACGGTGCGCCGTTGATCGTTGATGGTGTTGCGGTGACCGCGATTTTCAACTTGCCAGCATTCTTCATCTGCATGGCTTTGTCGCTTTTACTGGTGGTTGGCGTGTCGGAATCGGCCAAGGTGAACAACGTCATCGTCGCCATTAAGGTGAGCGTTCTTGCTGCGTTCATTCTGGTTGGTGGTTATATCGTCCTTTCAAATCTGCCTGAACTGGTGGCGACTAATTGGACGCCATTTATTCCTGAAAATACCGGCGACGGTGAATTCGGTTTCGACGGCATCATGCGTGCCGCATCCATCGTGTTTTTCGCCTACATCGGTTTTGAAGCTGTTTCGACCGCTGGTCAGGAAGCAAAAGACCCCAAGCGTGACATGCCATTTGGCATCATTGGTTCGTTGGTTGTCTGCACAGTCATCTATATGCTTGTTGCTGCGATCATGACCCTGCTCGTGCCTTATGAAACATTGAATGTGCCTGACCCAGTTGCGGTTGTGGTTGATAGCTTCGGCGCGCAATGGTCGTGGCTTGCAAAGACCATTAAGGTCGGCGCGATCATTGGCCTGACCTCGGTTGTTCTGGTGTTGATGTATGCACAAACCCGTATCTTCTACACCATGGCCCGCGATGGTCTGTTGCCGAAGATATTCTCTAGGGTACACCCACGTTTCCACACACCTTATATCAATACGCTGTTGGTCGGCACGATCACGGCGGTTGCGGCTGGTTTCTTTGACATCAATGTTCTGGGCGACATGACGTCGGTTGGCACCTTGGCGGCATTTGCAATCGTCTGTCTGTCGGTGATTTACCTGCGCCGTGCAGCACCTGAATTGCCACGTGGCTTCTCGGTGCCGCTCTACCCGCTGACACCGATTCTTGGCATATTGTCGTGTCTGTATCTGATCGAGTCGCTTCCAAAACATGTACTTATGATGTTCGTCTACTTTTTGGTTGGCGCCATATTTATTTACTTCGTGTATGGCATGCGCAATTCTAACCTGCAGCATGACCAGTTGGCCGATGATGCGCCGGATATGGGTGAGTTTCCTGGTCCAGTTGTAGACTAAGGCTTCCGGCAAATAACAAAAGGACAGGGGCGCTTCGGTGCCCCTTTTCTTTGCCTTAATTGCGCGGATTGGTGGGCATGGGTAATGTGGTGCCGGGCCGCGTAAAAAGCTTCCCCTTTTCGCACCATAGGACAAGGCCAAGCGCGACCAGCCCGCAGCATAGAAACCCTAGCGCCACCGGATATACCGTGCCGTCAAACTGTTGCCCGATGATTGCCCCCAGCGATGCCGAAAGCAATGTGCGGACGAAGGTCTGAAAGGACGAGGCCGCCCCTGCGACATGGCCAAAGGGTGTCATCGCAATCGACGAGAAGTTGGAGCCGATAAAGCCGATCATCGCCATGTTACCGGTCAGCAATATCAGGAAGATCGGCAAGGATGTTGGTGCAAATTTGGCCGCAAGCAATTGCAACGCGCCCAAGGCGATAAAGGTCAACAAAGCAGTCTGCGACACACGGCGCGCGCCAAAACGTTCGACGATGCGCGAATTGGTGAAGTTGGACACCGCGATGCCAATGGCGATGATCGCAAAACCAATGGTAAAGAAATCCGCTGCGTTGAACACCTTGTCGAACATCTGCTGCGAACTGTTGAGATAGCCGAACAAAGCGCCCTGCGTGACGCCGGCGCCAATCATATAGCCCGCAGCGTTGCGGTTGAGGAAAACAATCTTCCACGCCTTGGCGAGCGCCTTTGGTTGGATAGGAATGACATTTTCGGGGGCCAAGGTTTCGGGCAAGCGCAGATAGACCCAGATAGCGGCGATGACCGCCATGAAGGCCATCAGGTCAAAAATAACCCGCCAGCCAGCGAAAAGCAGCACCAACTGGCCAATGGTCGGCGCGACAATTGGGACGATCATGAAGATGAGGAAGATAGTCGACATACGCCGCGCCATGGCGTCGCCTTCAAACTGGTCCCGTATGACCGAGATCACAAGAACGCCCATGGCCGCGGCCAATAGCCCATGGATAAAGCGCATGATGAGCATGATTTCAAAATCAGGTGCAAAGGAACATGCCAAAGAAGCGATCCCCGAACCAATAATTGCGATCAGCAATATCGGCTTTCGCCCATAACGGTCGGACAATGGACCGTAAATGAGCGCACCGATTCCTGTCCCCGCCAAAAAGGTCGAGATGATATACTGGATCTGGTTCGGATCGGCTAGGCTAAGGCCGCGCACCATGGCGGGGAAGGCGGGCAACATCGCGTCAATGGCCAGAGCATTGAGCGCCATGAGCGAGGACATCATCACGGTCAGCTCGCGCGGACCAATGGATTTATGAACTGGAGTCTGGGATGGCATTTTGCGGCTATGCGGGAGCAGCCACCATTTTGCCACCCGCTAAATGAGTCCCGAGCTGCGCATGCTGCTGAAACCGTTTTTGCCAATGATGATATGGTCGTGCACGGCTATTCCGAACTTTTTCCCGGCATCCGCAATGTCCCGCGTCATCGCGATATCTTGGCGGCTCGGCGCGCTGTCTCCGCTGGGATGGTTGTGGACAAGAATAATCGCTGCCGCACCAAGATCCATCGCGCGGCGGATGACTTCGCGCGTATAAATGGCAGCTTGGTCGACGGAACCCTCGCTCGCCACCTCATCCCGGATCAGCATGTTTTTGCTATTGAGATAGAGCGTGCGCACGCGCTCAATCGTCAGATGCGCCATGTCCGCGCGCAGATAATCCAGCAAGGATTGCCAAGACGACAATATCGGCAGTTCGCGGACGGGCTCACTCAACAGGCGAAGCGCCGCCACTTGGACTATTTTCAACGCCGCAACGCTGGTTTCGCCCATCCATTTTTCTTGCAGGATACTGTCGGCATCGGCTGTCAGCAAGGCGGACAGGCTACCGTAACGGTGAATTAAATCCTTCGCGATCTTCTTGGTATCCCGGCGCGGAATGGCGAGCGCGAGGAGATATTCGATCAATTCATGATCGTGCAGGCTCTCGCCATTTTTCTCCAACAAGCGTTTACGCAAACGCGCGCGGTGGCCCGTGCCATGATGCTCCGTCTTGTCCGCAATATCCTGCATTGCTGCTATCCTCTTGTGACAAAACCCTTTTCTGCGATTTTTTCATGTGGTGCAAGTCACATCACGCAAATGCCGTTGCAACCGGCCGCCCTTTCCCGCATTTGAGTGACATGCTGGATCCTGCCGACGAAATACCGACGGGCGATGTCGATGTGCAACCCGATAAAGGCGCACAGTGGAAGCGGCGCATTTTCGGCGGCGTCGGCATCTTGCTTGCGCTGTTATTGCTGTTTGCATGGGCCCAGCGTAACAATATTGCGGACCATTTTGTGCAAAATGCGTTTGCAGAGCGTGGTATCAAGGCGCGCTATACAATCGATACCATCGGTTTTCGCACCCAGCGTATTCGCGATCTTGTAATCGGTGATCCGGCCCGCCCTGACCTGACCGCTAAGCTGGTCGAAATCAATGTGGCCTTGAACTTCGCCGGCGCAACTGTGCGCGACGTCCATGCGGACGGCGTCATCCTGCGCGGGCGTTATGCCGATGGCACCTTGTCCTTCGGTGAACTCGACAAATTCCGCGACCCTAAGTCCGCCGAGCCGTTTGAGTGGCCCGATATTGCGATAAACATCAAAAACGCCCGCGCGCGGCTTGATACACCTTGGGGTGTCATGCATGCAGGCCTTGATGGCAGCGGCCTGCTGCGGAACCGATTTGCAGGCAAGCTGTCCTTACGTGCACCAAGCATTTCGGCGGCGGGATGCAGCGCGGCGGACATGAAATTTGATGGTAAACTGTTGCTCGAATGGCGTGAGCCGCGTTTGATTGGGCCAATTACGGCCACCAATGCAAAGTGCAGCAGTTTAGGCATCGCGCTGGTCGCGCCGCGTTTTGACACTAATCTCAAGCTGTCCGAACGCTTTGATGCTTGGGACGGCAGCCTCGCTTATGCCGCGGATGGGCTCAGAATATCGCAGGTTCAGTTGCAGGGGATATCTGGCAAGCTGTCGGTCAATGGCAAATTGGCGCGCACCAATTTCGACTTTACGATGGACAAGGGGGCCCTGCGTTCGGCGCCATTGTCGGTGCGCCGGTTGGTTTTGGACGCCAAGGGAACAGCGGGGCTTACCAATGGCCGTATGGCTTTGTCGGCGCGCGGCGCAATGTCGATCGGCAATGGTGCATTGGACCGTGGCACCATCACGGGTCTGCACGATCTAGCCGCGCAAACCAAGGATACGCCCATTGGCCCAATCGTCGCGCGCATGACGCCCGTCGTGGAACGCGCTGGCGACCAATTCTCCGCGCGGCTCGGCTTTGATGCCTATCAGGATTTTCAGGGCCACCGCGGGGGCACCATAACCAATCTTGCCATGACCAGCGCATCAGGCATCCGTCTGCGGCAGAGCGGTTCTTTTGGCGTGACAAGAACTGCATCGGGTTGGCGACTGGACGCGCCTGCGCAATTGGCGCTGTCCGGACCTTATGTGCCGGCCACTACCCTCCGGCTCGCGCAATCGGGGCAGGCTTGGTTGGGCAACCTCTTCATCGCGCCTTATGCTTCAGGTGGGGCCAGCCTATCGGTGCCAAAGCTTGCGTTCAACGTTGCGCCTGATGGTGCTTGGCGCTTTGTGGGGCAGGCGCGGATGTCGGGGCCGTTGCCGGGTGGATTCGTCACTGGCCTGAACGCCCCGATATCTGGGCGTTATAATGCGGGGGCTTTCACTTTGTATGACAGCTGCCAGAATGTCCGCTTTGACGCATTGCGCATATCGAACTTAGCCTTGCGCGGCCAATCGCTGCGCTTATGCCCTGACGCAGGACGGCCAATGCTAAGCTTGCGTGCGGGCAATGTCCGTTTTGCAACCAATGTCGCAGGCTTTAACAGTTTGGGCACGCTTGGCAGCGCGCCCCTCGCTGCGCGCAGTAGCAGCGTCCGTTTCAGCCTGACCGACGGTTTTGCAGCCAAAGACGTCGTCGTTGAATTGGGCCAACCCGACGCGCGGTCTATCTTTAACGTGGCAAGTTTTAATGGCGGATTTGGGGAAGGCGGCGCTTCGGGTATATTGACGGGCGGCGCGGGGCAGATTGGCAATGTCCCGCTGCTGATTGACGCCGCATCGGGTGAATGGCGCTACCTTGCCGAGACGCTGACCCTCAACGCGGGGCTGAATGTGTTGGATGCGGATCAGGTGGACCGGTTCATGCCCATGCTGGTGCCGGATATGCGGCTGTCGCTCGCAAACAGCATCATCACTGCGACCGGCCATTTGGTTGAACCCACAACTGGCACCCGCGTTTCGGATGTCGATATCCGGCATGATTTAAACAACAGCAGCGGGCGCGCCTTGCTCGCTGTGGATGACTTGCGCTTTAATGACCGCTTCCAACCCGATTTGCTCACCGCGCTAATCTTGGGCGTCGCCGCCAATGTCGATGGCAGCATCCGGGGCGATGGCCGTATCGAGTGGGACACAGATGGGGTGCGCAGCACTGGCCGGGTTGCGACGCGCGACATGAACTTGGCCGCCGCCTTCGGCCCGGTTGAGGGGCTGACCACCGAAATCCTGTTTTCCGACCTTTTGGGCCTGGAAACCGCACCGGGCCAAATCGCGATGCTTGGGTCGGTCAACCCAGGTATTCCTGCACTGGGCGGAACGGTCAGCTACCGTTTGCTGCCCAATCGGCAGGTGGCGATTGAATCTGGGCGCTGGCCATTTGCGGGCGGAGAATTGGTGCTTGATCCAACTGTCCTCGATTTTGGGGTTGAGTCCGAACGCCGCTTAACCTTCCGCGTTATTGGCGTTGATGCGGAGAAGCTGCTTGCTAGCTATGATTTTCAGAATCTACGCGTGACTGGCGTGTTCGACGGGGTCTTGCCCATGTTGTTCAACCAAGATGGCGGCCGTATCGTTGGTGGCGCTCTCGTGTCGCGTGCTGGCGGCGGGGAGGTTAGCTATCTCGGTGAACTTGCTTATGAAGATATGGGTAGGCTCGCCAATTATGCCTTTAACGCCTTGCGCTCGATCCGCTACTCCACATTGACTATTGGCGTGGGAGGCGACCTTGGCGGGGACATCGTCACGGACATCAGCTTTACAGGTTTGCAACAGGGCGCATTGGCAAAACGGAACTTCATCACGCGGCAACTCGCGCGTATCCCGATACAATTCAACGTCAGCGTGACTGCGGAGTTCCTGAAACTTATCGGCTCTATCCGCGGGCTTTATGACGCCAATTATGCGGCGGACCGCGATCTGCAATATTTGCTGGAAGAGCATAAACAGCAGGATGGAGCCGGTGCACCATCGCAACCAGTTGAAACCAAAAAAGAGCCACCAAATGAATGAACCATTCAGCAAAGGGAAAGCGAATATGGCGCAGTACCAGCATCAATTGACGAACCGTACGGATAATGCGATTCGCCGCCATATGAGGAAAATGATATTCTTGTACACGCCGTTGATGGCGTCGGTTTTGACAGGGTGCGTGCAAGTCACCGCGCCCGACAAGCCAATCGTCATCAACTTGAACATCGCGATCCGGCAGGAAATTTTATACAAGCTGTCTGCGGCGTCCGAAAAAGTGATCCAAGATAATCCGGGGATATTTTAATGAAAAATTCTGTTGAAATGTTGATTGCTGCCGTGTTGCTTGGCGTAACCGCGACAAGCGCTTTTGCGTTCCAGTCGGGCCGTGACCCTGCCTATCAAAGTGCGCGTGAAAGCGGCTTGGTGGGTGAAAAATCAGACGGCTATCTGGGCTTTGTCATTCCGCCAGCGGCGGCGGTTCGGGCGTTGGTTGAGGATATCAATATCAAGCGTAAAGCGGTCTATTCGAAAGAAGCACTCGCCAATGGCGCAACCGTTGAGGAAATGGCGCTGCGTAGCGGCTGTCGTCTGATTGCAGAACGCACGGTCGCTGGCGAAAAATACCAAACGCCGTCGGGGGCGTGGAAAACCCGCGATGGTAACGCGCCCGAATTGGACCCGCGCTGTCCGCGGTGAGACTGCCAACATAGTTTGGATAGGCCGTGGCAGAGATGCTGCGGCCTTTTCTATTGCGTTGCAACATTCTTGCAGGCGCGCTGTTGACTTGGCGCAGACGCTCTCCTAAAGCTCCGGTGCCTAGGCGGGGTTGCCCCGATTTCGTGGTGGTTCCCTTTGTTAAAGAGGATGCAATCACATGACGTCGGACAATTCCGGGCAGGATGGCAAAGGCAAAAGTGACGCTCGGCTCGATTCGTTAGACATGCAGCTGAAAGCGGCGCGGAAGGCCGAAGCAGAACG
>Ga0209550_10000869_pt1 | contig 28935 bp, 26 predicted proteins | sample LauGreSuBDMM15SN_2_FD_187567 | JGI IMG/M metagenome (GOLD analysis project Ga0209550, IMG submission 187567) | Freshwater lake microbial communities from Lake Michigan, USA - Su13.BD.MM15.SN (SPAdes) (version 5) | ecosystem: Environmental > Aquatic > Freshwater > Lake | place: Lake Michigan... | reverse complement strand
TATGAAATAAGAGTGCATCTAGAACAACGAAAATCTGGATTGTTCCACGCTATTTTTTAACAAAGACAAGTCGATACCATATGCTGACCATTGGCTTGTTGTGCTTTGTCCGTTTCCGGACATATAGGTGTTCCATGCAGTTTGCGGGTCCATGGGGGATGTCCAGCGCTTAAACAATCCAATATAAATGTCTTGGTTTACGTATGCGGGTGTTCCTGCATATCCTAAATACACAGGAACACTTTTATCGGGAGGATTTGCGGGAAGAACAATGGCGCCAGTTGCCGGATTTCCAAAACGTTGCGATGTTACTAATTTTCCATTCAAGTATCCATCGAAAAATTGTCCGTCAAAACTCACAATAATATTCACCCATTTTTGTATGGGGAAATTGTCTGTAAGTTTTACAGATTGGGTTGTGCCGTCTTGCATGGACACTTTGCATTGTAACGTGGGCTGAGCCTTGTCTAAAGTTAATACCAAATTTCCGTTTCTAGAAAAAAGAATTTTATCGCGTTGATTGTCCCAGGTGTTCACATATACCCAAATGCTATATGCGTATCGAGCACTATTCGGACTATCCGAGATCGGAATAGCAGGCAGAGCCCCCCCGTTCAAACTTGCGGTAGATTGAAGAGTGGACGCTGTGTTCGAGTAATAGCGATATAAAATAAATATCAAAACCACGATTAAAATCAAAATAATAACAACGGCAACACTCATAATGGATTATACACTACCTATATATTTATCGGAGGATTTTTATTCATGAGCAAATTGTAAGAATTCGTGATTTCAAATTTGGATAACGCATTCGGATAATATTTCACATTACATATTGCACCATCTAGTCCATGATTCGACCCGGTCACGAATTTGTCATATACGGCATATGTGGGCAAATTGTCGTCGAATTCAAAGGTTCTCTCTAAACTTCCGTTTAGAAATACATCGACTCGTTGCGTTGAATAATTGAATACAATTTGATTCCATTTTTGTTTGGGAAGAGTGATCTCGAGAGAGGGTTTCTGGGTCGTGGAATTTGTAAAATAAATGTTTACTTTATCCTTTTGTTCCGGATCATCAACATGGTTCACATAGGTGAGTTTTGGCTTCCCATTTCCGTAATCAAAAATGGTGGTTTCTTTTCCATAGGCTTGGAAACTTTTGGACTGGCTATCTAAATACACCCACATGGAGAGTGCATAATTTGTGGAGAACACCGGTTTAGAAGCGTCAATGGTTTGTTTTTTGACCCGAAGTGCATTCCCAATTTCCGTTTCGGAATCTAAAAACACGGCGTTTTCCAATAATTGGGTGCCATTACTATTCACAATGGTTTTTATCAAAGAGGGCAAATAGACATATAATAATATCAGGACAATTTCAAATAAAAACAGATAATAAATTAAGAGGGGTGTCGAGCGAAATTCATTGGACAAATATCGGAACAAATCAATACACAAACAGGGTATGTAAAACAAAAGAGATACAATAAACCCAGGGGTTCCAGTAAGAGATTTAATTTGTCGAGAAAACATCAAAAATACAGCGGCCAATCCAATGATGATCGATAGCGAAAGAACAATGTTCATGACAATAGAAACACTACTCGTGGACGACATGGATGCGGGTATGGAGGATAATGATACATACATCACGCCGATTAAAAACAATCCCACAAACACGCCTGTCAAAAGAGAGGAATAATTATTCCCCTCGAAACTTTTTCCGACGAACAGGTAAAACAAGATATAAAGGGGAAGTCCGATGGAAAAAATATATAACATGGTTTTCCAATTTGACATCTTGTCGAATTCAGAAAAGAGTTGATATAAAGAATACGCCGGAAGTCCCACCAAACAAGCTGTTCCTAGACCCGCAAATAGACGGGGGTGAGTAGTTACATAATTACTTATATTTTGATAAATAGGTAGAATGATTTCACGAATTATATTTGACATGGTAGATATAATACATGGGCATTTTTTTTCGAGTCCGTCTACAAGTTCTCCATCGCGGTCTTTTTTCCATGACATTCGCGACACAATGCAACTAAATTGTCGATATGGTTACTACCTCCGTGTTCCAGTCTCATTTTATGATCGACTTCAAACCATGCAGAAAGTTGTTGCTGGCAATCACCACAACACCAATTTTGCCGTGATGCCACAAATTTCTTTTTTGTTTCACTTACGGAACGTTTTGTCGTTTTTTTCCCAGAATTTAACATGCGTGTTTCACCAACGCGCTCCGTTGCATCTGGCATAGAAACAACTGGGTAATTGTAATTTCCACCGTCTATACTCTGATATTGGCTGTCAAAAAAGTTTTGTTTCGATGTGAAATCTAAAATAGGTGATAAAAAGGTTGACGTGTCGCGATCTACCGGCAAATATTTGATATAGTCATTGGATGTGGTTATGATTTCTTTCGCGCGCAAAGGGTTTTTTTTAATAAGTGTATATAACATTAGCGCACCGAAAACGACACCTGCCATTTGGTAATATTTTTTCCAAGACATCATCAATTTTATATATTTTCCTTCTGTATAGATATTTGCAACAATAAATCCGGTAATCAATAGTAGAATAAGTTCGAAGCGCATTCCACTCCCTTTTTATTATAAATCGTTGTTATATTCCGTGGAGAATTTTTTCATGTCTAGATTGTTCATTCGTAATAGACCAAAATGAATAAAAATAACAAAGATATAAGCACCATATAGAGAACCCGTTTTCGTAACCGTAATGTCTCATGTAAATAAATGGGTTTTGGTTTATACTCACTTCTATATTTATCTAAAGCCATTGGCAAAGAGAGTTCTTCTTTTCCAAGATAGGCGTTGAATTTGTTATGTATAAAATGAACCCACCGCACAAAAGAATCTCGATTGTCCAAGTAGGGGGTGACGGGATATTTATCCAAAAATTCACTAAATTTGTCGCCCATGCTGCTCTCGGGTATAAAAATAGGCATGTTTTGTAGTAGGTCATAATATTTACGTTTCGTAACCGAATTGGGTGTCATAGGATAGGATTCAGCAATCGTGTGTAAGAAAAACCAATAATGCGGACCCCACACAGAAGAATCGAATTTCATATTGTAAAATAAATATATAGAGCAATGCGATTATATCTAGTTAGAAATGAACGATACATATTGCAATAATTGTGGAAAGCAAGGACACTTATATCATCAATGTAAAATACCGATTACAAGTATAGGAATTATCGTATTTCGAATACATGAAAATGAATTACAATACTTAATGATACGACGAAAAGACACGCTTGGGTATATTGATTTTATGCGAGGAAAATATTCGATCTATAACAAAGAGTATGTTATGAACATGTTGAAACAAATGACGGATGAAGAGAAAGAAAGGTTAATAACGGAGGATTTTGATACCTTATGGAATGGGATTTGGGGGAATGAAAACATATCGAATCAATATAAATCGGAAGAAGCCATATCCAGAGAAAAGTTCAACGCATTGCGGTCGGGTATTTTGGTAAAATATCATTTTTATACATTGGCAACCATGGTAGAAGATAGTAAAGCATTTCCTTGTTGGCAAGAACCAGAATGGGGGTTTCCGAAGGGTCGCCGTAATTATCAAGAAAAAGACTATGAATGTGCGCTTCGTGAGTTTTCCGAGGAAACTGGGTTTCAGATTAAGCATTTAAAACATGTTCAAAATCTTTTTCCGTTTGAAGAAATATTTACCGGTTCGAATTATAAATCTTATAAACATAAATATTATTTGACATACATGAAGAGCAAACACACATTCGAGATGGAAAACTTTGAACCCTCCGAAGTGAGTAAGATGGAGTGGAAAAATTATGATGAATCTATGGAATGCATTCGTCCTTATAATATAGAAAAAAAGAGGATGATTACCAATATAAATAACATGTTAAAAACATATCGGTTGTTGTCATTTTGACGCGCTGCGTGCATTTAGTAAAGTTGTACACACGGGTTCAATATATGGGTAAAAAATATCCATATATTGTAAGATATGCCCCCTAAAAAAACGAAAAAGAATAGCAAAGAAGAATCAGAATCTGCCACGAAAAAAAGACGGACCAAAAAAAGGCTTGTTTTCGTAGATAATTTATCATCGGCATTCATGGAACGTCGCCCGATAAATGTAGACGAGACTACGCCAAACCCACTTGTCGATGCGCTTTTGGGAAAAGTATCGGAACAGCAAACATTGATCGCAGAAAAGCAACGCCGGGCACCCAATTTGACAAGATGGAACGAAAAAACGGGGCAATACGAAAAACTAAAGAAGACTGCTAAAGTGCAGATATTGGGGTGTGATTATAATTACGAACCCACGGACGAAGATGCGCCACGGTTAGCCGAGTTAAATAAATTAAAGATTGACGAATTGAAAGAAATATTGTCGATCTTGCGTGAAGGATCTACTGAAGGTGGAGTGTCGGCAGGAGCAAGACGACACCATGAATTTGTCAACTTAATTTTATGTATTGAGAATAAAAAACGCGAAATAGCACCACTGTCCGTGTCGGTTGCACCGCCAACTGTAATGGAAGAAGGAGTCTCGCCAGAAAGTTTAACCTTAATTTCCGAAAAGGGAACGGAGGAAATGAATGCACCAGTAACTGCAGAAGAGTATGCATCGCCAATGACGGATAATAAAGAGGTGCCCTATCAATTTAGTGAACCGAAAAGCGTGGCCAGTGAACCGGAAACCGTGGTTGAGAAACCCACCCAAAACCTCAATGTTCCGGAACCAGGTTCTCAACAATACAATTTATTTTTGGCAGAACAAGAGAAAAAAGAGTTTCTAGAAAACCAATCTACCTCCGACCCCACACCCTTTCTCTATCCCACCTTAAATGACCCAAATTTCAATATTAAAATTGCAAGCCGAAAGGAATTTCAGGACACGCAATACGACGGCAATATATATGATATTAAAAAACAAAGTGAACTCTTATGTAATGCAGATTTTGAACTGTTGCCTCATCAACTTTTTGTCAAAAACTTTTTATCTTTCCAAACGCCTTATAATGCATTATTGCTTTACCATGGATTAGGATCTGGAAAAACGAGTAGCGCAATCGGTATTGCTGAAGAAATGCGTTCTTATATGCGACAAGTTGGGTTTCATCAACGCATTATGGTAGTAGCATCACCGAATGTGCAACGAAATTTTGAATTACAACTCTTCGATGATCGTAACCTAAAACTGGAGGATGGTGTTTGGCGCATGAATACACCGATGGGGAACGACTTATTACAGGAAATTAATCCTACGCAATTGAAAGGCATTCCGCGCGAAAAGGTGATTTCACAAATCCGGAGGTTGATTTCACAATACTATACGTTTATGGGGTATAGAGAACTTTCCAATTTTATCACCAAAAAAATAACAATTGACGACGAGACAAAGTATTCGAGATCGCAATTGGAAAAATTAAAAGCGCGTAAAATTCAAGCCATTTTCAATAACCGATTGATGATCATTGACGAAGTGCATAACATTCGCATATCGGATGACAACAAAGAACGAAAGAAGACAGCCACGCTTCTTATGGAGGTTGTGAAACACGCGGATAATATGCGGTTGTTATTATTAAGCGCCACGCCGATGTTCAATAGTTATACAGAAATTATATGGTTAGTGAACTTAATGAATATGTTAGATAAACGCAGCACAATACGAGAAAGTGATGTATTTGACAAAGAAGGAAATTTCCTACCTGAGAGAACATTGCCCAATGGCATGCAACTCGAAAGCGGTAGAGATCTTTTACAACGCAAACTTACTGGATATGTATCTTATGTTCGTGGTGAAAATCCGTTTACCTTTCCTTATCGTGTTTACCCGACGGTTTTTTCGCCGGAACAAACGTTTCAATCCGGAGACCGGCCTTATCCGATCTTACAAATGAACAAACGACCCATCGAATCGCCATTGAAATACGTCCCTCTTTATCTGTCACCTACCGGTGAGTATCAGCAAAAAGCGTATAATTTTCTAATGGAAACAATGCGGGAAAAATCGTTTTCCACACAAACCATATATGGTGAAGAACGAATTATGCCGAGTTTTGAGAACATGGAATCATTTGGTTATATGCATTTACAACAACCACTAGAGGCATTAAATATCACGTTTCCATCGGAAGCGCTGGATCGAGCGATTGCGAAAATAGATTCCACGGCCGGCATAGAAAGCACCAATACATCTCCCGGGGACGACGACGATATTCACCGCAATGCCGAAATTGTAAAGAATATGACTGGAAAAACGGGGTTGGCCACTATATTTACATATAGAACCGAAGTGTCTCCTTTTCCAATGAGATACAATTTTGAGTATCGCCCCGAAGTGTTGGAAAAATACGGCGCGATTTTTAAACACGACATATTGGGAAATTATAGTGGAAAAATAAACAAAATATGTTCTTGCATACATGAATCAACAGGTATTGTTCTGGTATATTCCGAATATATTGATGGTGGTGTCGTTCCGATTGCACTCGCACTAGAAGAGATGGGGTTTACACGATATGGTTCGGCGAATTATACGAAACCCTTATTTAAAAAACCACCGACAGAAGCCGTGGATTCCGTATCGATGTTGCCCCATTCCGAATTTGCAAAACAATTTCCAGGGAAGGAGTTCAAACAAGCAAAATATGTTATGATTACAGGTGATAAATCGTTTTCCCCGAATAATTTGGAAGATATTAAATATGTGACGCGTAGTGAAAACAAAAATGGCGAAAATGTAAAGGTCATTTTGATATCCAAGGCCGGCGCAGAGGGGTTAGATTTTAAAAACATACGTCAAGTCCATATTCTGGAACCATGGTATAACATGAATCGCATGGAACAAATTATTGGGCGCGGTGTCCGAAATTTAAGTCATTGCCAATTGCCCTTCGAAAAGCGAAATGTGGAGATTTATTTGCATGGTTCTCTTCCCGTATCAGAAGAAGAACCTGCCGATTTATATGTTTATCGATTTGCAGAAAAAAAAGCAGTTCAAATTGGGAAGGTCACGCGAATATTAAAAGAAACAGCCGCGGATTGTATTTTAAATATAGGGCAAACAAATCTTACTGTGGAAAAACTGGCACAAATGGTAGAGAACCAAAACATTGAGATTGAATTGTCGAGTAAAAAGACGAAAACCCCATTCAAAGTCGGCGATAAACCCTTTACCGAAATCTGTGACTATATGGACACTTGTAGTTTCAAGTGCAGACCGGAACCGCCCGCGGGTGACCAAGACATTCTATATGATACATACAATAGTGATTTCGTGAAAATTAATTATTCTATGATCGCAAAGCGCATACGACAAGTGTTTAAAGAGCAACCCGTCATTGATAAAGACCATTTGGTGAAATCGATAAATATTCTAAAAAAATACCCGGATGAACACATCGAATACGCGCTATCCAATTTTGTGGATTCCAAAAACGAAATGGTATATGACAAATATGGACGAGCAGGATACGTCATCAATAAAGAAAACTATTATGCATTTCAACCTATGGAAATCACAGACGAAAATGCGTCTGTGTTCGAACGTTCCGTGCCGATCGAATATAAACAGGACAGCCTCGAAATCGAATTGCCTTCTGAAAAAATAAAACCTGAACAAAAACAGGACACCCGAATGCCGGAAACATCGGCTATATCGGAGTACTCGGTAATTTTGAAGTCGATGCAAGAGAACTTACAACATGCATTGATAAAAACACCCCTGGAAACGAAAGAAAAGGATTGGTTTAAACACGCGGGGCATGTATTGCAGATTTTACAAGAACAGCAGGGCATTCCATTAGATTTGTTGACGAAATACATAATTTGGCATAATTTGGACACATTGACCGTGCCACAAAAAATGACAATTCTTCGGAAATTATATGCCACTGAAACACCAGTTGCAGAAACAGAGTTTGAGAAATATATTCTTGCGTATTTTGACGAAAAGGTAATGACATCGGATTCAGGCCGGGGCATTTTGTTAGCCAACCATAACTACAGCAATTTTTTACTTTATTTACAAGACAATGCGGATAAAACGATTTGGATTGAGGCACAGGACACGGATTATGACGATTTCGTAGACCAAATGCGCGAAAAATATATTATTCATCCGTCACGCCGTGCTCCAATCATCGGGTTTATGCACCCCTTTGAAAAGGACAATATTATGTTTAAATCGAAAATCATGGGCGAAGGTGGTAACAACAAGGGTGTTGTGTGTTGGAAAGTGGGAAAAGCCAAGACCATTTTGCGGTTCAATGATGTGTTAGGCAAAACAGTATACGATACCAAAAATACAAAGAATATTTTGGCGGATGGTATATGTATTATGATGGAAATGACAATGCGATATATTACGGAAAAAAATAATGCGGATGGGAACAATGTGGGAAAGGTGGCATTTATGGATCTGGAAAAAACATTGGTGAACCAGTTGATCTTGGTATAATGCGTGACGTCGTCGTCATCATTCACAATATTTTTATGCCCACTAAAAAATTGAATTCGAAAAACAATTTATATATAGCGAAATATATATACAAATACCATCATGGCCGAAATGCGACATGCAAAACAACAGGATACCAAAAAGATTTATGGCGTGTATATCAAGTCCTTATTGACATCAAAAATGTATCTCAGTATGAACGAAGTCGGTAAGAATGTAAAGCAAAATTTAGAAAGAATGATCTCGAAGCAAACCGAGGGAAAGTGCATTCCCGAGGGCTTTATTCGCCCGGGTTCCGCAAAAGTGGTAAGTTACTCCGCAGGTGTGATCAATAATGAAAAGGTCGAATTCCAAGTGGTATATGAATGCATGATTTGCAACCCCGTAGAAGGAATGCTTATTGAAGCCGTGGTGAAAACGGTAACCAAGGCAGGAATTCACGCGGAAGTCATCGACGACGAATCTGGTGCTATACCGATTGTAGCATTTGTGGCAAGAGATCATAGTTTTAACGACAAGCAGTTTAGCGCTGTAAAGGAAAACATGAAAATTGTTGTCCGCGTTATCGGTAGCCGATTCGAATTGTTTGATAAAAACATTTGGGTGATTGGTAAGTTGGTCGAACAATCAAACGATTCCTTCGGACAACGTAATCCAAAGCCTAAGCGTCCTCAATTGAAAATTTTGGGGGGAGATGTGGATGTCGAGGTAGACGAAGATGAAGATGATGAGAATGAAGAGGAGTAGACGGCGACGAACCTGACATAATACGTTATTTTTTTCCGAAATGATATAAGAACTTCCTGACATACATAATCAACTCTTACAATGAATACATTTACAGATACTGAACTTACATTCAAAAGCCCAGATAGTTTGTATAAGATGAAAACGACAATTGAATCGATGAATAAATATCACCAAATCGAGATCCTGAAAATACTCTCAAAAAACTTATGTAAACTAAATGAGAATAAGAGTGGGGTCTATGTCAATTTGTCGTTTGTAAATGAAGACACATTGAAAGAGGTAGATGAGTATATACAGTATACCCGAGAACAAGAAGATTCCATCATTACCATGGAATACCAGAAGGAGGAGTTCAAGAACGCATTCTTCTTGGAAAAAGAAGATAAAGACAACGTCACAGTTTCTTATAACTCACTGAACAAATAGAAAAAAAAACATGTCGTCCTTTTTAAACAACCTGTTTTTTATTCAACCTAAGAACAAACCTATATTGGAGCGATTGCGAAAATACATGTTTTATAAGGATGTTTCTGGGAACCCAGCCACTGTCACACGAGTGTGCGACGTGTCACTTGCTTCTGTTCCGGATCATGTGCGAGAAATCATCGAACAAAATATTGCACAAGACGAATCGAACCAACTTGGATCTATTGACGAAAGCATACCCATTCTAGAAAACACGATCAGTGATCCCGACCCGGCTCCGGTTCCGGAACCAGAACCACCAGTTCCAGAACCAGAACCTATTCAAACATGCACGCCAACCCAACAAGACACACTGTTTTGGTGTATTTATATCGCAAACCATGGATACGAAGAATATTTACAAATCACAAGAAATTACGGCGTAAAAGAATTGGAAATTAAAAAACAAGTCGCCGATCATATTCAAAAGAATCCCAATAAGATGAAACAGGTAAACACGAAGATTACCAAAATCATGATACAAGAGATCCTATCCGAACTCTTAACAAGCCAGAAAGAAACATCGTTATTGTGCCTATATAGTCTCGTCGTTTTTTATACTATGAATGTTATCCTCGTGGATCCCACCGATAGATTCATGGTGGAATTTATTTCGGATAAAACGGCCGAATCACCAACCTTTGTATTATACAAAGACACGTATGGCAAATACAAATTAAACACACAACCTCTTACGCTTGAACAGATATCTGAATTGCGCACCAAAATGATGGGTTTAGAAAATTTCACGAAACCTTTGAAAGCCGTTTCGCAATATAAACTGGGCGAACTAGAGGATCTTGCGAAAAAAATTGGTATATACAATGAAACCAAAAAATACAAAAAGAATGGCTTGTATGAAGAACTGGCTGCGGCTTGTATGTGGCGTTAGAATAAACGCAGACATTTGACAAGAGGAAGAAAATTGAACTCTATATATTTATCTTTCTGAGAGAGATACAAAGATAAATATATACATAAAATATATAAGATTTATGGCAGCAAAAAACATGGAGGAATTAGAAGAGGGGGAAATACGCGAATCGATAAGCGAAGCGTTGAAACGCGACCCTATCCCTGATAAATCCTTGAAAGAAAAAAAGAATATGTTTATGAACATTGTAAAGCAGTATTTAGAGAGCAACCCCTTTGTTTCCACGAATCGCACATCGAATGAATTGGAGATACGATTTGGAACAAACCCTCGTATAGCAAGGCCGATTAGCAAAATCGATTATGATAATGTAGTGAAACAATTATATGCATGCGGTTTCAAGACGTTAAATGAGGACGGCATTCAAATTCTACGTATTCAAAATGAATATACGGATCCGAACACCGGAATGGTAAAAATGTCAAATATTCGTGCTGAAATTGTAGGCACGGACTTGATACAAGAATACTGTCGCACAAACAATCTCCAAAAAATTATAGACATGCCTTCTTCCGCATTTAATAAAATTAAGTTCACGAAAAAGTCATCCGCGCTTGCCAAAGACGGCAAATATATAGAACGCCTTGACATGGACGACTTCAACTTTCGCGTTTCGTATCAAACCGAACAGGACTATAATGTGCAATCCAATATCGCGCGCAATATTTTGTCAAAATGGATGGATTCGAAAAAAACATTTCGCTGTTTGAATCGGGTTCGCTTTTATCACCCCAATTTTCCCATCTTTGCTGATTTAAGTATTGTAAAAGATTCGAAGAAAACGGAGGGAAGAAAACGAGTGTCTATACCGGAATATTTGATTCAAGACGCGAATGTATTCCAGGGCGTGGAACATTACGAAATTGAATTAGAAGTTAACAATGAAAAAACCGGGGTGGGTTCTCCCTATAATACTCCAGAAAACTTGATGGACGCGCTACGCAAATGCATTCGTATTATATTGAGTGGATTACAGGGCACGAAATTTCCAATTTCATATACAGACCGCAACGACATACTACAGTATTATATGAAACTTGTTCATGGGGATAAATATGTACAGAAACGGGTTGGTCCTAGTGATTTTATCGGCCCAGGTTCGTATACGCTGCAACTTGAAAATATTTTAGAAAAAAGGTCATCGTCAACACAAGACAGCGCTGAATCTCAAGTGCCAAATATTCGATCAAATTATACGGTAACAGACAAGGCCGACGGTGAGCGCAAACTGTTATATATTCATGAAAATGGTAATATTTACATGATAGATACGAACATGAATGTTATCTTCACTGGCGCAAAAACGAATGAAAAACAACTGTATAATAGTTTATTGGACGGGGAATATATACAAAAAAACAAACATGGGGAAACTATATCTCTCTATGCGGCATTTGACATCTATTTTGTAAACAAGAAAAGTGTGCGCGAATATGAATTTTATGACAATAGAGATGAAAACGAAGAGCCCCTGTCCGCGGAATTCGTCGACGAAAAGGCCGAAGAAAAGCGATTTCGTGTTCAATTGCTATATAATTTTGTGGAATTGTTAAAACTTCAATCTATATTGGAACCCAAAGGCGAGGTTGAAAAAAAGAATCCGACACATTCTCCTGAATTACGCGTGAAATGTAAAACATTTTACTGCACAAGTAAATCCAATACTATATTCACGGCTTGTTCTAAGATTTTATCCATGACAGAAAAAAACGACGCGTTATTTGAATACAATACGGACGGACTTATATTCACGCCTTGCGACATGGCAGTTGGTGCGAAGCGCGCGGGTGGACAAACAGGACCTCTCTATAAATCTACGTGGGAAAATTCATTCAAATGGAAACCACCAGAATTCAATACCATCGACTTTTTGGTGTCGATTCAAAAAGACAAAACGGGTAAGGAAAAGGTGCACTCTGTGTTCCAAGACGGCCGTAATTTACAGGGTGTCCAAAGTGTAACGCAATACAAAACCTTAGTGCTTATGTGTGGATTTGACGTGAATAAACATGGATTTATTAACCCATGCCAAGATATTTTGAATGACAAATTACCGAGTCCATCGGACGTGGATAACGAATCCACATATAAACCCATGCCATTTCAGCCCACAAATCCATCCGACGAGAATGCCTGTTATGCAAATATACTATTAAAAGAGGATGGGTCAAAACTACAAATGATGACAGAAGAAGGCGAATATTTCACAGAAAGCACGATCGTTGAGTTTAAATACGTCGATACGAATTTGCCTGGGTGGAAATGGGTTCCAATTCGCGTGCGTTATGATAAAACGGCGGAGTTGCGTGCCGGCCTTAAAAACTACGGGAATGCATACCATGTTGCGAATAACAATTGGCATTCTATTTATCACCCGATTACAGAAGATATGATTTCAACGGGAAATAACATTCCCGAATTTATAGAAGGCGACGATGTCTATTATAATCGTTCCGGTGAAAAAACAGTAACGCAACCCTTACGAGATTTCCATAATATGTTTGTGAAAAAGAATCTGATATTGAGCGTGAGCAAACGCGGGGACACTTTAATTGATTACGCTGTTGGAAAAGCAGGCGATTTACAAAAATGGATTCGTGGGAAACTCAGTTTTGTATTCGGAATCGATATCAGCAAAGACAATATTCATAACATGGTAGATGGCGCGTGTTCCAGATTCCTACGGGCGCGCATGCAATATGAACATATGCCCCGCGCACTGTTTGTAAATGGAAACAGTGGTTTGAATATTCGTAGCGGACAAGCCCTCCTTTCCGAAAAAGACAAACAAATCACAAAGGCCGTATTTGGAAATGGCCCCAAAGATCTTATGTTGCTCGGAAAGGGTGTATATCAACAATATGGCGTGGGCGAAAGTGGATTTCAAATTAGTTCTTGTCAATTCGCGATGCATTATTTCTTTGAGAACAAGACCAGTTTTCACCAATTTTTGCGAAACTTGTCGGAATGCACGAAATTGAACGGGTATTTCGTTGGGACATGTTACGACGGAAAGGCGGTATTTGAAGAACTGCGTTATAAAAAACGCGGAGAAAGCATTGCGTATTATAAGGAAGATCGTAAGATATATGAGTTGACGAAAGAATATGATGAAACTGGTTTTCCGGATGACGATATGTCCTTGGGGTATGCGATCCATGTATATCAAGAAAGTATCAATCAAGTATTCCGGGAATATTTGGTGAATTTTGAATACTTTACGCGTGTGATGGAAGATTATGGGTTTGTTTTGGCATCCAAAGAAGAAATGCTTCGTAATGATTTGCCGAATAATACGGGTTTGTTTTCGGATTTGTTCTTGCATATGCAAAATGAGGTGAAGCAAAATCCTAGAAAAAAGGATGACTATAGAAGCGCGCTCCTGATGTCTTCCGAAGAAAAACGCATTTCCTTCATGAATCGTTATTTTGTATTCAAAAAGGTTCGTAATGTAGATGCCAAAAAAATGGCCGAAATTATCTTACAACAAAATGAGATGGTGGAACGAATCGGTGAAGAAAACGTTGCCGAAATGGAAGAAAAAATAAAGGAGCAAACCCAGGTAGTAGTTCGCAAGTTGAAGAAAAAATTAGTATTGGAGAAATTTCAAACAACACCGCCTACAGAAGAGGTTTCTGTTTCTGTTCCTAGTCCTGGTCCGGTTTCTCCGACAGAAATGATTGTATCAAATGAGCCGGTCGAAGTTACCACGCTACAACCCGCGGAAGAAAAATTCGTGATTCGATTGAAAAAGCGCAAGGCGTAGTGCAAACAATAAAAACAACATGATTTATTGGCAATATATAGATATCGGGTCGAATCGAATTGAATCTATTCACCAAGAATCGTTTGGTATCGCAGATTTTATCTCTAATTTCCCATTATAGAGATCCACGATGTCCACCTTCCATATCTCATCACAACGTTGAATGTGTCGTTTCAAAATACTCTCCAAACGTTGCCATGAAATAGAGTGTGTTAGTATTTCAGACGATTTGTATGTAAAGTCTTCTATAACCAGTTTCATCAATTCATAGTTGAATTTTTTATTTTCATCTGTATTGAGCGGTATAAGTTCGACAATATGAACAGCAATAAGAAGCGCACTTCTGAGAGAAACCATTGTTGCAGTTGACATGGTAATTGTTTTTTGTTTGAATCTTTATTTTGTATAAACATTCAACTTTTCAATTTTTCGAATATTGCACCCCTTCACTATTCGCGAATATGAAAAAACGTAATAATGATTTACATTCATAAATCGTATAAACATACCACTATATTCTACTTTACCAAAATGTCTTTTTTTTCATTACCAAGGACCACACTTTTATTACATAAATATATCGATTGTATTGAACAGGAAGAAATGCCAACGCCTGTGATTTCCAATTCGCTTTCGCAATATCTCTATGAAACAAAAGAAAAACTCGAAAAGAAAGAGAAGGACTGGGACATATTTAAAAAATATACAAATCCATATGAGTACATTCACAGTGTAATCCCCTTTAAAAAAAAGTGCGTGTCAAAATATAAGCCATTGTCCAGGTCCTATTTCAAAATGATCGAAATTATAAACACGTTGAATTTAGAGTTTGATTCCAGGCCGATTCAAACGTTTCATTTGGCAGAAGGTCCTGGTGGTTTTATTGAAGCCATCGTAAATTTGCGAAATTCCCCCCATGACACGTATACTGGGATGACAATTTTGGATGAAAAAAACGATCCGAATATTCCCGCTTGGAAAAAATCAGAAAACTTTTTAAAGAGACATGAAAATGTGAAAACGGAAGTCGGGGCAGATGGCACCGGCAATATTATATCCTTGGATAATTTTATGCATTGTCGTGATAATTATGGGTCGTCTATGGATTTTGTAACCGCCGATGGTGGGTTTGATTTTTCACTCGACTTTAACAACCAAGAAATAAGTATATCAAAACTCCTTTTCGCACAAATCTGTTTCGCACTTGTCATGCAAAAGAAGGGTGGGCATTTTGTATTAAAAATATTCGATTGCTTTATGCAACATAGTATTGATTTGCTATATATATTATCCTCGTTTTATGAAAAGATTTATATTGTGAAACCACAAACTAGTCGATACGCCAATTCCGAAAAATACGTGGTGTGTAAAGGGTTTTTGTTTTCACATTGTGACATCTTTTTCCCGTTTTTACACCGCGCATTTGAAAAAATGGTGTCGTCTCCGAATTTGAAAAACACAGAAGAACTGTATATTCATCGATTTGTTTCCGTCCCTATTTCTTATTTCTTTTTATCGAAATTGGAAGAATACAATGCAATTTTTGGACAACAACAAATTGAAAACATTCATTATACGATTTCTCTCATTGAAAATAAACACAAGCAGGATAAAATAGATAATTTAATTAAAAACAATGTTCAAAAATGCGCATCGTGGTGCATTCGTCACAATGTTTCTTATAATACGAATTTAACTACATCTTCTACTAGTTTTATTGACTCGGCATCTATCGTCCAATTTACAGACGACAATCACGATGATTTATTGGACAACGATGATTTGCCCATGGTGTTTTAAACCAATGAAGAAATAAAACGGGACAAAGTCCGATTCATTTCTTCATGGTCATGACCCATTTACAGATTTGAATAACGGGACAACGTCCCGTTATTCAAATCTTCACCGGTATAAACCGTTCAAAACGCTTTTACATAATAAAACATACAACCTTTATTATGTAGAAAAAGACCCGTGTGTAAATATCTAAATCGCCATCAAACATAAATACATGAATGCCAATACCATAGGCCCCGTGGTTCTGTTGACAACAAATTCAATCGCGGGTTTGGATGCCCCCCTCTGCTGTAGGACATAAAAGTCACTCAAAAGTGGACTGCACATTAAGAAAAAATAAATTCCGCGAAGAATAGGCTCGGTCTGCATAATGTCGAGTGTGCTCATTAAAATGTTGAAATGCAAAATGAATCTAGTGACATAGAGTGCCACGTCTTCGCCAAATACACCCGGGATCGTATATATACCATTTTGTTTATCGCCAGATTTGTCACAAATGTCCAATAGAATCTCTATGTAAAGAGACCCTAAGAAAAGGAGTCTTGTGGCCAACAGTAAACGTCCCGTTTTCCGGGTGTCCAGCACTGAAATGGACGGATATACGGAAATTCCGGTAAAATACATACCGGTTGACACAAGCGCTGCGCAACTCAGATTTTTTACAAACAACAATCGTTTCAATATCGGCGTATATATCAACGAAATTGCGTTTGCAATATGGGTTATAGGTCGAATTTGCGCAGGCAAGAATACAAAATTTATCCATTCGCTTGCGATATAAAATATAAAAGTTGCACAAATGGCTTCGCGTTTGGTAATATGTCTAGCAACTAGAGGTCGACGTGGGTTATTGATACAATCTGTTTTTAGATCAAACAAATCATTGAGTATCATGCTATTTGCCATAATCAATTGTGTAATCGCAATCGTGGCATAAAAACGCGGGTTCTGAAATAAAACGAGGGATGGACAGGTGATCCAACCACCGACTATGCTTATCCATAGCGTGGGCAAAATATTTTTCGAACGCACGAGCGTTGCAAAATAAGAAGCCTTTTTGCGCATCGAGTTTCCTGTTTTCAAGATTGAAGATGCAAAATGCTGATTGCTTTGCATATTCGCAACAATAAGGTTGGAATTACTAGTCTCTGTGTGGGAAGTTATACGCGAACAAAACGACGCCGGTTCGGCATTTGAAACCTTTGAAGAATTAAAATGGGACATTTTACTTCCGCAAGGGTCAGATTCCAGTAACGATTTGAAATGACGCTCCACGTTTCTTGCCGGAGCGTCGCATTTTAAATCTTCGCTGGTAGAAATGTTCAAGGGTGAAAACGATAAATGGTCAATGTTATGTATCAACCATTTTGGTTTTACACTATTTTCCATTTCCAAGAATGCGTCTATCATCTCAAAATTTTTGCGTTTGGTATCGCGCACGAATAATACATTGGGCGCAAATCCGCGAATCACAGATGTTAAGAAAACTACAAAAAAGGAGTTTGTAATTTTCATACTTACGCAACTTGTCTTCTTAGTATGATTGTCTCTATATATTTTCTTTTTCTACACATTTGCACATTTATACCAGCGAAGGTGTAAACTGGGACGGTTTAGAGATACGCGTTGGTATAAAAAATATTGGTATATTATATACAATAAAAAACGATGGATGATGATGATAATAAAAGAATAAAAGAATATGTGAGAGAAAATGATATTCAACCAAGACCCATCATGAATTCACTTGGTTTTTATAATCATGACGAATTGGTAAGTTTAAAAAACCGATCGAATGAAATTCATAAATTAGTGGAAGGTTATAATAGAAATATAGGCGTCGCCGAATACACAATTGACTGCTTAAAAAAAAAAGAAAAAAACCTAGAGTATAACGCAAATTGTTACAGTTGGCAAAGTCCTAGCAAAGTAAACAAAACAGGAACCATATCGGAACAAATAAAAACGGAAACCCAAAAATTAAAGGAGTTGGTTGATGAAGGATATGCATTAATCGAGGAATACAAACATATAAAGAAGGTTTTGTCTAACAAGCAGGGTAAGTTGAACCAAAAAATTGACGAAATTGCGGACACAGAGGGCTCTTTTTTTATAACATCATACTCTTCTGGATCAAAAAAAAGAAGACACCGTAAAAAGACGCACAAAAAGAAGTTTAATAAAAATAAATCTAAGAAATTACGGTGAATTTTAGACCATTGCGCATTTGTTGCGAAGCAGCGCAATCAGCATCACATCGCTCACTCATAACTGCCCGCGAAGTGGGCGACCGTTCCTTGCGAATGTGCAAAGGCGTAGTAACACAAATTATTGTTTGATAAATCATATTTCGTTTTCAAGAAAAATATGATTCTGATATACACCGATGAACATTTATACCAGTCCATAAAAATTTTCGGTTACGACTAGTCCATATGAAACATAACATTTTCTACATTAGAAATGATTCGTAGGCGGGCACAGATTATTTTTCACCACCCCTTCTTTGGTAAATACTGGATAACATTTATTCGGGTAGCCAATTTTATCCTTTATCGTATACCCATTTTCAGGGACACCATATGCCAATGCGTTCGCAACTGACGTGCCATATGCTTTTCTATAACTAGCACTGGAATTTGTAATTGAGTCATATCGAACACGTGATGTAAGTGCAGCTGCAGACACGGCGCCTTGTTGTGCAAATTGTGGGTTATTGGGTTTATAATACACAGGTTGGTATCTAGATGTTACACCGGTAACCGACGTGGACGTGGACACAACATCCACAGTGGACGAATTCGATGTCGGATATGTTCCAGCCGAGAACCCAATAGCACTTTGAAAAATGTTGTTGTTTATGATAAATTGGGGGACCACATTCGTTGATGGAATTGTCCATGTTATCAAGTTATTGTCACCATCCTGTGTTGGAACAGTATATTTTGTTGAATCTGAAGGACCAGTCCGCAGGGTTTGCAATTCAACCACGTTTTTCGACGTATTGTATACGATATTTAATAGCATGACTTTAATTTTACTATTATTTTGAATATAATAATGTCCTTTATAGGCGAGCGTAGAATGCAATATGCTATTTAAATCACCTGCATCATAATATCCGGACGATACATCAACCACAACGGTGGTTCCAGCATTTGCGCCTATACCGTCAATCCAGATATAAGAAAAACTCGTGTCCATGGGGACATGATATTTTTTACAGTTCGTTGTCCCATTTCCTGCATATACATTAGAAACAGAGAGACTATCACCAGGCGTAAGTGCGGGATCACCTTGCCGAATATAATTGTATTGATTTTGTTGAAACGTTTTCACGCGACTTTCTAAATATTGCCGGTTGTCGGTGTAATAATTCGCACTATTATTTGCGGGGTTATACTGTTTTTTAATATTCCCGCTGCTTCGAACACGTCGTCTTGCGTTATCAGCAGGGGATAATACACAAGAACTGCTACATAAACCGGGTCTATCCGATGTGTTCGCAGTGATTGTAAGGTCTAAAGTATTGGCTAAACCGCCTCCTTTCACAGAGGTCACAATATAACCATTGGGCATATCAAACTCATGAATACGAGAAGATGTTCTTACATTACAATGACTCATGTCATAGACTGATGCAATTTCGCGGCGATAATGTTTTAACGGCGTTGCCTTAAATACTCGATCGTTTGCCATATTTGTATATTTGCTCGGGTTCCCGTTTTTTCGAATGCTAGATGTAATTTGTTGAAATGTTTTTCCCTTCCAAGGAATAAGCGGGCGTTCATTCCTATTTAGTAATTCCGACATTTTTTGTATATCTATTATATATCTTCTTATATAATATATAGAATGAAATTTCCGACGATAAAGATGCGCACTGTTGTGTTTTGGGGTCTGCTTTTCTTTTATTCATTCTTTATTGTAAACCATTTTTTTGTATCTTATAAAGAAGGAGCAACGGATATGCAATCTATGAGCCCCGGAACAGATGCCTCGACCAATTCTGCGCAGGCAACAGATGCATCGAACAATATGGTTGATCCGTCCAAAAATGTGGTGACACCAGATTTGTCCGGTGAACTATTGTCCCTCAAAAAAAAGGAGGAAAAAATGAAACAAGATATCGATGATTTACGAAAGCAGATTGATAAATTACAGGCTCCGTCATCTGCATAAGCGACCTCGCGTCGTTCACACAATTGTCAACGTTTCTCGCAAAATAATAATGCGCAAAAACATAATAGAAATTTCATATGTAGTTTATTCATCGACTACATATGAACATTATTTTAGATACGAAACGTTTTTCATTGGGAAATGCAAGTTTTTTAGATACGAAACGGAACATTATTATGGATGGGAACTTTACAAAAATTGTATATTCGAATGAGTGGTTTACCATGAATGGGATTTATTTTTTATTCACAGCAGAGGCCATGTGCATTCAAAAAATTATGAACAAAATGATACTGAAATTTCATCCATATCAACCTACAAATTTGTCATTGATACAAGACTTTGCAAAGATGGAGTATCGTTTGATCGAATATTATAAACAAATGAATCAGTGTTCAAAAAAAACTTCAAATTTATTGGCAAAACAATTGTATTCAGGATCTATAAAAATTTACAAGGATTACAATGGTGAAAACTATGGCAGTTCCCCCCCTACTATAAACACCGAGTCATCTCGATACGTTATGAAAATATCTGGCATATGGGAGACGCGCGATGAAGTGGGGTTGACATTTAAACTTATACAAGCAACGGATGGATTCCTATAACCGCATCGACATCTTGGGTTTCGCTCTTCCACGACCGGAATTCATTGCCATTAAATTTGCGGATTGAAACGGGCGCGACCCATTTCGCAAATCATGAACTCGGGTTAACTCTTTCTTCTCTTGGAACCCGGTATCGAAAGCAGTAACATTTATAAATTTCGTCGAATCATCGATGGAATATTGTAATCCAGTAATGGATTGCCACCCCTCGGTGGTGTCCGCAACAAATCGTTCAAACTCCCCTCTGTTTACGATACGAGTAATGCCATCCTTCATTTGGAAAATGTTTTTATCCATAATGGGATAAAATTGTGATCTATCGATTTCAATGCCGGCGCTTAATATGCGTTTCTGCAAAAGATTGTCTTCGTAGCCCCAGGTCCAAAAATTGGGATAACCCAATGTTTTTTCAAAGTCACTGCCATTTACAGAAACAATTCCTCCTAGCGCGAATGTGTATCCATAAAAATGCTTTACCACTCCCGCGCTCGTCTCATAATTCAAAAAATTTTTGGAGAAAGGCATAGTGTCAACATCGTTGAACACGAACGTAATATTTTGGTAATCGTTGGGATATTTATTTTTCATTGCCAAGAACCCAATGTTTTTCATTGCCCCGCGATTGAATTCACGAGCATCTGCTTGATGAATATAATAAATTTCATAATCTTGTTTTGGTATGTCTTCTAATATTACATTCATGTGTGCAGAAAAAAACTGCTGCTGCTGAGCCCTGTCTCTATAAGGAACAATGAATATTAGTTTTGGGACGACCGATAGAATTGGTTCAGTAACCTCAACTTCTGGCAGCACGGGTTCAATTGTAAGAGGTTGGATGTCCGATCTGTCTTCAATCACAAGAGGCTGGGTATTCAAACTGTCTTCAATCACAAGAGGTTGGGTGTTCAAACTATCTTCAATGATGGGTTCAATCGTAATGCCTTGTTGGTTCGAATATTGTTCATCGAGAGGTGCGTTTGCATCCGTCTCTACAATGGAAACAGTGTCGGGCGAAGAAATCAAAAGAGGTTCGGTCGAACCGGGCTGTATTTCGGTTGCATCAGGCATAGATATTACGAGCGGATCGTGATTTATTTGTAAAGTGTTTTCGAGAGATTCGTTCTCATTATTGTCCGACATATAAAAAATTATACTATATACTTTTACAGATAAAAAAAGGCGAATAATAAACATTTCAACATTCTAAGAATATTTCTCTAAAATAACGCTGGGCAATAGACTTTCACGAATAGCGTTTAATTTTTTAAAACATTTATTTATTGTCACTTCGCTTACTCCGCAAATGGCTTTCACGTCCTGTTTTGTAATGCCTAATTGACAATTATAAGAAATGAAATAGATGATTCCGGCTGAAATTGCGTGCGGAATGTTGTCTGTAATAATATTGTTTTGTTCGACTTTGTATGCAACAAACTTCGCGACCATGGTTAATTCTTGATTTATATTTAATCGACTGCAGTATCTTTCTATAAAAGAACTTGGCAGCGTCGCGCACAATTCGTTTGGTTTCGCAGAAATTTCATTATTACGACCGATGTTTTGCATAATATTGACTGCCATAGAACAACCATTTGTGGCGCTTGTTTTATCCAATTTAAATATTTCGGCAATTTCATGTGCTGTTCGGGGACATCCATTTAGTCTGCATGAAATATAAATGGACGCAGCTTTTATTCCATCGCGATTCATTCCCCTAAACATCTTTTGTTGTGAAATATCTTTATGAATCACCATGGCATCGTCGATGAATATTCGAGGCACGCCCGCGTTTTGCGCCATAATTGTGATAAATTGAAACTCATCGTATAAGGATTTTTCTTTATGTGGCATAGACTGCCATTCAATCCACTTTCTAATTTTCTTCATTTCATAGGACGACTTCAAGTTACATAATACTTTACACCCAAAGGATGATTCCATGAGCAAAGGATTGATTGGATTCCCGCACCGTGTGGGATCATTTGCGTTTTTATCATCTGCTCCATAAAATCTCCATTCAGGTGAATAATCAAGAGTGTCTTTATAAATAACACCGCATGTTGTATTGGTGCATGTTGGAAACCCATCGTCCATAATCATTAATACAGAACTACATAAACTACACAAACCTGTTTCTTCTTTCACAATTTGATACACGCACTCTACTTTTGCTAATTCATCTGTAGTTTCGGGAACGTCTTCATTTTTCATCAACCCATGTTTATCTTTCTCAAAAATATCCCATAATTTTGATTTTTCCACATGAGTCATATCCAACTTCTTTTTTTTTGTTTTCACAGAAATCCCAGGTCTACTCTCGAAAGGAGATGTTATAATGTGTTCATCCGCTGTTAACTCAACATAGGAATCCATCGTGGATACATTGTTTCCAGAATTATTTACCGGATTTTTTCCACAGTGAAGAGTTGTGTCGATCCCGCTCTTCACTCGTTTCTGTGGATGTACTCGAATCTTAAACCACGATGGATTTGAAGTCACCTCATTGGGTCTCGGGTTTATCTCTTTGTTGATGACTGACAACGGAGCATTTGGAAGTGAATCTATAATACGACGTTCAACATTGAAATTTATATAATCATCGGATAGCGCATGCGTATTGTTTTCCATGGTTTTTATCCAAATAAGTAAGTGGCTTACGTAGTTCAATTTTTTTTTTGTCTTTATAGTATAGAAGCCAATTTTGCAACAACATGTCAATAAGCATACTTTTAGATACATTTAAGGGAACGATTGATATGGCCATTCAAGAGTTTGCTAAAGTAGCCGGAGCGAAAGTGTGCGAAATGATTGATGAAAAAAAAGATAGTTTATGGGAAACCGGCACGAAAGTCGCCGTGTCGAAATTGGAGGAAGACACTGAATACACCAATGGTTTACTTCAACAAATAACCGATGCCGTTGTAAAAAAAATTGCTGAATCAAAACAGAGCACTCAACCTGCTGTTTCTGCGGGCGGATCTTTATCAAAAAGAAAGAGCAAGCGCCGCCAAACGAAAAAACGCGCGTACGGAAAGAGTCGTAAACAATATATCTAGGGGTTTTCACATCGTTTCTTCGCTATTTTTCATAAAAATAGCGAATATGCAGCATGACCACTAGTTTATTTTTTTCTCCAATTTCTCGAACATTTCAGCATTATATACTAAGTTCCCGGTTGGTTTATAAGTATTTATCGGCGTGTATGATTTTCCATTTTTAGCCGGCTGTTTTTCTGCGTTCATTGGTGAATTCGACATTTCGTTCTCTATTTCCTTTTCTTTTTTGTCAATAATATTCCCCTTTTCATCAAGAACATAACCCGTTTTCTTTTTAATTTCGGAACGAACATACGATGGCACCCAGTTTTTCCATGAAATCCATAATGTGTTGGGATGAATATATCTTACATCGAAACCATTCTCATGTAATTTCGCAACTAAATATCCTGTGCACTCCCCGTTATCATATACTGGTTCTCCAAATATGTATTCCGGAACAGTGAACCATACAAACTTCTCCAACGGTTTTATGCGTGAAATTTGCGTGATGCGTTTATGTATACGGTTCAAAATTTTATTGAATATCGATAACTGTTTCAAATCTTTTTGTTGTTGTTTTCCGTAAAGTTCGTCAATGTTTATTTTACGATTACTTTCTTCGTCATCTGTGAATAAAAAACAGGACATTTTGTCTTATATGATTCGTTTAGAAAAAATATAGACAGTTCGACCGTGTTGTTATAAACAACATGACCGAAAACAGCAGACATTCCCACCAAAAACCCACTATAAAGCATTTGGTGATTTCAGGTGGAGGTATAAATGGTTTTTCGTTTTATGGAGTATTGCGCGAAACAGTTCGTCAACACGTTTGGAACATGGAGGATATAGAAACCATGTATGGAACATCCATTGGATCCATGTTGGCTGTCATGTTGGCATTGAAATACGAGTGGGAAACATTGGACGATTACTTGATAAAACGTCCCTGGCATCATGTATACAAATTTGACATGTATTCTATTTTCGATTCTTTTCAAAAGCGTGGCATTTTTACAAACAAGGTCATAGAAGAAACTTTTTTACCTCTATTTCATGGAAAAGACATATCGATTGATATTACGATGAAAGAATTCTATGACAAAACTGGGGTTGAAATCCATATATTTACGACGGAATTGAATACATTTAAACTCATCGACATTTCTTATAAAACGCACCCGGAATGGAGAGTCGTCGATGCTGTGTATTGTTCTAGCGCGCTTCCCATAGTCATGTCTCCTATATTAAAGGGAGATTGTTGGTATTGCGACGGTGGACTATTGTGCAACTATCCTATACTAAAATGTATAGAAAATGGGGCGAAAAAAGAAGAGGTTCTCGGAATAACAAGAATTCCAGACGCGTCTTGCCCGCAACGTTTGTCCGGAGAATCCACGATTCTTGATTTTGCAATGATTGTTTTATCTAGAATTTTAGAGAACGTTCTTGCAACGCCACCCGTTTTAACCATGGAAACCGAATTTCGAATACCATCGTTTGCGACATCCATCTATGAAATTTATAGTGTTTGTAATGATATGCAAATGCGCATGAATCTTATAGAAAAGGGGGTTTCTCATGTGAAAAAACAGTTGAACAAGGATTTGCCGGCATTGGAAACCCCCGACACGGAAACGCACTAACATTATGCCATGTCATCCGCTGTCATTTGCAGTAGCAATGCATAGGGATCGATATCGAACAGTGCATTCCAATCCTCCATCGTTCCATCCGACAATACAACCTGAATATTTTCTTCCAACAAAAGTTCCTCGCGATAAATGGTGCGAATGTCGTCGATTGTTGTTGGTATTCTAGTTACGACTTCTTTGTAAAACGACAAGAGAACGTTATATTTGTCGGTCTGTTTTTTGGGAATAGTTACGGATGTGCCTACTCCGGTCTGTAATGCATGTAATAAAATATATAACGTCCACGACTGACAAAACACGTCTTCATCAGATATTTGCGCAGGAGAAGATACGGGCATAAACCGAAAGGTATAACCATTCGATTCCGCAAATGGTTTTACAACACAAAGTGCTACTTCGGGGTAATAAATGCCATATCCCTTTGCTGGTTTCGCAGGATCTATAACATATATTTCATGGTTCATGTTATCCATATAAAAACTTTGATAATGTGTTTCGTCGGTATCGGCATCTTTTATGTTACATGCTGTGAATATTACATATGGTTTCTTGTCGATGCACGATACAAGATATTGTTCAATCTCCTTGTATTTCGATACCGCCGATATACCATCTGAATAGGGGTCGCCATCAAATGTGCGAGAAAATTCGACGTTTTGAACACATGGGCAAAATTCTTTTATTATTTCATTGCGAACATCATTGTAACCCATCATTATTTTTATAGCATGTAATGTCCACGAAATGGCAGTTTCTCGGTATAGATTTGTAGCATAATCTTCGAAAGATTCCATTGGATATGGTTTTATGTTGACAACTTGTTCTATTCATAACGTCATTTTATAATGAATAGAAGATTCAATTTTACTGGCTAATTATTCGTCATTACTGTCGCAAATTTCTCAAGCGAAGTCTTCGTAATTTTGGAGTCAAAATCAATGGTCTTGCCATCCTTTACCATTTTAACGGTAGGATAAGAATCAATGTTATATGTTTTAATCACACGAGTGACTTCTCCTGTCTCAGATGTGCAATCCGTGTCCACACATTTTAACACATATCCATTTACCTCCTTTTCGTCGTATTGCGACTTAAATGCGTTCCATTCGGGTAAAGCATTTTTGCAATGGGGGCACCAGTCTACGTGGAAAAAATAAATCATGACCTCTTTTTGTCGGCGATTCGCGTTCGCCACGTCGGAAAACTTGTTGCCAGATTTTTTCAAATAAAACGTATTGTAAGCATAATATCCGGCGTATGCAAATATTACAAAAACAACAAAAATAAGAATAAAATAAGAATACGGACTAATAAATTTACGGAAAACGTCTACGATGTTTGCCATGGATAGATATATATATAATACGGCATACTTTTTGTTGCTAAATGAACGGATACTGGTTTACTGATTCTTCAAGTGTTTAGTGTTTAGTAAAAATTATTTTGTCTCTCTATAGTAGACACGTCTCGCAATGCAAAAAACAAAGAAACACGCAAATTCAATACGGTCTACAAAAATAGGGGGTAAAACATTGAAGAAACATGTATATAATGAAAAGGACTACTCATCCAACGATGGTATGTTAACCACGATATGGGGACCTGGACTATGGCATTCATTGCACACCATGAGTTTTAATTATCCAGTAAAGCCAACCTGTCATGATAAAAAACATTACTACGATTTCGTATCGAATTTACGACATGTGTTGCCTTGCGGGAAATGTAGAAAGAACTTATGCAAGAATTTTAAACGATTACCCTTTCGATATGCACATATGGATTCACGGGCTTCCTTTTCCAAATATATTTATGACTTACATGAGGTTGTAAATAAAATGTTGGGGAAAAATTCGGGGTTGTCCTACGAAGATGTAAGAGAACGTTATGAACATTTCCGTGCCAGATGTGCGAAATCATTGAAACGAATGAAAACGCTGAAAACACACAAAAAAAAGGAAAAGGGGTGCACAGAGTCACTTTATGGTGAAAAATCCAAGTGTGTTTTACAAATTGTTCCGGAACACGAAAAATGCGATACCTTTCAAATCGACGACAAATGTATTAAAAAGGAATTGGTGTTTGCGTCATAACAAAGATTTTCGCCATTCCGATCTCAAAATTTATGGTTTAGAAAATTCGCCATTCGCATAAATATATTATGTCAAAGATATATAGTATATTTGCAAAAATCAATGAGCACGACTCCAATTGAAAATCCACCCAAAGGAAATTTACTGGTTGATTTGAATGATATTCCTTCCGCAAAAGAACAAGAAAAAATACCATTTTGGACAGAGAACCCGAATGTGATTTTTGACCCCAAACATATTTTCGAATTTTTCCCAGTAGACACAATGACGTATGAACAAAAATTAAACGCAGTTACGCGCGCTGTTGTTATATTGACCATTGTTGGCATGTTATTGTCAAACAGTCTCCGTCTTTTTATTGTTTGCTGTATTACGCTCGGTGCAATCTTCATACTTTATTACTATCACACAAAGGAACAGGATATAAAAACGGCGAAAAAGGGAATTCAATCTTTAAAAGAAAACTTCGAAGGTCCTGCTCGTGATTATTTAACACAAAATAACATTCCCATACCCGATGATATATTTTCAACACCCACATCAGATAATCCATTCAACAATGTTCTCGTCACGGATTATGATTATAATCCGAACAAACAGCCCGCGCCACCAGCCTTTAACAAAAATGTAAATGATAAAATAGTGGCACAAACCAAACAATTTATAAACGATGTTCACCCGGACCAACCCGATATTTCAAAGAAACTGTTCTCTAGTTTAGGCGATAATTTGGACTTCGAACAATCCCTTCGCCCCTTCCATTCTACCGCAAGCACGACGATTCCGAATGACCAGGGAGCATTCGCCGAATTTTGTTATGGAAGTATGATATCGTGCAAAGAGGGAAATGATTTTGCTTGCGCACGCAATTTAACGCACTACACGAATTATTAAACCCTTGAGGAATTAAAATGTCAAAATGTGTAAATTTTTCACTCGTATAAACCGTTCCTCGCCGTTTGGTCGGCGAAAGATAATCTATAGAGTTTATAAACGTATACCCTTACAGACTCTATGTGGACAACCATACGACAGAGAATCGTCTCTTATTTGCCTCTGGCAAATTTTGTAGTAGCAGGAACAGCGCTTTGTTTTCAGACAAATATTCTTTATCCATGGCATAATGAAATAAGCAAAGATATACAAA
>Ga0209550_10000866_pt1 | contig 28959 bp, 15 predicted proteins | sample LauGreSuBDMM15SN_2_FD_187567 | JGI IMG/M metagenome (GOLD analysis project Ga0209550, IMG submission 187567) | Freshwater lake microbial communities from Lake Michigan, USA - Su13.BD.MM15.SN (SPAdes) (version 5) | ecosystem: Environmental > Aquatic > Freshwater > Lake | place: Lake Michigan... | reverse complement strand
CTTCCCCCCCTCGCCCATCGCATGCAACCACCCGTCGCCCCTCACCTCCGACAGCCGAGTCGCCGCGAATTCCTCTACGTCGGCTTGCTCGGCACCGTCGGGATGACCATGAGCGATCTGTTTCGCTCGCAGGCCCGCGCGGCCGGCGTCACGCCACTCGCCGCACCCGGTCTCGGCCGAGCAAAGTCGGTCATCAATATTTACCTCCCCGGCGGCATGTCACACCAGGAGTCGTTCGACCCAAAGATGACGGCCCCGGTCGAATACCGCGGCCCCATGGAGGCCATTAAGACCAACGTCGACGGTCTCTATTTTTCGGAAAACCTGAAGGAAACGGCCAAGATCGCCGACAAGATTACCGTCATCCGCTCGATGACGCACGGCGAGGCGGCCCACGAACGCGGCACACACACGATGTTCACTGGCTACCGGCCCAGCCCGGCGATCCAATATCCCAGCATGGGCAGCGTCGTCTCCCACGAACTCGGCCCGCGCGCCGACCTCCCGCCCTACATTCTCATCCCCAATCAAACCACGCCCTTCGCTGGCACGGGCTACCTCGGCGCAGCGTTCGGCGCCTTTGCCCTCGGCAGCGATCCGGCGACCGACAACTACGCCGTGCGCGACCTCACGTTGCCCAGCGGCATCGACGCGGCGCGTTTCGCCGAGCGCCGCGAAATGCGCTCCGTCGTCGATGCGCATTTCAGCGCCCTCGAAAAATCCGACGCCCTTGACGGCATGGATTCGTTCTACCAACGCGCCTACGCGATGATCAGCTCCGACAAGGCCCGCGCCGCGTTCGACATCAAGGCCGAGCCAAAGAAAACCCGCGATGACTACGGTCGCAACGCCGCCGGCCAGCGCATGCTTCTCGCGCGCCGCCTCGTCGAAGCCGGTGTCCGTTTCGTCTCCCTCACCTACGGCGGCTGGGATCACCACGACAATATCAAGCGCGCCAACGGACTCCAGATGCCCAATTTCGACAAAGCCTACGCGACGCTCATCCGCGATCTCGACGAACGCGGGCTGCTCGATTCCACACTCGTCGTGGTCAACACCGAGTTTGGTCGCACGCCCAAGATCAACGCCACCGGCGGCCGCGACCACTGGCCAAAAGTGTTCAGTATCGCCCTCGCCGGCGGCGGCATGAAGCGCGGCTACGTCCACGGTTCCTCCGACGCCACCGGCGGCGAGCCCGATAACGACCCGCTCAACGTCGAGGATTACGCGGCGACCATTTTCAACCAGATCGGCATCGACCCCGCCAAAACGCTGATGACCCCCGGCGGCCGTCCGCAAGCGATCGTCAAAGACGGTCACGTCGTCAAAGAACTGCTGGCCTGAGCCATGGCTACCTCGCGCGCAGGAAACGTCCCTCGTCCCTTGGCGACCGCCGTGGCGTGTCTCGCCGCCTTCTTTGGCGCGTCCTCCGCCCTCGCCGTCGCGCCCAACTTCACCGCCATCGCGCCCGCCGGTGGGCAACGCGGCACGTCCGTCGAAGTCACGCTGCGTGGCGACCGTCTCGCCGACGCGCAGGACATTTTCTTTTACACGCCGGGGATCACCCTCGAAAAAATCAGCGGCGCTAAGGATAAGGAAGTGAAGGGGGTCTTCCTCATTGCCGCCGACTGCCGCCTCGGTGAACACGCCCTGCGCATCCGCACCGCGAGCGGGATTTCCGCGCTCCGCCTCTTTTATGTCGGCCCGTTTCCCTCTGTGGAGGAAAAGGAGCCCAATAACGAAGCCGCCAAAGCCCAGCCCGTCGCGCTGAACTCTACCGTCCAGGGCACGATCGGCAGCGAGGACGTGGACGTCTTCTCCGTCGAAGTAAAAAAAGACCAACGCCTGTCCGTCGAAATCGAAGGCGCGCGCCTCGGCCGCACGCTGTTTGATCCCACCGTAACCGTGCTCTCGGCCGATGGTCGGGTGCTCGCCGCGTCGGACGACACCCCCCTGCTCGGCCACGATGGCTTTGTGTCGCTCCTCGCGCCCGCCGACGGGAAATATCTGATCCAGGTGCGCGACATGACTTATGCTGGCACCGGGCATTTTTATCGGCTGCACCTAGGAACATTTCCCCGGCCGGCCGCCGTTTTTCCGCTCGGCGGGCAACCCGGCGAGACGCTGGAGGTAAAATTTCTCGGCGATCCCACCGGGGATTTTACCCAGCCCATCACGCTGCCCACCGAAAAAAGCCGCTCCGCCCGATTCGGACTGGTCGCGGACCACCACGGTCTCGCGCCTTCGCCGAATTGGCTGCGCATTTCCCCACTCGCCAACGCCCCGAGTATCACCCCGGGAAATACGCTCGGTAAAGCCACCGCCCTCAACACGACCGCGCCCCTCGCCTTCAACGGCGTGCTCACAACCAAGGGTGACGCCGCGTTCTTCCGTTTCACCGCGAAGAAGGACCAAAGCCTCGATTTCCAAGTCTACGCGCGCCGCCTCGGTTCGCCCCTCGACTCCGTGCTCACCGTGTTCGACGCCAAAGGAAAATCACTCGGCAACAACGACGATGCCGCCGGCAATCCCGACAGCGCGGTGCGCGTGAAAATCCCCGAAGACGGCAACTACACCGTCAAGGTCGCCGACCAACTCGCCCGTGGCGGTCCGCGCTTCACCTATCGCGTCGAGATCGCCGAGGTCGCGCCCACGCTGACGCTCTCCATCCCGGACACGGCCCGCTACGACAACGAGACGCGCAAATCGATCGTCGTCCCGCGCGGCAACCGCTTCGCCGTGTTGCTCAACCTCAACCGCGACACCTTTAACGGCGACCTCGCCGTAACGTTCGACGGTCTGCCGGCGGGCATCACCGCCCTCGCCGATACCGTGCCCGGCAGCCTTTCCGCCGTGCCCGTGGTCTTCGACGCCACCGCCGATGCCCCCATCGCCGGCACCCTCCTGACGCCCGCCGCCCAAGCGGTCGACGCCGCCACCAAAGGAAAGGACGTCGTCAGCCGGTTCCGCCATACCGTCGATTGGGTGCGTATTCAAAACGACATCGGTTACAGCAGGTCCGAGGTCAGCCAAATCGCCGCAGCTGTCGTCGAGGCCGTGCCGTTCACCGTACGCATCGTGGAACCGAAAGTCCCCCTGGTCCAAAGCGGCGAGGCGGCATGGAAGATCATCGCCGACCGACAGGAAGGATTCGACGAACCCATCACCGTGAAGATGCTCTGGAATCCGCCGGGCGTCACGTCGCCCCCCGACCTCGTCATTCCGAAAGGGGCCAGCTCGGTCGACTACAAACTCAACGCCTCCAACAAGGCCGAAGTGCGCAAATGGAAGACCGCGGTGGTCGCCACCGCGACCGTCCAGGGCGGCGCCGCCCACGTTTCCTCGCAACTCGCCGAATTCGAAATCGCGGCCCCGTTCCTCGCTGGGAAAATCGCTCTCACCAAGGTCGAGCGCGGCCAAACCGCCAAACTCGTCTGCACGTTAGAGCAAAAAAATCCGTTCGCTGGCACCGCCGTCGCTCAACTCGTCGGCCTCCCCGCCAACACGACCGCCAGCGATGTCGAGATCACCCAAGACAGCACGGCAGCCATCTTCGAAATCGTCACCACTGATAAGAGCCCGCTCGGCAGCCACAAAAATATTTTTTGCCGCATCAACATCATGCGCGACGGCGAGCCGATCACCCACCTCATCGCCCAGGGCAGCGTGCTGCGCATCGACGCGGCGCGCCCGAAAACCGCCGGAGAGAGTAAGCCCGTCGCTCAAGCAAAGACTGAGTGACGGACCCCACGGCCAACCCCACCCTCTCCGTTTCAAAATGACCATCGCGACAATCGTAGGGCCCGCGCTCACCTCCTCGCCGTCACACAACGAGGATGATTCCCGCAACGGCAGCCCGACCCGCGGCGCGCCCTCCAAACCTTTCCTGCGTTATCTCAGAATCGCCATCGGGGCCGCCGGCCTTTTCGCCTCACTTGCCCATCCGCTAACCGCCTTCGCTGCGAAGCCCACCCTCACCGAAGTCAAAGTCTTCCCCGCCGACGTCAACCTCAAGACCCGCGGCGACCGCCAGAGTATCGTCGTGCAGGCCATTTACGCCGACGGCGTCACGCGCGATGTCACCGCGCAGGCCAGTTTCACGCTCGGCAACAAGACCCTGGCAAAATTCGACCACTTCATACTCACCCCGGTCGCCGATGGGCAGACCGAGCTAAGGGTGAAGTTCCAAGGCAAGACGCTGGTCGTGCCGGTGAACATCGAAGCCGCCACAGTCGCCGAGCCGATTAGCTTCATCAAGGACGTGATGCCCGTATTCACCAAAGCCGGGTGCAACACTGGCGGTTGCCACGGCACCTCCCGCGGCAAAGACGGTTTCCGGCTCTCGCTGTTCGGCTACGATCCGGACGGCGACTACCACCGTCTCACGCGCGAAGCGATCGCTCGCCGCATCAATCTCGCCCTGCCGGAGGAGAGTCTGATCCTCGAAAAAGCCACGCGCAAAGTGCCGCACACCGGCGGCGAACTCTTCACGGCGGACAGCGAATTCTACCGAACCCTCCTGGCGTGGCTCCAGGCCGGCGCCCCCAAGGACGGCCCCGATGTCGCCAAGGTCGTGCGTCTCGAAATCAATCCGCGCCAGTCCGTGCTCGAGGGCACCGGGGAGACCCAACAGCTGAGCGTGCGCGCGTTTTACTCAGACGGCACCGACCGCGATGTGACGTCCCTCACCGCTTTCATGGGCAACAATGATGCCGCCATAAAGGTGTCCGCCTCCGGCAAGGCCACGTCACTCGCGCGGGGCGAAGCATTTATCACCGCCCGTTACGAAGGTCTCGCGACCGGCGTACAAGTGCTCGCCATTCCCAAGAACCTCCAGTTCACGTGGCCGGCCGTCGCAGAAAACAACTACATCGATACCCACGTCAACGCGAAGCTCCGCAAACTGCGCATCGCGCCATCCGATCTCTGCGACGACCCGACCTTCCTCCGCCGCGTTTACCTCGACATCACCGGGACGCTGCCGTCGCCCGATCAGGTGCGGACGTTTCTCGCCGACACGTCCGTCGGCAAACGCGACGCCGTCATCGACGACCTGCTCGGCCGGAAAGAATTCGTCGACCTCTGGGTGATGAAGTGGGCCGAGCTCCTGCAGATTCGCAGCGCAGACCAGCAGGTGCAGATGAGCACCAAGTCGGCGCTGCAATACTTCGATTGGCTCGAAGCCGAGATCACCCAAAACGTGCCGGTGGACGTCATGGTGAAAAAACTACTCACCGCCACGGGCCCGAGCTTCGAGGCGCCCGCAGCCAATTTCTATAAGATCGAGCGCGACACGCTCAAACTCTCGGAGAATGTCGCGCAGGCCTTCATGGGCGTGCGCGTCCAGTGCACCCAGTGCCACAACCACCCCTTCGACCGTTGGACGATGAATGACTATTTTGGGTTCGCGGCCTTCTTTGCCCAGGTCGGACGCAAAGCCGGAGAGGACCCGCGCGAGACGATTGTCTTCAACAGCGGCGGCGGGGCCATGAAACATCCGGTGACCGGCAAGGATATGGCGCCGAAATTTCTAGGCGGCGCCCAGCCCGAAATCGCCAAGGGCACCGACCGCCGACAGGTGCTGGCCGAGTGGCTCACCGCTCCGGAGAATCCGTATTTCTCCCGCAACCTCGCCAATATCATTTGGGCGCAATTCTTCGGCAAGGGCATCATCGACCCCGTCGACGACGTGCGCGTCAGCAATCCCGCGACCAATCCCGAACTGCTCGATAAACTCGCGTCCCAGCTCACCGCCTACCGCTACGATTTCAAGAAACTCGTCCGCGATATCTGCACGTCCCGCACCTACCAATTGTCCGCCGTGCCCAACGCAACCAACGCCGGCGACGAGGCCAACTTCGCCAAAGCGGGCGTGCGCCGCATCCGCGCCGAGGTGCTGCTCGACGCCTTAGGCTCCGTCACCGGCAGCGCCGAAAAACTCCGCGGCCTGCCGCAAGGCGGCCGCGCTATTGAAATCGCCGACGGCCGCACGAGCACGTATTTCCTCACGACGTTCGGTCGCGCCACGCGCGAGACGCCGTGCTCCTGCGAGGTAAAAATGGAACCGAACCTCTCGCAGGCATTACACCTTCTCAACGGCGACGCGGTGAACGCAAAAGTCCTCAACGGCGGCCTCGTGAAAAAACTGCTGAAAGAGGGCAAGCAGCCGTCAGACATCATCGAAGAGCTCTACCTCCGCGCGTTGGGCCGACCGCCCACCGATGCGGAGACGACAAAGCTCCAGACGTTTTTCACCGATGGGAAAAAGCCCGATGTCGTCCTGAACGATCTCTTCTGGGCGCTGCTCAATGCGAAGGAGTTCGTCTTCAATCACTGATCGACGCCGATGCTCCCCCTGTCCCATCCAGCGCGTGAAAAGCGCCGCTCCTTTCGGAGCGGCGGTTTCCCCGCCGCCGCCTCGCTACTCGCGCCGTTACTCGCCTCGTCGCTCGCCTTCGCCGCCGGGCCGAAAAAAGTCACCTACGAGGACGACGTTCTGCCGATCTTCCGCGATAACTGCCTGAAGTGTCACAACCCCGATAAACTCAAAGGCGACCTCGACCTGTCGTCATTCAGCAGCGCCATCAAAGGCGGCGGCAGTGGCACCACCCTCAATGCCGGTGATCCCGACAGCAGCCAACTGTTCAAATCGGTCACCCACACCGAGGACCCCGCGATGCCGCCGAAGTCCAAGCTCTCCGACAAAGAGATCAGCACGATCCGCCAATGGATCACGGGCGGCCTGTTGCAGGGCGCGGGCAGCAAGGCCCTCGCCGCCAACAAACCGACTGTGGATCTCACGCTCAAAGGCGCGGCGATCGGCAAACCTGAGGGACCACCCCCGATGCCCGGCGCCCTGTCCGTTGAGCCCTTCGTGCGCGCCACGCACGGCACGCCGCTCAGCGCGATCGCTAGCAGTCCGTGGGCTCCCGTCGTCGCGCTCGCCGGTGCGCGCCAAGTCGTGCTCTACCACTCAGGCGATTTGGAATTTCTCGGCGTGCTCCCGTTTTCGGAGGGCACGCTGTGCGATCTCAAGTTCAGCCGTAACGGCAAACTCCTCCTCGCGAGCGGCGGTCGTGGAGGACACTCGGGCCTCGTAGCCGTGTGGGACCTCGCGAAGGCCGAGCGCGTCATCACCGTAGGCGACCAATATGATTCTGTCCTCGCGGCCGACATCAGCTCGGATCAGCAGTGGATCGCCCTCGGCGGACCAGACCGCGTCCTCAAAATCTACAACACCAAAGACGGCTCACTCGAACATCGCATCAAGAAACACACGGAGTGGGTCACGGCCGTCGAGTTTTCGCCTGACAGCAAGTATCTCGCCACCGGCGACCGCAACGGCGGCCTCGTCCTCTGGGAATCGGCCACCGGCCTAGAACTGTTCAATTTGCCCGGCCACAAAGGCGCCATCACCGCCCTCACGTGGCGTCGCGATTCCGAGATGGTGGTGTCCGCCAGCGAGGACGGTACCCTCAAGCTCTGGAAGGCCACGGATGGCGCGGCGCTCAAAAATATCCCAGCTCACCCCGGAGGAGTCTTGTCCGCCTCCTTCGCGCCGGACGGCCGCGTCGTTTCGTGCGGTCGAGACAACAAGGTGCAAATCTGGGATCTGACTGGAAAAAATCTCCTCTCACCCGCCTTCAAGGGCGATCTGCCCAATCGCGTGACGTTCAACGATGACGGCACTAAGGTCGTCGGGAGCGATTGGACCGGGAAAGTTTTTGTGTGGAACGCCAAGAGCGGCCAGTCGCTCGGCGAGCTAGAAGCCAATCCGCCCACGCTGGCTGAGCGTGTGCTCCGCGACGTGCAACGGATCGCCGCGCTCGCGACCCAATCCGCGGCAGCCCAAACGAAGCTAAGGAAACTGGAAACGGACAAGGCGCTGGCCAACGAAAGCCTCGCCCGCGTCAGACAAGATCTCGCCTCCTCCCAAGCCCTCGTCGCCGCCTCCGCGGTCGCGGTCCGGCCGGTGACCGAGTTACCACCCGACGGCGCGGCCTCGCCGCCACCGCCAGCGCCGCATCCCGGCGAGGAAGCCCAGCGACTCAAAACTGCCGTCGAAGAACTTAAAAAACAGCTGGCCACCCGGACGAAACAAGCCGCTGCCCTGACCAAAGATTTCGCGATCGCGAAGTCCGCGTGCGACGAAGCGACCGCCAAACTGCGGGCCGCCGAGGCCTCTTTGGTGAAATGGCAAGCCGCTCAGCAAAATGCAAAATCAAGCACGGCCACGGGGAAAGAGCCGAAACTGAGCCGACGCACCGAGTGAACCGCCCGGGTCAATAATGGGCGCGTCTCGGGGTTATCGGCTGTCTGGGCTAACATGATTATCTTGCCCCCGTTTGCCGACCGCCCGACCCCACGGCCCTAAGCCCGTGCCACGCTGCCCCCTTGAACTGCAACCGACAACTCAGAGCGCCCCCCCCTTTCGATAAACGTAGCCTTCCTTTCTTGCCTCATTTTGTGCCTCTTAGCGGCACTCTCATGACTTGGACCGAACTCGACTGGTCGGCGCTCGAACGCCTCCGCCAAAAATTTCTCAGCAGCACCCCCGGTGCCGCCGCCGGCGTCTATTGGGAGACTCCCGCCGACCTCGCCAGCTACGACTTCACCTACGGCGAACGCATCGGCTGGAAATGGGACCATGTCCTCCGCGAGCTCCGCCTCCGGAATTGGCAGCCTGCTACCACCACCCGCTCCGTCTTCGATTGGGGCTGCGGGAGTGGTGTCGCCGCGCGCCGCGTCATTTCCTTTTTCGGTGCTGAGAACTTCGATACGCTCACCGTTTGGGACCACTCCCGCCTCGCCTGCGACTACGCGGCCAGCGCCGCCCAAGCCGCCTTCCCATCCCTTCGCGTCTCGATTGCTTCCCCCGCTCTGAGCTCGCCGCTCTCTGCACTCAGCCCTTCCGGCTCCATCGGCCTCCTCATCATCAGCCACGTCCTCAACGAACTCTCCCCCGACGCCCTCGCTACCCTCCTCACCCTCGTCGCCCGCGCCGAAGCCGTTCTCTGGGTGGAGCCCGGCACCCACGCCGTCAGCCGCCACCTCGGCTCGCTTCGCGAAAAATTGCTCGCCACGGCTTCTTTCCGCCTCGTCGCCCCCTGCACTCACCAGAACACCTGTCCGGTTCTCGCCCCCGAACACACTCGCGACTGGTGTCACCACTTCGCGCCGCCACCCTCGGAAATTTTCGCCAATCCCGACTGGGTTAAGTTCGGCCAGCGCGCGGGCATTGACCTCCGCAGCCTACCCTACGCCTTCCTCGCCTTCGACCGCCTGCGCGACGCGCCTCCGCCACCAGCCGATCTCGCCCGCGTCATCGGCCGACCGGAACATTTCAAGCCGTACGTGCGTCTCCTCAGCTGTGATTCCTCTGGCCTCGCCGAGCTCGAACTACCGAAGCGCACCGACCTCGCGCTCTTCAAACACCTCGACCGCACCAAAGCCCCGCTCCTCTACCACTGGCGCCACGATGGTCACAAAATCCTCGCCGGCACCCCCGTCGCTCCGCCGTCCGTTTGATTTAACGATCATCGTAGCTTTGTTCCACCCACCGCTCGCCATGTTTCGCGCCTTCCTTCGCTCCCTCGCATTTGCCTGCACCGTCGCCCTCACGACAGACCCCCTCGGCGCCACCTCCGTCACCCCACCGACGTTTACTCAGCTCACCAGCCGAGCCGAAGCGATTTTCCGCGGCGAGGTCACCACCCTGCGCACCGAACTCATCACCCGCGGGGAAAGCCGCGCCATTTTCACCTACGTCACGTTTCGCATTCAGGAAATCCTCAAGGGTACCGTGCCCGCCAGCGCCGGTGCCGACCACACGGTGACGCTGGAGTTTTTGGGTGGTACCGTCGGCGAACTCACGATGGACGTCGCCGGGATGCCCCGTTTTTCGGTCGGCCAGACCGAGCTATTATTCGTCGAGAAAAACGGCCAACACATTTGCCCGCTGGTCGCCATGATGTTCGGCCGCTATCGCATCCAGCGCCACGCCACCACCGGCGCCGAGTTCATCGCTCGCGATAACGGCGCGCCGCTCACCTCCACCGACGACATCGCCCTCCCCATGGTGGCGGCCGCCTTCGCCGCCCGCGTCGCTCCGCTTCGCGCTGCCGCCTTAACCCCGGCGGCGTTCTCCGCCTTGATCCGCGACGAAGCGGCGCGCGTGCACACTCCGTAGCGGCGGATTGGCCTCGAACCATGATTGCTTCCTCCCGCCAGCTCTGTGCGCGTGGCCTCCTCTTCATCGCGGTGCTGGCTTTCGCCGGCCCGCGCCTGCTCGCCTATACTCCCCTCGCCGGCAGCCCCGTGTGGCCCGATGGGAATATCGTCATGCACCTCCAACTCGGCCCGAGCACCCGCCTCGCCGACGGTAAAACATGGAACTCTGCCGCGATCGATATGCTCGCCGAATGGAACAAGCAGATGGTGCGGTCGCAGTTCACCACCGTAGCCGATTCCTCAGCCGCCGTCGGCGACGGTAACCGCGTCAACAATGTCCTTTTCTCCTCGAGCATTTTCGGCCGCACGTTTGGCACCGACACCCTCGCAGTCACCACGGTCTGGACCCAAGGCGGCCGCCGCGTTGAGAGCGACGTCCTCTTCAATAGCCGCTTCAATTGGGATTCCTACCGCGGCCCCCTGCGCACCGGAGCAAACAATGCTGAATTTTCCCGCGTCGCCCTCCATGAATTCGGCCACGTCCTCGGTCTCGATCATCCCGATACAGCCGGCCAATTTGTATCCGCGATCATGAACAGTCGGGCCGGAGCCCTCGACGCACTGACGCAGGACGACCGCGACGGCGCGGCCTTTCTCTACGCGTCCAACGCGGGCGTCAGTGCCCCCGTCCTCACCTTGCCGCTCGTCGACCAGTCGCCCGTCGACGGTGATACGGTGGATTTTGCCGTCGCCGTTTCCGGCGCCGGCCCCTTCACCTACCGGTGGTCTCGCGATGGCATGGTCCAAGGTGTGAGCACCGCCCAATGGACCTTGAGCAACGTCGCGATCGCGAGTTCCGGTCGCTGGACTGTCACCATCACCAACAGTCGCGGCGCCGTCAGTAGTTCGATGAACCTCACCGTCACCGCTCGCGCCGTGGCGCCCACGATCACCCGCCAACCCTCCGCCGTGAGCGCCCGCACGGGCCAAAGCATCGCCTTCAACGTCGCGGCCAGCGGGTCCACGCCCCGCTTTTTTAAGTGGCGAAAAGACGGTCGCGATCTCGGCATCCCCACCGCCAGCGATACCCTCACCTTAACCGACGTTCAGTTGACCGATATCGGGGCCTATTCGGTCGTGGTGACCAATGCCGGCGGATCCATCACCAGCGCCGACGCGAGCCTCACCGTCACGCTCCCGGATACGCCCGCCGCGATCGCCTCCGCGCCCGTCAGCACGACTGCGGCCATCGGCTTCGAGGCCACCTTCTCCGTTATCGTGACGGGCACCGCACCGACCACTTACCGCTGGTCGCGCAACGGCGTCGCCCTCCCCGGAGCGACGGGCACCGTCGCCACAAACAATCCCACGGCCACCCTCACCCTACCACGCGTGGCCGCGTCCGACGCCGGCAACTACACCGTGACGGTCAGCAACGCCTTCGGCTCCGCCACGAGCTCCGCCGCGACGTTGTTCGTAGCGCCCGTCTCGACCGCCGGCCATCTCTTCAACCTCGCCATCCGCAGCCTCGCCGGCACCGGTTCGGAGACGCTCATCGTCGGCTTCACCTTGGCCGGCGCGCAAGCGAGCGGCACGCCGCAACGGCTCTTGCTCCGCGCGGTCGGGCCGACGCTGGCCGGATTTGGTGTCACGGGCACCTTGGCCGATCCCCGCCTCGACGTCTTCCGTGGCCAGACGCTCACCGCATCCAACGACAACTGGTCCGGCAATGCTGAGGTCTCGCTCTACGGGGCGCGCATCGGTGCCTTCGCCCTGGCTAGTCCCACCAGCAAAGATGCGGCGCTGATTTATTCACTCACGACGGGCGGTTACTCCGCGCAAGTCACCGGCGCCGGCACCGGCGTGGCGCTCGCCGAAATCTATGACGCCTCCGACGCCTACACCGATCTCTCGCTCCGCTTCACCAACCTCTCCGCTCGCACCCGGGTCGGCACCGGCGGCGATATTCTGATCGCTGGCTTTGCCCTCGCCGGAACGTCGCCCAAAACGCTGTTGATCCGCGCCATCGGCCCAGCCCTCGCGCAATTTGGAGTCGCTGGATTCCTCGCCGATCCCGTCCTCGAAATCTACCGCGATGCCCAGCTGATTGCCGAGAACGACAACTGGCCCGGCACCTCCGATCTCCAGAATTCAGCGGCCGCCGTCGGTGCATTTTTCCTGCCGATCAACAGCACCGACGCTGCCGTGATCCTGACGCTACCCGCCGGCCCCTACACCGCCCAAGTGCGCGGTGCCAAGGACACCACCGGCGTCGCCCTCATCGAAGTCTACGAGCTGCCGTGACGTATTTAGTCAGTCCGCACACGCACTCACCCGTGAGCCGCCGTCACCACGAGTTGTAAGGCTGGCGCTCGCCGCCATGCCGCGTTTTTCCATCGCGAAACGGCACGTCGACTCAGAGACCGAAAGCACGGAAACCCCGGCCACGACCGCTTCGCCATCGAACAAAACCTCTACCCGCAAATACTACGGAGCCACAAACGAAACCTCACCGGAACGCACCGTGAGTCCCGTCCGCACCTGCGCTTCGTCGAGTTGCAAGACGAGCCTGTTCGTCCCGGCTCTCGCCTCGACCGTCATCTGCGCACCGGCCTTGACCGGCACGCCGTTCAGCCACGCATCTTTCAGTCCACCGACGATTGATAAGTTCACTTTGCCACTGCGCGCCGCTTCGAAACGCGTGGCCGCATAAAGACCGCGGGTAGTGGCGATCGCCTGGTAGGTCGACGCGATGAGTTCGCCCGGCAGCACCCCGCTCACGAGCGTCAACATCGGCTCCCAGCCTGCCAGGGTGTCATCGCCGCGCACGACACGCTCGACTCCGAGGTGCTGATTTTTGCTCGATACGGTATACAAATTCCACGCCCGCGCGACGCCACCCTTCGCCGCGTCGAACTCACCGGGCCGCCCCAACTGCGAAAGAAACTTCACCAGATCGAGCCGCTCTTCCGGCAGCAATCCGTCGATCAATCCCGCCGGCATCAACGAGCCCGCACTGGTCCGCTTCGCGATGTTCTTCACCGCAACTTGCACCTCTTGGTTCGCAGCGTTGCGCAGCATAATCTCCGTCGCCGTCTCCCGCGTAATCATGCCGCTCAACTCCTGCTGATCCTTCGTCGTAATGATCACGGAGTGATAACCTTCTTTGATTTTCGCACTGGGATAGAGCAGTGATTCGACGAGATAATCCGTCGGCGCACTCGCGCCGATACTCGTCATGTCCGGCCCGACCTTGCCGCCGGCGCCGCCAATCGCGTGACACACCATGCAGGCGAGTTCCGGCCGGCGGTAAATACGTTCGCCCCGCGCCGCGTCACCGACCGCCAGCGCCTGCCGGGCGAGCGTTTGCAATTCTTCCGGCGTGAGCTGCGCCTCGGACAACGTGAGTCCGGCACTCTTGATCAACGCCTGCACCAGCGGTTGGTTTTGTCCGCCCTCGCGCGCGGGACGCAAGCCCGCCTTCGCCACCGCCGCCGGCAGCTTTGCCTTGGGCAACTCCGCCGCCAGTCGCGGACTCGCGCCCTTCACCGCCAGCAGCGCGCGCCACAACACCTGCGCGTCCGCCTCGACCGTCGTCGCGGCCAACACCCTCAGCACGTCCGGCATCGCCGCCGCCAGATCCACGCCCGCGAGCGCCACGACCGCCTCGCGCTGAATCGCCGGACTCCCAGCGCTGCGCGACAGCGTCCGCAGCTCTGCAATCACCGTCGCTCCGCCCAATTCCCGCAACGCTCCCAAGGCCGCCGTCCGCTCCGCAGGCGAGGTCGCCACATCACCCGCACGACGCACCACTATCGGCGTCAGCGCCGTCAGTTTCCACGCACCCACGAGCGGCAGCGCCGCGACGCGGATCGACGCCGACCCCGACTCCAACAAGGTAGCCAGCTTCGCCAAATCCCCTTCGGGTTTCACGCCGCGCAACCGCGCGGCCGCAACCAGCGCGCCCAGGGCCGGCGGTACCGCCGTCTCGTCAAAGCCGTTCGCGAGCAAGGTTTCGAATAACCGCCGCTGCTCGCGCGGGCCGCCCGCCGACCCGATGAGTTCAATCCACGGCCCCGAACCGTTCCGCGGCAGCGTGCGGTCGGTGAGCAGTTGCGCGAGCACCTCGACCGCCAGGGTCGGCTCGACGGCCTTGAGTCCAAACGCGAGCTGCGCCTCTCGTCCTTGAAAACTCCACGCGCCCGAGCGCACGGCCCCGAGCCAAGGCGTGGCGAGCTCGTTCATCGTGAGCCACAGCGCGTAGTCGAGAAACGCATCCATCGGCTGGTCCAAAATCGTCAACGCCAACTCCGCGGCGCGCGCCGTCCCAAGTTTACCCAACGCGCGCACCGCTTCGAGCCGCACCCGGGGATTCGCATCGGCCACCAATGTCGTCAGCGGCGCGAGTGACGCGGCCACCGGCAACACCCGCACGCCGGCCGCCCGAATCCGCGGATCACCGATCACGACGAGTTCCGCGACGAGCGTTGCGACCGGCAGGTTGAGCGCCTGATGCGCCCACAGCGCCTGCATCCGCGCCGTGGGTACGGTCTGCTTCGCCGTCCACGTGGCCAAGTCCGCTTGCACGCGCTCGGCGCCGCGTTCCACGAGGATCCGCTTCGCCTGCGCCTGATCATAGCTATTCTTCGAGAGCAGCCGATCGAGCAACGCCGGGTTATCCAGCTTCCTGAAATCGGTCCGGGCCAGCGCCGGACGCCCCTTGGCCGCGATGCGCCAGATACGGCCGTGCTCCTTGTCGCGCCGCGTATCGCGAAAATCCACTTCACCGTGCTGGATGATCGGGTTACTCCAATCGGCGAGATACAACGCGCCGTCGGGCCCGAGCTTCACGTCGAGCGGACGAAACGTACTGTCCGTGGTCCGCATCACATCCGGCATTTCCTTCGTGACGTAGGCAGAGCCTTGGTCGGAAATCTTGAAGCGCACCACGCGGTGCGCCCGGAAATCCGACGTAATCATGTCGCCCTGCCAATCGTCGGGGAATTGCGCGCTCCGCATGATCTCGAGACCGGAAAATTTCGGGTAAGCCCCGGGGCTCACGCTCTGCAATTCTCGCCGCGCCGGCGCCAGCGTCCGATAGGTCGCCCCTAGCACCGCCCAGCTCACCCCGGAGCTCCCGGCTCCATCGGTGGCAAACGATTGCCCAAATTCATCAAACTGGTAGCCCCATGAATTGACCCAGCCGCGGTAGAGGATATCCATTTCTTGGTTACGGGGATCCATCCGGAAGATCCCGCCCGCTCGCAGCCGCACGATCCCCGTCGGCGTTTCCGTATCCGTGCGAGTGTAGACCGACTGATTCATGTAGAGACGCCCGTCGGGGCCCCAGCGCAGCGAGTGCAAATTGTGGTGCGTGTCCTCGGTGCCGAAGCCGCTCTGCACAATGCGCCTCACGTCCGCCTTGCCGTCCCCATTCGTATCCTTGAAGTGCAGGAGCTCCGTGCTCTGCGCAACGTAGACGCCGCCGTCGCCGGGTTCGACCCCTGTGGGGATGAGTAACCCGTCGGCAAACACCGTGGCCTTGTCCGCCCGCCCCGCGCCGGCCGTGTCCTCGAGCACGATGATTTTGTCGGTCGGCGCCTGCCCCGGTTCGATTTGTGGATACACCGCGGAGCTCGCAACCCAGAGCCTCCCTTGCGGATCGAAATTCATATGGAGCGGTTTGTTCAGCAAGGGATTTTCCGCCCACAAGGTGACCTCCACCGCGTCATCGAGCTTGAACTGCGGATGCGGCTGCGGCGTGGACTTCGTGACGAGATTACCCACGCGACGCGGGATCTCGGGGACATTCAGGCCGGGCTTGAGCGCCCGGAGTTGCCCGATGCGTTTCTCCTCCTCGGTGACAAATTCGTCGAACTTCAGGACCTCGACGGCGTTGTTGCCCTGCTCCCGCTTCCTGAATCCAAAAATGTAAGCCATGTTCGCCGGTCGCGAGCGGTGGAAAAACCACTCGTTCTTACGCAGAATCGCCTGCCTTAGCGGGTCCACCGCGGGGCTCGTCCGCCAAGCGCCCGGCTGGCCGCCGCCAAACAACTGGTCCTCCAACGCCTCGGCCACCGCGCGATAGCCTCCGCTGTTGAGATGGATGCCGTTGTCCGTGAGCTTGCCACCATTAGCCGCAGTCGCCCGATCCATCGGCGCGCGCAACGCATCATGCAGCGGAAAAAATGTCGCCGACCGCTCCGCCGCAATCTCACGCACGACCGCAGACGTGCGCTCGAGTTCTGCATTGTGGCGGGCGGGATCGGCCCACGGTGCGCCGAGCGTCTCATGACGCATTGTCCCCACGAGCACGACCCGCGCGCCGGGCGAAACCTTCGCAATCATGTCCAACAGTTGTCGATAGTCCGTCCGGAATTTCTCGCGGCCGGCCTCACCCTCAAATGACGCCGCCATCCCGTAGCCCACGAACACCACCGTCGGCTTAGTGTCCTCGATTTGCTTCACGAGTTGCGTCCAGCCTTCGTTCGCCGGCTCTTTGCCCGCCTGTAAAAGACTGAGTCCAAAGCGCGACTCGCCCACCGGCGTATCACCACTCCAGCCCAGATTGCGAAAGGTCACGTTCCGCTCGGGGAACCGCGACGTCAGCATGAGCTCGACCCAGCCGTGGTATTGCTCGCGCTCGATCAGCGTGTCGCCGAGGAACACGACGCGATCGCCGTCGCGCAACTCAAGCGCAGCAGGCTTTTCCGCCGCAAACGCAGCGCACACTCCAAAGCAAAGCAACAAGGCAAGACGCGGGTAACGAATCATAAAGGGTATGAAAAATTTACAGGACAACCGACCAACCAATTTCGCCAGAGAGTGCCCGCTGGATGCGAGCACGTTCTCACCACCGAGGCCCATTCGCACCGGCGGTACGCGGATCACTTCCCGTCGTTCCAGAGGATGTGGGTGCCACTCTTGCCGGCGACGACGATGTCCTTCCAGCCGTTGCCATCGAGATCGACGAGGCGGATCTGCAAGCCGATGCCCGGACCATTGTCCGCGATCATGTGCTTAGTGAAGGTGCGCGTCGCTCCGTTCCATTTGTAGAACACGACGCAACCCGGCTCGCTGTCACCCGGGTCATTGCCACTGTGCGCCTTCACGCGGCGGCCAGTGATGAGGTCCGGTTTGCCATCATTGTCGATATCGGCCCAAAGGAGGCAGTGGTTCTGCGAGATTTTGTCGTCGATCACGTTGTGCCGCCAATTGGTGCTGCCGTCCTTGTTGTCGTCCATCCGCTGTTCCCAATAAAGACCGTAGTTGTGACCGTGACCCCAGATAAAATCGTTGCGGCCATCCCCATTCAGATCGACGACGATCATCGGCGTGCTGGCATGGGGGAACGTCCAGTCAGCGTGACGCTTCCAAGGCTTCGTGAGCGCGCCCTCTTTCGGACGCTCATACCAGCCGTTGCCGTAGAGAATGTCCTCGAGCCCATCGCCATTGATATCTCCGAAGCCGATGCCGTGACCATTCACGAACGGCGCGCCGGCCTGAATCATCCAAGGCTTGAGAATGGGCTCACCCTTTTCTCCTTTTGCAAAACGATAAGCCATGACCGCGTTGGCGGGGCCGTAGGAGTTCACGACGTATTCCGGAATCCCATCGCCATCGAGGTCGCGGAAATCGGTCCACTCGTTTTGGGCGAGGCCCGTGTCGAGCAGGACATGCGGTGTCCACAGGGCACCCGATTTCAATCCTTCGGCGCCGGGGTTTGCATACCACATGATCTTCGTGTCACCGAACGCGCCGCTGACGATATCAGGAAACCCATCGCCGTTCACGTCGTACGCGTGCTCACCACAATTCGACAGGTAATCCTTGCCGAATACCTCGAGCTTCCGGAGCGGGCGCTTCGTCTTGAAATCAGGTCCGGCATACCAGAACTCGCCCGCACTGACGTCGAGTTTCCCATCGCGATCAAAGTCCGCGACGGCGCAGCCCTCGTTATTGTCCAGGTGCAATGGTTGCACGCGAAACTTGAGCGCAGGCGTCGCCGCCTTTTTGGTATTTTTCTGCGCGCCCTTGGGCGCGACGGCCGCGAACGCAAGGGCGGGAAGCGTGAGCGCGAGCAGCAGGGAGACGCGGACTACACGAGGGAGGACGGGGATGGTCATGGTTACGGGGGCAATGCCGAAGCGCCGGATAGACGCAAACAACCCTTCGTCGGTCAATCTCAGCCCGCGTCGCGTCGAAAAACGAAACGCGAGGTCTGGCGCGCCCGTCCAAAGTCCAGCGCGCAATCCAGCGCGCAATCCAGCGCGCGCAATCCAGCGCGATGCTTGACTCGCCCCGTGCGCTCTGAAACATCGGCCCTTCTCACATTTCAAAACATCATGGGCCAACAACTGAACAAGCACATCAAACGTAAACGCCGCGCCTCCTACCTCAAGCGCAAGAAGGCCCGCGCTAAGTTGGCCGCCAAGAAGAAGTAGGCCTCACCTGGCCCAAGCGTTCCTTTAACCGCGGTCTTCCGGCCGCGGTTTTTTCATTCCGCGCCGCGGTCCGTCCCTCGTCTCGCCATGCTCAAAGTCAGTCTCATCTCCCTCGGTTGCGCCAAGAATCTGGTCGATTCTGAAATCATGATCGGCCACCTGCATCAGGCCGGCATGACCGTCATTCCTGACGCCGAGCAGGCCGACGTCGTGATCGTCAACACGTGCTCGTTCATCGACTCCTCCAAGGAGGAGTCCATCGGGCACATCCTCGAAGTTCACCAGAACCGGGGGATGACGAAACGCCGCAAGGAGCAAAAACTCATCGTGGCCGGCTGCATGTCGCAGCGATTCTCCAAAGATCTTTCGACCTCGCTGCATGATGAAGTCGACGCGTTTATCGGACTCGATCAGGTCACTAAAGTGGCCCCGATCATCGAAGGTCTCTTCGCGCAGGAGCGCTCGGCCAAAGCCGGTCCGCTGACGTTCATTGAGGGCAAGTCGACCTACATCCCCGACTACGACACCCCGCGTTTCCGTCTCACGCCAAAACATTTCGCCTACATTAAAATCGCCGAGGGCTGCAATCATCCGTGCACGTTTTGCATCATCCCGCAGATCCGCGGCCGCCACCGTAGCCGCACCATCGAGAGCGTCGTCGCTGAAGCGCGCCAACTGGTGAAAGAAGGCGTCAAGGAGCTGAATCTGATTTCCCAGGACACGACCTTCTTCGGCATGGACACTTGGGAACAGCGCCCGAACCCGCGCACGCCGGTCGACTCTTCCCGCGGCTCCGCCCTCACCACCCTCCTCCGCGAGCTGAATGCCATCGAGGGAGATTTCTGGATCCGGTTGCTCTACACCCATCCGGCGCACTGGAGCGACGAACTCATCAAGACGATTGCCGAGTGCCCGAAAGTCGCCCGCTACATTGATATTCCGCTCCAGCACATCAGCGATCACATGCTGGGCCAGATGCAGCGCGAAACCTCCTCCGCCTACATTCGCGATCTTCTCAAGCGCATCCGCTCCGGAATTCCGGGCATCGCCATCCGCACCACCTTCATCGTCGGCTTCCCCGGTGAAACCGAGGCGGACGTCGATGAGCTCTGCGCGTTCATCCGCGAAACGAAGTTCGAGCGCCTTGGGGTCTTCCGCTATTCGCAGGAAGAGGGTACCCGCGGCGCGAAGATGGAAAATCAGATCCCACCCAAGTTGAAAGAGGCCCGCTGGCACCGCGTGATGAAACTCCAAAAGGAAATCGCTGCCGCCGTGAGCAAAAATTTCACCGGCCGCACCCTCAAGGCGCTCATCGAAGAGCCCGGCGTCGCCCGCGGCGAGGCCGACGCCCCCGATATCGACGGACGTATCTACGTGCCCCTTACTTTGCCCGTCGGAGCATTCGTGGACGTTAAAATCACCGGCTACGAAGACTACGATCTGCTCGCGCTCCCAGCCGGACAAGCACCGGTGACGCGCAAAATCGCGAAGCAGGCGCAGTAGCCCGCTGATTCCCCCGAGCTCACGGCAATGGATCGCGGGGAGAGCTGGAGTTTGCCGCCACCCGCCGTGTTTTCCGTTTCGCAGTGGCACCTCGGCCAGGGCCGACCCGACCCTGCATCGTTTGGCTGAAGCCAATCGCCCAAAAGATTCAGACTTTGATTTGCCGGGTAGCCGCGAGCCCACTGGACGTTGGTCCGAGGCCGGCCTGTTTCCACGTTAGGTTGACGAGGAGCTTAAACGGTCGAGGGGCAAGCGCCTGCTTGCCGGCGATTTTTACGTCCTGAATCGCCCGCAAGCGGGCTCCTACACAAGGCCCGCATTCGTTCATTTGAACGCGACGTGACCTCAGTAACGAATCGGGCCGCGTAGCTCTAGCTCGCGGTCGCTTTCGCTGCGGCGACAAATCCGCTGATAATGCCGTCAAACGATCCGTTGGTAAAAAACGCCACCAACCTCGGTTTGCTCGCTCCGTTTTGATCTGCCTTCAACGTATTCGTCACGAGCGTCGCCAATAGCGCCTGATTGCTCGGGGAAGAATAGCCCGCCAAGCCCTGCGCTGCGAGGTGTTGCACGATGGCCGCGGTATCCAAGCGCTCCTCGTCGCGGATTTTCTCCGGTCGATCAATGGCCCCGATGTAAACTTCGTCCGCCAACGCGAGGGCTTGCATGAAGGCTGTCTGGAGCGTCTTGACCCGCGCAGTGTTGCTGCGCGGTTCAAAGACCGCCGTCAGAATCGCACCGGGAAAACGCGCTCGAAACGACTGGAGCGTCTCCGCCAAGGCCGTGGGATGGTGACCGAAATCCTCGATGACCGTCAGCCTCTTCGTCGACCAAAGAATCTCCTGCCGGCGCTTCACTCCGCGGAACTTCGCGAGCGGAGCGAGACTCAGGCTCGTCGGATTTCCTGCGTCGAGTGCGAGCCCCGCTGCCGTCGCCGCCATCGCAGCGTTGCGCGCGTTGAACATCCCCGGCTGCGACCATTTCACGTGTGCCCACACCTGTCCGCGCCAGCACAGAGTGAACTCCGCGCCGGCTGCCGACTCGGAAAAATCGACGATCCGCGCGTCACAGCCCACCCCGACGCCCACGCGGACGACTTGGGTCCAGCCCATCGGCCCGAGAGCCTGGAGGTGGGGGTCATCACCATTCAGCACGATGAATCCGTTCCGGGGCACGATGCGGGAAAAATGCGTAAAGGTCCGCTGCACATCGATGAGATCTCTGAAGATATCCGCGTGATCGAACTCGAGATTGTTGAGCACCGCGATGTGCGGTCGGTAGTGGATGAACTTGCTACGCTTGTCGAAGAACGCGCTGTCATACTCGTCGCCCTCGATGACAAACGGATCGCACTCCGCACCCAAATGGCTGCCCATCGGCGGATCCTGCGGCACCCCCCCTATGAGGAAACCGGGATCACGACCGGCTTCTCGCAGGAGAAACGCCGCCAGCGACGTGGTCGTCGTTTTTCCGTGGGTTCCGGCCACCACGATGTTCAGTCGAGTCTGCAGCACGACATCGTGCAAGAAGGCCGGCAAGGACGTGAACCGCACTGCACGGGTATCAAGGAGCCACTCGACTTCGGTATTCCCGCGCGACATCGCATTGCCGATCACAACCAAGTCCGGGGCTATTTTCTCCAAGCGCGCCGGATCATAGCCCTCGTGGAGCTCAATCCCGGCCGCAGCCAGCACGCCGCTCATCGGTGGATAGACCCCTTTATCCGCCCCGAGCACGTCGTGTCCCGCCGCCCGAGCCAACAGCGCGGCGTTGCCCATCGCGGTCCCACAAATCCCCATGAAATAGATTCTCATACGTTCAACACCTTTCGAAATTCTCTTTCAGAGGTAAGTCCCCGCAGCGTCATCGCCGAAATTTCCGCAGGCTTGCCCGTTTTGAATTCTGGCTGGAACACCTCGCGCTGCTTAGAGCTCCTTGATGCGGATATTGCGCCAGCGGATTTCCTCGCCGGGAGGCTTCTTCGTGCCGTCGCCGATTTGGTGCACTTGCAGGGCGATGAGACCGCGCGATGTCAGGCTGTCTTTGAGGTCTGCCGCTTTGACGCCGTTGATCCACGTCTGGATGTGGTCGCCGCGGCATTCAATGCGGGCGAGATTCCAATCACCCTGCTTGAAAGCTTTTTGCGCGGCCTTGTTTTCCTTGAGGTCGGCGAGCCAGCCGCGCCGCGCTTCGTCGTAAACGCCGCCGGTGTAGGCGCGCGGCGAGGGATCGATTTCATACTGGTAGCCAAAGACGCGGTCGGCGGGAAATTTCTTCTTGGCCTTCCCGTTGATCACCGCCTCGGTTTCTTTCGTGTAGTATTCGCTGCGAAACTGCACGCCGGAGTTCATGTCGGCCGCGACCTTGAACTCGAACTCGAGGATGAAGTCGCCGTAGGTCTTCTTCGTGCAAAGAAAACTGTTCTGCGTGTTGATCACGGTCTTGCCGACAATCGTGCCGTCCTCGACGCGATAGAGCGCCTTGCCGCTGTGCTGCTCCCAGCCGTCGAGCGATTTACCATTGAACAGATTTACCCACCCGGCCTCAGCCGCGCGAAGCGAAGCAGGAACGAAAAACGCGCCGCAGAGCGCGAGGAGGGGAAGAAAGCGGCGGACGCCGCGAGGGGAAGTTGTCATCATAGGGAAACGCAGAGATGGCGGATGAACGGCGGCTCGGAAACAAAATACTCGCGACGCGAGATTAAAGAGCCCGGATTTCCGGCCTCATCCTGTGAAAACGGCGACCCGCGCTATCGCCGGTATCGTTGCCAATTTCCCGTCTCTGCGCTTTTTTCGGTAAATGAGCGCCGTCCCGTTACATACTTCCAATGTGCTTCCAGACCACGCCCAAACCGACCACCCCGCCCCGCTCACGCCCGAGCGGCAGGAGGAGTTTGTGCGGCTGCTGAATGGGACCCACGCGATGTTGTTACGCTATGTGTTGTCGCTGGTGGCCAACCGGCACGACGCCGAGGATGTGCTGCAGCGCGCCAGCGTGGTGATGTGGAAGCGGTTTGGCACCTTTGAGTCGGGCACCGACTTTGTCGCCTGGGCCACGACTATCGCGTTCTACGAAGTGAAAAACTTTCAGCGCGTCACCGGCCGGTCGCGGTTGGACTTCGATGATGACCTCATGCAGACGCTCGCGGCGGAGCGGGCGCAACACGTGCTGCGGTGGTCGCCGCGGATGGAGGCGCTCGAGGTGTGCGTGGAGAAACTCGATCCCCACCAGCGCAAACTAGTGGAAAAAATCTACACGCAGGGCATTGATGTGGGCGCAGTCGCCCGCCAGCAGGGCCGCGCCCCGCAGACGATCTACAACCAACTGAACTTCATCCGCCGCGCGCTCACTGAGTGCGTGGAACGTCGGATGGCCGGAGCCGCACCATGAACAATCCCACTCATCCCGACTGGCATCGACTGTTCAACGCCGCGCTGAATGGCACGCTGAGCGACGCCGAGCGGCCACCACTCGCGGCCCTGCTCAAGTCCAGTCCCGAGGCGCGCCAACTGTGGTTCCTTTACCACGACAACGAGTGCGGGCTGTCTGAACTGAAAATCGCCACCGCGGTCACGGCGACGCGTCACGTGCTGCCGAGTCCGGGCGACGTATCGGCACCGCGCAAAACGTCACCGTGGCTGCAATGGCGTGCCGTGACGGCGGCGGCGGCGGGTTTGGCGATCGGGCTGTTTGGTGCGTCGGTGGTGTACGGCATCGCGGCTCATCGTGGAGCGGAGAAGCGAACGCCACTGCCGGTCTTTGCGCCGGGGTTTGAGGATGTGCAGATGCCGCTGGATGCGGGCTTCCCTGCTGGAACAGGGCGGTGGAGCGGTGATGCCGCGCAGGTGGTGGCGGCGGAGCACGGGGTGCAGGCGAAACAAGGCCGGTTCATGCTCCGGATGGAACCGGTGGCCAAAAGTCCGTCGCGCATCTTTCAGGTACTGGATCTGCGCACGCTGCCGCCCAACGCGGGAGGTGAGTCGCGCGAAATTGAAATCTCCGCGGCGTTCGCCACGGGTTTCGCCGAATCATCGGTGCGCTACATGATTCGGGCCTTTGCCGTCACCGAAGCACCCGAGGATCTCGATGCCACCTGGTTTGACCGACGGGATGAATCGATCGCCTCGGCCGCGAAGGGTCTGGATGCCCCTCCCGGCGCGACAGGGTGGCAGACGTTGGGCGTGAGCATCCACGTGCCGCGCGCCGCCCGTAGCCTCGTGCTTTTTTTTGGCGTGCGCACGCCCGACCGGGCCGGGCGGACGGTCCCTCATTTCTTGGACGACGTGCGGGTGTCGTTAGTCACTGCGGGCCCATTGCCCTGAGGATTTCAATTTTCGCATCGCACCAGCACTCAACAACATCATGAAGCACTTTCCCCCCACGTTCACTGGCTGTGTCAGAACACTCCGCCTGATGGGTCTCATCGGCCTCAGTGCCCTCGCCGAGGTCAACGCGGCTCCGCTCCCCAGCTCCTTCGGCGTGTGGGACCGAGGAGAAGCCATGGACCCGAAAGTGTATCCGTTTGTACGAGGAACGGCGTGCGATGCGTCTTGGGATTCAGTGGAGAAAAAGCCGGGGGTCTATGACTGGAGCACGATGGATCAGGCGATTGAGCGGGCTTACCGGGACAAGATTTCGCTCTATTTTGGATTCGAGGCCGGCCCGAGCACGCCGACTTGGGTTTATGAAAAAGGAGTCCCGAGGGTGCTGACCAATGACCAGCGCCACGCGGCTAAATTCCCCGTTTACCCCTACTACCTGTCACCCGAATACAAAACGTATTACCACCGCTTCCTCACCGAGGTCGCCAAGCACATCGCCAGCTATCCCCAAGAGAAACGGGAGCGCATTGCTTTCATCCAGGTAAAAACGGGCTGCACCGGGGACGAGTGTCCTTACAAGGGCGAGGCCGTGGATCCCAGATACAGCCTGAGTCCCGGCGACAAGGCGTGGAAGCAATTCCGGCTCGAGACCTTCGCCTTGTATTCGCAGCTCTTTGGGCAGGAGTCTGAGTTGAAAATCAGCCTGCTCTTGAACGGCGTTGCCCCCGATGCCGAGGAAGGCAGCAGGAAAGACCACGTCGAGGAGTGGAACTGGGCGACCACCCACCTGACGGCTGGTTTCGGCATCAAGAACGGAGCGCTCTCGCGTGGACACCACTTGAGCGGCGAGCGCTCGGCGACGAGCGACTTTCTCCACTATCTCGTCGCTCCCAAGGGGCTCACGCTCTTTCGCCGTTCAGAGATGGACCAGAGTTGGACGCGCCCGTTCTTTCAGCTCAATGTTCCGCTCAACTTCTACTGGGGCGCCATGAATGCGCTGAATTCGGGCCAGAGCGTCTGGGACATCACCAAGGTGGCCATCCGGGTGAGCAAGGAACAGGGGTTCGACTACTCCTTCTACTTCTTCAACAAATATGCGGGCCAGATTCATCCCGCCACCGCCACCGATGCGTTCTGCGCGTTGCACCAGGGCCTGGATGCGGCGGACACCGTGGCTTATCCGGAGGCGACGTTCGGGCAGGCCTCGCAACGTAACGTCGAGCGGATGGAGAAGATTCGTGCCGCCTACGCGAAGTATGGTGCGGCCAACGACGACAAGCAGGCCCTGAGCTATGGGCAGGTCCAGCAGCGGGGCGATCAATCCGGCTTCAACGACGTGGGCTGGGACATCTGGCCGGGTAACTACTCGCGGTTGCTCGACCAGATCGATCCCGATGCCACCTCCATCCCGCTGTGGCGCGTCGGCGGTCCCATCACGCCGAGGTCACCCATCTATTCCCGATTCGCGCGCGGCTTCGAGCACGCCTCCGGCAAGGACGCCATGTATTTCAAATTGCACGACGGCTTCTCGCAGGACGCCAAGCCCAAGGTCATGTCCATCACCGTCGTTTGGTATGACGGACAGCCAGGCTCCACGTGGAAGCTCGATTACGATGCCGGCACGCCCACGATGAAGACGGCAGTGACCGTCACGGGCAAGGGCGACAAGCAGTGGCACCACGAAACCGTCACCCTGCGCGACGCCGTCTTCCGCCACGGTGGCACTAGGGGCGCCGACCTCGCGCTCGTGAATACCGATGCCACGGACGACATCTTCAGCCTCATCGAAGTCCACCGCGGCGAGCCGCAACAACCGGCGCTGCGCCCCCCCACCGATTATCGCATCGATTCCGGCTACGGAAAAGGCACCAAGTATGGCCCGGACGGCAAGGCCCAGAAGAAGACGGACAAAAAGAAATAGCCGCACCCTCCCCACTCACCCACTCACTCCCCACTCCCCCACTCACCCATCATGACACCCATCAACCGCCGCACCGCTATCAAACTGACCGCCGCCGGAGTCGGCGCGCTTGCCCTCAAGCCTGTCGCGTCTTTCGCCCAAGCCACACCGCAGCCCTTTGGCGCGGAGTTCCCCGAACTCGACTCGCTCGCGACCGGCGAATGGTGGACCAAAGGCACCGGTGCGGCGGCCGCCGGCAAAAGCAAAAACAAGGGCAAAGGCCAGCCGCCGCCCCCGCCCCCGCTGATGGATGTGCCCCGGGATCAAGTCGTCGCCTTCGCGCTCTACACTCAGCAGGGCGGCGTGATGAAAATGACCGCGCAGCTTTTCCCACTGAAGCCCGGCGAGCCGCTCGAGGCGCGATTGGAAGTGCAACGTGATGGCGCGTGGATCGAGATCGCACAAGCGAAGGTGCTCTACCCCGGTTGGGACGTCCATTTTCGCGTGGAGAGATGGGACGCGACGAAGGACGTGCCCTACCGCGTACGCCATGGCGCGAAGGCGATGTTCGACGGTTTGATCCGGCGCGATCCGGTGGACAAGAACGAGATCGTCGTCGCGAACATGTCGTGCAATTCCAGCCGCACCAGCGGTCAGCGGCCCGAGATCATCGACAATCTCAAGGCGCAGAATCCCGATTTACTTTTCTTCGCCGGAGACCAGACCTACCGCCACACCGAGCACACGGTCGGCTGGATCGAGTTTGGCCTGCAGTTCCGCGACGTTCTGCGCGACCGTCCAAGCGTCTGCATCCCGGACGATCACGATGTGGGCCACGGCAATCTCTGGGGCGAGAACGGCAAGCGGTGTCAGCGAGCCGATGGCGCCGACGGGGGCTACTTCTACCCCGTGGACTACGTGAACCAGGTGCAGCGCCAACAGTCTTGGAACCTGCCCGATCCCGTCGATCCCGCGCCCGTCGAGCGCGGCATCACAGTCTATTTTACCCGCCTGCGAATCGGCGGCGTGGACTTTGCCATTCTCGAAGATCGCAAGTTCAAGAGCGGCCCGTTCGGCAAAATCCCGGAGATGGGCCCCCGCCCCGATCACATCAACGATCCCGCCTACGACCCGAAGACCGTGGACCTTCCCGGTCTGCAATTGCTCGGCGCGCGTCAGGAAAAATTTCTCCGCGACTGGGGGCAGGACTGGGCCGAGGCGGAAATGAAGTGCGTTCTTTCTGCCACCGCTTTTTGCGGCGCCGTTCACATGCATGGCAAGCGTGACAACCGCCTGCTCGCCGACCTCGATTGCAACGGCTGGCCGCAGACGCCCCGCAACCGCGCGCTCGAAGAAATCCGCCGCGCGTGGGCCGTGCATCTCTGCGGCGACCAGCATCTCGCGGTCGTGGTGAAAAGCGGCATCAAGGAATTCGGCGACGGCCCCTACGCCTTCACCAGTCCGGCGCTCGTGAACACCATCTACGGTCGCTGGTGGCATCCGCTCGATGAAAAGGCCGGCCCGAATCCGGTGTCCGGCAGTCCGTTGCCTTGGACCGGCGATTTCAAAGACGGCCTCGGCAACAAACTCAGCATGATGGCCTACTCCAATCCACAGGACGTCGCCGACGAAAAACAGCGCGCCGACGGCTACGGCATCGCCCGCTTCGACAAGCGGAAGCGCACCATCACGTTTGAGTGCTGGCCGCGATTCTCCGATGCGAAACAGGGCGCCAAAGCGCAATTCCCCGGCTGGCCCATCACCGTCGCGATGGAGGCGAACGACGGACGCAAAATCACCGGCTGGCTGCCGGAGCTGGTGTTTGCAGGCGCACCGAATCCCGTCGTGCAAGTCATCGAGGAAGCGACGGGCGACATCCTCTATACCGTCCGCGCCCAAGGCGGCCGCTTCCATCCGCGAGTCTATTCCACCGGCAAACACACCATCAAAATCGGCGCGAATAAGCCGACCACGCAAACCTTCGCCGGTCTGCAACCCAAGCCGAAGACCGAGTCAGGGCAGCAAGCCGTGAAGCTATGAACATCAGACCCATCCACCCCTGCTTCACCGCCCGTACCACTCATCGAAAGAAAACACCCTCCACGCCTTTCATCGATCGTCGCCATTTCCTCCGCGGCTTGGGAATGGCACTCGCACTGCCGGCGTTCGAGAGTCTCAACGTCGGCTTTGCAGCCACCGCGCCGAAGACCGATCCGCGCCGATTGCTCTGCATCGGCAATCATTTGGGCTTCTGGCCGGAAGGATTTTTTCCCACCACGGACGGGCGCGAGTTTGCCCCCAGCAAGACGCTCGCCCCGTTGCAGGCCTATCGGAAGGACTTCACCGTCTTCTCTCATCTCGATCACGACGCGAAGGGCGGACACGGCGCCGTGCATTCGTTCCTGACCGGCGTGAAAAAAGAGGAGTCGGCGGGATTTCCCGAAAAGAATATTTCGATCGACCAGGTCGCCGCAGAACACGTCGGCTCCGCGACGCGCTATCCCTCCATCACCGCGGGGTTGGCCGAGGGCACGGACATGTGCTGGAACCGCGCGGGCGTGCGCATCCCGCCGGTGAACAATCCCGCGCGTTTGTTCGACGCGCTCTTTGTCGAGGCGAG